>Ga0224495_10000894_pt1 | contig 22405 bp, 19 predicted proteins | sample SF_Jul11_sed_USG_FD_168128 | JGI IMG/M metagenome (GOLD analysis project Ga0224495, IMG submission 168128) | Sediment microbial communities from San Francisco Bay, California, United States - SF_Jul11_sed_USGS_4_1 | ecosystem: Environmental > Aquatic > Marine > Sediment | place: USA: California...
CATTCGACCGGGGCCGAGGAACGAGTATATCCGCCCGGTTTGACGCCCCGGCACCTGCGCGAGTATCGGTACGGCTCGCTCACCGACTTCTTCGAGCGGCACGCCGAAGGCCTCCATAGCGTAGCGCCAGTTGTCGCGTGCGTGCTCGAGGCGGGGGCTCACCTCGAGGTCGCGGTAGAAGTCCGTGTCCACCATCCCTGGCACGAGAGCGTGGACCGATATCGGGCGGCCCTTGTTCTCCGCCGCCACGCTGCGAGTGATGCTCGCAACGGCACTCTTCGTGGCCGCGTAGGCGGCGGTGAAGGGGGTGGCCTCTCCACGGTGGCCACGGCCGGACATGTTGAGCAGGATCCCACCGTGCTCGGTGAAGTAGGGCACGAGCAGGCGCGATGCGAGCATCGTTCCCGTCAGGTTGACGGAGACGATGTGGTCGATCTCCTCCGAGGAGCATTCGTCGAGCGGGCGATAGCCGAGTGAGACTCCCGCGTTGTTGACCCAGGCGTCGATGCGTCCGAGAAGGCCGAGTGTCGTTTCGAAGAGACACTCCACGTCTTCGGCCGAGGACACATCCGCGCTCATGCCGCAAACGCGTTGGTCGTTCGCTGCGAAGGCGTCCACGGTGTCTGCCACGGCATCCTCCTTGCGGGAACTCACGACCACCACGGCACCCGCTCGGGAGCAAGCGTCGGCGATCGAGCGTCCGATGCCGCGAGTGGAGCCGGTCACTACGACGACCTTGTCTTCGAGCAGTTGCGAGGAAGTGTTGCGGCCGTTGCGTGTCACAGGGATCTCTCCTGGCCGAGGAATCGCTTTGCGTGCGCGATCGCTTCTTCCGGCGTGGCAGCGTCCACGAGGCGGCCCGTCGCGTAGAACCTCGCGAACGCTTCTCCGAGCGCGAAGTCTAAAGCCACTACCGGGCGACCGAGTTTCAGGGCATGCGCGATCTCGGATATCGTGCCCGCTCCTCCTCGGCAGGCTATGACCACCCGGCTTGCGAGTACGTTGACGACGTTGCGAGCGTCGCCGAGACCCGTTGGGATGGGGATGTCGATGTCCGGGGTCGCCTGGCGAGTGTCCTCGTCGGGAAGCACGCCGACGGTCAGGCCGCCGACTTCTCGCGCACCGGCGGCCGAGGCCGCCATCACTCCGCAATTGCGGCCGCCGTTCAGTAGCACCCAACCTTCTTCGGCGATGAGCGCGCCAAGCCTGCGGGCGGTCTTCAAGGTAGCCTGGTCGACCTTGCCACCACCCATGACCCCGATGATCGTGCGCATGGGCACCTCCGTATCCGATGGTACGACAGGTGTCGCGAAAGCACGAAGCCCCGCACGCGGCGGGGCCTTCGCTGGTTTCTGTGGCGCGCCCTGAGAGATTCGAACTCCCGACCTTCTGATTCGTAGTCAGACGCTCTATCCAGCTGAGCTAAGGGCGCATCTGCGTCCGACTGGGCGGACGGCCTAGCAATCCTGCCAGCAGGCAGGCGAGATGTCAACTGGCGGAGAGTGAGGGATTCGAACCCTCGAAGGGGCGTTATAACCCCTTACTCGCTTAGCAGGCGAGCGCCTTCAACCGACTCGGCCAACTCTCCGCAGACGCTTCTTGAGCACATGCCTTCGGGCAGTTCGTCCCCGCCACAAGAAACGCCGAATCATTGTATCAAGGTGCCGAAGAGGGGTGAAGCGAGATTGGGGCGTCAGGTCGACGCGTCTCGGAAGGGCGGTACGGGACCGGATCGACGGCGGGTGAAGTCCCTGTTCAAATTGCGATTCCAGTCTGTGCCGGAGGATACAATCGCATAAAAACATAGTAATAGTGCGGTTTCACCCTTGTATCGAGCTGACACCATCGACACAATGGGACGATGAATCCACCGGCGCCGTCTGGGTTCGCGGCGGAAACGGCAGGCAGGCAATGAAGCAGTATGGAGAGAGTGTCAGCGGGATCATCGGGGGCACCCCAGTGGTCGCGCTGCAGAGGCTCGCGGAAGGCCTCCCGGGTCGCGTCATCGTCAAGCTGGAGTCGCACAATCCCGGTGGTTCCGTGAAAGACCGCATCGGCAAGTCGATGATCGACGACGCCGAGAGACGCGGGCTGATACGCCCGTACGAGTCCACGATTGTGGAGCCCACGAGCGGGAACACCGGCGTCGCGCTCGCGATGATAGGCGCCGAGAGAGGCTATCGGGTCATACTCGCGATGCCGGAGAGCATGTCGATCGAGCGTCGCAAGCTGCTCGCAGCGTTCGGCGCCGAGCTTGTGCTCACACCGAAGGAAGCGGGCATGCGCGGAGCGGTCGAAGCTGCGGAAAGCATCGCGGCGAAGACGCCCGGCTCGTGGGTGGCCGGTCAGTTCACGAATCCTGCGAATCCGAGGGCGCACTACGAGACCACGGGCCCTGAAGTGCTCGCCGCAACCGGGGACGTCGAGATCGGGGCGTTCATTTCTGGTGTCGGGACCGGCGGAACTGTGAGCGGAGCCGGTGCCTACCTGAAGGAGCACGCCCCGGGGGTCCGCATCATTGCCGTGGAGCCCGCTGAATCGCCCATCATCGCCCAGCGTCTTTCGGGGGAGGAACTCAAGCCGGGCCCACATCTGATCCAGGGCATCGGCGCGAATTTCATTCCCGACACGCTCGACTTGGACGTTCTCGACGAGGTCTTGCATATCGAGGGACCAGACGCGGTCGAGGTGGCTAGGAGTCTGGCCGCGCAGGAAGGTCTCCTGGTCGGAATCTCCTCGGGCGCGAACGTCAAGGCGGCGATCGAGGTGGCGTCGCGTCCGGAGATGGAGGGTCGCGCCGTCGTGACGGTCGCTCCGTCCACCGGCGAGCGGTACTTGTCGACCGTTCTTTGGGAGGGCCTCGGGCAATGAGAGTCTCCCAGCAACTCGACTACACGCTCAGAGCGCTTGTCGAGCTTGCGCGGGAACCTGGACGACCTGTCTCGGGGGGCGAGGTCGCAAGGAGATTGGGCCTGCCAAGACGATTCCTCGAGCAGCAGCTCACCTCGATGGGGCGTGCGGGCCTCGTGAGATGTCGCCGCGGGACCGGTGGCGGGTGCGAACTGGCTGTCGCTGCGGAGGACATCACCGTGGCCGACGTGGTACGAGCTGTCCAGGGAGAGGTTCTGGACGTCCCACACACGGCCGGTTCCGCCGTGGCCGAGATGTGGGCGGGCGTCGTGGCGGAACTCGACGAGGTTCTGGATGCGGTGACCATCGCGGAACTGGCTCGACGTCAACGGGTCATAGGGGCCGACGCAACTTCGATGTACTGGATCTAGCCGAAGCGAGAACGATTGAGCTTGCGCCGCGTGCCGGAGACGCGAGCCGCGGACCGGATGATCCACCCCCTTGACGGTCGCGGTGCGCGTGCTACTCTACAATCCATACCTATGAGGTAGGAAATCTCCGCTCGCGAAAGAGGTCCTCCAATGGAGACGCCATCGGTCTACCTTGACTGCGCAGCCACCACACCCGTGGACCCGCGCGTGTTCGAAGCCATGAGTCCCTTCTTCAGTGGCAGGTTCGGGAATCCCAGCAGCCTGCACGCGAGCGGGAGAGACGCTCGTACGGCTCTCGATGAGGCACGCGAGAGCGTGGCCGCATCGATCGGCGCGAACGATCCGACCGAAGTGCTGTTCACGGGTGGAGGCACCGAATCCGACAACGCCGCCCTCATCGGCATCGTGTCGAAGGCCGCCCCCACCGGCGGTCACGTCGTGGTGTCGGCGTTCGAACACCACGCGGTTCTGGAGCCGGCGCATCGGCTCGAAGGCAGGGGCTACGACGTCACCTATCTGGCGCCGCGTCGAGACGGGTGCATACACGCCGAGGATCTCGAAGCGGCGATGCGTGCGGACACGGTTCTGGTCTCGGTGATGCACGGTAACAACGAGATCGGCACCATTCAGCCGATAGCGAAACTCGCAGACGTGGCGCATGAGGGCGGGGCCCTGATGCACACGGATGCGGCCCAGACGCTCGGGAAGGTCGAGGTCGACGTTCGGCAAATGGGTGTGGACGCAGCGTCGTTCTCTGGTCACAAGATCTACGCGCCCAAGGGCATCGGCGCGCTCTACGTGAAGCGAGGAACGCCTTTCGAACCTCTGCTTACGGGGGGTGGCCAGGAATTCAAGAGACGCTCGGGAACAGAGAACGTCGCCTATGTGGTGGGTCTTGCCCGTGCAGTCGAGATCATGCTGGAGGAACGCGAGACGGAAGCGCCGCGGCTATCCTTGCTGCGCGATCGGCTGCTTGAGGGCATCACGAATGCAGTCGAGAACTCGGAGCCGACCGTGGCCTCCGGTGAGCGCCTTCCGAACATCGCCCACGTGGTGGTGAAGGGAGTCGAAGGCGAGTCCATGCTGTTGCAGCTGGACCATCTCGGCGTGGCGGTCTCAACCGGCTCCGCATGCTCGTCGGGATCGCTCGAGCCCAGTCACGTCCTCCTCTCGATAGGTTGTCCCCCGGAGGTCGCGCACGGTTCCTTGCGCCTGTCCTTCGGACGCTTCACGACAGAGGCCGACATAGACTACTTCCTCGAGAAGTTCCCGGCCATTGTGGAAGGCCTGCGGTCGATGTCGCCCGTCTACCAGCGCATGTACGGCAGCAGCGGAACCGAGCACCCGGTCACCGCTCAGTCGTAGGAAGAGGAGAACTCGTGTACAGCCCCAAGGTCATGGAACACTTCAACAACCCACGGAATGTCGGCGTGGTCGAGAACGCAGACGGTGTCGGTGAGGTGGGGAACCCGGTGTGCGGCGACGTAATGAAGATCAGCATCAGGGTTGCCGAAGACCGAATAGCCGACATCCGGTTCCAGACCCTAGGTTGCGGGGCGGCGATCGCGACCTCTTCCATCATCACGGAGATGGCCCGCGGCATGAGTCTCGAGGAAGCCGCCGGGATTACGAAGAAGGACATAGCCGACGCCCTGGACGGACTGCCCCCGCAGAAGATGCACTGCTCGGTGCTGGCAGCAGACGGGCTCCGCGCCGCGATCGAGGATTATCGCAAGCGGGACTCGCGTCTTCGCGTCTAGATGGCGGAGGGGGAGGGATTCGAACCCCCGGACCCGTGAGGGTCAGCGGTTTTCAAGACCGCCGCATTAAGCCAGACTCTGCCACCCCTCCGCAGGTGAGCACACAGGAGGATAGCACGTGCAGGATTGAGCCGCGCCTTGCGGCCGGCAGGGCGTTCCCGGATGAGATTCTTTGGGGCGCAGAAGGGCGTGTCCGCCGTCTATCCTCGCAGCTCCGCCGCTAGTCCGGGGTGACCCTTCGAGTTCAGGATAATTCATCAGGAAAGTAGTCAACTTTTCTTGTGCAGTTACCGAACTTAACGACTGTAGGGCACCGTTCGGCGCAGGTCTGTGACTGGCGACACACCGTTCGAGGGGGCGGGGATATGGGGACCCTCTACGACTACTGCACGAAGATCCAGAGCCACATTGAGCGTGAGGGCATGGATCTCTTCCGCGTTCGCGGTGAGTTGGCGCTGCGCGTCGGCTTTCTCATTTCACTCGTGGAGCCGGAAGATCCGGATGACCCAGAGAAGGTCAAAGCTCTGCGTGAGGCGGCCCAGGACGTTCTGGGTCTCACGCTCGACTAGGCGGGACGAACCGATGTCGAAGAACAGTCGTTCAGACAGTGAAGGTCGCCCCGCCGTTCGCTACAAGTATGCCGCGAGACCGCTTAGGACGAAGACCAAGCGGCCGTTCTGGAAGTCCGGCTCGGCGCTGCTTGCACTCTTGGCCATCGCCGGTCTTGCTTTCGCCGCGGGGTGGAACCCTCCGACGACGACCGTGCATTCCTTCACCGAGGCGAGCGACTACCGTGCGGATCGCGACAGCGGGTGCACCAACTCCGGCGAAGGCTGCCATGGGTCCGAATCCTCATATGCCGACTTCAACGCCTATCATCCCGACACCGAGTGCACCACGTGTCACAAGTACCAAGGTGTGGGCTGCATTCCTTGCCACGAGCCCGAGAACAACGAATGCGTGACTTGTCACGACGGCACGATGCCGAACGCGCCTGACTGCGTTCGCCTGTCGGAGCCCTATCCTCGCGGCCACTACCGCGAAACCACTCATACGGCGATGGGCACCGATATGTCAGTCGTCGTTCGAACTGTAGGTGATGGCGAGGCGGGGCTGGAGTGTGGCGAGTGTCACGCGCGAGATATGCGCAAGGCACACACGGGCGTTCCCGCGGTAGAAGGCAGCGAGTACGGCGACGACGTGAACTGCGGCGAGTGCCACAACGACACGCGTTGCTTCGGCCTTGAGCAAGTCTCGAGCGACTGGGAAGGGCGGCGCTGCGAGGATTGCCACAGGGAAGATTCGTCCTCGCCGATGCATTCCTCGGACATCGCGACGTCGATCGAGCCGAGCGGCACGCCGGGCTGCGGTGCTACCGGCAAAGGTTGTCACGAGATAGACGACGTGCACGGGTTGCACCCCAACTTGCCCAAGGACTGTTCGGGCTCTGCGAAGGACGACGAGCCCGGCTGCCACGACCTCGAGGTCGAGTCCCACAAGCCGACCGCCACGGCGTGCGGCGGCGAGGGTGACGGGACGTGTCACCTCGGCTACGAGCCCGACGAACTCACGCACAAGAACGATGCGGCACTTCATTCGGCTGAGACACGCTATCCCGCGTCGGATACGTCCTTCAACGGCGTTGCCTGCGGTGACTGTCACTTCATGGAGCCCGATGGCGTCAGTCTCGTAACCGAGCACGATGTCTGGACCTCCCAGAAGACGGTCGTTGGCGACGATGGTTGCCGAAACTGCCACAACCACCTTGCGTCTCTGGAGGCCATCGAGAACGATTGGGAGCTTCGAGACACCCGAGAATCCTGCGACGCGTGTCACGGCACCTACACGCTCGACGGGGCGCATGCCGGCGACTTGACGTCGCTTCACGTGGCCTACAACGGCAGTGACGGTTGTGCCGACACGGGTCCGGGGTGCCATCCGACTGCCGACCTGCTCTCGGTGGGGGCTCCGACGACGTCTGGTGGTGTCCATCGCGACTGTCTGCGTTGCCACGACAAGAACGCGTCGATGGGCAACGCGGCATACAATCCCGAGCACAAGACTTGCGGATCGAATAGAGGCTGCCATTCGGCTTCGGGCGCATACGATCCCGACACGGGAAGGCACTTCGGCGCAGGCAAGTCGAGGACCGACGGACGGGATGCCGCGCACCACACCGCTGGCGAGAGGCAAAGCGATGACGTGTTGGTCGATAGCGCCAGTGGGCTGAAGGTCGAATGCGACGTCTGCCACGACATGAGGTTGGGACCGGAGCACGAGCGACCCAACAGCGCGATGACAACCCCGTCGTGTTCCGGGTGTCACAATCACAGCATTGGTGTAGCGACAGTGGTGAAGGCCGACTGGCCCGGTCGATCCACCGACGGCGCGTGCGACGCATGCCACGACCAGTCCGGGATGGACTTGCCGCACACGCGTGTCGCAGACGTTCACGAGGCCACAGAGATCAGCCGTTTCGGCGAGCCGGAAGTCGGGGCGTGTGCTGAACCCGGTTGTCATTCGGCAATCGACGTGCGCGTGGTGCACAAGAACGTGGGCTGCGCCATCGAGGGATGCCACGGTACCGACGGCGACATCTTCGGCAGCCGCATCATGAGCTGCGGCGGTCCCGACGACACAGAGGGCTCGTGCCACACCTCGAGCGAGCGCCACTTCCACATGACCGAGTCGCACTTCGCGACCGAGATCAACCGCTACGGCGAGCCGGAAGAAGGATCTTGCGCAGAGCCCGGGTGCCATCCGACCAACTACACGCGCGACCTGCACACCACGTATCGCTGCTCGACCGCGGGCTGCCATGAGGAGGGCGGGCCGACCTACAACAGCTGCGGTGGCGCCGAGGGTCAGGACAACTGCCACATCGGCTACGGCCCGGACGAGCACTTCGTCAGCCACGCTGCTGACCTCACCGGTACCGTTGAGGGTGTCCCCTATGACGTGGGCACCAACATCGGATGCCTCGGCGTCTGCCACTCGACCGACTTGGTGACCGAGCACGCGGATCAGCTGGTTGCCGGGTTGGACGGCGGAGGGGACACCGTATGTAGCGTGTGTCACTACAACGAAGACGACCCCGGGGCCGGTGCCTTTGCCGGTCTGCCCGCGGTCACGAATGCCATTGCTGGCCACGACCGGCGCTGTGTCTCGTGCCACGCGAGCGGGTCTGCCACCGACGGGCCGGATGCTGTGGCGTCGCCGCCTGGCACCTGCGTACCCAGCGTGCCCGCTCCGGCCAGCGTCGAGCCGAACTCCACGGTCGAACCCCGGCTGGCGCAGGCGATGCCGTCCGAAGAGAGCAGCAGCGGTGCGATTGCCGACAAGAGGACACCTGGGTCTTCCGACGAGGAGACGGCCACCGACACCCCGATTCCCGACGAATCTGAGGACGCGCAGAGCGAGGAATCCTCTGCCACCGGAGGTGCGGCGGACGATTCGGCTGATGAGCCGGCCGAAGACCCGGTTGAGGAGCCGAAGGATGAGTCTCAGGAAGGCAGCGGAGAGTGTCCCGAGGACGGCAGCGGGGAGTCGGACGGCGAGGTGTCAGATTCGGTTTCACAGGACGGACGAACTGAGGTCTGCCTGGATTGTCACGAGTTGTGCACGGAAGAAGCAGTGGACTGACCATCGGGCGATTACCGGCGGATGCGCTCGGCTTGCGGTGCGGCGCTGACCGGGGGGAGAGACGAATGAGAAACGTAAGGGTTCGCACGAAGATTCTCTTGACCGTGTTGATCGTGAACCTGCTGGGCGCAGTAGCGATTGTCGTGTACCTCCACCAGTCGTACTCGTCTGGACTGGACCTGAGCGCAGAGGGGGCTCAAAGCGAGGCACTCGGCGCCTGGGAGCAGCTGGGCGGTCCGGACTTGACGCTAGGACCGGTGAGCGACCCGGCGGAGGTGGAGACGGTACTCGCCAACATGAAAGAGGTAACGGGTGCCGACTACGGATACCTTCTCGACAAAGGCGCGCTGGAGCCGGAAGCGTACTCGGAGATGCGCGAGAACGCCGGTCTTCCAAACAACTGGGATGAGCGAGAAGCGTACGCTCTAGTCGCGTCAACCGACGAAGCCGCTGAAGAGCACATGCTCTTCTCGGTCGATCCGGGCTCCGTGCCCGAGGTGGGGAAGATCGTCGGAATCGAGAACGGTGCTTGCTCGAAGATGTGTCATGAGAGCATGACCGGGGAGGGTGACTACTGGGCGGTGAAGTGGAGCACCGACTCTGCAAGCCGCGCCCACGCCGTCGTCCCCGTCGTCGACGGGATGGGCGACCCGATCGGCGTCGTCTATGCCATCGAGGACATCTCGGCGCGAGCGGATGCTGCTCGCACCTCGCTGCTTCGCACTCTGGTGGTGATCGGCGTCACGCTGATCGTCGCGACCCTCATCATTGGCGGACTGATCGACGTACTCGTGTTCCGCCGACTGGAGAGAGCTACTGCGAGCATCCAAGATCTTTCGGTGCGATTCGCGGGCGGAGACTTCGACGTTCACTTCGAGCCCGACGGTACCGGTGACGAGATTGGCCAGTTCGAGCAGTTCTTCGCCGACTTGATGAGTACGATTTCCGTCACTCTCAAGTCACTGAGTTCGGCGAAGAAGAACGACTAGGCTTCGCAACGAGTCTCTCCCGTGAGTACGCGGCACCGCAACATCGCCAGCACACGCACTGCGAGAAGATCAGGCCCCGGCAATCGAGGCGCCGGGGCCTGACTGCGCCTCGATCAGTCCGGCTGCGGGTACGGGTAGCCGCCCTGGGGCGCCCCCGTAGAGACCCAGATGTTCACCATGGTGCCGTAGTCTTCGAAAGCATCCGGTTCGGGCTTCTGGTAGTACACGCGCCCCTTTGCCACTCCAGCAGTGCTCGGCCCGTATTGAACCTTCATGCGATACCCCCCTGACCGCAAGGTCGACTTCGCTTGCGATTCGGTCATGTTGAGCACGAAGGGCACTTGCGGTCCGGAAAGGGGTGGCGACACATCGTGCGGCACGTAGTCGACCGCCTGGTCCGTCGCCTCACGGCTGGAAGGAAACTCGAGGCCCGTATCGACATCTCCGTAGCCGAAGCCCCCCGGTCCTTCTCTACCCGGGAGCACGGCGACAACGAGGTCTATTGCCGAACCCCTGAGGACGCGGTTTCCCGCATCGGGATCTTGGTCGGCGACCTTGCCGTCTTCCTCTTCGACCGCGGCCGTCGTTGTGGTGACCTCTCCAACCGCGAAGCCCGCAGCTTCGATGGTGTCGCGTGCCTTGTATTCCTCCAGCCCCACGACATCCGGAACCGTCGTCAGGCGCGAGAGGAACCACCAGATGATGAAGGCGATGATTGCGACGAGGAAGATGAAAGCGAGAATCCGACGCGTGCGCTCGTCCGACTGCTCTTCTTCAGTCTCGTCGAGAACAAGGTCTAGGTTCTCGGGTGCGTCTGCAACCGACATGCGATCCTCCCCATCGCGCCCCACCCAGGTGTCCGGGCGCGAACCACCTTCGGTGTCAATAATCGCACACAAGTGGACTCCTCGGCAGACGTTGTGGGACACATGTCGACAATCCAGAGGCGGTTCTTCGGCGCTCTGATGCTAGAATCCAGCCAGGTGACCCCGTCTGCCGGGAGCTTCTCGTGGAGGCCGACACTACCTACATGGCAATGGCGCTCGAGGAGGCCTATCTTGCCGAGGAGTCGGGCGAGGTGCCGATCGGTGCCGTTGTCGTATGCGAAGGCGCAGTGGTGGCTCGCGGCCACAATCGCCGAGAGATCGACAACGACCCCGCCGGCCACGCGGAGTTCATCGCGATTCGCGAGGCAGCGAAGCGCCTCGGCAGGTGGCGCCTTTCGGACTGCACCGTCTACGTGACGCTCGAACCGTGCCCGATGTGCGCCGGTCTGATGCACCAGGCACGCATTTCCCGCTGTGTCTACGGCGCGTCGGATCCCAAAGCCGGAGCGCTAGGCACTCTCTACGACCTTTCGAACGACGAGCGGCTCAACCACAGCTTCGCGGTCACCGCCGGCGTCTGCGCCGAAGAGAGCGGGGCTGCACTCACGAAGTTCTTCAGCCGACTCAGGAAGGGGTAGGTCATGCGACGGACGGCACTGCGCCTCGCTGTGGCGACACTAGCTATGCTGGCGCTGGCGTGCGCTCTCGCGACGCCTGCGTTCGCGAAGGACTACACGATGGGGCCGGTGGACATCGAGGCAGTCGTTGGCCCCGACGGTTCCGTACTCGTGACCGAGAGGCGGACCTTCGACTTCGACGGCGATTTCACGTTCGTCTCCTGGAAACTCAACAAGACCGGGGCCAAAGCGATCGAGATCCTGGGAGTGGACGGTCCGGACGGTCCGCTCAAGCCCACGAACTCGCCGACGGCTGCCGATGATCGTCCGCCCAACACCTACCTCGTCTCCGACCTTGCCGGCGCGGTCGAAGCTCGAGCGTTCTTCCGCTACGGGGACGAGAGCGTCCCGCTGACCCTTCGCTATCGAGTCCTCGGTGCGGCAACGCGATGGGAGGACACGGGGGAGCTGTACTGGCAGTTCATCGGCGACGAGTCTGAGAAGGGTGTCAGCGACGTGCGCATGACGGTGGTGCTGCCGAACCCCGGACAGGTGGTCGAGCCCGGCAGCGACGTTCGTGCATGGATACACGGGCCACTGACGGGCAGCTTCGACGTGCTCGAGGACGGGACGATAGAAGCCGAGCTGGACGAGCTTGATCCGTACACCTTCGTGGAAGTACGAGCGCTGTTCCCGGAGCAGTGGCTTTCGAATGCCCAGACCACCCAGGGGCAGGTCGTGGAAGATGTGCTGGCTGAAGAGGGACGTCTGGCCGATGAGGCCAACCGGCTGCGCCGTCGGGCGCAAAGCCAGAGAAACCTGGGACTGTTCGGCTCACCGGCGCTCTCTCTGGGCGTGCTCGCGCTCGCCGTGGTGCTCTTCCTTCGGCATGGCAAGGAACACCGAACGCAGTTCCAGGGCGAGTACTACCGGGAGTTGCCTGCCGAGATGCCGCCGGCACTTGTTGGTGCGCTGTGGCGGATGGGCAACGTTGAGGACTCCGACGTCGCAGCCACGCTGATGAACCTCGCCAACAACGGCATCGTCAGCATGCAACCGGTGTCGGTCACACAGCAAGGCGGGTTCCTGAATCTGGGCACCAAGGACGTCCAGACGTACGAACTGCGGCTCGATCGCAGCAAGCTCTCTGAGGCCGATCCCATCGAGAGAGAACTCGCCGAAACGCTGTTCGACAGGGTCGGATCGCGCACGGACGTCTTCACGATCGATGAGCTGAAGACCTACGCGAAGATGAGTGCCGAATCCTTCGCGAAGTCCATGAAGAACTGGAAGTCGTCGGTAAAGGCGGAAGCGAAACGGCGCGGTTTCTTCGAAGGTAGCGGGAGTGCGACGCAAGCCGGGCTGTTCGTGGCGGCCACCATCGTCTTCGCCGCCGGGATCTACGGCACGATCTTGTCCGGCAATGCGATACCCGTGGTGCTCGGGATACCCGTTGCAGTCGTCGTCGGCGTGCTCGCATTCTTCTCTTCGAGGCGCTCGAGAGAAGCCAACGAACTTCACGCGAAGTACGAGGGCGTGCGCAACTACATTCGTGATTTCAGCCGTCTAGACGAAGCTCCGCCACAGCATGTGAAGCTGTGGGAACACTTCCTGGTGCTGGCCGTGGTCTTTGGAATCGCCAAGGAAGTCATAGAGCAGATGAGGGTACGCATACCGGACGTCGTGAACGACCCGCATTTCCAGACGACGTACTGGTGGGTGTACTCTTCCGGCTCCTACCAAGACTCGCCCGTGGGCGCCCTTCAGAGCGGCTTCACATCGGCGGCATCGATCGCGTCCAGCCAGATGTCTTCGTCTTCCGGCGGGGGTGGAGGCTTCAGCGGCGGTGGGGGCGGCGGGGGCGGTGGAGGTGGCGTAAGCGCCGGATGATCCGGCACGCACGGCACGAATACAAGGCGGAGGTCGGGGGGCCTTTTCGCACCATATGCCTGTTTCCACTATTCTTTTTCGAGACACTTGCCGAAAACACCACCAGCACGTGCGTCCAGTAATCGCACGCGGTCGCGCGCGCTCGAGGAGGCGTCGACGATGAGGTTCCCAAGAGCACTCGCAATCTTCGGCACCGCGTTCGGGGCCTGGTCCCTTGCGGTGGCGCCTTCGCCTGCGTTTGCGCTGGACGGCTCTGTTGTCGTGCCCGATTGGCTGTCAATCGCGGCGGGGGGTCTCGGTCTCGTGATCTCGGCGCTGCTCTTGGCGGAGGGACTCTTCCTGAGGAAGGTGGCCGAGGGGTCGATGGTAGCGGTGAACATCGGCTACATGATGAGTGCGGTCGCGTGCTTCGCCGTTGCGATGATCTTGCGTTGGGTAGGCATGTTCTCCGACGACGCGGTGCTCGCGGAGCAGACCGCGTTCGCTGCGGAGCTGTTGGTGACGACGGGCATGGCTCTGCTCGCGGTGTACTTCTACCGCGTTCGCTCGACGATCACAGGCTACCTTCGTGCGTTGTCGGACATGGAAACCGGCACAACTGGCGGAGACAGCCCGGAAGAGAGCGATGGCTAACCTTCTGGCACAGCGGATAGAGGAGACGCTTCGGCCGGTGATCGGCACCGTGCTTGCGGCCGTGTCGGTTGACGTGGAGGCGAAGCGTCTCGGGAAGACCGTCGATACGATTGACCGGACGGATCTTCCGCTGATGGCCGAGAACCTTGTGGACGCGCTGCGGTTGGTCGTAGGACAGGAGCTCGCCGTGGCCGCCGCGGGCAAGGTTCGAGACCTCTCCTGAGAGGCCGAAGATGCGCAAGTTGCAGCAGATACTCGTTCTCGTCCTGTGCGTGATCGCTTTCGGGCTGAGTGGCTGCGCGTCGCCGGAGAGCAGCGCGATGGATGTGACGTGGCCGACTCTGGAATCGGGCAAACCGTCCTTCTACTACTTCGGAGCGCCGAGTTGACCGGCCTGTCGCGAGATGCTCCCTGTGGTCGACAGGGTCACGCCTTCCTACAGCGGCAGCATCGAGATGCTCATCTATCGCGATGTCAACTCGGATGAAGGCGCGAGTCGCTTCGCAAGCGAGCAGAAGGTCAGAGCTATCCCCACGATGGTGTTCGTGGATTCGCAGGGGAACGAGGTCGCGCGGATCATAGGGTCGACCTCCGAAGAGAACCTCAAGGCGGAACTCGACAAGATCGAGCGGTAGTCTTCGGCAAGTCGTGATATTGCCAGGGTCGAGCGCGTCGGCGCAGAATGATGTGGTGGAGGGACGCTCGGCGCGCGTTCGGGTGGAGGTGCGATGTCGGGACGCACGCTGTGCGGCGCACTTGTCATCCTGGGGGTCATTTTCCTCGCTGGGGCGGTCTTCGTATCGCCCGTCTTCGCGTACGTTGAGCCCAACACTCTGACCGGCACCGGTTGCAGCTACTGCCACCCGTGGGTGTGGGTCGATCCCCCCGGTATGATGGTCATTCAGCGCCGTCCGACCGCCGGCGGCGACTGCATGAGTTGCCACGCCGACTACGTTCGGGATGAATGGGTCGGTCCGCACGGGAACTACTCGGCGACGTCAGCCAAGTGCAGCGTGTGCCACACCGTTCACGATGCGCCCGAAGAGGGCATCCTGTTGCTGCCGCGCTCCACGATATCGGGGACGTGTATGACCTGCCACGACGGGACGGGCGGCAATGGCGTCTACGGTACCGTTCTCGCTCAGACAGGAGTCCCGCCCGGAGGGGGCCATCGGTGCGAGGAGACCACCCTCGTGCCCGGCGGAGACGCAGACACGGGTGGTGTTTCGATCGGCAACTTCGGAGGGCAGGACGGGACGCTGACGTGTTCCGACTGTCACTCGCCCCACGGTGCCGACATGGTCGAGCCGTTCAAGGGCGATCGCCGACGCGTGCGAGGGGAGAATCCGGCTCCGGTGACGTCGAGACTCCTGCGCCGCCGTCCGGGCGATGTCGCCACGCCGGTCGGCCGCTACGGGTCCGACTGGTGTCTCGCGTGCCACGCGGGACGTTCTTCGGAGGGCGTCGTGCACAATCACCCGGTCGAGCAGAAGACTGGCTCGAACCCCGACCCGTACCACTACGGCAACGTTCCGATCCTGGACAGCGACACAATGACTGGTTCGACCGTGCTCGCCGCCATGGGCGGCGTGCCGTACCCGGGCGGCGGGCACTGGGTGCCGGAGCCGAACAACGCCGGGAACCGCGGCTACCTGATGCCGTACCCACGCACGGCCGAACAGTCAGGGCACAGCCCGATCTGTCAGCAGTGCCACGAGGACACCCGCGCCGTGGGCATGCTGTCGGCCGATGGGACGCAAGGCGACGCGGCGACGGCGACGATCACCGCGGCAGACGGCGTGATGTGGAGCGCGGGATGGGTCCCCGCCCCCGACAACCCCATGTTCCAGAACTTCCCACACGAGACCGAGAACCGATGGATGCTCGTGGAGGAAGACGATGACCTCTGCATGAACTGTCACCCGCCCGCAGCTCTGCCCTAGCGCGCTTCTCCCAGTCGAACGCGACCGTCTTCGAAACCCATCCACGGGTCGAGTCCCATTCGTGCGACACGCTGCACTGCCGAGATAGTGTCGAAGACGAGAGGTTCCTCGGCGGCTTCCAGCTCCTCCCACGTCACAGGGACCGCAACCGGTGCCCCGGGACGTGCGCGCGTCGAGAAGGGACACACGGCGGTTGCACCGTGTGAGTTGCGCAGGTAGTCGACGAACACGTGGCCTCCCCTCGCCGTTTTCGCCATCTTCGCGGTGAAGTTCCGAGGGTCGTGCTCGGCGACGTGGTCGACCAACGCGTGCGCGATGCCCCGCACCTTGTCGAACGTATGCTCGCGCTCGATGGGGGCTACCAGATGCAGCCCCTTCCCGCCCGTGGTCTTCGCGAACGCCGTCAGACCGATCGCGGACAGGGCCTCTCGCACCAGCTGCGCGGATTCCACGATCCGCCGCCAGGTCACGTCAGGTCCCGGATCGAGGTCGAGCACGATCTGGTCGGGCTTTTCGGGATCGTCAACGCGACTCTGCCAAGCATGTATCTCCAGAGTGCCGAGCTGGACGAGCGCCACTATGCCCGGCACGTCGTCCACGTAGAGGTACGTGGCAACGCCGTTCTTCTCGGCGATCTCGACGGTGTGTATTGCCGAAGGGAAACCGCGCGGTTCAGGATGCTTCTGGTAGAAGCAGTCGCCTTCGCGACCGTGCGGGCATCGGACCAGCGTGAGCGGGCGCCCGGAGATGTGCGGGAGCATGTGTGGGGCGATCGACTCGTAGTAGCGAGCGAGATCGAGCTTGCTTGTGGCGCCCGACAGGTCTGTTGCGGGATAGAGCACCTTGTCCGGGTTCGTGATGGACGTTCCCGCGACCACGACCGCGCCTGGTTCGCCGACGGCTGCTGCGGCCGACTCTTCGCGCATGACGTCGGCTGCGGGCTTGTCGATCCTTTGGCCGTGGAATGATGGATGCCGCAAGAGCCCGTCGCGCGTCCACTCCTGGAAAGTGACCTCCACGACGAGTTCGGGTCTCACCCAGTGTGCGACGCGGCCGGTCAGTTCGGGAGACCCGTCGAACGGCGACCCATCGATCTCGAGCGCATCCAGCTTCGCGCGCAGATCCTCGAGGTTGCGTTCCGTGAAGCCCGTTCCCACCCTGCCCGCGTAGCGCAGTCCGCCTTCCAGGTCGTGATAGCCGAGGAGCAGCGCGCCGAAGCCACCTCGGCCACCCTCGCCTTCGGTGAAGCCTCCGACGACGAACTCCTGGCGCCTCAGGCACTTCACCTTCTGCCACTCGCGGGTGCGTCCTGCGCGGTATGGCCGGTCGCCCCTCTTCGAAACGGAGCCCTCCAGGGCGAGCGTGCAAGCTTCGCGGTGGAACTCCTCCCCTCGGCCGGTGATGTGGTCGGCGTAGCGCAACGGGGAGTCATGCGGCAGCGTCGCCAGAAGCGCATTGGCCAGCTCCTTGCGCTTCAGCAGCGGGAACTCGCGCAAGTCTCGGCCGTTCAGATAGAGGAGGTCGAAGGCCATGTATGTGGCGTGCGAGGTGCGTCTCTTGGCCACAGCCTCCTGGAGGGCGCCGAAGTCGGGGACTCCGTGCGCGCCGAATACCACAACCTCACCGTCGAGAAGCACGGAGCCGACAGAGAAGCTTTCGGCGGCCTCGGCTATCTCGGGGAAGCGCTCGGTCCAATCCTGCGCGGAGCGAGTGAGCAACCTAGCGCGACCGTCCTGCGTCGCTATTCGAAGCCTGTAGCCGTCGTACTTGATTTCGTGTATCCACTCTGGACCTTCCGGGGGGCGGTCCACCAACGTCGCAAGCTGCATAGGTTCGCCGACGGGCATCGGGGCGAGAGTCGCGCCGTCGAGGGCAACGCTGTCGCGTGTCGCGCTGCCGAGGGCCACGCCGCCGGGTCTCGAGTCGGGAGCAATGATCTCAGCCGAAAAAGGGCCGGCATCGCCGCCCCCTGCGGTGGGGGGCGCCCCACCGGCGGATATCTGCTCGAGATCTCGGCCGGAGGCGGCGCTGTCCGGACGAGCGGCGAGCACGTCGTAGTCGTCCAGGTCTCTCGCGTGCTCGTCGCGGTCCTTGATCAGAAGCCAGTTCTGGCCGGACTCGCCCTCGCGGGGCTTCAAGCGCACGAGTGCCCATCGTCCGACGAGCTTCTCGCCGGAAAGGTCGAACTTGAGATGACCCTTGTCGAGACCTTCGACGGGGTCGAAGACCGGTTGCCACGTGCCTCTGTCCCAGACCATGACGGTGCCGGCGCCGTACTCGCCCTCCGGGATGACGCCCTCGAAAGAACCGTACTCGACGGGGTGATCCTCCACGCGTACGGCGAGACGTCTCTGCGAAGGGTCCAGAGAGGGTCCTTTCGGCACGGCCCACGACAAGAGCACTCCGCCGAGTTCGAGCCGCAGGTCGTAGTGAAGTCGACGCGCGGCGTGCTTTTGGATCACGTAGAGGCGCGGCGTTGTCTCGGGGCCCGCGTCACTCCTGACTTCAGGGGCTTCCTCGCCCTCAGGCTCGGGGGTCTTGCCGAAGTGCCGCTTGTCCCGGTAGCGGTCCAGATCGCCCATCGTCTCAGGCCTGTTTCCCGGAGGCTTCTTCCAGCGAGCGCTTCAGCAGCTCCATGATGTCGACGACCTCTCCCTCGGCTTCTTCGGCAGGTGGGGCCGGCACGGCCACTTCGCCGCCGCCGGCTTTGTTCTCGATCAGCGCGAGCAGGTCGTCACGGTAGGTGTCGCGATACTCTTCGGCGGCGAACGGCTTCTCGATGGAGGCGAGCAGCTGCTTCGCCATGGCGAGTTCTGCATCGGTCACACCAGCTGCACCGAGGTCTGCCGAGGGCAGATCGAGATCCTGGGTTCCACGCAGTTCGTAGGGGAACCGGATGATCTCGAGAACGAGGGCATCCTCATCGGGCACGAGTGCAGCGAGGTGCTCGCGCGTCCGGATGACGATGCGGCACACTGCCACGCGGCCCGCCTCGCGGAGCGCCTCGCGCAGGAGCGCGTATGCCTTTCGGCCCGCCTTGGTCGGCTCGAGATAGTAGGGCTTGTCGAAGTACTTGGAGTCGATGTCTTCGGCACAGACTGCGGCAAGGACGTCGATCGTCTGCGTGGCCTCCACGTTTGCGGCGCGGAAGTCGTCCTCGGTCAGCACGATCCAGTGCCCCTCTTCGATCTCGTAGCCCTTCACGATGTGTTCCCACGGCACGTCCTTGCCGGTCTTCGAGTTGACGCGCCTATTGCGCACCGGCGCCAGGTCGCGCTCGTCGAGAAGGCGGAAGGAGAGACGCGCCTCCGCATCTTCGGCGGAGAAGAGCGAGACGGGAATCGTCACGAGGCCGAAGCTGATGGATCCCTTCCAAATGGCGTTGGGCATGGCAGCCTCCAGCGGTCGCCTACGGAAGGATTGTTCCCGCGGACGCGCAAGGACGTGCGGAGACGTGCGAGCGCGTATGGCGCGGGAGTAGCGGGGAATGTGGCGCGCGGTGCTGGAGACCCGGGCGCCACAGCCGTTTGCCTAGGGCAGGTCCATCGGCGCGTGACAGTTGGTGCAGAGATTGTCATCGGTCTCGATGAGCATGTACGTGTTCTCGGTTTCGTGCGGGAAGCACTGGAACCGCGGGTTGTCGGCGGGGTTGTTTCCGTCTCCGAAACCCGTTACCTGCGCGGGTTCGACTGCACCGGGTTCGCCGACGACGCGCGTGTCCTCGTGGCACTGTTGACAGATCGGGCTGTGATTCGACTGTTCGGCGGTTCGCGGATACGGCATGACGTAGCCGCGGTTGTGCCACTCCATGGTTGGGGGAAAGCCGAGAAGGCCCATCGTGCCGTACGTCGTCGTAAGAGCGGTGTCGCTCTCAACGATGGCGACGTAGTCATAGTAGAAGGGGTTCGGGTTGGTGTCGGAGCAGTCGACCGGGTGGTTCATGACCGTCGGCAGACCCGAGCGTCGTCCCCTGTGGCAGGCAAGGCACCAGTCCGATCCATACACCGGCGTGGTAGTGGTGGAGCCGGTGGGCACCTGCTTGAGGAGGTGAGACGTGGACCAGTAGGGCAGCCATCCCGTGATGTCGTTCACGTGGAAGCGGACTCTCTCTCCGCTGAAGGTAGCGACGATGCTTGCCCCGTGTACGCTGTGGCAATCGTTGCAGCTCATGAAGTCGTTCTCTCCGGTGAAGACCTGCGATCGAGCACCGCCGGTGCCAGCATCTCCACCCGGGATGACGTTGGTCGCATCGATGCTGTGGGACGCTCCCACGGAAACCCCGCGGGCCGCGAGGGTGCCGTACACCCCGTAGCCCCCGCTGCCGTCGTGGCACACCATGCAGTTGTCGCGGATCGTCGCCTTGCGCAGCAGCAAGACGCCCTCGACAGGTGCGTAGTGCACGGTGTGGCAGATTGCGCACTTCTGCGAGGTGAGGGTGTAGCCCATATGTGGACCCTCGCGCGTGACGAACGGGAAGTCTTCGGAGTGGCACGCGCGACAGTCGAGGAGCTCGCCTTCCCATGTGGCGTCACCCTCGGCCCAACCGAATGCGGCTGCGGGCAAAAGCACGAGCGAGACTATCGCGAGCAATGCTGACAGAACCAAGCGTCTCGGCACGCCGCTCCTCCATCGGTAGAGTGCCCGACGAAACGCAGACTATCATACGGCTGCTCTAACACCATACGCCAGAATCTGCCTCACACGCGCGAGGCGCGTGCCATCGGCTCGCCGCACGGCTCCGCGCGTGTGGCGTGCAGAAGGCGTGGGACCCCTGTGACGGAGGTCACCGGCGCCTTCGCGTGAGGTGCCGAATACGAGTATGGAAGCATTTCGGCACCACGGGGTGTGGGCATATGGTCTCCGGCACATCCGCGAACCGTCGCATGCTATCGGCCGGTCTGGCCATGGCGCTGGCGTTGGCGCTCTCGTTCGTTCCAGGAGGGACGTGCTTCTCGGCGGACGTCCCGATCGCTACGGTTGCAGTCGGCCAGAACCCTGCGGCCATCGCAGTCAACCCCATCACCCACAGGGTCTTCGTCACGAACTACTTCGGGGACTCCGTCTCGATCATCGACGGCGTGTCCGACGTCGTCACGGCGACCGTTTCAACCTCCTACAACGGGAGCCTCTCAATCCCGATCTCGGTCGTGTGCAACCCGCTTGCGACGCCCCCGCGAGCCTACGTAGCGAACTTCTGGAACAGCCGCATCACGGTCATCAACGAGACCTCCGGTACCGTGCTCGGACACGTGGCGAGCAACGGGGCGCACGCAGGCGGTCCGCGCGCACTCGCCCTTGATGTGGCGAACGACAAGCTCTACGTCGCAGAGTACGGCGGCGGCTCGGTGACCGTGTTCGACGCGCTGACCTACGCGCAACTGAAGCAGATCACGGTGGGGTCGAGCCCGCGAGCCCTGGGGATATTCTCGAGTCTGCCGAGGACCCGCATCTACGTGGCAAACCGCAACTCGAACTCGGTTAGCGTGATCGACGGCGATACCGATACCGTCGTGGCGACGCTTGCGGTAGGGGCCGGGCCGAAGGCCATCGCGGTGGACAGCTCGACCGGCTATGCGTACGTCACTTGCGAGAGCGCCAACACCGTCGCGGTGATCGACGACAGCGACGTCGTGACTGCCACGATCGAGGTGGGACAGAGGCCCGTTGGCATCGCCGTGGACGAGGTCAACGGCCGAGTGTTCGTCGGGAACTTCAACAGCGGTACCGTGAGCGTTCTGCGCACGAGCGACTTCTCGCACGAAGCCACGCTCACGGTAGGCACTCAACCGTGGGCGGTGGCGTTCGACTCCGGTGACGAGAAGGCGTTCGTCACCAACTACGGAAGCAACAACGTCAGCTCCATCGACAACGCGCTTTCGGTGACACCCGTCGTGACGGGCACGAACCCCTACGCCATAGCGGTCAACGAGGGCATAGCGCCCCACAAGGTCTATGCCGGCAACTGGGGTAGCAACAACGTGACCGTGATCGACGAGCCTGCTTCGTCGAGCGGTTCGTCAGTGGCGAGTACGTTCGGTGGAGGTCGTGCTTCGGCGGTCGAATCGCTCGCGTCCCTGGAACCTGTCGTGTCGGTGAGGATCGACCCGTTAGCCGAAGACCCGACGTTCGAAACTGCGCCGACGCTTTCCGGGACAGCCACGAGCAACCGCGCCCCGTATGCGGCGGCTGTTGCGGGTGTGTTCTACCGAGCGGACGACGAGGTGGCGTGGCGGCGTGCCGAGATAACGGGGGGAGAAGGCACGCCGCACGTGACGTGGAGCGCCTCGCTCGGCCCGCTCGGGGGCGGAGCGCACTCGCTTGAGGTGATGGCGATGGATCAGACGGGGGTCGCCGCCGCCGTCTCCGACGGCGGTACCGCGGTGAAGACCTCCTCGGCGGACGGCTCGGCGAAGTACTCGTTCACCGTGCTCAGCAAGCCTGTCGTGACGAGCGCTTCCACCTACAACGGTGCGCCGGGGTCCAGCGTGATCATACAGGGAGGCGGTTTCGGCGACCTTCGAGGTTCCGGCTGGGTGACGTTTGCGGGCAAGGCGGCGGAAGTCGTTTCTTGGTCCGAGACCGCCGTGACCTGCACCGTGCCGGCTGGGGCGCAGCCGGGCTACGTCGGAGTGTGGCAGAACGGCGTGTGCTCGAACGGACTGTACTTCGTCCCCTCCACGGCTCCGAGGGTTGAGTCTCTCTCTACGGGGAGCGCAGCCTACGGCGAGACCATCACCATCACTGGTTCGGGTTTCGGTGATTCGCAGGGAAGCGGCTCGGTCACGTTCGGAGGCATGACGGCGGCGGTGACGTCGACGACGTC
>Ga0224495_10000895_pt1 | contig 22403 bp, 15 predicted proteins | sample SF_Jul11_sed_USG_FD_168128 | JGI IMG/M metagenome (GOLD analysis project Ga0224495, IMG submission 168128) | Sediment microbial communities from San Francisco Bay, California, United States - SF_Jul11_sed_USGS_4_1 | ecosystem: Environmental > Aquatic > Marine > Sediment | place: USA: California...
ATACCTGTCGTGGCGAAATCGCAAACGTAATATCAGTATCCAAGATTGGAAAACCTATCGTCGTCATAAGAAAGCAGCATAACCCTTATGAAAAATCACGAAACTCTATTACTGGAAACGGCACTAGATTAGGTTTATTATAGATATGTTTCATCACATCCCAAGCAGGCCGACTAGTTAAAGTTGGTGAATAATAAATGCTACGTTTGTCAAATGGACGGTATAAACAATCGTCTATACATTTTTCATCATAACTATTTTTCTCCCTTCTACCCAGAAGATCATAACTTGAAGAATTATTGACATTGTATTTGCCCTTAAAGGGTTCCTTAAGCCCCTCGTCAGAGAAAAACACCTTTATCCTTTTTTTCAAAGTATTTTGATCAAAATCAATAAATAGTTCATCTCTATCAGTTTGGATTCCGCTTTGATTTAAACCAAAAATAGAGTTTATACTTCCCCCTTTACAATACTCATCAATATTTTTAAACTGTTTTGGTGTATAAAAGAAAAATTTCCCAAGGCAACTGTTATAATCGACATTTTGAATTTCCTGCCATTCAGTATTCTTTACCTCATATTTATTTAAAAAGTCATACTTATAATCTCTTAGACCCCATAAATCATTATAGTAAACCTTACCCAACCCTTCTTTACCTTGTTCCTTAATGAAAATTCCAATTGAAACACCCTGCTTGATATCAAATACATTCTTATCCGGTGAACCGTCAGGGCAAACTTCACCACTCTCAGTATCTCCATGTAAATTCAAAATATAGATTTCCGAAAAAGTTTCTAACAGCGATTCTCGCATCCTTCGTCGAGTGATGCCATCAATGTAGGTATTGTTTGTTATGAACGCAAGTATACCAGCTCCCGTTTGATCTATGCGGTATTGACCATATCTTATAAACTTGATGAAGTCATCACGAACATTGAGTTTTTTCTCATTAAGCCCTTTTTTATAATCTTCTAATAGATCAAGAATCCATTTTCCTTGATTCATCATGCCAAAGTTTGAATACGGTGGATTGCCGAGTACTACCATAATCGGTAAATCCCGCTTGATTGTGTTGGCTTCGCGTGCTTCCTTGCTGATGGCGCTGGACCAGAATGTTTTGGTGATCTCCTCGGCTTCTTCGAGTGTATTAGTGAGAAATACTCCTAAACGTTTTTCTTTTTCGTACTTGTAGCCGAGCATTCGCAAAAGAAGCCCTAACTTCATATGGCAGACCGTATACGGAGCCATCATAAGTTCAAAACCGAACAGTCGCGGCAATAAATGATCTTCGACATACGACGGCCATGCGCCTTTATCCTGAAACTTTTTATGAATCTGCTTGATCACCTCATACAAAAATGTTCCCGTTCCGACAGCCGGGTCCAGAATCAAACAGCGATGTGTTTCTAAGTCAGGCGCATCTTCTCTTTTAATTCTAATTTGTTTGTCATCCCGCAATCCCTGCCGGATGCCAAACTTTTCTTTTAGCAGCCAGTCTACACTTCGTACAATATACGACACCACCGGTTCCGGCGTATAATAGACGCCCCGGCTTTCGCGAAGTTTGGCATCGTACTGGCCCAGAAAAGTCTCATAGAAATGAATAACAGGGTCTTTCTTCTTTGTTTCGGTTCCGAAATTTTTAATGATGCGACCCATCTGGGCATTTTTTAACAACGCCACTACATCATCGACCACCCAAGCAATTCTTTCATCGAGTTCCAGTTCAAGATGGCCGAATATCTTTTTCAAAAATGGATTTGTTTTTGGCAGTAAACGCGCTGCACTTTGACGTGAAAACTCTCCTTTTTTACCATCAATTCCGGCAAAGATTGCATCCACATCTTTGCCCCAAACGGTTTGTTCATTGAGAAAACATCGCGCACAGAATAAACCGTACACGATAGTCTGTGTGTACATGTCTGCAAATTGATCTTCGGTTAAATCATGAATGAGCACATCTTTGAAAGCATCGTAGACTTCATGAAGTGAGCCGCGTTCATTTTCTTTTTTGAATGTTTCCTGAACCACACCGCGAAGCAGTTTTGCCATCCCCGCCATGCGTTCAGCCAGTTCTTTAGGGTTTTTAACCTGTACCGGTTCCGAAGCAAAAAACATGGAAAACAGTTTTTTTGTGTCATTGATACCGTCTTCGGTGGCAACAAATTTTCCGCCTTTACCCTCTTTGGCTAAAACGGCAGTCTCAATCAACTCTCCATTCTGATAAAAGCGGAAGTTGATATAATCGGTCAAAATCAGATTATCGATGGCTTTCAGATACCGCTTGAGTTGTTCGCTTCTTTTCTCCTTCTTAAGATCAATCCCAATATCCTTGCATTCGATATATCCAAACGCCTGTTGAGTGGTACGAATCACCCGCGAAACCTTCATATCCGGCATCCCACAATCCGTCCGCCGCTTCGGTTCATTCGTAGCTGTGACCTTATTTCCTAACCCCTCAATAAATGCTTTCAATGCGGGCCGATGTGTATGCTCCGTCGCGTCCCCGTTAAGGTAAGCGTCATTGATCGCTTTCAGATAATTCGCAAAAACCGCCATTCGATCCCCTTCGCAATATCCTTATTTTTCAAACTCTGTGTCAATCTGCGTCTAAGACATTTTCGGCCATGATAAAGCCCACCGGGGGTGTCGTCAATGAGAAAGAGGGTGTGTTCGTAAATTCCCTGCATCCCTCATTACGATAACCAATTATTATCTATCCTGTAAATCGGATTAGTCCCGCCATTTTATCTTGCCGTAGCTTCATGCAAAGGCAGAAGCTCGCAGAGCGACGGAGGATCGCCATTTCGAACAAAAAGCGCAGGGGGGGTAACCCAAAAACCCAAAAAAATAAACTTTTTTATCCCCTTTTCTAATAAGCACTTATCGATTTCGGCCCCCTCGCCATTTCGCCATTTCGAACAAAAAACGCAGGTTCGCCCCTATATACGGAGGGGCTGATAAATTGAAAATTGAATACGGCTACATGGGAATCAAAAGGTTCTGGAAATCGCCCATCCCTTCAGGGGATGGCTGATTAAAATGGGTTGGGATGCACAGAAATCAAATTTCGAGCAATCGCGGCCCGTTTTAAGCAGATAAGCAACCATAGGTTGCGGCGATTTCCTTAATGTTCTTCAAGTTCTTCATGGTTATAATTTCTCTTGTAAATCCTGCCTGTCCCGCCATAGCTGAAAGCGACGGCGGATTAATCCTGTCTAAAAATAATCTGTGTAAATCTGTGAAATCTGTGGATGAATAAGGAGTAAAAACTATGACAAGCCAAAAACAAATCGAAAATCAAAATGTAAAATCCCGACAAACAATCTCTTTACTTATATAGCGTTTTTCAACTCCAAAATTTGACTACAAAATCCCCAAAATCCCCCGTATTCTTGTGTTCTTGAGTGCCCTTAAGCCTGCAACAGCGCAGCGCTATTGTAGGTTTTACTCACGGGTCTCTGAGACCCTCAATAACCAACCATTATCTATCCTGTAAGTCGGATTGATCCCGTCAAAAGCATTTGTAAATCCAGTCCGGCAAACAACGAACTAAAAACTAAGAACTAAAAACTAAAAAATGTTTGACAATCATCAAACTCATGGTATAATACACAGAAAATGGAATCTGGAAAATACAAAATGAAGGAGAGTAAAACACTGAACTCAAAACTATCCTTCGTGTTCTTCATGGTTAAAAAATCTGTGTAAATCTGTGTAATCGGTGGACTAAAAAAATGAAAAACAAACCCATTTTACAAACTGACCAAAACGGCGCAAGCCGTTTCTCAATAACTGATTACCGTTCACTGATAACTGATAACTGTAATAAAAACAACCCCAATTTTCCGGGGACAGAGGACTAATTTGAAAAAACAAAGCCAATCTTGCAGTGAATGGCCGAATATGATATAATGATGATGCGTATAAAACGTGTTTTTTGCTTTAAGATAAGGGATTGACGATGGCAAAATCGGGTCAGAGCAATAATAGAAAGAATTCGTGCAGTTTTTGCGGCCGCACCAAGCGTCAGGTGGACGCCTTCGTGGAAGGCCCGAACGGCGTTTTTATCTGCCCGGAGTGCATCGACCTGTGCTACAACATCGTTCAGCAGGAACGCCGCCGGACGCATGGGGCCGCTACGCTGTTCGAGGAGGTCCCCAAACCCCGCCAGATCAAGGAGTTTCTGGACCAGTACGTGATCAGTCAGGAAAGGGCCAAGCGAAGTCTCTCCGTCGCGGTCCACAATCACTACAAGCGGCTTTTGCACACCGACAGCGACAATGACGACGTCGAGATCGAAAAATCCAATATCCTGCTGATCGGCCCGACCGGTTCCGGCAAGACACTCCTTGCGAAAACACTGGCGCGGATGCTGCATGTTCCTTTTGCTATCTGTGACGCGACGACCGTGACCGAGGCCGGCTATGTGGGCGAAGATGTCGAAAACTTCCTGCTGCGGCTGCTTCAGGCCGCCGATTTTGATATCGAGTCCGCCCAGCGCGGCATCGTGTACGTTGACGAGATTGACAAGATCGGCAAGACCAATCAGAATGTTTCGATCACGCGCGACGTGTCCGGCGAGGGCGTCCAGCAGGCACTGCTGAAAATGCTGGAGGGCACCACCGCCAATATCCCTCCGCAGGGCGGCCGCAAACATCCCGAACAGTCCTATATCCAGATCGACACCTCGCAGATTATGTTCATCTGCGGCGGAACCTTCGTCGGGCTGGACAATATCGTCAAAAAACGCCTCGGCAAACGCATGATCGGGTTTGGCAGCGAGCATGAGGCCCATCACGACAAAAAAGCCGACTACAGCGAGATTATCGCACAGGCCACGCCGGAAGATGTCATTGCATACGGAATGATACCGGAGATGGTGGGGCGGCTGCCGATTATCACGACGTTGTCCGCGCTGGACGAAGAGGCCCTCGTCGAGATTTTGACCAAGCCCAAGAACGCGCTGGTGCGCCAGTATCAGCGGCTGTTCGAAATGGAAGAAGCCGACCTGAAGTTTACCGAGGAGGCGCTGAACCTGGTCGCCGAAAAAGCACTCAAGCGCGACACCGGCGCCCGGGCGCTGCGGGCGATCATGGAAGAGCTGATGCTGGATCTGATGTACCAGTTGCCCGAAGAGGCCAAACCCGGCAAGTACACAATCACCCCGGACGTGATCGAGGGCAAAGTCGACCTGTTCGAGCAGACCAAAAAAGCGAAAAAGGAATCCGCTTAATACCCACGCCGGATTTCCCCGAAGTTCATGGATTGCCTGGTTTATCGGACCCGATTCCCAAACATTTCTTCAAAAATAATTGAATTTCTGGTTTTTTCACGCTCCAAATTGGCCGAAATGTAAAGCAGATTGTTGATTCAGCGTTCGACGCACCGCTGAACAACGACGAAACAGTCCAAATGAAGGTGTTATTTGGAGAAGAAAAATGTTTGATTTTTTTGGTTTTGGCAAGAAGACATGTAAAACACGCATCTTGGTTGTTGATGACGAGCCGAATATCGTTCAGACCCTCAAGGATCGCCTTGAAATGAACGAGTACACGGTTTTTACCGCGGGCAACGGGCAGGAATGCCTTAATGTCGCCCAGGAGCAATCTCCCGACCTGATCCTGCTGGACGTGATCATGCCGATTATGGATGGTCATGAAACCCTTGAAAATCTGCGCAAGCAGGAGTGGGGCAAGGATATTTCTGTGATGATGCTGACGGCTCGAAGTCAGGCACAGGATATCACCCGGGCCAAGGCCTGCGGTATCGAGGATTACATCATCAAGCCGTTCGATCTGAGTGAACTGCTCGAAAAGATCGAAAGCATCCTGGAACGCAAGAAATCAACGGTTGGGTCCAGATAGTCTGGCTTCAGGCACCGACCGGCGGCAGAAGAAGAATTAAGGGCTGCCCTTAAGGAATTTCGCTCCATTTCATGGGTTGATAATTCACGGGTTTTATATCCATTTGAAGGATATACCATTCTTCATCAACCTTTTCATAGTCAAAGTTTATTTCCACCATAAAAAAGGTTCCGTAAGCTGCATAGCGGCTGTCGTTGTTCATGTGAACCGCGACAATCAATTCACTTCGGGCTTTGGCTCCTTCGACAGTAACGGTATGCGACTGCGTTCGGATTTTCTTGATGGAAGCCCCAGTAATAGTGTGACGGACCCTGCTGTGTAAGTCCGTCCTGTCGTTGTGATATTTGTCTCGGTAATTGGGGCTGATAAGTTCCATAATGCGGTCGGAATTGCCGTCTATGGCGGCCTGTTTGCACGCTGGAACGATAGCGCTGACTGCTTCGAAGTCTGTGGTGAAAGCATAATCCATACCAAAAGCCAGGACCGCCAGCAGCAGCGGAACCAGCAGCGGTTTATAACCCCATTCCGGTTTTTCCTGTCGAACGATGGATGCGACAACCAGGAAAACCCCGGCCAGGGTCAGCAGCAGCCAGCCATTTTCAAAAATGTTCCACATCATGTATTCCTTCGTGAGGACCGTTTAGGATTTTATCCGAAATTGTTTTTTTTCCAGCAGGCGGTTGCCTTCGCTGTCGGTCAGTTCCTGCCGCAGGCAGGTCAGGGTGATATGGCCGGCCAGCAGGGCGGTGGTGTCGGTCCAGCCGCCGTCTTTCGGGTCGCGATGGTTGCCGCCGGTAAGTTGATACACACGCCGGCCGTCGTCGTCTGTTCCAATCCGATATTTTTCCTCAAAGCCATGGGTGGACTGGGGTGTAATGAGGATGCCTTTGGGACTTCCTTTGGAAAGCTGCGGGATGTTCAGGTTGGCCACGCGCCCGGCGGGCAGATCGGTTAACTGCCGGATGACCGCGAAGGCGTGATCCGCGGCGGCCTCAAAATCCATGGGATCGTCGAATGCGGCGCTGACCGCAATGGCGGGCAGGTTGTAAAACGCCGCTTCGATCGCGCCTGCGACGGTGCCTGAGTAAAAGATGTTGATGCCGACATTGGCCCCGTAATTCATGCCGGAAACGACCAGGTCGACCGGATTGCCGGGGGCAACGAGTTCATTCTGAGCCAATTTGACGCAGTCGGCGGGGGAGCCGTCCACGCTGTATCCTTCAAACAGGCCTTCAATGTTTACACGTCTGCACCGAATCTCAGACAGCGAAATGGCGTGTCCGGCGCCCGACTGGACATCCGACGGGGCGACAACCGTAACTTTGCCCAGATGGGTCAGGCGCTTGTAGATCGCCGCCAGCCCCTGTGCAAAGATACCGTCATCGTTGGTTAGCAGGATATGCATGACCCTCATGGTATCGGATTCAACTGAGATTGTCAATTGACCTTGTAAGAACTTGGATTATAATGAAGTGCATGAAAGAATGGACCGGCGAAAATACGGGTGAGTTTGCGGTGATGGACCGGCGGACGGTACGGGGCTTTGATGCCTGGGCAATCGGCGAGATGGGGATACCGGGCGTTGTGCTGATGGAGAATGCCGCGAAAAACTGCACCCAGATCATTCTTGAGCAATTTCCTGAGCAAGTCAAAGACGGGATTTGCATCTTGTGCGGCGGCGGCAACAACGGCGGCGACGGATTCGTTGTCGCGCGGCAGCTTTTCAATCAGGGGCTGTCGGTGAAAATCATCCTGTGTACGGACCCGGGCAGAATCAAAGGAGATGCGAGAATCAACTTTGCTATCTGTCAAAAGATGGGGGTGTCGATTGGGCAATTGGATACAGCATCGGCGGAGTTGTTTCGAGAGGTGGAAGACGCGGTCGCCGGCAGCGGCCTGCTGGTCGATGCGCTGCTGGGGACGGGCTTGCAGGATGAGCTGACACCTTCGATGGCGCTGTTGATCAGCTGCATCAATTCACATAACATTCCGATTGTCGCGGTGGATATCCCGTCGGGGTTGGATTGTGACAGGGGGATTCCGTTGCCGGTCTGCATTGAGGCGGCGGCGACGGTGACTTTTGTTGCGCTCAAGAAAGGGTTTGTAGAAAACTCCGAATCGCGCAACGCCACAGGGCGAGTCTTTGTGGCCGACATCGGCATTACTCCTTTTCCTTGCGCATAAAAAAGGCGGGTTTGCGGCCCGCCTTTGCAGGGTTTACTGTCTTAATTAGAGCATCGGGTTTTTGTGCATTAAGGTATCGTAGCCGATCAGATAGAGGAAGCGTTTCTGGTTGAACACCGGGATGCCGAGGTTGGCGGCTTTTTCCAGTATCATGTTGTACGCATCCACTTTTTGGCGCGATAATTCATAGCGCTGCTGGGTGAGGGGGTTGATGTCCAGGTCCTGCTGTGTGGGCATCGGTAGCGGTTTCGGTTCGGCCCCAAGAATGAGAAAGTCGGTTTCCACGGTAATTTCGTTATCGACCTGCCCGCCCCAGCGTTCGATCAGCTCAATAATCCGCTGAGCGCCGTCCGGGTCAATCTGGCCGCTATTGTTGAAATCAAACTCCCCGGCCACGACGAAACGATTGGCGGTCTTGCGATCCCAGATCAGGTTGGCGACAATATCTTCTTTCACCACGGGGTCCCTTTTGTCAGATTCGACAATCCGTGCGGCACAAACCTGCTCGGTGACCTGAAAGACTTCAATTTCAGCTTTGCCCTTGCCGTTTTCCGGGATCGGTTTATTGCGGTCATAGACGGCAAATGTCAACCCACGATAAACGTGGTCATTAATGCCTGCGTCCAGATAGACAATGCCGTTCTGGAGATCGACTCTGACGATCTGAGCATCCGGCTTATACGCCTGGACCTCTTTGTCCGGTTTGGGTTTGATGGCGTCGAGTTTGGTCAATGCCTCATCAAGCAGCGTGTCGGTTTCGTTGAGTTTTTCTTCGGTTTTCCGTAAGTCCAGTTGCTTTTGACGCAACTTGGCCTGTTCCTGCTCAAGCTTGTTCTGGAAATCCTGAATCTGCTCGGTTGTTGCCGCCTGCATGTCCTGCTGAAGGGCGTTAAAGCGATTGCTGATTTCATCGACTTCCGTCTGGTACTGGTTTAACTCTCTCAGGAAATTCTGCTTATTGAGTTCCGTGTTGGCAACGGCATCTTCCATGTCGATCTGCAGATCATTATTGATCGCTTCCAGATTGGTGATTTCCCCGCGGGCATTTTCCAGCTTTTGTTTCAGTTCTTCGATGGTTTTCAGTAACGCTACCCCATTGGGTCCGAAAGCGGGATTGACATCTTTACCGAGAACCTCTTTGTTCAGGGCGTCAATGGCCATTGAGATTTCATTGAACTTTACCGTTGCGGGTAAATCTGCCGAGGGTTCTTTTCCGAGGATGAACGAATAGAGACCATCGACGATCTCCTGCATCGTTCCCAGGTAAGATTTCCCCTCTTTGGCCGTTCCAACGATTCTGCCCACTGAATTCTTTTCGGCCGGGGTGGCAATGGAATCCAGGTCTTCTCTTGCCAATTCGGCCTGGGTTCGGAATTCTTCTGATTTGACATAGTAAATTACCGCAAAAGCCGTTGCGATAATAAACAGCGCGACAAATGTAACCAAGGCGTACATCATCGCGTTACTTTGAGAGGTTTGGCGAGCTGCCATAATCCCAACTCCTAAAAATAGTTATAATTAAAGATTATTACCGGAAACAACTGCATACCGCAGCATACACTGTATGTTTAGTATCGGCTTTTTTGGTTGGTTCGTCAAGAAAAAATCAATCCACATCTGAGGATTTAGGGGTTTTAGGGAATATTCACAGTATATAATTACGCCAAGGCCCTATTATTTAGGGGGCAATTATCTTGCCGGGAGCCGCCTTTTTCGTCATAATGCCTTGGTTTAAGAGAAAGACAGATAGAATGAAAAAAAGAGTTAAAAGGTCCAAGAATGCGAAGTCTTCCGCTCCGGTCGGCAAACAACGCCTGCAGAAGATCCTGGCAAACGCCGGAATTGATTCCCGGCGCAGGTGCGAAGAATTGATCCTGGAGCATGCGGTTACGGTCAATGGAGAAATCATTGACCAACTGCCGGCTTTTGCGGACCCGGACCATGATGATATCCGTGTCAATGGCCAGCGGCTCAGGCAGCCGGAGAAGGTCTATTTTTTGCTAAATAAACCCAAGGGGGTGATTTGTACTAATTCGGATCCGCAGCGGCGACCCAAAGCGATCGATCTGATTGATTGCCCTGAACGTGTGGTTTGTGTGGGCCGGCTCGATGCGGATACGACCGGTGCGATTATCCTGACCAACGACTCGGAACTGGTAAACCGCCTGACCCATCCGAAGTACGAGTTGCCGAAAACGTATCGGGTTGTTCTTCGGGGCCGGATGGAAGGGGCGGACGTCGAAAAACTGAAAAAAGGGGTCTGGCTGGCCGATGGGAAAACGGGCGGCGCGGCAGTGAAGATTCTGCATAGAAGCCATTCGGAGACAACGCTGGAGATCAGCATCCGGCAGGGCCTGAATCGTCAGATCCGTCGAACTTTTGCGGCGCTGGGTTACAAAGTGAAGGCCCTGAAGCGGACGCAGATCGGCGATATTGTTTTAAAGGGGATCGCCGTCGGCGGTTACAAGCGACTGACAAAGCTGCAAGTGGCGTACCTAAAACGTGCGACGAAACTTGACGTGTAAAACCTTCATTTGGGGTGAATACCGGAGGTGGGACTTGAACCCACACCTTGTTGCCAAGACGGGATTTTGAATCCCGCGCGTCTGCCATTCCGCCACTCCGGCTGGAAAGGGGATACTATAGGGAATGCCGCGATTGACGTCAATTCTTTTTTTCGATAACACCACAGCCGGAAAGGAAAATAGGTTCGGCGGCCTGTGAGGGCATGGCGGGTGCATCCGACATCATGGGGATAAAATGTTTTCACGATTTTTCACGAATTTATTGCCCAAACGATTTTTTCTGTGGTATATTCGGGGTAAGCATGGATGCCGCACATATGGGAATGGAAAAATGACCACGATTGTCCGCAAACCTGATACGCTCGAAAAGCTGAAAATCCTCAGCGCTGACGCGCAATATGACTTGGCCTGTGCGTGCGGATCGGTCAAGGACGAACACCGCAAACGCGGCGGCGACGGTAAGTGGATTTATCCCATTACCCTCGCCAACGGCGGCAGGGCGAGCATCTTCAAGATTCTGCTGAGCAATGTCTGCGCGAACGATTGCAAATACTGTCCCCTGCGCGAGGACACCGATATCCGCCGGTGCACGCTGGGAGCGGAGGAAACCGTCCGCACGTTTTTGGACTACTACCGGCAGGGCAAGGTGTTTGGTATCTTTATCAGTTCCGGCGTGATCGGCACCCCCGACAACACAATGGAGCGAATTAACAGCATCGCCCGCATCCTCCGCTATCGCCATGCGTTTAAGGGCTATATGCACTTGAAGATTATTCCCGGTGCGTCCAAAGCGGCGATTGATGAAGCGGTTTCGCTGGCCAAGGCGGTGTCGCTGAATATCGAAACGCCGGGGGCGGATAATCTCTCCAAGGTGTCCCGTAAAAAGGATTACCTGGCGGACATCATCAAGCCGATGAAATATATCAGCCAACTGACCGCCAAGGGGTCCCGCTATGACCGGGTGCATCAGACCACGCAGTTCATCGTCGGTGCCGCGGGCGAAAGCGATTCCAAAATTGTGCATTATATGGGCGGCCTGTATGAGCGATTGAACATGAACCGCATCTATTTCAGCGCCTATCAACAGGGCTTGGGGGATGCCAACCTGCCTGCGGAACAAACCCTGCAAGATCCGGCAGAGGTTCTGACCCGCGAGCATCGGCTGTATCAGGTCGATTTTCTGATGCGAAAATACGGCTTTAAGGACAATGAGATCCTGTTTGATTCAACAGGGCGGTTGTCGCTGACCGAGGACCCCAAAGAAACCTGGGCCAGGATGCACTCGGAAATCTTTCCGCTGGACGTGAACCGGGCCGATAAACTCGAACTGCTCCGTGTGCCGGGTCTTGGCCCCGTTACCGTCAACCGCATCCTCAAATACCGCCAAAGCGGCAGAATTCATCGCATTGAAGACATCGCCAAGCCCGGTAAACTCATCAATAAGGCAAAACAATATCTGAAATTCTGACGATGATTTGCGATACTATGCTTTCGGGCGGCTTTGCGCTTCGTTAAAACTACGCAGGACAAGCGTGCCGCCGCACGGTCGTTTGCAATTCCTGTATCAGCGGATGATGTCAGATGTTTGCTGGATAGAGGATAAAATCGCGTTCAGGTTAGCCGGGTCGGTGACGACGGAATCGAAGCCCTGATTTTGGAGGTTTTGGGCCTCTTTGAGGCTGAGTCCGCCTGCCAGGGCGATAAGGGTGCAGTCGGCCAGTTCCTCGTACTCGCGGACGTAGCGGCATAAACTGCCGGAATCGATTTCACTGCTGAGCAGATCGACCAGGATAATGTTGGGGGTAAATCTTAGGGCGGTCAGCCCCGCATCGAAGCTGTTGTGGGCACATTTGATGTCAAAACTGCCCTTGATGCCGAGCAGGTCAGCGAATTTTTGGGCGTGTTCGACACGGCTGTCGATAATCAGAATCCGCAACTTTCCCTTTTCGATGGCGTCAGTCGGGATGTCGTGTTCTTTCATGAAATGAATCAACTCATTGAGGGGAATGCGCCGGTCCTTGGAGCCGGGGATGCGGTAACCGCCCAGTTGGCCGGAATCGAACCATTTTGTTACCGTTCGCGGGGCGACGCGGCAGATTTGAGCGACTTGTCCGGTCGTTAGAACGTCTTTCTTTCGCATTTCTATATCAACTCCAAATCGCCACAAGGGGCGTTTATCGATCCATCGTATCGTTATGATTTCCTTGCCGATGACACAGGTTCCGGTGGTGTATCATCGGTTCAGAAGGGATGCGGAATAATCAAATGGAAAGGAAAAGAGGGAATTTAACGAAAAAAAAGATAATCTATGCGGTGTTCGTCCGATAAAAGCGACAGGCATCTCGTATTCCGGAAATTTGGACAACAGAAAGATTGTATCCAATGCAAACATTCTATTTTCGCGTCAAGGATTTTTCTTGACCTTGTCGATAAATCGTGTAGAATAAAGTGTTAGTGTTAAATTTTTGTTTTGGATGAAATAATCAGGTTCTCCCAGCGGGATGCGTTATGCATCCGGAAGTGAGCGGGAGGGTCAGCTTGCAGAAGGCAAGGTGTGAGTAGTGCTTCAAGAACATCGATTTCATCCGGCAGGGCGAAAGGCAGGTGGTTTTGACCTTGTCAAGTCCGAAATCCGGGTGAATAGATGAGTATGACGAAAGGACGTTTGTGATATATTTTGTGAAATCCCGGGACGTAAAATGGACTTGTCCGGGTCATAAGAGTGGTGAACTCGTATTTTTTTTGGCGAAAAACCTGTTTGGGTTTCGATATGCTGAAGGTGTAATGCCATCGAGAGCGTGTTGTCTTAAATAAAATACGAATTCCTGAAAATAACACTGTTCTTTCATGCATTTCTTTTGATGCGGCTCGCATTTCCGATCGATGCCTTTCTGTAAGTTTGTACAATATTAATATTGCAATCAGGAAAGGTAACAAACGATGGGAATTTTAGCATTAATCGACCTGCAAAGCATTTTTATAGGCCTGCTGCTGGGTATTTTAGCCGGCACCGTGATTGCCTATCTTGTTTTGCAGACAGTCAATAAGTCGCGGGCCAAGTCTCTCCGGGAAGAGATTGAGACCCGTGTTGAGACGGCCAAAAAACAAGCTGAAACGATTGTGAAGGAAGCTCGCCTGGACGCGGCCAGCGAGGTGATGAAGAAGCGTGAGGCGTTTTCCGCCGAAGTCAACGCCAAGGAGAATGAACTTCGCAAACAAGAGCTGGCCTGGTCGCAAAAAAAAGACTCTCTTGATCGACAGATGGAGAAAGTTAAGCAGCAGGAGCGGCAGTTCAATAGCAAAGAGCAGGAGCTTGACCGCCAGATCAATACCCACAATAACCGGAACAAAGAACTGGCGAATGTGATGGTTCAGCAAAAGAATCAACTCTTGAAAATCACGTCACTGGATATGGAACAGGCCAGAGAGATGCTTTTGTCCCGGTTGGAGGACGAGTGCGAGCGGGAGATGAGTCAGGTCATCCAGCGGAAGGTTAGCCAAACCGAAGAGGCGGCCGCAGAAAAGGCGAAGGAAATCATCAATCTTGCCATCCAGCGTTACGCGGCCGAACAGACCTGTGAAGTCAGTGTTTCGATGGTGGATATCCCCGGCGATGATATGAAAGGGCGTGTGATCGGGCGTGAGGGCCGCAACATCCGTGCGTTTGAAAAAGCCACGGGGGTCGATGTCATTGTGGATGATACCCCGGGTGTGATTGTGGTCAGCGGGTTTAATCCGATTCGCCGGGAAGTAGCCCGGCTCAGTATGGAGCGTTTGATTCAGGACGGCCGGATTCATCCGTCCCGGATTGAGGAAATTGTCAATCAGGCCAAAAAAGACGTTCACTCCCGCGTGATTCAAATCGGCAAAGAAGCCGCAGAAGAAGTCGATGTCCGCGGTTTGAATAATAAGATCATTGGCATGCTGGGTGCCCTGCACTACCGAACAAGTTATGGGCAGAACGTGCTGAGACACAGTGTGGAAGTGGCCTTTTTGTCACAGGTGATGGCTGATGAGCTGGGGCTGGATGGTTCGATTGCCAAGCGAGCCGGTTTGCTGCATGATATCGGAAAAGCGATGGATCGCGAGATCGAAGGCGGCCATCCCGCGATCGGAGCGAATTTCCTTCGCCGGTTTAAGGAGTCGGGGATCATCCTGAACGCTGTCGAGGCGCACCACGGTGATATTGTGGCTGACAATCCGTATACCCCACTGGTGGCGGCGGCGGATGCGATCAGCGCGTCGCGGCCGGGGGCTCGCCGAGAGACTCTGGAACGCTATATCAAGCGGCTGGAAAAACTCGAAGGGATCGCAACCGGCTTTGAGGGCGTTGAAAATTCGTATGCCATCCAGGCGGGCCGTGAAATCCGCGTTATTGTCGATGCGGAAAAGATCGACGATGCGGTGTTGATGAAGACGGCGCGGGACATTGCCAAGAAGATCGAAGACGAGATGACCTATCCCGGTGAGATTAAGGTGACGCTGCTGCGTGAAGTACGCTGTGTTGAATACGCAAGATAATTGACGATGGACGAATGACGAATTAAAATCAATGATCGTCAATTGTCTTTCGTCTATCAAAAAATGGAGTGATCGTGAAGATCAAGGTTTTCTGCATAGGTGATATTGTGGGGCGGCCGGGACGGCGGGTTCTTGCGGAGAAGTTGTATCCGTTCGTGAAAGACAACGAGATCGATTGTGTGATCGCCAATGCGGAAAACGCGGCGGGCGGTTCGGGCCTGACAAAGCAGATCCATGAGAAACTTTCCAAGTACGGTGTGCATCTGGTGACATTGGGGGACCATTGCTATCGCAAGAAAGAGATTATTCCGTTTCTGGAAACCCAGTCAAATCTTGTGCGTCCGGCGAATCTGTCTCCTTACGCCGCCGGAAAGGATTATGCCGTTTACCAAACATCAAAAGGCGCCATCATTGCGATCGTGACACTAATTGGCCGGATTTATATGAAACCGGCGGATTGCCCTTACGCGAAGATTGACAGTCTGCTGCCGAAACTCAAAAACGAGGCGGATATTGTCTTTGTTGAAATGCATGCGGAGGCCACCAGTGAAAAAATGGCGATGGGCTATTATCTTGACGGCAAGGTAAGCTGCGTTTTTGGGACGCATACCCATGTGACGACAGCGGACGAGCGGATTCTCAGCAACGGAACAGCGTATATTACGGATATCGGGATGACCGGGGCAATGGATTCTGTGCTGGGGCGCAACGCCGAGAGCGTTGTTCGGGCGTTCCGTACACAAATGCCGAATTCGTTCGAAGTGGCTTCGGGGGATGTACGCATCAACGGGATTCTGGTAACGGTGGACAGCCATACGAAAAAAGCCGAGTCCATTGAGCGTGTTGTCATTTGCGAAGAAACACAGGGTGATACGCAAGTCTATGACAGCGACGACGGGAAACCGGATTACATCAACGGTTTTTAACCCTTATTTTTACATTTTTTATTTTTTCCCACGGCTCTATCTTTTTTCTTGACAGGCAGTTATGATATGTACCGATAATATCCGGAAAAAAGCATAAATAATGGGCATATTTATCTATTGCCACTTTCAAATGGATGGTGTATAATTATCGGCTATAAGAAGGGGGGCTATGGTTATAAGGGGCATAGGCGAGGGCGCATAAAAAGTGAAGGGCGTGGAGAGTGATTGTGCGGTTTGTTGTGACATCCAAGGGGGGATGGCAACGGGGCGGTATGTGTCCCCATAGTGATATCTCTAAAATTATTCCAGACTTTATTATTGACAGATTTTCTGCGCATAGATCGAATATGAATGGAAATATTAAAAGTTTTTAGGAGAAATGCTCATGAGAAGTTTGAAACTGAAATTCATGGTAATAGTCAGCATTGTTTGCCTTGTGCTGACAGGTAGTGTTGGAGCACGGAGTTTGGTAAAACCAAGCGACGCCTTCCCCGCTCCGGGCAGTTTGTTCGTTAGTTCCGAACCGCTCCCGGTCCGCTATGGCACCAATGAGATACGAAGCATGTCGCCGAGAACTACCGCTGCGGGCAATACGGTTAACTTGGCAAGTCTGGGCAACGGGACTTTTACCGTCGATAGCTTTTTCGACGTTTTTGTTGAGGTGAGTATAGGCGGCGGGGACCCTGTAAACGCGAAACTAACCGGTCCGGTTCAGATTGTGGTTACCAGCCCGGGTTCCTACGACGGGTCAGGTACCTTCCAGACAGAGATCGTATCCATGTCGCTAAGCGGTGATGCTGGGGGTACCCCGATTGTGGTTAGTGAGAGTCCAACCTTGGCATCGGGAGGTCAGGTAATACTCACAAGACTTCCCGACGGTAATTGGGCGGTAGACAGCTTCTTTGACGTGTTTACAGAATTAAGTGTTGACGGCGGGGCGTCTACCGAGGCAGACCGGCCTGTCCGTATGGAAGGAACCGGCGGTCAGGTGGGAGAGTTCTACGTTGAGGTCGGCGGCAATGCGACAGATTGGAATCAGTTGGACCAGGCGGCCAGCGGTGGCGACGGCTGGGTTGACCCTGGAACCAACGAACGATGGATTGATTATCCGCAGCCGGAAGATCCGATAGAAGACGACCAGACCACGCCCAACCCGGAAGTAACATGGTCAGGATGGTGGAACGAGTGGTGGTATGACGATCCATACGATCCGGATCGTGTAAAGAAAATCACCTTGTCGTTTGATTATGACCGGGTAAATGATCAGGAACTTGGTTTTGCGGTTGTTACTGTTAACTGGTCGACGACGGATTGGTCCCTTAATCCTCCGCCGGGCGTAAACCCATCGCAGCAGCCGCCTCTTGAAGATTTCGATTCGGCAAATCCCTCAATTGTGTGGGTAGGCCGGGCGGTTGCCGATCGATTAACCCTTGATGGCACAGAAACAGGGCATCATACTACAACTTACCAGCTTCCGATCCCTTACAACCCGGAATGGGTTTCTGTAGATGTCCGCGGATACAACTTTAAGATTGCCAACGGGCAAATTTTCCATGAGTGTTTGCCCGATCCTACTGTGCCGGATATAACCATCGAGCAATTGGATTGGCCTAATGTGACTGACAGTGCATGGGGCAGGGTTAAGGTCGATTATAATTTGTCGCCGGGTATCTATTACTTCAACCTGAGTGTTGACAGCAGCGGAGCAGATGATTGGGTTGTTCAAAACCTGAGTATCGAAAGTCTGGGCGGCGATGAATCGCTCATGACATATTTCGATCTCGGAGTAACTGACGGCAGCCCTGTTGGCAATTTGAATTATGCGTATTCGATTGGCAATATAGAGTTGACCACTGCGCCGGCGACCACGACCGCAGCTACGGTATCAAGCGTTGAGTTCCGCATCGGCGGAGAAGACGGAGTAAGTCTTGATAGCGGCCCCGGTGCCCCGCCGAGGCCCGCTGATAAGAAAGATGCTACCGCAGGTGCAGGTGCTGATCCCAACTCCGGAGTTATTCCTGACAAGGACAAATTTGTAAATCAGCCCCAGGAACCGAATCAATGTGCTCCTGGCGCGATATCCAACAGTCTCAAGTACCTCCAGGCCAGAGGCAAGATACCGGGTACGATCCCGACAAGTATAAGCGATGTCGGCAGTGTCATTGGAAGCGATAAAACAGGGACACCGGCGAGCTGGTATAAAAAGAAGAAGACCCACTATCAAGATCACGTTAATACCAGGTGGATCGAGGCGCCTCTGACCGTTGCAAAAATACAGGAACTTGTCAAAGAGCTCAAAGACGGTCAGGACATCGAGATAGACTGGGAAGGGCATGTGGGAGTTCTGGGAGGAATACGTATAAAGCCCGACGGAACCGTTGATCTGGATATTTATGATGATAACCAGACGGACGACAAGTCCGATCCTATGCATACTTCGCCACTATGCGGGCCTGCCGGAACAGATTATGTTGACAGGATGAAACTGGAGCGTTTCGTTATCGAATGTCCGAAGGAAACGCCGGCGGTTTGCATGCCCTCCTTCTCGCTTAACACGGCGGATGAATGGCTCGTAACTCTCGGGGGTCAAAGCACACACACCAGTATTAAACCAATGACTGAATCTGAGTGGGCTACGTATATGGAATTGTGGCAAATCCCCTCGGAATATTTAGAACATCCAGAGCCTGAATTCCTTTACCCCCAGAATGAATTCATAGAACCCCAGCTTTATGTTTACGAAGGCGATAGTGACCCCGAAAATCCGTATTGGCCCGACGATGGCGGTTTAGTGATGGGATGGGGAAATGATGATGGTTTGGTGTCTGGTAATGACTATGCCAGTGCGTATAAAGTTGAATACGGTGAAGATCCTGATCTTTCCAACTGCATCATAACCGTTGCGGTAACTGCTCCTGTCGGTATTGGCCAGGTTTCGCTTGGTTTGGAAACGCCTCCTTTAGGTTCGGGCAATATTCGTTCGTGGTACTGGAACTGCGGAGTTGGTCCCGGTTTTCCGATCCAGTCGGGCGTACCGACAACGATTACGATCGATACGTCAATAACCAGTACGGCGGCAGCGACGCCGGTAGCGACAAATTATGTCAACGCGGCGGGCTTTAATCTCACAAATGTTCTGTGGATCCTTGTCGATGAGAACGCCACGTGGATGGGCTCTCCGGCTGCGGCCCCGGTACCAGGCGGTCCGCTCGTGAATATGTGGAACTACTGGCACTGGTTGATGGTCTCTCCGAAGACGACGCTGACAAAAGCTCTACTTACCAAGCACAGTCAGGGTCCTATTGTAATAGATATATCAAGCGGCGAAGACCCCGATGTGCCGTTGTTCTGGGGATGGGACGAAAAGTCAGATTACCATATAGGTCCGATCGCCGCAGACGATTGGGAGTGCACTGATAATCGTCCGGTGACAGATTTCCATTGGTGGGGTTCGTTCCCGGGATGGACCGAACCTTATCCGCCTTGTCATCCTGTGGCGTTCCATATCGGTATCTGGACGGATACTCCGGCTGTTGCGGGTGACCCGGAAAGCTATAGCCATCCGAAAAAGCTGGTCTGGGAGCATATCTGCGACAACTACGTTTGGAACTTTGCAGGATATGACCGCGATCCTCGTCAGTTTGATAAGGATGATCCGACCGGCGGAACAACAGCAGGTGGCACTAATATACCCGGCGACGATCCTACGTATGAACCGAATGATGCTTGCTTCCAGTATAACCAGCTGCTTGACGGCGACGACTGGTTCTATCAGGAGCCGAACGAAGTTACAGGTAAAAATATCTACTGGCTCAGTATTGCTCCGATCTGGGATGAAGATTGCGACTATGAATGGGGCTGGAAGACGAGGCCGAAATTCTTCATGGATAACGCTGTAAGCATCACGCTGATCGATGACGGATCGGGTACGCCGCCGACGACATGGATACCTCCGGTTCTTGGAAACCTTTACAGTGCTGGCGTACCTCTTCAGATACCGGCATATTCAGGTCATGGTTCACATGCCGATGCGGTTTCGTGGGATCTTGCCTTTGAGATCAGCACCAATGAACCGGCGTATGAAGATGATCCGATCCCCGGTGATATTGGCGGGCCGGGTACATCTGTGCCGGATGGTTCTGTGGATATTCACGATTTTGCGATCATGGCAGGCAATTGGCTAACCGTCGCAACGCCATAAAGACACAGTTTCAGCGGGGTTAGGACAGAACCCCGAAACTATAAGTGCTTTTCTTATAGAAAGGCCGACATCAGGAGGATGTCGGCCTTTTATATTTTAAAGATTGCCGGAATGCGTTATGTTCCCTATAATGCGGTCATGGCGCAAAAGCGAAAACAACTGCCGGTCTTTACGGTATCACAGCTCAACAGCTTGATCCAGGTGACACTGGAAGAACGGCTGCCTGCGCGGATGATCCTGCGCGGCGAGATCAGCAACTGGAAACGGCACAGCAGCGGCCACTGTTATTTCTCCCTGAAAGATGCTGACGGCGGACAGATGCCCTGTGTGATGTGGTCCAGCAAGTTTCGCTCAGTAAAATTTGACTGCGAGAACGGGTTGGCGGTGCTGGCAACCGGGTATGTGGATGTGTATGTGCCCGGCGGCAAATACCAGTTCTATGCGGAAAAGCTGGAGCCGGCGGGTATTGGCGACTTGCAGCTTGCGTTTGAACAGATGCGAAAGCGGCTGGCCGCCGAAGGGCTGTTCGATCCGGCCCATAAACAGCAGCTTCCGGTGTATCCGATGAACATCGGTGTGGTGACCAGCCGATCGGGGGCGGCGATTGTCGATATCGCCGACAGCATCTATCAGCGTTGGCCCTGTGCACGGTTATATGTCTTTGATGCTCCGGTGCAGGGGGAAGGGGCATCGGCAAAGATCGCCGCGGTGATCGGCAAGGCCAACCGGATGCGCACGGCTTTGAAGCTGGATATCCTGATCGTCGGCCGCGGCGGCGGGGCGATGGAGGATTTGTGGGCGTTTAATGAAGAACCCGTCGCAAGAGCGATCTTCGCATCGAAAATCCCGATCATCAGTGCTGTGGGGCACGAAGTGGATGTGACCATTGCCGACTTGGTCGCGGACGCGCGGGCATCGACGCCGACGCAGGCGGGTGTGATCGCGGTGCCGGATTATCGGGATGAACTGGGTAAGTTGCATTCGCTCAAACGTCGGCTGCATCTGAATACCCGTTCGCAACTCGAACACGGTCGTAATCGTCTGCTGACGATCCTGGCCAGTCGGGTTTTTCGCTCGCCTTTGGGGCCGGTTCAGGTGGCGGCGCAGCGGCTTGACGAGCTTTCGGGCGGGTTGGTACACACACTCCGGATGCAGATGCGTCGATTGCGGGACCGTCTGGATCGCAGCCGGGGATTGCTCCAGGCGATTGAGCCGATGCGGTTGATTGCGAGTCAGAATATCGCGATCCATCGCTTTTCCAGCCGCAACCAGGCGGCGATGGTGAAGATACTTTCCAAAAATCAGTTGAAATTAACGGCTTTAGAGAATAGATTATCTGCATTGGACCCGCGGTCGGTTCTCAATCGCGGTTACAGCATGACCATGAATGAGCGCACCGGGCGTTTGGTGACCGATATTACACAGGTCCGGCCGGATGACCGGTTGACGACAGAATTGGCGAAAGGACAAAAAATCCACAGCCGGGTTGAAGAGTGTGAAAATGGCACAAAAACGAAAAAGTAATAAGAAAGAGATCGAGTCGCTTTCGTTTGAGCAGGCGATTGAAAATCTGACGGAGATCGTCGATCGGATCGAGACCGGACAAGTGCCTTTGGCCGAATCGCTCCAGCAGTACGAAAAGGGCATGGCGATGATCCAGCATTGCCGCAAGATCTTGCTCGATGCGGAAAAACGGATCGAAGAAATCGCCGAAAATGATGCGGAAGAAGCAATCGAAGAAGACGAAGATAAAGGCATTGATGACGATGACTCAGATGAAGCCGACGCGTCCGAAGACGACAGCTTATTTTAGATTCATCATTTTTCATTAGACATTATACATTGTATTGCGGGCGTGGCGGAACTGGCAGACGCGCAAGATTTAGGTTCTTGTACCCTCGTGGTGTGGAGGTTCGACTCCTCTCGCCCGCATTCTTTATGTTCGACTTGAAAATAATGATTTCAACCTGTTTTGATTATTATAGTGATCGCGATTGAAAATTTCCGTTGGGTCGCGGCTATGTAGCGCATTGACCGTAAGTTACGACTCCGCCGGCGGGTGTTCGCTTAAGATAGTGTGCATCCGTGCCTCATCACATAACTCCAGAACTGTTGCCAGCGGCCCGTTGTTAACTTTAATGTTCGCAATGCAAGAACACAACTGGCGCCATCCTCTTT
>Ga0224495_10000896_pt1 | contig 22373 bp, 15 predicted proteins | sample SF_Jul11_sed_USG_FD_168128 | JGI IMG/M metagenome (GOLD analysis project Ga0224495, IMG submission 168128) | Sediment microbial communities from San Francisco Bay, California, United States - SF_Jul11_sed_USGS_4_1 | ecosystem: Environmental > Aquatic > Marine > Sediment | place: USA: California...
GGCCATTCAGCTGTAGCTTTTTAAACCAGCCCAATTCACCCCAACACGTGGCTGTAACGTTAACGATGTAAACAACAGAGTTGTCAATAAATCTCTGACCTTTTGGCTCTCAGGCCGACTTCAGAAGTGTCAATAGGTTTAAATCCCACCTCAAAGGCAGGAGAGTTGGCGTCTAAGATATAAACATCGTTTGCAACATCCAGAAATAATGGATCGGCGACAACTGTATGGATATCGAAGCCGGCCTCCTGCCATTTTTCCCAGGTATCAGTGCCAGGCAGACCCTCGATGACCGAATCACGGCATATACACTCTCCGGGACAGAAGAAAATATTATAATCTGATTCTATGGGTGCCGACCTTGTGCCGCTTATTCTGAAAAGTGATGCAGCAGGGTCTGAATAATAAATGATATTGCGCAGGAACTTTATGTTATCGTGTCGCAGGTTCCTGGGATTTTGGTAATTTATCTGTGTCCTTTGTCCATCGATGAAAATATTATTTTCGAGCGTGATGTTTCTGTCTTTGTACCATACGTGAACTGACTCGGTCGTTCTATAAACGATATTATTTTGGACCTTGGTGTTTCTGGACTCACAGCCAAGGTATATACCCCAGCCGGGACAACGTCCCTGGCAGTATACATCGTGAATAAGGTTGTTTCTTATTATCATGTCGGAATCACGAACAAAGATGCCGCCGCTGTCGTCCAGTATTTGTGAGCAGTTATATATTTCGTTGTTTTCGATGATTAGACCCTGTTCCTGGTTCCTCCTTCCCAGCGGTTGATTCCTGGTAGACCAGTGACGCGTATATATTCCGGAGTGCGGCATGTCGTGAATCAGATTGTGTGAGATTGTGCCTCCACCGTCATCGATATTGATGCCGACCGCGCTGTGATAGACTATTCCACAATGGTGAATGTGGTTATAGGAGATTATGTTCCGTTCCTTGCTGAAACTGCGGGTAATGATTCCACCGCCTCCGACATCGAATATTTCGTTGCCGGTAATTCGGTTGCCACAGCCGTTTACCTCAATAGCGTAAGTACCTACGTTTTTAATAAGGTTGTCCTTTAATGTACAATATCTGACCCCGTCGAGCGTTATGGCTGAGGGCTCAACGATGTCTCCAACATCACCACAATCGGGGTAACCTTTTTCGGGCAGTATCCAATCAGCGTCTGAAAATGTCAGGCCGGACACCGTTATGTATTGGACATATTCGTTCTTCTCAGTATTGCCTTGAAACCTCATGAGTTGGTTCAAAACAGGTGCTATGACTTCTGAATCCTCCACTTTCTGAGCAGGCCGGTAATAAAGCTTACCTGTATGTTTGTCCAGATACCATTCTCCAGGCTCATCCAGTTCTTCAAGGGTGTTCTCTATATAGTATTGATTAAGGGTAGCGCCCGACCAGTTGATAGGGTGTCCGGCTTTCGCATCGACGAACGTTACGATCCTTTCCTGTTCGTTTATCTCGGCGACAAGAAGGCGGGATTCGTTCCAGGAGTGACAAACGATGACCTCGACATCATTAAGATTTTGCCATTTCTTGAAGTTGCCTTCTTCGTATTTGAAGGCAATTCTGTCTATGGGCTTTTCCATTTTGTAAAAACCCCGGTTTGGAATACGAGAGCGGCGTTGTCTTTTTCCGTCAACAAACAATTGTCTAAAAATCCACTTGTCGTCTTTAACTTCTTTGACGGCGCAAACGAGGATATTGTCTTTGTAAGTTTTCCAGGGCTCGACGATTTTTCTTCCACCGCTAAGGATGGGCCTTTCACCGGGATAGGCAGTATACGTAATAGGGTAACTCTTTGTGCCACTATCCTGCGGCATAAAAACAAGAGGCTTGTCAAGGAAATATGTCCCGGCTCGTATCATCACAGTTACAGGCTTGGTAAGAGAGTGCTTTGCTTTAAGCTCGTGTATAGCATCTCTGGCCTTTTTGATAGTGGCAAAAGGTCCATCGGTCTTTTCGTTATTCGGTTCTGGTAATTTGCCGGACCAGGAGTTGTTTCCGCTTGTTGCAACGAAAAACGTAGCCCCAGGTTTATTATTTAGATCAGCTTTTATGGGGACATTTATCATCAACACTAATATGAGTACTGTCCTAAAAATCTTGAGAAACATATCACTCCTTTCTAATTAGAAGAGAACGTACTTTAGGGACAAAACATATACATATCTGAAAATTATACATTAATATATCACCTATTCCTTCAAAAAAATTACAACCGCAATAAAACTAATAAGACCATTATCTGCCTATTCTACAAAAATGGCCATGTCATAAGTGCGTTAGGGTTCGAACATTGGCTTGGTATGCGGACGGGATTGTGTGTGTACTTGTTCTATCATTGGCGTATTTCCTTTTCTTGGTTTTTCACCTGATGATTGTCGCGACCCAATGCGAAGAACCATCTGGGCGATCAATAGTGACCGTGCTGTCCGCCCGATATGGTTGTGGCTAATCCCCAGTTACCCGTCCCGATATTGATCCAGCGAAGTTGAAACGTCGTATTTGGGTAACTGTCCAACTTCAAACCGACTGACCCACCGCCATTCTTAGTAAAATAGAGAATATACGCCTTCCCCGGATCGGCAGCTAAGTATGCCTCATCAGACTGCCGATTTGTCAAAAGGTCCAGCCTGGTCTCGACGTCCCAAAACTTCACTCTGGTTTCGACCTTCCTTGTCGCGCTAATGCAGTTCTTCGCCGCAGCGGACAAACCTATCCCTGAGGTAGGACGATGAAACCTCACTCCGGCCACACCGGCTATTAGATTGCGCCACCATTCTTCGATCGCGTTGTCAGTATCACCCGGCTTGAATCTGCTCCAGGGTTTGCCGCCAAGGGCAATATCATTGCCATATATTTTAGTCATATGCAACAGATACGGCGGATTCATTCTCCTCGCTGCGTCGGCTATCCATTTTACTTTGTTCCAATGTGCTTCGTCCGCATGCCTGCTGTTGGTCTGAGATATATCGACATAGTCGTATCTGCCCCGATTGCTTAGCTGATAATTAAGCCCTCGAGAGCTTTCTACGTTGTAAACATCATCAAACATATCCGTAGTTGACACACTTTTGTCCCGGGCGTTTGCTTTACTTTCAATCTAGTTCATCCAGTACTGTCCCCATGCCGGGTCTTCATGCGTTTCATTGTTCATGCAATAGAGCACGTTGTTGTAATCCAGCGTAATTGAGAGTAGTTTGTCAATAAATTTGTCCTGAAAACTTTGGACCAGGTCGTACTTCTGCTTCCTTGGTCCTGATGCATTCTCATATTTTGGATGCCCCGGCACTCCCTGAATGAAGGAATGGTCGCTGAATGAGCGGTACGATTTCGCCAATCCCGACAATTCCGTCGTATAATTTATGTTGTTTTTCGGATTCCATGGACTCACAGGCCAATATCCCCAACTGCCATCGAACAAATCAAACCTGTCCCAGACTTCTATCTGAACAATGATATTCCGCTTCCTGGCTTCGGTTATAAACATCTCCAGACGCGTCCAGAATGGGCCGGTCATTTTAATCATCGACCACCGGCAAAGCCGGTGGTATGAGGAAGGCCCCTAAAAGGGGCCGTTACGTGACGTTAAGTTCGTCCTGTTCCTGGTTCTGTTGGTTTTGTTCTTGGTCTTGGATATATTGACGGATGACTGATTCATCTAAGCCGACCGTGTTCACGCAATATCCACGAGCCCAGAAGCTACGACCAAACAGTGTCCCTTTGACTTTCGAAAGGTCACGATGAATCCGAATGGCACTCTTACCTTTGAGATAGCCTACCGTCATTGCAATACTGTACTTTGGCGGTACACTCAAAAGCATATGAACGTGATCCGGCATCGCTTTGCCTTCCAACAATTCTATCTCCTTTTGACGACACAATTCCCGAAAAATCCTGCCAATCTTACCACGAAGCCTTCCATACAAAGCCTTTTTGTGGTATTTTGGCAATATTACAACATGATACTTACATTCCCACTTCACGTGGGCTTGACTCTGCCAGTCTTTCATAATGGTTCTCCTTGCCCTTCGGGGCCAATCTCATTGGAGAACCATTTCAACAAAAAAACGCAGGAAATGGCAGAGCCTTTTCAATTCTCACCGGCAGAGCCGGTGGATTACTATTGATTTAGGTCGGACCGTCCTGTAAAAATAAGTGTGCCCTACAGTTGAGGAAAAACAGGGCATATAATAACAATATAAGGAATACAGATGTTCAAGTATTTGATCGGCGTCTTCGCATTTGCGGCCCATGTGTTTGTTCTGCCCGGACAGACCATTGCCAAATCTGAGTGGCCCACACTGCATAAAGATTATCAGAGAAGCGGCTATACTGACGAAGTCATACGTGGCCCATACGAGAGAAAATGGTACCGGGATTTTCATGATGAGATGATTGCAACCCGTGTCGAAGCCATAGTTGCCGAGGGGAAGTGTTTTGTCGGGACGTTTGCGGGCAATATGTACGCCCTAAACGTCCTGAACAGCGAAGTTATCTGGAAATTCAAAGCAGCAGGCCCAATCGGAGCGTCACCATGCTACGAAAAAGGTAGATTGTACTTTGGAGCTGACGAAGGATTTGCCACGGGTCATTTGTATTGTATAGACGCCATTGATGGAACGCTCATCTGGAGATACAACGCAGAGGCGGGAATATGGGTATCGCCCGCATGTGACGGCCGAAGAGTCTACTTCGGTGATAGAGCGGGCATCTTCCATGCGATATCTGCAGAAACGGGTGAACTACTTTGGACTTTAGAAACCGGCGGTATGATTTTGAAGCCTGCATCATTTTCCCCGTCAGGGAATAAAATAGTATTCGGCTCTGAAGATATGCACGTTTATTGTGTTGACCCCGAAGGTAAGCTGCTCTGGAAGTCGGATAAACTCGAAGGTCTTTTGATGAGAAACCAGGGTCCGACTATATGGCAAGGGCTACGTCGGCTGATCTGCGGCTCTCGATCGGCTGCGAACCGGCTTTCGTACAGCCCGTGGATTCCGTACCGCTCGATCTTGCCCGGGACGATGATCGATACTTGCCGACCGTACTTACGTTGTCGGCAGACTGACCGGCGAGCATCCGAGTCAACGTGCTATCTTCGTGGAAAAAGCAGATTGAAGTCTATCATGAGAACCGCTCGGCCGGCTGGAAATTGCACCCGGTTCAGCCAAAGTAGAGAACAACTTAAAGAAGTAACGTGTAGTAGCGTTATGTCAATCGGCGTCCCAATAACAGGCGTAATCAGAGATCAAGGAATTATATATGAAAGTACTCGGGCAAATTGCTATAAGCTTAATGTTGTTTTGGCCGAAAGCTTGTGCATCGGCTGCAGGTTACAACCTTAAAGAAATACTGCAATTCAACATTGGATCGGAATTGGGTCAGTGTCGGGCAGTACCGGTGGATTTGGGGGATGAGGATGGCATCCTTCTTGCGTATTGCCAGGATGCAGAAGTGGACCCCTATGTGGAAATGTTCTTTTTTCCAAGGCATCGCATGAAGATTTCAGTCTATACGCATTCCGGCAAAGAGGTCTGAACAAGAGAGCTTGGCCCCGGTGTGATTCCGGGTATATGGTTTGTGCCGTTCTTCCCGTTCGATCTGGACGGCGACGGCGTTGATGAGATATGGTTCGTCAACAACATTGATGATGACCATCCGCTGAGTATTCGGGGCCGTCGTCTGGAGCGACTGGATGTGCTGACTGGTCAGATGATACACCAATATCCGTGGCCTGCGTCACCGTCCGACCAGAGCAACAGCCATCGTTTTCGCAACTTCATTCTTGGAGGACATGTCAAAGGAAGGCCCGTGCTGGTGACGGCGCAAGGTACATACGGGCCGATGGAGCTGCAGGGCTGGAATACGGGGATGAGCAAGCGATGGGAGTATAAGATTGCAGGCGGTTCAGCCGGTGCGCGGGGCAGTCACATGTGCCCCGTTGTGGATATCGACAACGATGGCTCCGACGAGATTCTCTGGGGTGAACGCTGCATCTCGCTTGACACGGGCAGAGAACTGTTCTGTGCGGATCGAGAAAGCTATCGAGGACATTCAGATGTCATTGCGCCGATCCTGGATCGCAAAACCAATCGATGGTATTTCCATACATGCCGTGAGAGTGGTGGATTCAAGCCGCGAGTAGCGACTTTTGATGATCAAGGCCAAAGGGTGTGGAGTGATTTAGATAGAGGTCACATGGACATGGGCTGGGCGGCTAGGTTAGGGCCGCTTGGTGAACATGTGTCAATGGCGATTCGCATTGGTGCCAAGAGCGCAGGTCCGAAGGGCTTCTTCCGAGAAAGCGTCGAAGAGTTCACTTATGAATCGCTCACAGGAAAGAAGGTTAAATTAGACTTTAGTGTATTCTGTACGCTGCCGGTCGACTTAAATGGCGACGGCTTGCATGAATTGGTCCGTGATGTTGCAGAAGGCAATGGTGAAGTAATAGACCGCACCAGACGTGTCATTGGCAACATTGGTGGATCAGTAGCAATGGTCTCGAAGTTCATGGATCACCCTGGCGAGAAGATTCTGTGTTACTATCCGGATGGCATGATCAGGATATGGGCTGACAAGAATGCGAAAGACAGTGAAACCGCCAAATGGCGCTATGGCCATCCATTCTACAAAGCCAACCGGCATCTTACCGCCACAGGTTATAACATGGTTAATCTTGGGGGCCTTTAGACAGGCTGTTTTCCGGTTAAGACTGTTTAGAAAGGCATGGTTCCATAGAGGGGAGCGTTGCGTGGGAATGATCAAGTGACAGAATGCCGGCAGCGCTTTTATGTCTCTCTTATTCCTCAGAGGCCAACTGCAATCTCAGCTTGGTCAAGTTGAAACTGTATAATGGATTGCTGGGGCGTCCGGCGAATACCATCCACATGGTCCTGCCCCCATCGAAGATCCATTTGGAGGGAATCACGAAGGAAATGCCCTCGGTCATGCCCCGGATGATGCTCCCCACGTTTCGGGTGTAAACCACGGTCTTCCACGGAACCCAGGGCCTCTGCGATTCAAATATTCCGAATCCCTTGTGATCGTTGAACCTTCCTGCGAAGGGCGGATGCTGACGGTATCGCGCTTGGCAGAAGGGACATCCGTTACGGCCTCCACCAGAGGGCGGAACAGGTTGATACGCAGCGCCTCATGGTGATTTATTCCTGTTTCGAGCGTGCTGCCGTTGCGCACGGCGATGAGATTCAGGCTCGGGACAACGAACACCACCTGATGCCCTGCACCCGAGCCCCAGAACGCGTCCTTCGGTAGTTCGGGGAATTCACCGTCGTTGTTGTTCCACCAGCCGATGCCGCAGTTGCCCGGTGTGCCGGCGTCGCGTGTGACCTGCCTTACGGCTTCGGTGCTAATCAGCCGTCTGCCTTCCCAATCGCCTTCTCGTAACATGAGCCGTCCCACGCGTGCCACCGCTCGCGCTGTATAACCGCCGCCACCCCAGGAACCCACCAGCGGCAGGCCGTCCACCGCATAGGTCCTGCCGTAACCGACGGACCATTCCTCGTCGCCCACGCCGATCGGCCGCATGATACGTTCGCGCAGCAATGTGCGGATGTCCTTGTACGGCGCTTTTCGCAACGAGGCCGTGACACAGTAGCTCAGCATCGCAATCCCGGGATTGCTGTACTGTATCTTCGTGCCGGGTTCGAACAGCACCGGAGCCGCGTCGCGCGCAAGTGTGAACGGATCGCGAGGCGGCGACGGACGCTTCCAGAAGTCGCCTTTCCAGCCGGTGAGCTTCTCATGGGGCAGATTGTCCGCTTCGGCGTCCTCAATGCCCGACGTGTGCGAGCCGAGCTGGCGGATTGTAATCTTTGACTTGCGCGGGTCGCCCTTCCACTGGGGAACATACTTTGCAGCTTTGTCATCCATCGTGATAAGACCGTCGCTCATTGCCACCGCCAACGATACACCTCCAACGATCGCCTTTGCCATCGACGCCGTATAGTGCTGTTTGTCCGGCCCGTGCCCCTTTTGATACCATTCACAGACGATCCTGTCGTTGCGAATGACCAAAAATGCCTTCGTATGGTGCTTGGCGAGCGAGTCTTTCATTGCCGTCAGTTTGGTTCTATCCATTCCCTGACTTGCAGGGCTTGCTGTCCGCCACTTAAACGCACCAGCTTGACGGCTGTCACCCGCGGCGACACTTGCGCCCGTCGCCACAAGTAATATTAGCGCCAGCACACCGATGGCGTATTTCGTCCAATGATCAAGTGGAATTTGTGATCGTATCATGGTAATCCTTACTTTACTATATTCAAGCATCCGTTGTTCTCGATGATGTGTTTCTTCATCGTGATTTATTCGGTAAGTACGGCGGCGCAGGCTCGCCGCAGATACTCGGCGAATTGCCAATTACCGCTGCTGCCCGTTTGGCGGGTGACAACCAGATCAAGGCTGGGCACAAAGGCGATCAGTTGCCCGCCGGAGCCTGGCTTGTATCGGGCGTCAGCCGGAATCCCTTTACCGCTCCGCCCTTCTTTATTGTCGCCGGTCAGATAAGCGGGAAGCTCCCAGCCGTGGGAGAAAGTCCTGGGATTGAATCCCCACCTCATCTCCGGCTTGCTGACATTGTGTGTGGGGGCCGCGGTCTGTTCAATGAACCACCTTGGGATGACCTGCTTATTATGCCAGCGCCCGTCGCGGAGCATGCAGTAGGCAATGCGAGCGAGGTCACGGGCCGGCATGCCCATCCCATGCGACGGATGCCTGCCGATCTCTTCGCCGCCATCGTAGTACTGGAACCACCAATGCTCACATCCAATCGGTTTGAATAATGCTTCGATGGCAAACTCGTCATAGGGCTTGCCCGTGACGTACTCACAGACCAGCGCCGCATGAGCCAGAGCATGCGTCGAGTAACCGCAGGCCGTACCCGGATCAAAGGCCAGCCTCGCAGTCCGTTCATCGCCGCTGTGGCCCAGGATATATTGCCACGTGCCGTCATTTCGCGCGCTGGTTGCCTCAGGGCAGATACCCGAAGTGTGATTGAGCAGTTGCTTGACCGTGATCCTGGCCTTGCGCGGATCGCTGAGCGGCTTGGCCCATGGAATGAAATCGAACGCCGGATCGTCAAACTTCATCTTGCGAGGCGTCAACCCCTGCTGGCTTTGCTCGGACGCGATTGCCAGCACGGTCGCACAGATCGCTTTTGAGACGGATGCCACCCTGCGTGCATCGGTTTTGCTGCTGTTACCCCGTTCGAGCTCCAGCACGATGTAGCCGTTGCGGATGACGACTGCGGCAAAGCTCCGGTTGTCACTCTCAAGCAGCCACTGTTTCAACCGGCCCAGCTTCGCCGGGTCCATTCCGGCGAGCCGGCTAATATCGTCGGGATCATCGAGTTTTCGCCATCCGCCTTTTGATTCCGGCGGCGGGAAATACGCCTCAGCTCTCTTTGGCGTCGTAAGCGTCTCGAGCATTGCATACACGGTGTGATCGTCTTCAATCCCCCGGAATTGGAATGGAGAATACTGATTTGCCTCTTTGTGCATGAATCCCCACGATGCACTATGCTTGACGCTCAATTGTGCCGCTTTGGCAGCTTCGGCGCCGAGCTTATCGTCTTCGTTGCAGACGATGGGTTTGCCGTACTTCTTCAAAGCCCCAATCCTTTCAGGAATATCATCCAGTTTGGTGCCATTGAAATGAATCAGCAGGAAATCACTTGCTTTAGCCACACTGTCCGGCAATCTGCCGTTACCCAATCCGCTTGTAGAGACCAGCAGATTGGGCGAAGTCTTCTTGGCCAGCCCAATGAGCTCAACCTGACCTCCAGGTGTTCTGAGGATGTCGTGGTCAAAGCCGGAGTGATTGAACTCGTTGGCGATTTCGAGGACGACGTTCGTGAAACCTGATTTTACGATCCACCGGACCACATTTACAACACCTGCTCGCACGGCTTGAGTGTCTTTCAATATCTGGTCCTGCCGCTGGTAGTAGCAGCCAAGAATAACGACAACGCCGTTGTGATCACATGCTTCGATGACTCTCTTTACCCGCTGCAGATAGCCCTTCCGCAAAGAACCATCCGGATTAAATGCAGAGTTTATTGCTCCTTCATAACCTGGGAATCCTCCCTGCAGATTCACTGTGAAAGCACGAACACCGTGGGCTGCATAGTCGCCAATAGCGGCGATGAATTCATCCGTATTCCTGTCGGAGTCAAACCCGTGGCGTTTGCGATCCTCGAAGATGGCATTGACCATCCGAACATTCATAAGTAATCCCTCAGCCTGAGCGGCAAGATATGTCAGACGGTTGTTGAGATACCAACGAGTACCCTTGATAGAAACGCGGATTCGCGCTTTTTCTTCCGGTGCGGCTGATGCCCGGGCTTCGACTGATGACAATAGACCGAACAAAATTGCGATAAAAGAAATCACAGTAAATCCGTCTGCTCTTGTCGTCCTGTGATCCATAATGATTCCCTTGCGTTTCCTTTGTTTTTTAAAACCGGGCGTTTGTTCGCCGTCCCTTCAATTATATACGAAATGTGGTCTGCACGCCACAATATACCAACGGGAGTCGTGCTTGTATGATGCCGTAACATGTGAATCGCCAAGAACATTGACATGGAACAGGCCTTTCAGGTAAGATAGCATGTCGGAGTGTGGCCAGCGACGTTTATGAAGACAAGTGGAATGTCCCGGTTAATTACGTCCAAAAAACCACAAAGCAGGAAAGGAATTTTGCAATGCAAACCGAAAATCGAATCCACAGAATCTTATTTATAACCACCATCTTATGTCTGCTGTCGCTGATTTGTACCTCTGTTGCGTTGTCTGCCGATGATGACCAAATCGACTGGAAAAAGGCAAGAGAGTTGCCGAGAAAACAGCGGCAGGGCCAGTTGCTGACCGATGAAGAAAAGGCTTATCTGGAGCGCGCCAGACAGCAGCGCGCAAGAGGCCGCCCGGGCCGTACCCTTCCAGAAGGCCAGAGACTTCCCGAAAGTGACCAGGCTGGAAAAGGTAAAGAAACCACTGGGATGCTGCCTATTACCGAGCTTGTTGATGGAAAGTACAAGGGCCAAACCGGCGGACTATATGGCAACGGCATGAACACTCCCCCCGCTTCACATCAGGCCGCAGCCAAAAAGGAACTGGCTAAAATCAGGCCCCTCGACGCCAATGGCGAGCCATCAAGGGACGGCAAGGTCGTCCTGATTTCACTTGGAATGTCCAACACGACACAGGAATTTTCACAATTTAAGAGAATCGCCGATGCAGACCCGAACAAATCACCCGGTGTTGTGATCGTAGACTGTGCTCAGGGTGGCCATGTGGCTGCGCAATGGGCCTACCCCAACAAGTACAAAAGACTTGACCGGAGGACTGGAAGCCAAAGGCCGTCACCCTGGGCGGTGATGGATGAGCGCATCAAGAATGCACATGTAACCGCCGGACAGGTGCAGCTTGTATGGATAAAGCAGGCCGAGATGGGACCGGCAAATCTGGGCCAGTTCCCCAAACACGCACAGGTGTTACAGAAAAACATCGCTGTGATACTTGAGAAACTTAAGGACAGATTCCCGAACCTGCGAATTGCCTATTTATCCAGCCGTATCTATGCCGGCTATGCAGGCACCCCACTGAATCCTGAACCGTATGCCTATGAATCTGCTTTCTCTGTCAGATGGTTGATTGAGGACCAGATGAAAGGCAAACCCGAACTCAATTATGACCCCAAAAAAGGTGAAGTTAAATCACCGCTGCTTCTATGGGGTCCTTACCTGTGGGGTGATGGTATCAAAACCCGCAAGAGTGATGGCCTTGTATGGAAACGTGAGGACCTGGCCGGTGACGGAACGCACCCAAGTCAATCGGGACGCCGGAAAGTGGCTGAAATGCTGCTTAAATTCTTTAAGACCGATGTGAACGCCAAGGACTGGTTCATTAAACGCGCAGACTAAACCGGCATGGGCTTTTCATTGAGATACGGCGGTGTCTAAAGCAAGTCCGGACAGGTGATGAGAAATCCGAGAGCAAGCTTCGTCGAGAAAATTCCGAAATATCGGATGTTCAGCGCCTCGGTATACTTCCTGGTCATTCCGACAGGAATATGGGCCGAGTTGATGGTCAGAGGACTTGAAATCGAACTGCATGTTATGCTATTATGAAAGTCACAGCGTGCAGGAATAATGTTCATGAACTTATATGGGAATTTTGGGCAATGATAGGGCGACTGTTATTAACATTAGTGATATCATTTTTGTTTGCAGCAGAAGGCTTGGCAAGTACCGGCGACACAAGTTGGATGGCCAAGGGCAGGTACGGGATTTTCATGCATTATCAGTATCGTATCCTTCTCAACTACTCTATTAGGACGGACCCAATCTTGCCAAGTGCGTCACAAATGACCGCCGAAGAGTGGAATCGATTTGTGGATGGGTTCGATGTCAAAGGATTTGCCAATCAAATGGCCGAGGCGAAAATGGGGTGGGTGATATTTTGTATTGACGACCACTTCTTCGCCTGGCAATGCGCTCCTAATAAGGCATTTTGTGAATATACGGGCTATGCGCCGGGCGAGAAATGTTCCCGCAGAGATCTGATCCTGGATTTGGCGAATGCTCTCAACGCCAAGGGCGTAAAGCTCATATGCTATTTCGCCGGATTGAACGGATACAACAAAGAACCGAGGGTCTCCGCGGGATTAAAGGATGGCACACCGCGTGGATTTTATAATGAAAAGACACCACCTTCGGCCGAATCACGCAAGCGGCGGCTTGAGATACTCAAGGAATACGCCGATCGATATAAGGACAAGATTGCCGGATGGTGGTTCGATGGCATAGGACTCAATACGTACAATGGTGGACTCGATGACTGGTGGAAGATTAATTCCATAGTGCGGGCAGCCAACCCCAAAGCGGTTATCGCGTTCAGCTATGGCAGGAATGAATTTGCGTGTGTAAAGGCAGGAATAGATGACTATACTGCCGGTGACACATGGAGCAAACAAGACCTGAAGCGTCTCACGCCGCAAGTACTGCCCCCACAGGAAGGAATGCTATGGCATGGCAAGATTTATTGTGGAAACGTTTACCATGGACAGGGGGATAGCAACCAGTTCACGCATCAGGAATTAATCGACTGGATCAAAACGTGCAACCGTCAGGGCGGGGTATGTACCCTTGATTGGCCCTTTGATCCCAATACAGGGCTCATAAAGGAGTTTGGCATGAAGCAGATGATAGAAATCAGGAATGCAGTAAAAGGAAGATGATATGAGATATCTTTTATCTACGGCGATATTGATAATACTGCTATGTTACAATACAGCATATAGTGATTCGCGCGATACTGACCCGGAAATTAACCTGGCCCTGGGAAAACCGGTCCAGTATACACCTTTGCCAAACTATGAACTTACAGCAAAGAATAACACAGATTCAACGGATCTGACAGATGGTGTGCTTTCAGACCAACCGCGCGGACATCTGTGGTTCGACAGCAAGTGCGTGGGATGGAGTTATGCGAATCGATGCAATCTGGCACTGGATCTGGGAGAGGTCTATCCAATAGACGAAGTCGCGATCCGAATACAGGGTGGTTCTCCACAAGCGGGAATATGCACACCAGTCTGGATGGAATCGCTGGTCAGCGATGACGGACATACATACAGACTGGCCGGCGAATACTCGACTTTCCGCGAAGGAGACGAAAGCAGCTTCGGTGTGCCGAAATATGAGGGTAAGGCATGGGTGCACCGTTTCAGGTTCAGGAATCTGCGGACCCGTGCACGGTTTGTCGGTCTGCGTATGTATATGACTGGACTGACTGTTGCAGACGAACTCTATATTTTCCGAGGCGACCATGATCCGCAAACATGCGATTTAGATGCTCTGTCGGCGACGGATTTCAGTGTAAACTCGCCGCAGATATATTTCCACAAGCCCTATCTGTGCTTCACCACCAACGTTAACACGCCAAATCCCATAGGTCTGATTGTGCCGCCTAAAGCTCAGGCCCAAGATGTAATGGTTACTTTGGATCTGCCGAGAGGCACAAGGTTGATAGATGGTGGGATGGGAGACGCACACGTCTCAGATATAAAGGGTCAGGAAGTTGACGATGGAGCCTTCACGCGATACAGGTTTGCAGCTAACGCTGAAAAAAGCACGAATCATTGGGGACGCATCTTCATCGGCGGTAACTGGCGGGATAAGCAGACCGGGCAATTGCGTTACTTTGTAAGATACGCTTCCGGAAAGGCCACACCCATAATATCCGTGCCTCTGCATGCCATCCAGGTGCAGCCGACACCTCAGCCGAAGAAAATAGTGGCTGGGTTCGGCTGGTACTCGCTGCCGGGCGTCAAGAGCTGGCCTGACGGGCTCGATTCTCTCAGGAAGCTGGGCATCAACACAGTTAGCTCCTTTGTGCACTGGATGAAGGACGACGATGAGCATCTCTGGAGTTTCTGGGACCAGTGCGCCAAGCGTGGATTTAGACGACTCAACATAGACTCAACCTTCCACCGCATAAGGAAAGCTGATGAAATCTACTGTCAATTCGAAGAAGGCAAATACGGTTCCAAATTGTGTCCGTCTTACCGCGGTATATATTATCAGAGGGAGCTGCAGCGGGTTGCCGACCAATGTGCCCGCGCGAAGCCTGACTATCTGTTCTGCGACATAGAGATATGGGGATGGCGGGGTCCTGTAGATGCCCAAAAGTGCACCCGCTGCAAGGCAGACTTCAAGGCAAGCGGATTGGAGACCTGGGAAAAATGGAAGCTGCAAAAAGGTTACGAGATGTGGACTGATGTGGTTAAGTCCGTGCGACACGCTGTGAAAGAAGCAGGTGGTCCTGAGATAGAGTTCGGGGTATACGATTGGCGCGCCGGTAAGGCCTATCAGTTCACATGGCCTTTCGATCGCCTGTATCCCGAATACCTACAAAGCTCTCAGGTCTCCACATACACGCCCCTTTATCCATACCACATTTCACTCATCGAGGATGAATGCCGCGAGGACAGATCAAATCTGCCTAAAGCCGACGTGATACCCTGGATTACTCCCGGTAATGCCGGCACGTTCTCAGGAGAGAGATTTCGGTACGCCCTACTGGAGTGTTTCGCCAATGGGGCGCGGGGGGTAAACTTCTGGAGCAATCGAGTATGGGATGCAGAGCTTATGGCTGCGTATGCACGGGTTATACGCGACATTGCACCAGTTGAGGATCTCATCATATCAGGGAAACTACTGGAGGGCGCGGAGATTGAAAGCCCGGGTCGCATAAGCGGCGTGGTAAGCGGCGATGAGATGCTGGTATTGGTGGCGGATTATCTAAGGGCCGGGCCAACGGAGCTGGACATCAAACTTCCAGTGAAGAGCAGGTGTGTAGTGATCGACCTGGATACACGCGAGAAAGTGGGAGACATATCTGATGATAAGTGGCTGACCATTCCATTACAAACTGAACGAGTTCGTCTCTTGCATGTAAGCCCAAAGATGCACGCACGATAGTGATTCTATCTCCTCATGTCTATGAGCATCAGTACAGGTTATGATGCAAGAGTAAGTTGAAAAGGTAGACTGTTGGAAAGCTAATTGACAGGGAATGCGATATGAAACGAATGGTGACGATTTGGATAATCAGCTTTGGATGGCTGGCTTGTACGGCGTGTTCTGAGGCGGCCCAGATCGAATGGATTCATACAGGCCCCGACGGTAAGCTCGTCTACAAGACGACACCGGCGGGCGATAAAATCATGGATTTTTCCAGCGCCGGTTACATGGGGGGAGGGGTCGCGCTGCCAGAAGTGCCCGTCATGCGGACGGTCGAGCCGTCGGGAGGACCGGATGACACCGCCGCCATCCAGGCCGCCATAGACGCGGTCTCGGCCATGAATCCCCAAAAACGCTTTCGAGGGGCGGTTCTGTTGGCATCAGGAACCTATACGTGCTCTGGTACAATTACCATTGGCGCCGACGGCGTTGTGCTGCGCGGCAGCGGTTCGATAGGTCCTGACGCCAGCACTATTAAAATGGTCGGTGGTCGGCACTGTGCTATCGTCATTGGAAGATCAGGCGGACGAAGAGGCCGACGCTCCGGCGAGGATCGGTTGTCCGAAACAATCGAAACATCCATCGCCGACACTTACGTGCCTTCCAGGGCGGTGAGCTTCACAGTGGCCGACGCTACCGGATTTGCCGTTGGCGACGTGGTTGCCATCAGACGCCCGGTTACGCAGGCCTGGATCTATTTCATGCAAATGGATAACCTGGTGCGCGACGGCCGCACACAAACCTGGATACGCGCGGGCAGCACTATCACCACCGAGCGCAGGATCGCAGCGATTTCCACCAACCATGTGACACTGGAGATCCCGCTGACCGATTCTTTCGACTCCAAGTATCTGAATCCACCGGGGACCAAGGTGGTTAAGACAACGCCCACATTGTTGGTGGCACAGGCCGGCGTCGAGCATCTCCATATTCAGTGCCCTCCGATGAAGATAAGTTACTCACTGCACCCCTACACGGCGATGAGGATCAACGGCCAAGATTGCTGGGCAAGGGACATTGTGATCGAGGAGACAATGAACAGCGTCAGCATCAGCGGCAGGCGTATCACACTGGAGCGTGTGGCGGTCAATCGCACCGTCCCCAACATTGGAGCATCCAAGCCGGCCGAGTTCGCACCAAACGCCAGCCAGGTTCTGCTGGATCGCTGTTCGGGCAATGGCGACAATATCTGGCATGTTGCGACCGGGGGCCGCCATACTGGCCCAATTGTGTTGCTCAACTGCACATTTCGCGGCACCGGCCGCGTTGAGGGGCATCAGAGGTGGACCACGGGGATGCTCCTGGACAATTGCCGGGTCCCGGAGGGCGGCATAGATTTTAAGAATCGCGGCTCTATGGGCTCCGGCCATGGCTGGGGGACGGGCTGGTCGGTGGCCTGGAACTGCACAGCTAGGGATTATGTTATCCAACAGCCGCCGGGTGCGATGAATTGGGCGATTGGTTGTATCGGTCGGAGCAAACCGACTCCTCGACCGTTTGACTCGAAGCCAAACCTTCCCGTGGGAACCTTCGATTCGCCCGGAATCCCGGTCGAACCTCAAAGCCTATATCTGGCCCAGTTGGCTGAGCGTCTGGGACCTCAGGCCGTCAAGAATATAGGGTATTGAAAGGAGTATTGCAAGATGACACGAATGAATTGGCTTTGCAGGGGAAAGGTTTCTTTGATAGTCATCACATTTTTCGCCCTTGCGGGGGAGGCCCAAGATCAGGCGGCCTGGATGACGGAGGCGCGGTGGGGCGTGATGACCCACTACCTGGCCGACTGGAAAGCCCTCGAGATGAAGGAGCGGATGACCGTCGAAAAATGGAACGAAATGGTGGGCCATTTCGACGTAGAGGCACTGGCCGAGCAACTCAAGTCGGTTGGGGCCGGCTATTACCTTATCACGATCGGTCAGAACTCCGGTTACTACCTGGCTCCCAACGCCACCTACGACCGTTTCGTCGGCATAGAACCAAGCAGGTGCTCTCGTCGCGACCTCGTGGCGGATCTGTACGATGCCTTGCACAAACGCGAAATCAGACTCATGGTGTATCTACCTTCCGGTGCTCCGGCTGGGGATAGAACCGCCAGAGAGGCCCTCCAATGGCAGAATGGTCCGCACCGCAACCGTGAGTTTCAACTCAAATGGGAGCTGGTCATTACCGAGTGGTCTACGCGCTGGGGACCGAAGGTCGCCGGCTGGTGGTTCGACGGGTGCTACTGGCCCAACACGATGTATCGCACCGAGCAGATTCCGAACTTTGCCAGCTTTGCAGCCGCCGCGCGGGCGGGCAATTCTGGCAGCGTCGTCGCCTTCAATCCCGGGGTCGTCCCCCGCATTCTCTCCGTCACGCCGCACGAGGACTACACCGCCGGCGAGATTAGCGATCCCAGTCGGATTGAGATCCGGCGCGCTGTTGGCGGCAAGATCGATGGTGCGCAGGTGCACATTCTCAGCTACCTCGGCGAACGGTGGGGTATGGGTAGGCCGCGATTTGCAGCGGAGCAGGTCGTCAGGTGGAGCGAGGGCATCCGGAAACAGGGCGGCGTAATCACCTGGGACGTGCCGATCCAGCCCAACGGCCTGATAGACCAACCGTTTATTAATCAGTTGGCCGCCGTGGGCAAGGCTCTTCGTCGGCCGTAAGAGGCACGCCAGGCCGCTTACCTTTTTACGGTTGGCACACATCTCGTCTGGAACGACCGGCAAATTCGCTTTGATGGAAACACTGCCAACCAGAAACAGTAGATAGATCTTTGGCGGTTGAATCGGTGGTTTAGTTCGTGTAAAAGACCACTTTGTCAAGTTGAACATTGCGGTCAGCGACTCCTGGAATGTAGAGATCATTAATGAAGGTCAGGCGCAATTCATGAGTGCCTTGTGTCAGTTTAATATCCATCGGGTACGGCCGCCATCCACTGTGGACCAACTGTATGGTTCCGACCTTTTTCCCATCCAGATGAACTTCCACCTGGGGATATATATTTTCGGCCTGTGTGCCGGAAGCAACCAGCTCCATTTGATAATCGCCGGTATCGGCCACATGGATCTTCGTCTGTATGTAGCCTTCTGAAGCCATGGACACGAAACTGCTATGGAAGCGAGTCTGAGGGCGGTTGGGTTGGGGCTCCATGTTTTCACATTCCACGGTCACGCCCAATTGTGAATCAAAATCCCCCCCTAAAGCAGTCAGAAGCGAGCAGGCATATCGTTGGGCCTTTCGGGTATTTTGCTCCTCGGTATCCCATCGAATCTGATCCAGAACAATGTTGCCTTTTCCGTAAGGGACCACGGCCAGTGCAGGCGGGCGGGTCAGAAATGCAATCCCGGATAGGCCGGTATCGTAAGCAACCAGGACTTTGTCCACATACAGATTGCGGTCTTCGTTGGTGGATGTGCCCCCATCGTTGATATATGAGACGGTAAGCTTATGTGTGCCCTTAGGGATGAATCCGGAAGTCGCCACCGTGTGCCACTGTTCGCTTTGCGTCGATATCAAGCCCATAGGTTTATCGTCGATCGACACCTGTGCCACGGGAAAGATGCCGGCGGCTGGTTGACCGCGAGCCAGGATGCCGATGATGTAATTGCCTGTCTTTGGGAAGCTGACTTGAGCCGACGCATCTCCCGTAGTAGCAAAGACAACACCCTGTTTCTGACGACGAACAATGTGACCGGCCAGCTTCCACTCTTCGACTTCATATGGTTCTCGAGGTTTGTTCCCGATGGTTTGAGAGATGATTCCATCCGACATTTGCTCGGCACGTGGAGTGCGCAGATGTACGTAGTCGCCAAGCCAGTAAATGTCCTCACGTCTTATAGAGGCCAGCAGAGGATGAGATTCTTCGGTTCGGTTGAGCGTCCCGGAGTACGCCTGAAGGGCAAGGTCCAATTCAAGTTCGGCAAAGAAGGACTCGGCGTGATCTTTTTGCAGCCGATGGACCAGAAGTGTACCGCCATTTGAGATATACTGTCGAAGTCTGTCATGATGCCCCGGCTCGCTCCGGCACAGTAACAGTGAGTAATCCGAGAGGTTCGCTTCCGAGAGCTTCCCGGTCAAGTCATCAAATCGCAGACACAAGCTGCGCAAGCACGACCGGTATTCGGGCGAGCCACCCACCAGGCCCGTCTTGTGTGCTTTGGGAGAATACTCAGCGAGATACCGAATCAGGTTACTGAATATCTGCGCGGAGATCGGCTCGGTCGTCAGCTTCTCTAACAGCTTGAGCTGGGAGTGGATTACGCAGCCATTACCTACGGGAATCTCCAGTAGTGGAGCGTGATCGATTCCGAGCTCGGAGCCGCTGACTACAATAGGGAACATAGCGCCGTGAGTAGGCCGCAAGCATTCCTGGGCGGCAACTATATGATCTCCTCGCCAGAATTTCATGTCATCCTTCTGAACACCTCTTAAAGCGGGATGATTAAACGTTGCCGGAAAGGTCATAGTTGATCGTTGTTTGGTCAGGTTCGCAGTGAACAAGCCCAGCGGATAGGCACTCTGTTCGAGAACAAGCAGCCGGCCGCCTTGTTGAAGATATTCCGTCAGTGCCCTTCCCCAGGGATGCAATCGACCGATTATCGGTTCACTTGATTTAGCGCCCTTGAGCGTTTGAGCTCCAATGAGCAATATGTCGAGTTTGCCGTCTATCTCATCAAGTGAGCCAACATCAATCGTGTGAAATCCTTTATCTAAGAGAACTTTTCGGGTCTGACCGGCAGGATCGTACAAGCCAGTCTTTTTCGCTGTTGCGGGAAGATGAAGCGGAGGAAAGACCGAATAAGGATGGGTATCCTTGAAAACGATTTGCCCTTGTCTCTGCAAAGTCAGTATCCATTCGATAGGAGTTCGCTGCCGAACGTCTGGCATATGGAGCTTGACGTTTACCATGCGTTGCCCGCCTGACTCCAGCCTGAATTTCTCCCGCCCCTGGTCTACCCTGTTGTTTCCCTTGATTATTTCCCAAGTAAAAAGCAGATCGGACGACTCGAAGGCGTCATTGAATATTTCGACTCGTCGGACAACCGTTTCACCTGAATAGAATCGACTGTCATAATCATGGCAAAACGCGGCGATAGGCTGATAGGCATATTTCAACGCCTGGTACAGTGCATTGTCCTGGTCAAACGGACCGCTCTCTGTCAGCGTCCAAGGGCACATCCCCGACACGTCAAAATGTCGATAGCCCAGTATCTGCATCCTCCAGCTTTGACCTTTGGCCAGGTTTCGGCAGGAGCGGTAGTCAATATAAGCTTCGTCCCCGAGAAAAACCGTATTCCAGGATGGGTCACTCGAAGGAATCCAAAGGAACTCTCCCACGTAGAGCGGTTTCTTCTTGTCCCAGAAGAACTTTTCACGTCCATTGAGAAACTGCCGGTCCGAATCCTGCGGCTCGGCGAGCCAGTAGGCCTCATTGGGCCAGCAGGTGAACTGGGGATATTCGTGGGGATAGTGAATTCCAATGACGTCGGCTACGCCGCCGGGATCGCCGTCAGACTCATAAGTGATCGGCCGGGTTGGGTCCCATTGTTTCAGCAGCTTGCCCATCCGGACCAAGTCTTTCTTGGCCGACGATTCATCGTTGAGCCGGCCTCCGTGAAACTCATTCTCCAGCGACCACATAATGACCGATGGGTGGTTCTTATGCCGATCCGCCATGGCGCGTAAATGGCTTGCGTAATTGTCCCAAAAGACGGGATCAAAGATGCGATAGGTTGTATCGTCGTTAAATACGGCGCCTTCTATAATCATCAACAAACCGACCTCGTCGGCCACATCATAGTAGACTTTGCGCCAGGGCTGGGTGTGAGTGCGAAAGGCCACGCAACCGGCCTCCTCGAAGCCCTCCCAATAACGGCGAATCTCTTCGCGGCCGGTGGGGATGCGTTGAGGCCAGCCGGATGTCGCCAGCAAATGAATCTTTTTACCATTCAGAAAGAACTCATGCCCCTCTATCCAGAATTCCCGAAAGCCAAAGCGAGTAGTCAGAAGGTCTCCGGTCGAAAGTGTCGATTGCAGGTGATATAAATAAGGGTCTTTGTGCGACCACAGATGAGGTTTGGGCCAGGCTTGCTGAAATGTAATCTTAGCGGTTTTGCCCGCGGCAATGTTCATACGGCAAGTGGGAAGAGTAAGTAAATTGGTATTCTTGTCCCGAACAGAAGCGTGGATTTGAACATCAGCGTCATGGCTCGATTCATTTGCCAGTGTATAGTCCACTACCAGTTCCTTGTTCCGTGTGGAAGGTTTGATGAATATGTCTTTCACATAGACCGCCGGATGGGCAATCAGGATTACATCGTCCCAGATTCCGTAGTAGTTCACCTGCCCTCCGACAGGTGATAGTATCTTATCTTTGGGGATTTGCCGCAGACTACTCCAGCCTACATTTTTCCCAAATTCCACTTTGCCGGAAGTGAATACCCCCGTCCAGTCATGGCAACCGACCAGCAGTTCGTTCTCTTGACCGAAGAGGACAACATCGGTCACATCCACCTCGAAGTGCCGATATCCGCCGAAACACCCGCCGACGCGCTTGCCGTTGACATAAATTCTACTGTTGAACTTTACTGAGCCAAAGTGAATCTTAATCCTTTTGCCTCGCAGTGTCTGCGGAACAGCAAATATCCGTCGAAACCAGGCCCGCTTGTAATTGTGGCCGCGTAACATACCGGGTACAATAAGCGGTTTCCAACCGCCGTCCTTTGGTAATGCGTCAAGGCTCTCGACGATCTTGTGCTCCCACCGGCCGTTGAGATTGATTTCAGTTCTCATTTCCGCAAAGGACAATGCCGTGGCGCCAACT
>Ga0224495_10000897_pt1 | contig 22372 bp, 27 predicted proteins | sample SF_Jul11_sed_USG_FD_168128 | JGI IMG/M metagenome (GOLD analysis project Ga0224495, IMG submission 168128) | Sediment microbial communities from San Francisco Bay, California, United States - SF_Jul11_sed_USGS_4_1 | ecosystem: Environmental > Aquatic > Marine > Sediment | place: USA: California...
AGGGATTTTGTGCGCCAGTTTGTGCATGGAGAGATGGACGGTCCGGTACCATTCCATTATCCCGGCACTGATTATCACGATGATTTGAGATTGCGAGCCTGAGAATATGCCAGTCAAAAACGCAATACAAGGAATAGGCCGCAGAATTATCAATGCGGTGTGGCGTATTGGCTTGGCAACGCGTTTCTTTTTTTTGGCGGTCGTATATTCCGGAACCAGCTTCAGACGTTTCCATTTGATTATCAAGGAATTATTTTCATCCGGCGTAATGTCACTGATTATCATTCTGGTGGCCGGAATGTTTGTCGGAATGGTACTTGGCTTGCAGGGATACGAGACTTTGAAGCGCTATGGCTCTGAATCGGCGTTAGGTTCTCTGGTCGCGTTGAGTCTGGTTCGCGAATTGGGCCCGGTATTGGCGGCGCTACTGTTTGCCAGTCGAGCGGGGTCGGCGATGACAGCAGAGATTGGGTTGATGAAGGCTACTGAACAAATTTCAGCGATGGAAATGATGGCGGTGAACCCCATTGCGCGCATTGTGGCGCCACGCTTCTGGGCTGGTGTTATTTCGATGCCATTGCTGGCTGCATTATTCAGTGCGATGGGGATTTTTGGGGGTTATTTTGTAGGTGTTGTACAAATTGGCGTTGATGAAGGATCGTTCTGGTCTCAGATGCAATCGGCGGTTGATTTTCGCGAGGATATCCTGAATGGCGTGCTCAAGAGCTTCGTTTTTGGCACGGCGGTGACGGTGATTGCGCTGTTTGAGGGCTATGATGCGCCCCCGACTGCCGAGGGAGTTTCTGGTGCGACCACGCGTACGGTGGTGACTTCTTCCCTGGCGATTCTGATGCTGGACTTTATACTGACTGCAATGATGTTCGGAGGAAAGTAGAATATGGAACGTACAACCGTTGATCTGTGGGTGGGTATATTTGTAGTGGGCGGTATGGCAGCACTCGTGATGCTGGCGATGAAGGTCGGGAACCTGAGCACTTACAATGTGTCCGAAACCTATGAAATACATGCTTATTTTTCTAATATTGGAGGATTGAAGCCTAAGGCTTCAATCAAGAGTGCCGGGGTGTTGGTGGGGCGGGTGACCGAAATTTCACTCGATACTGAACGCTATGAGGCCAAGGTTAAAATGAGTCTGGACAAGCGCTATCAATTCCCCAAGGATACTTTCGCTAATATTTTAACTTCCGGTCTTCTGGGTGAGCAATATATCGGATTAATTCCTGGCGGTGATGAAGCGATGATTAAGGACGGTGAGCAAATCAGGAAAACACAATCTGCGGTAGTGCTTGAAGACTTGATCGGCAAGTTCATCTATAACAAGGCGGAAGAGTAAGCGAAATAACCATAGTGGGGCATCAAGTGAAAAAATTGATTTGGGCGATAGGTTTGTTTATATGCACGGTTGGTACAGCTTGTGCAGAAATTGTCGCGCCTGACAAGTTGATTGAATCGACAGTCAATGAAGTTATTGCAGTAATCAAGGCTGATAAAAGTATACAGGAGGGTGATCAGCAAAAAACCCTAGCACTGGTCGATGAAAAGGTTCTGCCTCATTTCGATTTTGAGCGTATGACGCAGTTGGCGGTTGGGAAATATTGGCGTCGTGCAACACCTGCACAAAAGCAGGCTCTTGCAAATGAATTCCGTAACATGCTAGTACGAACTTATGCCAAGGTTTTTAGCGTATATCGCGATCAGGTCATTGAGGTGAAATCGCTCAAGATGTTCGGGGACGATGAGTCAACCGTTCAGACTGTAATCAGCAAACCCGGGACACCGGATATTCCGGTCAATTATGAATTGAAGAAAAAACCGAATGGCTGGAAGGTCTTCGACATCTATATTGAAGGGGTGAGCATGGTGATAAGTTACAGGGGTACGTTTTCATCGCAGATCGAAGAAAACGGGATAGAAGGTTTGATCAAGTTGCTGTCCGACAAGAACACTGCATCCATCACTTCTTCCGGCAAGGCGGAGAAATAATAATTGTATGAGATTCGAGTGCTTTGAATTGCATGGGCGTTTGAATATTGAAACCGTCCCTGTTTTTTTTGAAAAGGGTTCTATGCTACTGGGAGACGGGGATATGTGTGTCGATTTTTCTCGGGTAGAATCAGTCGATTCTTCGGTAATCAGCATGCTGCTTGCATGGAAGCGGATTGCGCAACGGACCCGGCATGATTTGAGTGTGGTTGGTTATCCTGAAGATCTGCTTAGCCTTGCACGTTTGTATGGTGTAGAAGAGATTTTGCCAGCCCCGAGAGCTGCAAGTTAAGCGTCACGTGTTTCAAAATGAATGGGTTATCTCTTTGGAGGTTTTAGTGGGTCGACTTGTCATTGTTGCCATATCATTTTTGTTGTTTACCTCCAATGTGATTGCTGGTCCAGTTGGGAATTCTAATGCAGAGGGAACCATCCATATCGGTGTGAATCTGGGTATATCAAGTATCCTAGGGGAGCCGTTTGGTTCTGGATTATATGGCGGCTACACTTTTCTTGGCGCGGGTACTTTTTCAGAAGTGGCTCTTGAAAAACTAAGCTTTGCTGTAGAGGCGGAATCCGTAAATCTGGGCCAGATTAAGCTATCAAGTCTCCAAACACATAAAGCTTCTGCGCTCGGTGCTTCTTTGGTTGCAACATTGCCACTGGATTCGGATTATTCCCTGGTAGTAAAAGCCGGAATTTCCAAAATATCCCACACGATAAATTGCTCTCCGAAAGGTTGTGGGAATAGGGAGACTATAGGCGTAAATTATGGGGTGTCTGGTCTCTATGTTGTAACCCCGAAGGCCAGTCTTCGTGCTGGATTGGATTATTACCCGGATGGTTACAAGTTAATATCAGCGGGCGTACTCTACAGGTATTAATCACTCACGTCTTGCGCAAATCGTAGTTGTTATCATGTCAGTATAGCGTGGTGATTGAATATAACTCATGATTGCGAACCCTTCTCGCGAATAATTCTCACTGCCTCTGGAATTTTGCGCAGGCTGCGCATGATATTGGCTAAGTGCAAGCGATTATTTACTTCCAAAGTAAAATTCAGGGAGGTGTAATCGCCTTCATTGCTGAAATTTATGTTTTCGATGTTTGCCTCCGCTTCGGCAATTGCTGCTGCGATTTTAGCCAACACACCACGGCGATTGGCGACCAGCATTTTGATGCTGACATCGAAAGAGCGGTTGATATTTTTATCCCACACCACATCCAGCCATTGTTCTCCGCTGCTACGGCTTCGGAGCAAAGTGGGGCAGTCGTGCGTATGAATCATCAGCCCTTGGCCACGCTTGATTACGCCGACAATAGGGTCGCCAGGAATGGGGCTGCAACATGGGGCAAACTGAACCGCCATGCCTTCTGTGCCCTGTATGGTGAAAACCGCGTTGGACGAAGCATCCCCGGCAATGGTTTCGCCAAGGCTGGCAAGTTGGCGAGCAACGACCATGTTCAGTCGCCGTCCCAAGCCAATATCGGCGAGGATGTCCTCACGTGTTTTTACTCCGGTATCCTTGAGCAATTTTGCCCAATGTTCGTCCCCTATATCTTGAGGTTTAATACTCAATGTGTTGAGCGCCTGATTTAGCAGTCGTTCGCCCAGACGCAAGGACTCACCCGACTGTATGTTTTTCAGAAAATGCCTGATATGACTGCGTGCCTTGCTGGTTGCGACATATCCCAGCCATGCCGGGTTGGGGTGTGCGTGCGGTGAAGTAATCACTTCAACCTTGTCTCCGCTCTTAAGTTCTGTGCGTAAAGGCACCAACTCGTTGTTCACTTTCACTGCAATACAGCGGTTCCCGATATCGGTGTGCACGCTGTAAGCAAAGTCCACCCCCGTTGCACCGCGTGGCAACGAGAGTATCTTGCCCTTGGGGGTGAATACATAGACCTCATCCGGAAACAGATCAACTTTGAGATGCTCAAGGAATTCGGATGAGTCGCTGCTCTGGCTCAGGCTTTCAAGTAATTCCTGCAGCCACTGGTGTGTTTTTTTGTGCAGGTCGTTTATTGAGGTGTGGCCGCTTTTATAGAGCCAGTGTGAAGCGACGCCGGCTTCTGCGATCTTGTGCATCTCCTGAGTACGGATCTGGATTTCGATAGGCGTGCCGTACGGTCCGAACAGGGTGGTATGCAGGGACTGGTAACCATTGACCTTGGGGATGGCTATGTAATCCTTGAATTTTCCAGGTATTGGTTTGTACAGGCCATGCAATGCACCCAGGGCCATGTAGCAGGAATTAAAATCTTCCACCAGTACCCTGAATCCATATATATCCAACACCTCGGCAAAAGCCAGGGATTTACTCTGCATTTTCCTGTAGATGCTGAAAATGTCTTTTTCCCTGCCGGTCACTTCTGCTTGAATTTTCAATTCGGCCAATCGCTGTTTGATGGATTCGAGTATTTTTCCAACTACTTCGCGGCGATTTCCACGCGCTACTTGAAGGGCTTTGCTCAATACTGCGTAGCGATTCGGGTGTAAATACTTAAAACTCAATTCCTGCAATTCGTGGTGAATATCATTCAGGCCGAGTCGGTTGGCAATAGGCGCATAAATTTCCATGGTTTCGCGGGCGATTCGCTCGCGTTTCCGGGAAATCATGGCATCAAGTGTACGCATGTTGTGAAGTCGGTCGGCCAGTTTAATGAGAATGACGCGCACATCCCTCGCCATGGCCAACAGCATTTTCCTGAAGTTTTCGGCTTGCGCATCTTCCTGCGTTTCGAACTTCAATTTGTCCAGCTTGCTTAAACCGTCAACCAACTCGGCGACCGGTTTGCCGAAGTTTTCGGCTATTTGCGCTGAACTGACTGTGGTGTCTTCAACTACATCATGCAATAACGCCGCAATAATTGCCTGAACATCGATATGCAGCAGCGTCAGTATCCGGGCGACAGCAATTGGGTGAGAAATATAGGGGTCGCCGGAGTGGCGGGTTTGGCCCTGATGTGCTGCCTGGCTGAACTTTATGGCAACACGGACGTGTTCGATATCCTTGGGCTTAAGGTAGGTTGAGAGTTCCTCGATAAGCAGGTCGATATCGGGCATAAGAAATCACGGCATTCAGGCCTGACCGCGGTTAAGTATTTCTATACCAACCTTGCCTTCGCTGATTTCACGCAAGGCGATGACGGTGGGCTTGTCTTTGCTATTGTCCACCAAGTGTGCTGCGCCATTGGCTAACTGGCGAGCACGGTACGCTGCGGTCAGCGTCAGATCGAAGCGGTTGGGGATTTGTGCGAGGCATTCTTCAACGGTAATACGAGCCATGGTTTACTCCGGATTTTGTAACTGGTTAATCAAGGTCTGAAAACGAGCCAATTGCTTGTTGCAAGCAAGTTGGGAGGAAAGTACCACTGCATTGAGTTCGCGCAATGCCACGTTCAGATTATCGTTGATAATAACATAATCGAATTCAGCTACGTGGGCGACATCATTCCTTGCTGCGGCCATGCGTTTGGCGATCACGTCTGAATTGTCCTTGCCGCGCCCTTTAAGGCGCTGTTCCAGCGCTTCCATGGAAGGCGGCAGGATGAAGATGCTGATGCAGTTTGGAAATAACCGTCTCACCTGGGCAGCGCCCTGCCAGTCTATTTCCAGCAGCACATCGTTTCCTTTTGCATTTTCCAGGCTGATCCATGTTTGAGAGGTGCCGTAAAGATTACCGTAAACTTCCGCGCTTTCCATGAAATCGCCTCGCTTTGCCATTTCGAGAAACTGTTCTCGACTGATGAAATGATAGTCGCGTCCATCGTGCTCGCCGATGCGAGGCGCGCGCGTGGTATACGAGACCGACAGACTGATTTGTGGATTGATGTTTAGCAGCGCCTGCACCAGACTGGTTTTTCCTGCACCGGATGGCGCGCTGATCACAAATAGGTTTCCAGACATCATTTACTCCAGATTTTGAATTTGTTCACGCATTTGCTCGATGAGTATTTTCATCTCCATCGCGCTTCGCGATACTTCGGCATCCACCGATTTTGAGCCGAGCGTATTGGCTTCTCGATTAAGTTCCTGCATCAGGAAATCAAGTCGCTTGCCCACTGCGCCCCCTTGAGACAGGATGCGGCGCATTTCGGTCAGATGGCTGGCAAGCCGCGACAACTCCTCATCCACATCTACCTTGCTGGCAAATAATGTAATTTCCTGACGTATCCGCTCGTCCCAGATATCACCTGCGGCTGAACTCAGTATTGCATCGTGCAGCCGGGTGGTCAGCTTTTGTTCATATGCGGCGATCGCCGCAGGTACATGGGGTATCACTGAGCTACGCAAGGACTCTATCTTCTCCACGCGCTGCAATATAAATGTTTTGAGTTTTTCACCTTCGCGCGCACGCGATGCGGAAAATTCCTGAAGAGCTTCCTGAAGTAAGCCGAGTAGCGTATTGCGCAAAGCATTTACAGAAACAGGCGGAGATTCCAGAACTCCATTCCAGCGCAAAACATCTGCCACGCTCAGTGCTTGCGCATCCGGAATAGAGTTTTGAATTTCCTTGTTCCACCCGGCTAGCCGGGATATCAGGTCTAGATTTAAGGTTGCGCCAGCCTGTTCCGAGCGTGAAGAATAATTGACACGGCATTCCACCTTGCCGCGCTGCAATTGAACCGAAATTGCCTCACGGATTGCGCCTTCAAAGTAACGCAGTTCATCTGGCATGCGCACCTGTATGTCCAGATATCGATGGTTTACAGCTCGCAACTCAAGTGCCATAGAGCCGTTTTCAGTCTCTGCATTTGTCGCCGCATAACCTGTCATACTTAAAATCATGAAAATTAACCCGAATAAATAACTGTGCTGATGGCGCGCATTATATTACGATTGCATCTGATGATTATTTTCCTGTATTAGTATTATCCTTTTCGAAAACCCATGAATTTTTCAATACACCAAACCAGCCATATTGGCAATCGCAAGTACAATCAGGATAGGGTTGCCTACGCCTATAGCAATGATGCGTTGTTGCTGGTGCTAGCTGACGGTATGGGAGGGCATCTTCACGGCGAGCTGGCTGCAAGCATGGCTATCGATACTTTTGTTGAAACTTTTGGGCTGCATGCCAAGCCAAGAATCGTCGATCCAGAGGCGTTTATCGTCGATACGATGCGCTATGCTCACGAGCGAATTATGAAGTTCCCTCACGACCATGAGATGGGCGGTTTTCCTGGAACGACTTGTGTTGCAGTGCTGATTCAAGACGGGAAAATGTATTGGGGGCATGCCGGAGATTCGCGCCTGTACATGTTGCGCAATGAAAAGGTGGTTGCACGGACAATAGACCATTCCATGGTGCAGCGCCTGCTCGATAGTGGCAGGATAAATGAGGAGCAGGCGAGAGTGCATCCCCAGCGCAATCAAATAACCAATTGCCTTGGAGGGGTGCAGGATTTGTTCTATGTTGAATGCGGAGAGCAGGTGCTTTTGGAGTCGGGTGATGTGATTCTATTAGGCAGCGATGGTTTGTGGGGTCAATATTCAAATGAAGAGTTGGTGAGGTATTTTTCAGGCTTCCCCGTTGCTGAGGCGCTTGACGAATTAGTGCTTCAGGCACTGGAACGTGCCGCGGGGCACTCTGACAACATTACAGGTGTTGCAGTGCGCTGGGGAGAAAGTGAGGCTTCGCATGAAACTGTCGAACTGGTCAGCGAGGTGCTCGAAATTTCCTGAGATGAGCAAGCTGTATTGCAAATTTCATTTTTTACTTACTTTAATTTAAGAATTCAATATGCGTCCAAGTCATCGATCTCCAAATCAGTTAAGAAATATTCGATTTACACGAAATTACACCAAGCATGCAGAAGGATCTGTGCTGATTGAATGCGGCGATACCAAAGTCATTTGCACCGCCAGTGTTGAAGAAAAAGTTCCTCCGCATAAGAAAGGCAGCGGCGAAGGTTGGGTTACCGCCGAGTACGGCATGCTGCCGCGCTCAACCGGTTCGCGCATGAGCCGCGAGGCCGCCAAAGGAAAACAGTCCGGGCGCACCCAGGAGATTCAACGCCTGATCGGTCGTAGCCTGCGCGCCGTGGTCGACCTGAAAAAGCTCGGCGAGCGCACAATACAGATCGACTGCGACGTAATCCAGGCCGACGGTGGCACTCGCACTGCCAGCATAACCGGGGCGTTCGTTGCGCTGTATGACGCAATCCGCGTGCTGCTCGGAAAAGGCCTGATCAAGGAATCTCCGCTGATCGATTTCGTTGCGGCGATCTCTGTCGGCATCTATCAGGAAAAACCGGTGCTGGATCTCGATTACCTCGAAGACTCGTTGTGCGATACCGATATGAATGTCGTAATGCTGGGTAATGGAAGATTCGTTGAAGTGCAGGGTACCGCAGAAGGTGCGGCATTTACCCGCGAGGAAATGGATGAATTGCTGGAGCTTGCAAAAACCGGCATTGCCCAGCTTATATCGATGCAGCGGGCGGTGCTCGAAAAGGATTAGTATTCATTACTGCGCATTAGGTCTCGGCAAAATTCAATGCAAAAACTCGTTATTGCTTCCAATAACCCCGGCAAGCTGCGCGAATTTCGCTTCCTGTTGCAGCCGCTCGGCTTTGAGGTTCATACGCAGGCCGAGCTCAATATCGGGGAAGCCGAAGAGCCACACGTCACCTTTGTCGAAAATGCCCTCGCTAAGGCACGCCATGCCAGCCGGTTAAGCGGCCTGCCGGCAATGGCCGACGATTCCGGTATCTGCGTAACCGCATTGGGTGGTGCTCCCGGCGTACTGTCAGCGCGCTATGCCGGGGATAATCCGAAATCCGATACGAAAAATAACGAAAAATTGTTGCAAGAGATGCGAGGCAAAACGGATCGCCGCGCCCATTATTACTGCGTGCTGGTATTGCTGCAGCATGCCGACGATCCGCAGCCGCTGATCGCCGAAGGAGAGTGGCACGGCGAAATTGCCCATGAAGAACGCGGCGACGGCGGTTTCGGCTATGACCCGATGTTCTGGCTGCCGGAACTGGGAGTGATGAGTTCGGAGCTGGAGCGCGAGCAAAAGCATGCGATCAGTCACCGGGGTAAGGCGTTGAAGGTGTTGCTGGAAAAGTTAAAAGCCTAATAAGTTCAAATGGATAATATACTTTTTGACGTGGTGCCGCTTTCCGCCCTGTTTATGGCTCGACCTTAAATTCACAATGTGCTTGAAAAAATTTATTCAAGCGGAGGTGAATTGTGAAGAGGTTATATTTGGGTGTAAATATATGCGTGTTCATGTTGTGCTACTTGATTTCAAAATCTTTGGCATTGCAACTGACCTTTGGGTTTATTGCCCTTTCTGTACTTATTTGGGTGATTAAAATGTGAAAGAGAAATCATTGAGCGTATTTACAAGCGCTTGGAAATGGATGGTTTTTCTGCCGAGAAACAGTTATATGGGCCATATATGTAGCTCTCACCGCCTCGCTAAGCATGATAAAATGCGCGCCTTTCCGATTTCAATCCTTCAGGAACCGTTGCCATGTTCTCACGCAAAAACACCCTTGCCGCCACCGACCCGGATTTGTGGGCGGCTATCCAGAAAGAAAATACCCGTCAGGAAGATCACATCGAGTTGATTGCTTCCGAGAACTACACCAGCCCGGCCGTGATGGAGGCGCAAGGTAGCCAGCTGACCAACAAATATGCCGAGGGTTATCCGGCCAAACGCTATTATGGCGGTTGCGAGTATGTGGATATCGTCGAGCAACTGGCGATCGATCGGGTGAAAGCACTGTTCGGTGCCGAGTATGCCAACGTGCAGCCGAACTCCGGTTCGCAAGCCAACCAGGCGGTGTATATGTCGGTGCTGAAGCCCGGGGACACGATACTTGGCCTGTCTTTGGCTCACGGCGGCCACTTGACTCACGGCGCCTCGGTGAATGCCAGCGGCAAACTGTATAACGCGGTTCAGTACGGACTGAACGACAAGGAAGAGATCGACTACGATCAGGTGCAGGCGCTGGCGACCGCGCACAAGCCCAAGATGATCGTTGCGGGTGCCTCAGCCTACTCGCTGGTGATCGACTGGAAGCGCTTCCGCGCGATTGCCGACAGCGTCGGAGCCTACCTGTTTGTGGATATGGCGCACTATGCCGGATTGATCGCGGCAGGTGTCTACCCCAGCCCGGTCGGCATTGCCGACTTCGTGACCAGCACCACCCACAAGACGCTGCGCGGCCCGCGCGGTGGCATCATCCTGGCCAAGGCAGAATTCGAAAAGGTATTGAACTCTGCGATTTTCCCGGGCATCCAGGGTGGCCCGCTGATGCACGTGATCGCCGGCAAGGCGGTGGCATTCAAGGAAGCAGCCAGCAAGGAATTCAAGGTTTACCAGAAGCAGGTGGTAGACAACGCGCGCGTGATGGCAAAAGTGCTGCAGGAGCGCGGCATGCGTATCGTCTCCGGCCGCACGGACAGCCATGTGTTCCTGGTTGACCTGCAAGCCAAGCAGATCACCGGCAAGGATGCCGAAGCGGCACTGGGACGCGCGCACATCACCGTGAACAAGAACGCGATCCCGAACGACCCGCAGAAACCGTTTGTTACCTCGGGTATTCGCATCGGTAGCCCGGCGATGACTACCCGCGGTTTCAAGGAGCTGGAAGCCGAAAAGCTCGCGCACCTGATCGCCGACGTGCTGGACGCGCCGAATGATGAGGTGGTGATTGCACGTGTAGTCGGTGAAGTGAAAAAACTGACTGCGAAATTCCCGGTGTATGGTGCCTGAGCCTGCCGCAACAAGCAGGTATGTGAGCAAGACGAACACGCGCATTCGTTGCGCAGATGATTAGACGAGGTGTTCGATGAGGTGTCCATTCTGTAAAGGCCCCGATACGCAGGTGGTGGATACGCGCGAGAGCGAAGACGGCAACCATGTTCGGCGCCGCCGCCGTTGCCTGTCCTGCGACAAACGCTTCACCACCTACGAGATCGTCGAATTGCGCATGCCGCAGGTGGTCAAGCAGAACGGGATGCGCAGTGAATTCGATGAGGAGAAATTGCGCACCAGCTTCAAGCGGGCTTTGCACAAGCGGCCTGTTTCAGCCGAGTTGGTGGATGCCGCAATAGACCACGTTACCCAGAGGTTACACGCGCTGGGAGAAAAAGAGATCGGGTCGCGGCAAGTCGGCGAAATGGTGATGAAGGAATTACTCAAGCTCGACAAGGTTGCTTATATCCGCTTTGCTTCGGTGTACAAAAGTTTTCAGGATGTGGGTGATTTCACTGACGCAGTCGAGGCAGTTAGCAAATCTCCAGCACGCCGGTCTTCGGATCGAAGCGGGAAAAGAAAGAGTTGATGTTTACCGCGCATGACAGCGCGTGGATGGCGCAGGCGCTGCGGCTGGCGGAGCAGGGATTGTACGGCACCAGTCCTAACCCTCGCGTCGGATGCGTGGTGGTCAAGGATGACAAGATTGTCGGCAATGGATGGCATCGCCGTGCAGGAGAGCCTCATGCAGAAGTGCATGCATTGCGCGAGGCGGGTGACAAGGCACGTGGGGCAACTGCATATGTGACGCTGGAGCCGTGCAGTCATCATGGCAGAACGCCCCCCTGTGCCGAAGCATTGGTTGAGGCAGGTGTGGCAAGAGTGGTGCTGGCAGTAAAGGACCCAAACCCACAAGTTGCCGGTGAAGGGATCGCAAAATTGCAAACGGCAGGTATCGTAGTCGAATGCGGTTTGATGGAGTCGGCGGCGCGTGAATTGAATGCCGGGTTCTTCATGCGAATGACGCGCGGTATGCCGCTGGTGCGCAGCAAGATCGCGATGAGTCTGGATGGGCGATCAGCACTCGCAAACGGTGTCAGCCAATGGATTACCGGGGATGCGGCACGGCAGGATGTACAACACTGGCGCGCAAGATCATGTGCTGTTCTGACGGGTATCAATACCGTTCTGGCGGATGATGCTCGGCTGAATGTGCGCAGCATAACTACGCCACGTCAACCGTTGCGCGTGGTGGTGGATAGCAGCCTAAGAATGCCGTTGTCTGCCCGGATTTTGCAGGGCGGAAATACGCTGCTCTATACTGCGAGCAATGATGCTGAAAAGATTTCGGTGCTTGGTGCTGCGGGCGCATTAGTTTTAGTCATGGCGGACAGCAAAGGACGAGTGGATTTACCTGCGATGTTGCATGATCTGGCGCAACGCGGTTGCAACGAAGTGCTGTTGGAGGCCGGTAGTGTCTTGAATGGCGCGATGTTAAGCGCGGGTCTGGTGGACGAGTTGGTAGTTTATGTTGCGCCCAAGTTATTGGGGGATGCTGCGCGCGGGATTGCTCAACTGGGAGAGTTGATCAGGCTGGATCAACGCGTCAACCTTGCTTGGCGTGAGGTAAGACAGGTTGGCGAGGACTTGCGTATAACGGCGAGAGTGAAGAATGTTTAGTGGAATCATTGCAGATATAGGCAGCATCAAACAGGCGAGTGATCGCGAGGGCGGGCTGCGGCTAGTGATCGCAACGGATGTGCTGGGCTTGCACGATGTGCATGCCGGCGACAGTATCGCTGTCAATGGCATCTGTTTGACGGTAATTACACATGATGAAAATAATTTTACGGTTGATGTTTCGCGAGAAACATTGAATTGCACCGAGGGGCTGGATGCGATCGGTGCGCCGGTGAATCTGGAAAAGGCATTGCGCTTGTCCGACAGGCTGGGCGGCCATTTGGTCAGTGGCCATGTGGATGGCGTGGGTGAAGTAATCGAATTTACCGATCTCGGCGAGAGCTGGAAGCTGGTGGTTAGCTCGCCCGAGGAATTATCGAAATATATTGCTGTAAAAGGTTCGATCACCATCAACGGTGTCAGCCTGACGGTCAATCAGGTGAACGGCAGGGAATTCAGTATCAATCTGATCCCGCACACGATGATGATGACCAATTTGAAAATGTTAAGCGCAGGCAGCCGCATCAATCTGGAAGTGGACTTGATCGCGCGCTATGTGGAAAGGATGATGCAGGGTACAACATGACAGGAATTTCACCAATACAGGAAATTATCGAGGAGATCCGTGCCGGGCGTATGGTCGTGCTGGTTGATGAGGAAGACCGCGAGAATGAGGGCGACCTGGTCTTTGCCGCCGAATTTGTCACGCCGGAAATGGTTAACTTCATGGCCAAGCATGGGCGCGGGCTGATTTGCCTGACGCTGACGGAGTCGCATTGCAGACAAATCGATTTGCCGCTGATGGTGCGCGAAAACGGATTGCCGCTGGCCACCAACTTTACTTTATCGATCGAGGCCTCAACCGGAGTGACTACCGGTATTTCGGCGGCAGACCGTGCGCGTACTATTCAAGTTGCCGCCAGCAAAGATGCAAAGCCGTCGGACATCGTTCAGCCGGGACATATCTTTCCGCTTCGAGCCCAGAAAGGCGGCGTGCTGGTACGAGCCGGTCACACCGAAGCGGGGTGTGACCTGTCCCAGTTGGCAGGATTAACACCGGCTTCAGTGATCTGCGAGATTCTGAAGGACGACGGCGAAATGGCACGCTTGCCCGATCTGATCGAGTTTGCAAAAACGCATGGTCTAAAGATCGGCACAATTGCGGATCTGATTGAATATCGAATCAATAGTGAAACACTCATTGAGCGGATCTCACGTCGCTCGGTACAGACAGCCTACGGCGAGCTTGATCTTGCGACTTATGTGGACAAGACCACGCAACGCACCCATCTTGCCCTGATCAAGGGCGACATCCAGCCGGAAATGGAAACGCTTGTGCGCGTACATGAGCCATTGTCGGTGATGGATTTTATCGAGCACGCCAGTTACCAGAATTCCACCAGTGTGCACGACGCATTGAGTCGCATTGCCGGCTCAGAAACCGGTGTGCTGGTGTTGATGCATCATGCAGAGTCTTCTGAGCAATTGCTGACTCGGGCAGCTGCCAAACCAGAAGTTCAGCATGCCCAGTGGGATCCGCGAAATTACGGTATTGGTGCGCAAATATTGCGCGATCTCAATGTCGGAAAGATGTGCCTGATCGCCACGCCGCGCAAACTGCCGAGCATGACCGGCTTCGGTCTGGAAGTCGTTCGCTATTGTCATAACAAGGAAAAATAATGAGAGAGATTGAAAAGAATCTGGATGGAAAAGGGATGCGTATTGGCATTGTGCAAAGCCGGTTCAACACTGAAGTGTGCGAAGGTTTGCTGGCTTCTTGCCGTTCCGCATTGACCCAACATGGGGTGGGTGAGGAAGATATTACACTTGCAACGGTTCCCGGTGCACTGGAAATTTCTTCTGTATTACTGCACATGGCGGAAAGCGAAAAATATGATGCGCTGATCGCGTTGGGTGCGGTGATCCGGGGTGATACCTATCACTTCGAGGTAGTATCAAATGAATCTGCGCGTTGTGTCAATGAAGTACAACTTGCCTGCGGAGTGCCTGTGGCAAACGCGATTCTGACCACCGATACTGACGAGCAGGCGATAGAGCGCATGACTACCAAGGGGGCCGAGGCGGCTTTGGTAGCGATTGAGATGGCTAACCTGTTGCGTGAGCTTTAATGAATATCGGAGAGATGGGCGCCAAAGCAATGACTGTAGAGAGCAAGAAGCCGGCTAACAGGAGCCCACGCCACCGCGCGCGCGAACTCGCGATGCAGGGTATATACCAATGGCGCATCACCGCCGGTGACGGGGCCAAGATCGAAAAACAGATGCAGGCCGAAAAAAATCTCGGACGCTACGACAAGGAGCTGTTTTCAAAATTGTTACTCGGCACATTGAAACAACATGAGGATCTTGAAGCACTGGTTCTGCCTCATCTTGACCGCCCCTTCGATGAACTTAGCCCGGTTGAATATTCAGTATTGCTGCTGGGCGCATTCGAGCTCTCGCAAAATATTGACGTGCCCTATAAAGTCGTTATCAACGAGGCGGTCGAACTGGCCAAGACATTTGGCGGTATTGATGGCCACAAATTCGTCAACGGCGTCCTGGATAAACTTGCCCCGCAATTGCGTGCAATCGAATTTGCCGGTCGCGGCAATACCTGAAAAGGAGAATTCCGTATGCCGGAATTCGACCTGATACAACGGCACTTTGTTCGCGCTACGCCGAGCGCGTTACTCGGTATTGGTGATGATGCGGCTTTGCTGCAGGTCGGTGCCGGTAACGTGCTGGCTGTATCCAGCGACATGCTGGTCAGTGGCACACATTTTTTCCCCGATGCGGATCCCTTTCTTCTGGGTCATAAAACACTGGCGGTAAATTTGTCGGACATGGCGGCGATGGGCGCAGTACCACGCTGGGCGACACTGGCGATCTCATTGCCGGAGGAGAACGAAATCTGGCTGGAAAGATTCAGCAAAGGCTTTTTCACATTGGCCCAGCAGTTTGGTGTCGAGTTGATAGGGGGAGACACCACACGCGGGCCGCTCAATTTGAGCGTGACCATCATGGGGGAGATTCCGCAGGATGAGGCGCTGTTACGCAGCGGCGCTCTGCAAGGCGATGATATCTGGGTATCTGGCCAGTTGGGCAATGCAGCGCTTGCACTTGCGCATCTTAATAATCGCGTTGAATTGAGTGATGCTGAATTATCAGCCTGTGCGCCAGCATTGCACCAACCACAGCCGCGTGTCGCATTGGGGATGGCATTACGCAATATCGCCAACAGTGCAATCGATGTCTCAGACGGGCTGCTCGCCGACCTTGGGCATATTCTTGCTGCCTCTCATGCCGGTGCACTTTTGGATGTCACTGCTTTGCCGCTTTCGCCTGCGATGATAAGACTTGTACCGGACCCTTTGGTGCTGCAATGTGCTTTGTCCGGCGGCGACGATTATGAGTTGTGTTTTACTGCGCACGCGGGGCGACAGGAAGAAATATTGGCCTTGAGTGTCAAACTGGGATTGCCGCTCTCCCGCATCGGGAAAATTGTTGCTGGAAGCGGTTGTATCGTGCACGATGCTGCTGGTAACCCGATTAATGTGGAGCCCGCCGGTTATGACCACTTCCGATGACAAGTCGATAAAGCCCGACTGGGCGTTTCTGTTAAGCCATCCTGCACACCTGCTTTCTTTCGGGTTCGGCAGCGGGCTGGCACACAAGGCGCCGGGCACTTTCGGTACACTGGTTGCTTTTCCGATGTACTGGTATCTCTCGCCGAGATTGTCAGATGCGGTGTTTATCCTGGTGCTGATCTGGGCCTTCGCCTTTGGTGTGTGGGTGTGTGATATTACGGGAAAAAAATTGGGGGTTCCCGATCACAGCGGCATGGTGTGGGACGAGATTGTTGCCTTTTTACTGGTGCTCTTTTTCACCCCGCCGGGATGGGAGTGGTCGATGCTCGCATTCGCTTTGTTCAGATTCTTCGATATTGTCAAACCTCCGCCGATACATTATTTCGACAAGACCTGGCATGGCGGGCTGGGCGTGATGTTTGATGACTTGCTTGCGGCTGGTTATACCTTGTTGAGTATGGCTATCATCAAAAGTTTCCTGCCGTGAGACAGATTCGATCTGCTGTTTTCATCGCGGCATTGCTGGCCAGCGGGTTGGGCCTTGCGGGCGAATTTTCCGGCAGGGTTGTCGCTGTGATGGATGGCGATACGCTGATGGTAATGCGGGGCAACCAACGGGTGAAGGTACGCCTGGCTGAAATTGACGCACCTGAAAAGGCGCAAGCGTATGGGGCTGAATCCCGGCAATCGCTAGAAAAAATGGTCATGGGCAAAACAATACAGGTAACAAGTCGTGCGGTAGATGATTACGGTCGATTGGTCGCCATGTTGAGTGTGGATGGACTGAATGTGAATCATGAACAGGTACGGCTCGGTATGGCTTGGGAATATTCACGCTTTCACAACAATACTGAAGTGCTGAGTTTTCAGCATGAAGCACAGCAGGTCAAACGGGGTCTTTGGGCGGGTGAGGAAATTGTCGAACCTTCACAATGGCGCAAACTTCATCCCTCCACACTCAACATTGCGGCTCAGGCAGATCCCTCATGCGAAAAGAAGCGTTGCTCGCAGATGGTGAGCTGCGAAGAGGCCAGAGATTATTTTTCGCGATGCGGCACGAAAACACTGGACGGGGATAACGACGGAATGCCATGCGAAAGCCTGTGCATGCCAAAAAAGAACATCAAAAACTGACTACCCTGCAACCTTGCGCATCGCAACGCAGGGCAGCAGTCTCACCATCCCAATCGCTTAACACCCAACGCTCGCAGGTGTGCCCATCAACCAAGTGCTCATGCCGATTCGGTCGATGTGTATGTCCGTGTATCAGACGCGGGTAGCGATACTCGCGGAGTAAGGCAGCGACCGCATTGTCGTTCACATCCATGATTTCGGTTGATTTGTGCTGTTTGGCTTCATTGCTTTGGCGGCGAAGCTGCTCAATATAGGCTTTGCGTTCGAGCAGGGGTTGCGCGAGGAATTTCTGCTGAAAAATACCGTTGCGTACACGGATACGAAATTGCTGATACTCGACATCATCGGTGCACAGCGTGTCACCGTGGCTGATCAGCGTAGACGTACCGTAAAGATCGAGCAGGATCGGGTCATTCAGCAGAGTGGCGCCGGCGGCTTGTGCAAGCGTCTCACCCATCAGAAAGTCCCGGTTACCATGCATCAGGTATATTTTGGTACCACTCGCAGCCAGACTGTGTAATTTTCCGGTCACCTCAGCATGAAATGGCGTATCCAGATCATCGTCGCCTGCCCAGTATTCGAACAGGTCACCGAGGATATACAAAGCCTCGGCATGTGAAGCCAGCGTGTCGATGAAACGATGGAACGCTGCCAGGCTGTGCGCATGATCTGTACTGAGATGCAGGTCTGAGATAAACAGAGTGTGTGGCATAAAGAGAAACGGCGCTTCAAGCGCCGTTGTCTGGATTACTTAACTTCTTCAGCCTTGGTGATGATGACATCATCCAGCGGGACGTCCTGATGGCCACCTTTATTACCGGTCTTGACCTGGCGAATCGCATCAACAACTTCCTTGCCTTCGACTACCTTGCCGAAAACGCAGTAGCCCCAGCCGTCTTGCCCGGGATAATTCAAGAAGCCGTTATCTTTAACGTTGATGAAGAATTGCGCGGTGGCGGAATGCGGATCGCCGGTACGTGCCATTGCGATAGAGTAATTGTCGTTTTTCAGGCCGTTCGCTGCCTCATTCTTGATCGGTGCGTTGGATTTTTTCTGGTTCATGCCGGGCTCGAAGCCGCCACCCTGAATCATGAAATTACCGATTACGCGGTGAAAGATGGTGTTTGAATAGAAACCGCTGTTCACATACTCAAGAAAATTCTTGACGGTGTTGGGTGCTTTTTCAGCATCCAGTTGCAGAGTAATGACGCCTTTATTGGTATGCAGTTTGACCATGGGTTGTTTTCCTTGTGTTGAAGAGTGGGAAGATTGCATTGTGCAGCACAGTAGTAGTGAGAACAGCGCGGTGAACAATTGTTTCATTATGCAGCTCCTTCGTAAACGATTTTCCATTGATTATCTTGCTTGATCCAGTACTGTCGTTTTTTCATGCGATTGGACAGGTTGTTGCTGCTGTAATCCTGTTCAAAGTTGACTACGACCAAATTGGGTTGATCAGGGTATGTAAACATGCTGACATTCGACAGGTTGACCTGGATCCATGATTTTCCGCTATTTACGAGCTGTTTCTGCTTTGCCCACGAGGCGTAATCCATGCTTCCGTTGGAGAAGTCGGGCGCGTAATGCTCCAGATAGGCATCAGTATCCAGGCTGGACCAATCTGTGCGCCATTGTTCGATAGCATCCTGCAGCGACAGACGTTCGCTTTGATCTTCGTCGCTACTCCAGTCAATGCGATTGGTGATGATGACCGGTGTAACGCCGACACGTAAATAAGGTTTGAGTTTCTCCAGATCCCCATTTGTCAGCACCACGCAGCCCTGACTGGCTCGCGGAGGCCGGCTAAAAGTGTTGCTCGGTGTGCCGTGCAGCCAGATCCCGCTCCCGCCGCGCTGATTCTTTATATCCCACTCGTTGGGGTAGTTGAGCGGGAAAGCACCGTTGCCGTACAAATCCGCGAGTTTGCTTTTGGGCAGTTCGGCGTTTACAAAATAGACCCCGATCGGGGTGCGCAAATCACCCTCGGCAAATTTTTCGGTACCCAACTTGCCTATGGTTATATAGAAGTCGGTAACGTAACTCGGTTTGCCATTGTTATTCTCATAAACGAAGAGTGTGGAACGGCTGGCATCAACGACCACCGCATATTTCTGTTTGGGCTCCATTTGCCACAGGAAGCGGGGAGCATGTGTGGTGTCTTTCTGAGACAGCACGCGTTGTAAACGCACCAAAGCCTCATCGCGCAAACCGTCGATTTCATCACGGGGTGCATCTGCCACGCTACCGAAATTTATTAGTTCCCCTGCGCGGGCCATCAGCAGGTCGCCCCGCACCAGTTGAGCCAGTTTGAAATTGGGATTGTCGCGTAGTAGCACCTCAACTTCGTCGAGTGCGACATCCAGCTTGCTGTTGTTGATGGCCTGCAGACTTTTAACCAATCGTGTTTCCGGATTATCAGCCTGAGGTTCCGCGACGGCAGTAGTTACGACCATGCCGAATATTAAAAAGAATAATGATGTTCGAGCAAACATGGCTTATTTCGAAATCTCTTCCTGTATGAGCCATGTGCCATCGTTCCTGACCATCTTCAGGGTCTTATTGTTTTCAGACTTGAGATGGTTGGCATGATAGTTCTGGCGAAACTTGACTGTTGCGTGATTAGCATCGTCAAACTTGACGATCGCTTTGCCCGTACGCACCTTGATAAATTTAGGTGTGCTGACGCGGTCTCTGCGGTAGGTTTTCCAGTCATTAAGGCTTTGACCTTTTTTTGTTATAAAGTCGTCCGCATAGAACGAGAGGTAGTCATCCACTTTCTGGGACGACCATGCAGCGGCCCATGCATCGACTGTTTTCAGGATTTCATCCGGGTTGTTGGATGTATTGTCCTTTTCGGCAATGAAGACAGGCAGCGGTTTGACTGGCTCTGGCAGTTTTGCCGTGGTGACTACCGGTGGCTTGGTAACGGGGGGGGCAACTACTGGTACCTCGTGAGTCAGAGTGGCCTCTTTCTGTTTTTTGCGGTCAAACAGGTCCTGAATCATGGACAGCTTGGTTTGTGTCGCCGTGTTGCCGCGATCCAGTTGCAGCGCACGATCATAGGCCTGGCTGGCCATTTTGGCGTAGATGTCGCCGAGATTCTCGTGCGCGGTGGCATAGCTGGGGTGGGTGCGAATCGCCATTTCCAGAGATTCCTTGGCTTTGTCGTATTCTCCCTGGCTGGCATACAGAACGGCCAGATTGTTGTATGGCTCCGGTAGCTCGGGGTAATCCTCGGTCAGGCCGGTAAACAATTTGATTGCCTCGCTTATCTTGTTCTGGTCGGTGAGAATCAAGGCTTTCAGGAATCGACCCTGAGCATCCTGCGGCTTGTTAGCGAGATACACATCCGTTTTTATCAATGCTTCAGCGTGTTGACCTTGCCGGTAAAGCTTGCCTGCATCTTCAAGCTCATCGGCCAGCGCGATCGATGCAACGCATAACAGCAATGCGCCGATGAAGGGCAAGGCAGAATGGCGAAAACGCTGAAACATATCCATCGTGGTCAAGCTCCAGAAAGTCGCGCCCGGCAAAGAAGTTCGGTACGCCGATTAAGTATATGAATGGGCGCAGATTCTAACAAATAACCGGGGTTGTTACACCGTTTATGTAGGCTCGGAGTTGGCAGCACGACTATCGGGCTATGTTTGACCGTGCTTAGTACTAAAGTCCAGTATGAAAATATTTCGATTCCTATAACATTACAGCTGATATGACTTTGTGGGCTTAGGAGGCTATAATGAATCCAAAATCAAACGAGGCAGGCGCAAGTTTAATACCTGTCCGCCATCACATATATCGGAAAGGCAATAACATGTTGAACCTGTGCTCGAAATTGCTCCGTGGCAGTTTGACTGCGTTTGTCCTGCTGTTTTCCGTTAATGCCCAGGCGCTCCTCATTAACAACATCAACGATAATATTGCGGCTAATAGCTACCTGTCTGCAGGCACCTATACAGGCACGTTCGATATCAACGCGCTGATGAACTCGACCTTTGGCGGCCAAAATTACTCGATAAATTCCGGCTCTATCAATTTTCTCTTTACCGACGATGGCTCGGATGTGTATTACACCGGCACCAACACGAGCACATATGGAAGCCATTATTATGGCTATAACTACTACAACTACAGACAATACTACAACCCTTATGAAAGCGCGACCGCGAACGTGGGCGATCAGAGTTCAACCGGAGCGCCAAGCTATTATTCAACAGGTAACCTCTACGCTGGCTCCTCAACTGGGCAACATTGGGTGTCTTCTGGGTATAGCCACTCCTACTCCTGTGGTTTTCTTTGGTTGTCTACCTGTAGTGAATGGATAGACACCTCTCACTATGTAACTGACCGCTACTATTACTATAACAACCAATACGGCTATGCGATGAACTCTGCCTTCAACATGGGGCTTGACGGCACCGCTATCAACGATCTCTCGCTTGACGGCCTTCTCAACTACAGCCTGAACGTGGGCGGAGACCTGATATTCAACTATGCCTATTTGAATCTGGATGTTTCGTTGGTACCGGGCAACTCGGGCTCCAATGTGCCCGAGCCGGGCAGTCTGGCCTTGTTAGGGTTGGGGCTGATAAGCATGCTTAGTATGCGCCAGCGTAGACGTATGTAAGCGTATCTGCACGCTAAAAAACCCGCAAATTGCGGGTTTTTTTATCAGCAAAATCCGAATTCACCGGTAAGCTTGGCAATGGTATGCACTGCCAATGACAGCATAGAGCTGTGGTTTTGTTTCATGCGCTACTGTCGGGGTTGGGCGGGTTTTCGGGTAAAATCCGCGACGAACATAACTTAACTTTCAGATTTCGAGCATACTTCAGCATGAATAGCGCGGCACAACCTATCGTTTCAAATTTCATTCGCACCATCATCGACGGCGATCTCGCCAGTGGCAAGCACAGCAGTATTGTCACGCGTTTTCCGCCGGAGCCGAACGGCTACCTGCACGTCGGCCACGCCAAGTCCATCTGCCTGAATTTCGGGCTGGCGCAGGATTACAACGGCAAGTGCAACCTGCGCTTCGACGACACCAATCCGGAGAAGGAAAGCGAGGAGTACGCGCTGTCTATCCAGGAGGATATCCGTTGGCTCGGCTTCCAATGGAACGGGGAGGTGCACTGGGCGTCGGATTATTTCGAGCAGCTCTATCAGTTTGCGGTCGAGCTGATACAAAAAGGCCTGGCCTATGTGGACGACCTGACGCCGGAGCAGATGCGCGAGTATCGCGGCA
>Ga0224495_10000898_pt1 | contig 22342 bp, 17 predicted proteins | sample SF_Jul11_sed_USG_FD_168128 | JGI IMG/M metagenome (GOLD analysis project Ga0224495, IMG submission 168128) | Sediment microbial communities from San Francisco Bay, California, United States - SF_Jul11_sed_USGS_4_1 | ecosystem: Environmental > Aquatic > Marine > Sediment | place: USA: California...
TTATGAGTTACGTCAGGGATCGATTGGAGGACAACAATAAAATACCGAGATTAACAGAATTGATGCGACTTAAAGCAAAAACTATTTCTGCAAATACCCCCGTTTTTTGAGCAGTTACATTAAAAAAATATTTGAAAAAAATAATATACGGAATGAATTCCCGGAAAAATCAGGCTTTGTATAAAAATTTACCAATGACTTGTAAAATAACAAGCAAGGATATAAATATGTCACAAAAAATACCCAAGATCATCTACACGGAAATTGACGAAGCTCCGGCGCTGGCCACATATTCGCTATTGCCTGTAATAAAAGCTTTTACGAAAGCCGCCGGCGTTGCTGTTGAAACAAGAGACATTTCTCTTGCTGGCCGCATTATTGCAAATTTTCCCGAAAACCTGACAGAAAGCCAGAAAATCCCCGATTACCTTTCGGAACTTGGCGCTCTGGCAAATACACCGGAAGCCAACATTATCAAGTTGCCCAATATTAGCGCGTCTATACCTCAATTGAAGGAAGCCATAAAAGAGTTGCAATCGCAGGGTTATAAAGTCCCCAATTTCCCGGAAGATCCGGAAAATGATGTTGAGAAAGAGATCAAGACTCGATACGGCAAGGTTCTCGGAAGCGCTGTAAACCCCGTCTTGCGCGAAGGTAATTCGGATCGTCGCGCCGCTGCCTCAGTAAAACATTTTGCCCAAAAAAATCCGCATAAATTAGCCGCCTGGAGCCCAGATTCAAAAGCCCATGTTGCCCACATGGAAAGCGGCGATTTCTACGGCAGCGAGAAATCGACAGTAGTTCAAGATGCGACCACGGTAAAAATCGAATACGCCGGAAAAGACGGCAAAATTGTTGTCCTAAGGGAAAAAACGACATTAAGCAAAGGCGAGGTAATTGATACTTCTGTAATGAATGTTCGATCATTGCGGACGTTTTTTGAAAAGCAAATTGATGATGCTAAAAAAAGCGGCATACTGCTTTCGCTGCATCTGAAAGCCACCATGATGAAAATATCTGATCCAATCATGTTTGGTCATGCTGTAACCGTTTTTTACAAGGATGTTTTTGAAAAACACGCAACTGTATTAAAAGAACTGGGCGTCAACGTGAACAACGGTCTGGGCGATCTTTACGCAAAAATTCAAAAATTGACCGAAGCGCAAAGGCACGAGATTGAAGCCGACATTCAGGCTGTTTATAAAAACCGGCCCGAATTGGCCATGGTGGATTCTGCCAAAGGTATCACCAATCTTCATGTTCCAAATGATATTATCATCGATGCTTCGATGCCGGTGGTTATCCGGGAAGGCGGCAAAATGTGGGGTACCGATGGAAAACTCCATGACACAAAAGCCATGATCCCGGACAGATGCTACTCAACCATGTACCAGGAAATGATTGCCGACTGTCAAAAGCACGGCGCCTTTAATGTCACCAGCATGGGCAGCGTACCCAACGTTGGTTTAATGGCTCAAAAGGCTGAAGAATATGGATCACACGACAAAACTTTTACCGCACCGGGAAACGGTAGTATTCGCGTTGTGAATGCATCCGGCGTCACCCTGCTTGAACAAAATGTTGAAGAAGGCGACATTTTTAGAATGTGCCAGACCAAAGACGCGCCGATCCAGGACTGGGTAAAGCTGGCTGTCAATCGCGCAAAGGCAACCGGGTCGCCGGCTATCTTCTGGCTCGACAAAAAGCGCGCACACGATGCACAAATAATTGAAAAAGTCAATGTCTACCTGAAAAACCACGATACGAAAGGTCTCGATATTCAAATAAAGACGCCTGTTGAAGCCATGAGATTTTCTCTGGAGCGTATCAGAAAAGGCCAGGACACCATTTCAGTAACCGGAAATGTTCTTCGAGATTACTTAACCGATTTATTCCCCATCCTTGAACTGGGAACAAGCGCCAAAATGCTCTCGATTGTTCCTTTAATGGCCGGCGGCGGAATGTTTGAAACTGGCGCAGGCGGGTCTGCTCCAAAACATGTTCAACAGTTTCAACAGGAAGGGTATTTGCGATGGGACTCTCTTGGTGAATTTCTTGCGCTTGTGCCGTCTCTGGAACACATTGGTCATTTTGCCGGCAACAAAAAAGCGCTGGTTTTATCAGAAACCCTGGATCAGGCAACAGGAAAAATCATGGATAACAACAAGTCACCGGCTCGAAAAGTTGGCGAAATCGACAATCGCGGAAGCCATTATTATCTGGCGCTATACTGGGCACAGGCTCTTGCCGCACAAACTAAAGATACAGAACTTCAATCGCATTTTTCAAAGGTGGCAAAAAAGCTTGCCGACAATGAATCAAAAATTAACGAGGAATTAATTGCTGCGCAGGGAAAACCGGTAGACATGGGAGGCTATTACCACCCCAACAAAGCTAAAACAGAAAAAGCCATGCGCCCCAGCGCAACGCTCAATGCCATAATTGACGCGATCTAAGGACTTCCTCCATCATGCCGGGAAGAATATGAATTTCCCGGCATTTTAAAATTGAATATGCCGCATTAAAAGTTATCGATGCTTGACTGGCCATGTTTTAAACGCAATGGCATTTTTACCATTTTTCTCAACCGCATACATAAGTTTATCCGTAAAATCAATTAAATTCTCAAGGGATAATCGGGCTTCCAGAAAAGTTACGACGCCGATGCTAAATGTAATGTCCCATTTGTTTTTGGAGGTTAACCCGGTTAGAAAATCCAGAATTTTCTCCAGACTCCGTTTTACTTCCTTTGTATTGGTTTCCAGGAAAATTATGGCAAATTCATCGCCGCCGAGTCTTGCGACGGTATCTACATTACGAATATGAGTTTTGATTGTAGCGGCAATCTCTTTAAGCGCAAGATCGCCTGTCACATGCCCCTGGTATCATTTAGATTTTTAAAATTATCGATATCAATGTTGGCAACAGAGAACAGAGACTTAAATCGCCGACTTCGATTTATTTCTGATTGCAAAGCTTCATTGAACATTCGCCGGTTAGCGGATCTTTTTCGACAAATTCAGCCATGTTTTGGTATAAAATTTTATATTATTAAACAAAATGGAAAAAGTAATAAAAAAGCCAAGCGGTTATTTGTACACCTTTCCCTTTGTTTGATATCCATTACATAAGAAAGGAAATATCCATATTGGGGCAAGACTTATATCGGAGGGCTTTGAAGTTCACACAGGAGCGATGAAAGCAGCTTCCCGCAACAATATCCTGATAGGGCGAAAACGGCAAAATCTCTTGCTTTATGGCCGACGAATTCAAAGCGCAAACACAATTCAGAATTTGGTTTACGCATTAATCAACTGCACGAGTCTGGGCGTATGGATCAAGATTTGCTGAATATACTTGTTTGCCCAAAAACAAAAAAAAAATTGATAATGGCGGGTTCAGAAATCCTGGAGTCTGTCAACAAGAAAGTCCAATCCGGCAAATGTACCGATATTGGGGGCGATCCTGTTTCCAACACGGTTTCAGAAGGTTTGTACCAGCCAGATGATAAGATTTTTTATATGATCCGCGACGGTATTCCGCTTTTAATTTATGAAAATGGCATTAAAATTGGATGAACCAGCTTCTCGATCATATTGAAAGTCCGGACGATTTAAAGAAATTGTCTATTTCCGATCTGCCGCAATTGTGCGATGAAATACGCGGTTTTATGCTCCATACTTTAAGCCAGATTGGCGGTCATCTCTCTTCCAATCTTGGAACCATAGAGCTTACGGTAGCTCTGCATTATGTATTTAACTCGCCCATAGACAGGCTTGTATGGGATGTCGGGCATCAGACATACACACACAAAATTTTAACCGGCAGAAAAAACCAGCTCCATACGCTTCGCAAGACCAATGGCCTGAGCGGTTTCCCCAAACGGGAAGAATCGCCTCACGATTTATACAATGCCGGACATGCCGGCAACAGCATCAGCCTTGCCATGGGAGAAGCCGTTGCCCGCGACTTGCAAGCAAAATCAAAAAACAGGTTTTCTGTAATAAGCATCATCGGGGATTCTTCCATTGCAACAGGTATGGCCTTTGAAGCCATGAACCACGCAGGGCATTTAAAAAATCCGTTTCTGGTGGTGCTAAACGATAACGAAATGAGTATTTCCAACAGCGTGGGCGCCCTCAGCTATGTACTTACATCCATGATTAATACACGGTTATACAGAGGATGGTCAAGACGGTGTTATAAAATTGTCCGCATGCTGCCGCTCGGAATTATTTTTGAAAGATTGTGGATGAGGTTTGGAAGCAGCATGAAATCCATCATTACCGATCACCAGTTTTTCGAGGAACTTGGTTTTCGATACCTTGGACCTCTGGATGGGCACGATGTAATAAAACTGGTTCATATGCTCGACAAACTGAAAAATCTTGAAACGCCCACTTTGTTGCATGTTGTGACCCGCAAGGGCAAAGGTTACAAACAGGCCGAAGAAAACCCTACATTATACCACGGTGTTGCGCCGTTTGAACAAAGCACAGGTCTAATAAGGGTAAATGTTCAAGAGCGCGCCATAAGCGAAATCGTCGGCGAAACCCTGGCAGCGCTGGCTCAAACGGATCAGCAAATTTGTGTTATCACACCCGCCATGAAAGAAGGATCCGGCTTGACATCTTTTGCAGATTCCTTTCCTCATCGTTTTTTTGATACCGGAATTTCAGAGCAGCATGCAACCACATTTTCTGCCGCGCTGGCCAGATCCGGTTTCAAACCATTTTTGTGTATTTATTCCACTTTTTTACAAAGAAGCTATGACCAGTTGATACATGACATCGCGCTAATGAATGTACCCGTCCGACTCATTATAGACCGCGCCGGTGTGGTGGGCGGCGATGGCGAAACCCACCAGGGATTGCTGGACATATCCTATATGTATCCGATCCCCAATTTGCATATGCTCAGCCCTTCCAACCCTGAAGAATTGATAGAAATGCTTGTATTTGCAAGCAGCTATACCAGCGGTCCGATTTCCATTCGTTTTCCCAAAAGGCAAATCTTGGATGATTTTCTAAAATCTGTAAAAACCATGAATTTAAAACCTGTTAAAAAAATAACATCAAAGGTTCTGCGGAAAGGGGTTGACCTCGTCATTTTTGCCGAAGGCTTTATGGCGCAAACCGCAACCGATGCGGCTGCAATTCTACAAAACCAGGGGATCTCTGCCGAAGTGGTGGCGCTCAGAAGCATTAAACCGCTAAATATTTCTACCTTGAGCAAATCCTTAAACGGAAAACGCTTTGCGTTCTCGATCGAAGATCACTACCAGGCTGGAGGCGTGGGTAGCATTATCGAAAGCGAGCTGTCGCAGAAGCTAAAAGGCGTGTCTTTTCATAAATTTGGCTATCCCGATAAATTTATCGGGCACGGCACTATTTCCGACATCCAGAAAAAACACCGCCTTGATGCTGTATCCATTGCTACCGTTATAAAGCAAATCATTCAAGAATGAACGTGGGGTAGGCCAGGATCTAACCGCAGAGATGCCAAGCGCCCAGGCAGGAGCTCGAAATTCAGTCAAAATGATTGAAAATGCGTGTTTTTGCATAGGGGCTTAAGATCCTGCAAAACAACAAACAAAAATTTGTCGTATCGAAATGTTAAGTATAAATTGGTGTTGATATTCATAATGGGTGCAGAACACCCAATCACACAGGAGATTGATAAATGCTTGGATTTGACCCTTTGTATTTCATTTTAATTGCCCCGGCTTTTCTGTTTTCCATCATTGCTTCGTTTATGGTGAAAAGCAGTTTCAACAAATACTCGAAAGTCGCGACACTAAACGGGATGAGCGGAGCCGATGCCGCTGCAGCTGTTTTGCGTGCCGGCGCTGTTACCGATGTGCGTATTGAACGAGTCGACGGATTTCTTTCCGATCATTACGATCCGGCTCAAAAAGTTTTACGCCTTTCGCCCAGCGTTTATGATAGCCGCTCGATTGCCGCAGTTGGAGTTGGCGCCCACGAAGCCGGACATGCCATTCAACACAAAAATAAATATCCGATGCTGATGTTTCGCACATCCATGGTTCCCATGGCCTCCATTGGCAGCAATCTCAGCTGGTTTATCCTTTTTGCCGGTTTTATTTTTCACCTTACCAATCTTGTTTACGTTGGCATATTTCTTTTTGGAGCCGTTGTAGTTTTTCAATTGATTACTTTGCCCGTGGAAATTAATGCCTCAGCAAGAGCCAAACAGCTTTTATGGGATACCGGTATCATTTCATCAACGTCCGAAAAAAATGGCGTTGCCGCAGTTTTAAACTCAGCCGCTTTAACCTATGTGGCAGCTGCTGTAAGCGCTGTTTTGACCCTGATTTATTATTTAATCCGCGCCGGGATACTTGGCGGATCGTCAAACGACCGCTAAAAATTCAGATTCGGCAGGGGTGATAAAATTAATTCCCCTGCTGATCTTTATTTAATTTTACAACATCCATTTTATGAACAAGATATCGGAGTTCAACCGGCGAAACAAGTTTAATCCTTACCTTGTTTTTTGTATTGTTTTTGTATGGTATTAACGGAATCAATATTCCGCTTTTAAAAGCCTTGATCAAGTCTCCTCCCTGGTTTCTCAGCAATGCCAGCGAACGGTAAAACCCTTTATTGCCGCGATGGATCAGCGTATGTAATTTATCAATATCGTCCTTCATATGAGAAAAATGCTCGTACAGATAATCCCATATGGGTACAGGATTTTCCGGGATCAGAGATCTCAAATCCCTGCTTTTCCATGGAGCTGAATCTCCCTCGCGCGTGAAGGCAAATGGACTTTTCAGAATTTTTCCCCGGTCTGGAATAATATTTTGAAGACTGCCTATATTTCGCATATGCTCGCCAAGCCAGATATATAGAACCAGCCCCATATCGAGCGCATTGTTTTCAAACGACAAAGCAACCTGCCCTTCCAGAGAACCGCCCATTAACGAGGCAAAATATTTTTGTTCCTTAATCTTTAAACGATAAACAAGGCTAAACAAATAATTCTCTTTGAAAAATATTTCCTCCTGCATGAGCAGCTTTACAATTTCCAGAGGAACAAATATCCCGGAAACAGGATGCGCAAAAAGCCACGGGATTTTTTTCTCCATACTTTCCGTGATTTCATTTGTATATGGAAGATAACCAAAATTTAACAATAGCTCCCTAACCATGTCCTTTTCGGCCTTGTTTAAAATGGCGTATTGATTTTGAAAATTATAATTCCTGGAAAGATGCCGCCACAACCAGCGCACATTATTTTGACAGGCTGCCTGAAAATCAGCAACAAGAAACCCTGTTTTTCTTGAAAAATATTGCAAATATTTTGGACTGGCGCTGTATATAATCTCGGTTAAGGCAAACATGGATATACATCAATTGCAGATGAACTTAAACCTGCTCTCCAATATCCAGTCTATAATGGAGTTTTGAAAAGTCATTTGTTTTTTTCAGGGAATCAATAAAATCATATACCTTTTTGCGGGCTATCGATGGTTCTTTGTCAAAGCCAACAATATTTGCGATTCTGCCTCCGCTGGAAACAATTTGGCCATTTTCCATTTTTGTCCCGGCATGCACGATGTGTACATTTTCCGGCATTTTTTCCGGAAATTGCAAAGGAAGATTGCGAACATAATCTGATGATGGATAGCCCTTTGCGCTCAACACCACGTTCAGGCAATACCCTGGTTTTGCTGGCGCTTTGAAAAATCCGTCTTCCTTAATTTTAAGCGGCGCCTCATTTTTCCCGCAGCTCCACAGCAAGTACGGAACCAGATCCGTTTCCATCATGGGCATTACGCATTGGGTTTCCGGATCTCCGAGGCGACAGTTAAATTCCACAACGGATATGTCATCTCTGTCAATCATCAGGCCAACGTACAAAATTCCTGTATAATGAAATTCGTCGATCACCTTTTGCACAATTTTTTCTTGCGCAATTTTTATATGTTTCGAGGTTAGTATATTTCCAGGAGAAAAAGAGCCCATGCCGCCGGTATTTGGTCCCTTGCCCCCGTCATAAACCCTCTTGTAGTCGCAAGCTGTGGGTAGATAAATGGCTTCCTTGCCGTTGCACATGGCAAACAACGAAGCTTCCTGACCGTTTAAAAACTCCTGAAAAAGAATGTTATTTCCGGCATTGCCAAATATTTTATCGGTAAATATTTCCTCGCATCGTTCAATGGCCTCGCCCTTTTCGTAATGAATGCTGACGCCTTTTCCGGCGGCCAGTCCATCGGCTTTAATCACCATTGGCAAGGGATGGTTTTCTATGATATAGATGGCTTCGTTCAGATTTTGGGCTACCCTGCTTTTGGCAGTTGGAATACCAACTCTTTCCATAAATTTCTGGGAAAAAATCTTGGAAGCTTCCAGTTGCGCGCTGTTTTTATCCGGGCCAAAAACCATCAGCAAAGGCATTTTTTCTTTAAAGTAATCTTTTATGCCTGCCGCCAGAGGCGCTTCAGAACCTGCAACAAGAAGATCGATTTGCCTGTTTTGCACGACCTGCAATACTGAGGCAAAATCCATTACATCGAGCTGGATTTTTTCCGATTCCCGATTGCCGCCATTTCCTGGAGCAATGAATATTTCTTTGACAAGGGGGCTTTGGGAAATTTTCAGAAAAAGGGCATGTTCCCTTCCGCCATTTCCAAGGACAAGTACGCGCACAGGACTAATTAACATCTTAAAGTTCCATATCAAGGGGGTGATGGAGCCCGGCAGGCGCGGGCGGAATCAGGGGGACTTTTCCCCCTTTTCCTGCCTTTTGTCCCGCCATTCAATCAAAGAAGACATAAAAAACATGGCGGAAATTAATATTACGAGCTCGCCGATCATAGCCATTAAGCCAAACGAGGCCATGGATTGATTGTCAGCAACTACCATGGTACCATAACCAATCATGGTTGTCAGAGAACACAAACCAACAGCTCCTCCTGTATGCTTGATCACATGAGCCATGGATCCACGACCTTCCAGAACATACCGAAAATATATATTAATGCCATAATCAACGCCAATGCCAATGGTAATGGGTATGGTAACAAAATTAAAAAAATTGAGTTTCAAATCAAGCAATTCCATGGCAGCAATAAAGGCAAGCATCCCCAGGGTCATAAAACCATAAACATAAAAAAAATCTTTGATGGTCGTGGAACCAAAAAAGACCAGTACCCCTATTAAAAGATATGCAATTATGGTTATGATGGGGCCTTCTTTGGCAATATCCTTGACAATGTCCGAAAATATCATGGATTGACTGGCCAGTCTTGCCTCATCGCTGTCCAAAGGCAGGTTTTTTTCAATATCCGATCCAAATTGAATCAACTGGCTTATGTTGGCGATATCAACCTCGTCTGCCGCAGAAAAATACACCAACCTTCCCATAGTGCCATCTTTTTCCTTAAAGCCGGCGAGCATTATGGGGGGCATATCAGCTTCAGCAAACGGTTCCGCAGCTATCAATTTTATAGCTGACCTGCCCCAATCCAGATCTCCTCCGCTCAAAAGGCTTAAATATTTTTCCGGAAATATTTGCCTCATCTGCCGGACGATAACGGCCTTCTTCATTTGATCGCCCGGAAATATTCCATCAAGCCATTGAACCTCGCCAATGGTATTTTCTTCGCCGGATTTCCGGGGCTCCTTCATTTCTTTTATTTTTAGCAAAGCATATTCATTGGCTTTTTCTCTGGATTCTGCCAGCAAAACTGCCGGGTTGGCGGTATTCCCGATTACCTTGTATAGTTTTGCATTATAATAAAGCTCATGCCCTTTTTGACTGGCCGTCTTGTTTCCCAGTTTTTCAATCTGGTATTCAAACTGATCATGCGATACATATTTAAAAGTAAGGCCAACCATTGCGGGTAAAATAATAATCAATACATAAATCAAGTACCTGTGATAGGCTCCCACAAGCTTTGAAATACGACCTGAAAAAGGATGAGTGCGTCGATTATTCAGTCTTGCACGGTCTAATGGTTTGAGCCTTTCAAAAAATACCAGCAAAGGGGGCATAATAATATACGACGCAAGCCAGCATAGTACCATGCCAATTCCGCCAATAAAGCCGAACTGCGAAAACCCGCGAAAATGCGTCATGGAAAGAATACCATAGGCAATGGAGGCTGTCATTGCGGCCATCCCCGTAGCTGAGATCGTATTAATAATTGAGCGACCTACCGAACGTTTTACTGAAACTCCCTTTGTACGTTCTTCAAGATATCTCGCCATTTGAATCAGGCCAAAGTTTATACCATTACCAATAATGATGGAGCCAAGAAAAGCTGTCTGTTGATTTAAATAACCGATTTTGAAGTATGTGATGGCAAATGTCCAGGCAATTCCCGATAATATTGCACAAAACAATATAAATATCATCCGCAAATTACGGTAGTAAAAATAAATGGCCAGTACCACGAGCACTATTGTCAAGCCTGCGGTAGAAACCGCATCCCTGATTACGGAAGCAAAATTTTCCAGCAGCCCGGCATAGGCGCCGGTCAATCCAACCTCCATTTCATCGTTATATGATGCCGGATTTACGCTCTTGATAATTCCGTTCATGGAGTCTATCAAGCGGCGGCTAAAGTCAAAATCATTGGTTGTCCCGGATGGTCTCAACATAATAACAAGAATTTTACCGTCCTTTGTACCGATATAACCTTTCGGAAAAAATGAATATGGGTTCTTATCCGTATATTTTTTAAAAATAGCTTCCATTTCGGTTTTTACTTTTTCCGAAGAATCCTCCAGCAGCATTCCGCTAACTGTTAGCCTGACCATGGAAATTCGCTGATACAAAAGATTGCGCAGTTTCTCAAGGTCGCTGATATCCATATAGTACAATCCGTAATTTTCATAAAATGTTTGAATCTCGTCGGTAGAGTACTGGAAATCATTTAATAAACCTTCTGGAAGGTTTTTCATTTTTGCTGCGATAGCCTCTACTACTTTTCTATTTGCCTCGAAATCGGGAGAAGAAACAGTAACGAAAAGTGTGCCAACTCCCCCAACGCGGTTTAAAATATAGCGGAGCTGACGCACGCTGCGGTCATTATCAGGCAAAAGAGTCGCGAAATCTGTTCTGACGTTTCTAAAAAGCTGTACCGTAAAAAACAAGCCAAGCAGTGTGATAAAAAAAACCGACCATAAAATGATTTTATTTTTCCTTTCAATTAAATGCACATATTTTAACAAAAGACGAACGATCTTGCTTTTAATTATTTTTCGAAAACGCGCAATCATGGGCAGTCAATTATTGAAAGTCTTTCAGTTTGATAATCACAAAATAAATAGCTCGACGCAAAAACAGCGTACTGAGAGCTTGGGCATGAACCTCTATAATCAGATCAAAATGTATTAAAATGCGTGTTTTTAGGGCGTCAAGCGCCCTGAAAACACATATTTAAATCCTGCAGAACCAAAAAATTATTCGTTAATTTTGAAAACTCCAATAACTTTATCGATCATTTTTCCGGCATCTGCAGCCTCAATATTCCCTTCTTCACTATAACTAACCGTATAAACAAAGTTATTTGGGGTCTTGGAATTGATATATTGGGGATGAAGCCCCATTATAATAGTTTTTCCGTTATTGCTGTAGGAAGTTTTATTATAGGGAAATTTTTGCTCATTGATTTTCTTCCAGTCATCCTGGTAACTTTCTTTTAGTGTTTGGGGAGGTTTCAAATTTCGAACGATGGAAAACGCCGTCTGACTGTTCTTGTCTTTTCCCAATATTAACCCGGAAATATCCCATATGACGCTGTCTTTTTCCTTAAAATAGGTGCAAATTAATTCAAGGTCGCTGTTTTTTGTAATGGGCAACAGGGAATTATCATATGAGAGATTCAGGCGCTTGCTTTTAAAATTCATACTCTTGCCATCAACAAAAGAAAATTCAACTCCCGATAATATGTCTGGAAGAAATTGCTTCAGGGTCATAAACTCTGTCCATTCCTCGAAGGTACCATAATAAGAAAGGTAAATGAAGTCTGCCATTGTCTTTGTATCTATGGAATAACTCAAATCCACTTTTCCGGTTTCTCCCATTCTGAGCATGGTGACCACTCCGCCTGGGACTGGAAGCGAATATGTCAGTATTTTCTCATCGGAATAAGTGACTTTCCAGCTATTTACCAGCCATATACGATTATATTTATCTTTATATGTGCTGCTTTCGGCAGCATTGCCAAGCGACGTTACACGAACGCTGTCAGAACCAATGCTTCGAGAGAGAGGAACGCCGCTTAAAATTGTATCCATAAAAAGTTTTGTATCGGTAAGAAAAGTATTTAACTTCAGGGATTCCGGCTTTTTTATATACATCATAAAATAGGCATCCATGCTGCCATATTGTATATAGCCATTGTCTTTTAAATCGGCAGTGCGAATTTCGGAAGGCTTGTATGTACTCCAAAATCCGTCTTTGGACTCTGCAACCAGATTGGGGAAAACAGTCGCATAATTGTTATACAGAACTGTTTCTGATTTTTCCCCGCCAGGAAATATTCTGCCAGTATACTTTGTAAAAACTTTTGCAATTAAACCTTCAATAAATGTTTTTTTATTTTTTTGAAGCTTCTCGTTTAATTCGCTGTATACAAGCGGAAGCTTGACCTTGAAATCATAGACCTCTGTATCCATTTTATTCATATTATCAAGACCAAACATAAACTTTTTATGCGAGATTGCTGTGTCATTTTCCGAATTTACAATTTCGCTGACCGGCAGGGCAAAATTAAGGTTCTCGTTTTGCGATTTCCTTAACACAACGCCGATTACTTTTCCCTCGTTATCCAGAAGAGGACCGCCGCTGTTTCCTGGAGAAGCCGCAGCAGAAAATCTCAGCCATTTCCATTCTCCGTTTTCCTCTTCGGGAGTTTGCGATGTTAAAAGTCCGTCCCGAATAATGACCCCTTCTCCATGCGCGTTCCCGACGGCATACACGCGGCTATTTATCTTGTATGCCGTATTTAAAGATAAAAAATCTTCTTTCGTGTTGTTTTTTACTGTAAAAACAACAAAGTCACGGTGATCAGAATATTTTTGAATATTGTCAATCTCGTAAACCTGTCCACCTTGATCCCTCAGATATACCATTTTATATTGACTGCCATCGCCCAACAAAAGGACATGAGAAGCAGTAATAAATTTTGTTTTGTCGATTTTAAACGCGCTGCCAATGGAATAATATTTGTCGGTTCTTACTGCATATGGAATTAAATGCATGGGCAATTCTTTTTCGTATGTAATGTTTTCTTCAACAGGCTTTGGGACGATAACTTCATAGACAGAATCGTTTACTTTTTTTACGATATCCGAGCTTAGAAACTTGTCATCTTCTGAAAAGATTCCCTGAACCGAAAATCCATGCAACAATAGAATGAAACAAAACATTGCAGGAGCGCGAAATTTTTTCATTGTGGGAAGGATATTACGGGATTTTCTTTTCACAGAAAATAGTATTGCAATATCTGGAATTAGCCTCTTTACATGAACTTCATTCATTTTCAATTTTATCTTTTTCATCATAAGAGACAAAAAAGATTTTCCGCTCATTTTTTCAATAACAATTACATTTTAATGCTCCCAAACTCGCGCAGGTAAAAAGCTCGCGCCAATTTGATTTAACTGTAAACGACGATAAAACTATAATATTTCGCCCTTCCCGGATAAAAATTCCGGAGAAAGGAAAATATTTTTTCCATTTACCTGCGCGAGTTTGGGAGCATTCATTTTTTAATGGCTTCCCGAATAAAAACAATTTAATTCTTTCACTATCTTTATGTGTTTTCAATGAGATTTGCAATATTGCGCTACACTTTCCATGGTATTGACGCAAACGACCGTATTTATTTTTGGATATAGACTGCACAAATGATCTTCCCATGACGCAGTTTTAGCGATTTCATCTCCCCGTGGAAAGGCTATACAATAATCCCTCACGGGACTGGCCACCTTAAGGCATTGTTCAATAAAAATCTTGCCGGTAATACGACATTTGAGATCATGAACGTCGCATGGTTTTATTTTGATTAAATCTTCTTCGATACAATCCTTGATGTTTTTTTGCCGGGCAAAGGCGTTGGCATCTTTTATTATCATCGGCTCGATAATTGCCATATCCGGGAGATCTGAGTCGATCATTTGATACACATAATTTGCGCCGACAATAATCGCAATGACCAAAACGGCATAAACAACCATAAAAACACGAAATTCTTTTTTGAGGTTTTTCATATAAAAATTTTTTCGCCAGAATTAAATCAAGAAACGGCATTTCAATGTTTTTTTATCGCCCCACAATGGTTGACCATCTACCTGAAAGTTGTGTTTGTTCCTATGCTTAAAATTCGTTTTTTTATTTCGGTTGGAATTTATGGCTCCATATGCGTGATCATGCCATTTCTTATCCATGAACCGCCCACCCTGTATTTTATTCAGGCAGGCGCCTTGACCCTGGGATATCTAATTCCCTGTGTAATTACCCTTAATAAAAAGATCAAAAATGCATTGTTCATCTGGATAATTTCAGGAGCCGCCGCAGTTGTCCTGTACGATTATGCTCGATCTGTCTTTGGAAATAATTATAAATTTATGAAAGACTGGCAGAAAACTTATGCCATTGGAACGTTGATTTTTCTGGCGCTTCATTTATATGCGCGTTTTATTATTGAGCTTGTATACAAACAACTTATCCGGAAGGCATGACATTGGCTTACATTCGCGCGCCCAGTATCTGCTGGAGCAGAACAGCCAATACCGCCGAATATGCAATTACGATAAAAAGAATTTTCATTTGGCGTCGATTTATCTTGCCCTCATAAAATAAATATTCCGGCAAGGATTTTAAAAGAGGAATAGACGATATAACAGGCACAATGACATAAATGGAAAACTCAATTAAAAGTTCCCCAATCGTATAAATCAGAAAAAAAAGCATGCCTGTGATATAAAAGAAGTTCACAATGGTTTTTTTTTCCAGAAAATAATACAACAGGGCGTTGCCCGCGATTAAGATACCCCCTTTAATGAAAGTTACCGAAGTAATGCATGCCTGCTCGGATTCCGTCAGCTTTTTAAAAATAATAAGAACCAAATGAAGGCTCCAGTACAAAGCATAGAGTATTCCCGCCCATGGCAAGAGGTTCTGACCAAGTTCAATATCAACATTTCGGATACCTGACATGCTGTTTGCGTATATTTTTGCGCTCATACTGTCAATATTTACCGTCACGCATCGAGGGGGATCTGAAAACTCAGGAATCTGGGCATGGAAAATACATTTTTTTGCTCCGGCCAATAAATATGAACCGCGCACACCGCTCGATGCTCGATATTCACGCCAGAATGTGGTAAAATGCGCGTTCCTGCCCAACCTGCATGACATGTGGGAACTGAACTGGAATAAAGGATTTACAATGCAATCTTCTCAAAGAAATGAATCAGGCTCGTGGGCTGTAATCCCAGAATAATGATTGCTGCTATGCAACTGGTAATGGCAAGCATCTCCGCCATACCATATTTTATGGCGTTGAGATCAAACCCGCTGTCTTGTTCAGGAGCCTTTAAGTACATGTTTATAACAACTCTTAAATAATAATATGCTGAAACTGCCGAATTTAAAATACCAATAACTGCCAGTCCATACAAACCAGATTGAATTACTGCCGAAAAAACAAAAAACTTGGCGGCAAATCCAATTAATGGCGGAATTCCAGCGAGACTAAAAAGGAAAATCATAAATAAAAATGCCATTGCTGGTTTTTTTTGAGCCATCCCCCTGAAATTTTCAAGCGTAAGATTTTTATCGTTATTTTCCGAAATTACAGCTATGACTGCAAAAATACCAATATTCATAAATATATATGCCGCAAAATAAAACAACGCAGCCGATATGGCCGTATCCGAGCGCGATGCGAAAGCCGTCATCACATAACCCATATGGGTGATAGAAGAATAAGCCAGCATTCGTTTCAAATCTTCCTGGTTTAACGCCAGAAGATTTCCAACAATCATGCTCAATACCGCAAGGGAAATTACGATATCTTCAAGCAAATCAGGGTATGGCTGTACATTTTGAAACTGCGCCATAAATTTAAATAAAAATCCAAACGACGCAATTTTGGGAGCCGTCGATAAAAAAGCCGTAACAGGCAATGGCGCTCCCTGATATACATCGGGCGTCCACATATGAAATGGCACCGCAGAAATTTTAAACGCCATGCCTCCAAGAACGAGCAGAACACCAGCATACAAGTAAGGCGATCTGCCAAAGGAATTACTTAAAGCAAAATCTTTTATTGCGGAGTATTCTGTACTTCCAGTAGCGCCGTATACAAAGGCAATTCCAAATAGTAAAAAAGCAGAGGCAAAAACGCTCATCAGAAAATACTTTAGCCCTGCCTCGGTAGAGCGAAGGTCATGAATATCGATTCCGGCCATAACAAACAGGGAAACCGACAAAATCTCAAGGCCAACAAAAAGTATCATTAAGTCTGACGCTGAAGTCATAAACATGAGTCCAGAAACAGCAAACAACAATAACGAATAATACTCCGGAACATTAATTTTTCTTCGTTCCATATATTTATGGGAAATTAACACCGTAAAAATACCGGTAGCGCAATATATCCATATGAAAACATTTGAAAACATGTCGCTTTTTATCATTCCGTTAAAACCAGTCTGCGGATCCGATCCTGTATTTAGCGCGCACACGGATGCAATGCCCAAAACAACAATGGCCAGGAATGCGTTTATCTTGAATGCTGCTTTTTTCAAGAGGGACACAAGCATTAACAATATCCCGCCCATTGAAACAATTAGATGCGGAGCCAGAAGCCCCAGACGCATCGTGGAAATTATGGTTTGCAAATTTGTACTGATCGTATCTGTCATAATTTCTGTCATAATTTCTCTCCAGATATTTGTCCTTTAACCGCAGCGCTTTCCACGGTGATGTCTTGATTCAGAATTAATAATTGTTTCACTGGAGCCTGAAATGTTTTTATAAAATAACCCGGATAAATGCCCATTGAAAATATCAACGCTACAAGAGGAATCAGTATCCATTTTTCCCGAAAGTTTAAATCTGTCAGCTTTTGGTTCGCAGGACGGGAAATCTTTCCCAAAAAAACCCGCTGGTACATCCAGAGCATGTAAACAGCCCCGAAAATCACTCCGAGAGCTGCCAATCCGCCAAAAAGATGATTAGAGATAAAACTTCCCGATAAAATTAAAAACTCCCCCACAAACCCGTTGGTTCCGGGAAGCGCAATGGATGACAAAAGAGCGATCATCGTAAATGTAGCAAACATGGGCATCACTTTTGCAATGCCACCATATTCATCGATCATACGGGTATGTCTCCTCTCATAGATCATGCCTACGAGAAGAAACAACATCCCGGTTGATATCCCGTGATTTAGCATCTGAATAATAGCGCCATTGAGCCCCTCTTCGTTGAGCGCAAAAACGCCCAGCATGACAAAGCCCATATGCGAGACCGAAGAATATGCAACGAGACGCTTTACATCTGTTTGCACCAGCGCCATAAATGCTCCATAAATAATTCCGATAACGGCAAGCATGGACATGGCCGGGGCAAGCAGGATCGATGCATCCGGAAATAATGGAATATTAAATCGCAGAAAGCCATAAACGCCCATTTTCAATAAAACTCCGGCGAGTATCACGGAGCCGGCAGTTGGCGCTTCTGTATGCGCATCGGGCAGCCATGTGTGAAATGGGAAAAAGGGAACCTTGATCGCGAAGGCCAGAGCAAAAGCCAAAAACATGGTTACCTGTATCGTCAAAGGCAGGTGTAGCTTTTGAATGTCCAAAAGGCTAAAACTCATTTGACCTGTTTGTTGCTTTACCTCGAAAGCAAGATAAATCGATGCTAACAGCATCAAGGTGGATCCCGCCAGAGTATAAAGAAAAAACTTGAGAGACGCATAAAATTTATTTTTTCCGCCCCAGATACCAATCAATAGATACATCGGGATCAGAATGAGTTCCCAGAAAATATAAAACAACAATAAATCCAGCGCGAGGAAGACGCCGATCATACCCACTTCCAGCACCAGAAGCGTAATGACAAATTCCTTGACGCGGGTATCAATGGCTGTATACGCTGACAGCGATGCAATAAAGGTCAAAAAAGCAGTTAAAATAACAAGGTAAATGGAAATACCGTCCATCCCGATAAAATATGTAGCGCCGATGGGTTTTATCCAGTTCAACTTCTCAACAAGCTGAAATCCCGATATTCCACCATGAAATGACGGGATTAAATACAGCGAGAAAAGAAAAGTAATTCCTGTAAAAAATGTACCTGCGTAATGAAGCATCGACCCTTTTTTGTTCGGCATCAGCGCCAAAACAGGTATGCCCAGAAGCGGCAGAAAAATAATAATACTCAGCAAAGGCATTGAATTTATATCCATCTCATATCCCTCCTCAAAATATATTATTGTAGAGACGGCATATTATGCCGCCCCTCCTAACATAATATTATAAAAATAACAAAAACAACAAGACCGCAAAAGACACAATTCCCCCGGCCATAAAAATCATGTAGTCATGAACTACTCCTGTTTCAGAATAGCGAAGCCCTTCCCCGATATCCCTCAATATTCTGGCCGTACCATTTATGACTCCATCGATAATAAATACATCTATCAGGCGCCATAAAACTTTTGCAAAATTATAAATACTTTTTACAAAAGCTGTCTCATAAATTTCATCAATATAATATTTATTAAAGATAACTTTCTGTGCGCCCACGTATTGATTATCTTTTTCAGGAATACCGTTATTTTTGTAAAATACAATAAATGCAATAATAAAGCCAGCAACTGCCAGCATAACCGAAACCCCCATCAACGAAACTTCAACCCCTTCTCCGTAGCGGCTTACTGCATGGTCGGCAACGCTTTTATGAAGAAACTCTTCGATCATGTTTCCCGAATGAAAAAAGTCCAGCGTATGGGGCATTCCCAGAAATCCGCCAAACAATGCCAGAACTGCAAGAATTATTAACGGAAGGGTCATAATGGCAGGAGATTCATGGATTTTATGTTCTGTATCTTCCTTGAATCTGGTTTCTCCAAAAAAAGTCACAAAGTAAAGGCGGAACATATAGTAGGCGGTAATAATGGCGCTTACCGCTCCAATGCCCCAAATAAAAATATTATAATTGAATACTTTCCATAAAATTTCGTCTTTGCTGAAAAAACCGGAAAACAGGGGAGTTCCAGCAATAGCCAACGTGCCAATCAAGAAAGTAAAATGTGTTACTGGAAGTTTTTTACGCAAACCGCCCATTTTACGAATATCCTGCTCATGATGCAGGGCGTGAATTACCGAACCTGCGCCCAAAAACAACAACGCTTTAAAAAATGCATGCGTAACGACATGAAAAATTCCCGCGCTAAAAGCTCCAGCTCCGGCGCCCATAAACATATAGCCAAGCTGACTGACCGTTGAATAGGCTAAAACTTTTTTAATATCATTTTGCAGCGTTCCAATAGTTGCCGCAAAAAAAGCTGTCAGCGCCCCAATCACACAAATAATAAACATCACATCGGGCGCCTTTACATACAAAAAACTTAGCCGGGCTAACATATATAAACCAGAGGTTACCATGGTCGCGGCATGTATCAGAGCCGATACAGGAGTTGGACCGGCCATGGCGTCCGGCAGCCACACATACAACGGAATCTGCGCCGATTTACCGGCAGCTCCAATAAACAGAAAAAGTGTGATCCAAAAGATTATCACTTCACCGGAAACATGACCTGCAACCGCCTTTTCAAGTTCTGAAAAATCAACTGTTCCAAAAGTGAATATTATCAGGAAAATGCCAATTAAAAATCCAAAATCGCCCACCCGGTTTACAATAAATGCTTTTTTACCGGCATCGCCGGCTACTTTTGTTTCGTAATAATAACCGATTAACAGATAAGAGCACAAACCAACGCCTTCCCATCCAAGAAACATCAAGAGCAAATTTGAACCAAGAACAAGATTCAGCATGGAAAACATAAACAGATTTAAATAAGCAAAATACTTTGGCGAACCGGAATCGCCGTGCATGTACCCAATGGAATAAAAATGAATTAAACTTCCAACGCCTGTGACCACCAGAGCCATCACCAGCGACAGAGGGTCAATTTGATAGGCAACAGCAGCATTGACTTTTCCGGCAACTATCCAGTCAAATAATTTTATAATAATTTTTCGGGATTCTTCATCCTTGCCAAGAATTTCCCTGAAAATCATGGCGGTCACAACAAAGGCCGCTGCGCTAAACAATGAAGCCATTATTCCAGAAAATTTTTCTCCAAATTTATTACCCAACAGGCCTGTAATGATAAAACCCGCAAGAGGCAAAACGGTGATTAACCAGACATATTCTATCATAATTTCCTCTTTAAAATTCTTCCTTATCCCTTAAGAGTATTAATTTCGTCGACATCTACCGTCTTTTTCTGGCGGTGCAATACAATCAATAAACTTAAACCAATAGCCGATTCCGCTGCGGCAACCGCCATTACAAAAAATACAAACACTTCTCCCCGGTTTTGATCCATATGCCTCGAAAAAGTAACCAGCGCCAGATTTACTGCATTTAACATAATTTCAATGCAAAGAAAAATCACAAGGGCATTGCGCCGAATTAAAACTCCGGCTGTTCCAATACAAAAAAGGATCACGCTCAAAACAATATAATGAGTTTCCGTAATTTGAAAAATATGAAGACTTTCCGGCATATTACCTACCCTGCCCTTTTTTAGCCTGTTTATTTTCTTCCGCGCCGCTGATTCCCCGGATTAATACCACAACACCAATGACTGCTACCGTCAACAATAAGGATACGAGTTCAAATGGCAGTAAATATTCTGAAAACAGAGCTCTTGAAAACAACTGAAAAGAGCCTTCTGATTCAATGGCGGCGGCCGTTATGACGCCTTTTGGGGCATTTTCAACCTGGTTTCCACTAACAAAAATTGAAATCAAACATATAAAAAGAAGAAAACTGAAAATAACGGCTACTACAGATCTGATGATATGTGTTGGTTTGTTTATCAGAGCGCCGGAGCGCAAATTCAACAACATGATTACAAATGTCACCAACACCATAATAGCGCCTGCATATACAAAAACTTGAAGCACGGCAATAATTTCAGAGTTTAACAAGACATATATCCCCGCCAATGAGAAAAAAGTCAACACCAGCATTGCGGCGCTGTATAGCGGATTTCGAATAATTACCACCATCAGAGCCGAACCTGTGGTTAGCGATGCGAAAAAGTAAAACATGAAGGGTTTAATAAACGTTAATTCCATATTTTGTTACAAAAAAATTCCAGTAATCGCTACTGGCGAATTTTTCTTGGTCCTCCCTGTTTATCAACCAAAATATCTTTTCCAATGATAAATTTATCGCGGCTGTCGGTAGCAAGCTCATATATTCCTTCCAGAAAAATAGCTGCTTTGGGGCAGGCCTCCTGACAATAGCCGCAATATATGCAGCGAAACAAATCGATTTCGAATACCACCGGATATTTTTCTTCCCGGTATTGATCTTTAAGATCGGGAGTCGCGTCTCCGGCAACAATCCGGATGCAGGATGCCGGGCAAATAAAAGCGCAACAATAACATGCCGTACAACGCACCCGCCCTTCTTCGTCCCTTTTGAGAACATGTCTTCCGCGATACCTCGGGGCGATCGCCCTTTTTTCTTCCGGATACTGCGTTGTAACCGATTTTGAAAATAAAAAATGCTTTAATGTAATCCACATGCCCTTGAATATCGCTGGCAGATACAAGCGATCCATGAAACTGACCTTGTCAACGCTTCCAAGATATTTTTGTCTTACATTAATCATTTATAAAAACTCCAGATTAAAAAAATAATACAAATGCCGCCGTTACCATTAAATTGGCGATGGATAAAGGAAATAATATTTTCCAGCCAAGATTCATAAGCTGGTCATAACGAAACCTGGGAACCGTCCATCTAACCCATATAAAAACAAACACAAAAAAACCCGTTTTTAACAATATCACCGCAATAGAGATCAGACCTGCTATATTCCCGGATAAACCCATTTTATGAAAATCCACAAAAGGAATGGACCACCCGCCAAGATAAAGAACGCTCATCAACGCAGAGGCGGAAATAATGTTGATATATTCCCCAAAAAGGAACAGGGCAAATTTAAAGCCGCCGTATTCTGTATGGTAACCGGCAAGCAGCTCCGAGTCACATTCAGCAAGATCAAAGGGAGTACGATTTGTTTCGGCAAGGATACTTGTAAAAA
>Ga0224495_10000899_pt1 | contig 22329 bp, 27 predicted proteins | sample SF_Jul11_sed_USG_FD_168128 | JGI IMG/M metagenome (GOLD analysis project Ga0224495, IMG submission 168128) | Sediment microbial communities from San Francisco Bay, California, United States - SF_Jul11_sed_USGS_4_1 | ecosystem: Environmental > Aquatic > Marine > Sediment | place: USA: California...
CGGCTGCAACGATGGCGGGTATCTTGTCCCGTTCCAAGAGGCCGGCTGTACCGTCTTCGGGGTCGATTACAACCCGGCGACGATCACACGAGGACGAGCCCGAGGACTGGACCTTGCCGTAGGGGGCCTAGAGGCGCTGGAGGCTCGCGGCACCGCCGACCTCATCATTGTCAACCATGTGCTGGAGCATTGCCTGGATCTAGGGGAGACGCTGACCAGACTCAGCCGGTGTCTGAATCCGAACGGGTTGCTCTATATCGGCGTGCCAGGGCTCTACACATGGGATCGGCAGGCCCTCTTTCAGAACGCCCATGTCTGGCAGTTTACGGCGGAAACCTTGAGCTACGTCATGCGCTGTTGCGGGTTTGAGGAAGTCTATTGCGATCAATCCATTGTCTCGCTGTGGGAATATACGGGTGATGCGGACCCGAAAGAGGATATCAATATCCCTGCCGCACGACACATTCAGCAATTCCTGTACGATGGCACCCGCTACGCGCCGGAGATTCGCACCGTCAACAAGTTTCCGCTCGCGGAACGGAAGCGGTCGATCAACTCCGCGCTGGCCTCTGGTCATCCCGACGTGAACGTCTACATGGGGCAGCTCGATGGCATCCCCGCGATTGTCCTGGGCGGGGGGCCGTCCGCCGATATGCAGGTGGAACATCTTGAAACACTCCTCGGTGATGGGGCCGCGCTGATCTGCATTGAGCGGATGTTGCCCTGGTGCCTATCGCATGGCTTCGTCCCGGAGTACGTCGTGGTGATGGATGCGAGCGACGATGTGACGGACGGCCTCCATACGTTGCCCACGACCACGCGCTACCTGGTGGCCACACAGTGCCAGCCAGCGGTCTTCGACAAGCTCACAGGCTTGGATGTGGCGATCTACAACACGCCCCAGCGCGGAATTAACATGGCCGACTTGTGGCACAAGCACAATCATGAAGTCGTGACGCAGATCAACGGCGGGGGGTCGGTGGTGCTCTGTGCCATGTCCCTTGCGATGGCGCTCGGTGCCCGCCAGTTGCATATCTTCGGGTTTGATTGTCACGTCACCAGCGCCACCTATGCGAACGGGATTGCAGGCGTCGGGACGCAAGACGACACCTTTCAGGTGTCCGCCAAAGGGTCAGAGGCACGCTACCGCACGACTGCGGCCTATCTCTCCTTCGCTCAACAGTTCTTTAAACTCATGGAAATGGCGAGACGCGAGGAGCTGATTGAGTCGGTGCGGGTCTATGGGGATTCGCTCGTGAAAGCCATTCATCGGCCAGACGGGCCGTTAGGAAAGGTAATCAAGTTATGATCATGCTTCTACTCCTTGTGCTCATGCTTCCGTCCGTGGCACAGGCACAGACCACCCTGAAAGTGCCGTTTGACCAGGCTGTATTCTCCTGGACATCGCCTACCCCTGGTCCGGCCAATAGTCCAGCCGACAAGCACACGATTGTCTGCGGGGCGATCACGGTTGATGTGCCGATGCCGACCACGAGTAAGCCGGTCAGTGAGGTGGTGCCCGGTGTTGGCCTCTATACCTGCTCACTCTATGCAAGCAACAGTTTTGGTCGCCAATCGGCCCCGAATGTCCCATTTCCTACGTTTGAGGCGGGACTGATACCGTTGGCGCCCACAAACCCTCGGTTGGAGGTTCTGCCGTAATGGCTGATCCGGTCTTTGAGTCAATCAGCAATACCACCTACGCGAGCCGCACCAATACGACGGTGACGGCGCCGTCAGGAATCGCAAACGGCGACACCCTGTTTTACGCCTTATTCACAGGTGCGTCCTCCCCTGTGACGGCGACAGCCCCCTCCGGGTTTGCTCTACCGAGTGGCGGGACGTGGCCCATAGCCGTCGTGGACGAAGGGTCATTCGATGGGCGGTATTACGTGTGGTATAAAATCGCGTCCGGGGAATCCGGCAACTATACCGCCACCCATGCGGCGGCGAGCACACAAGGGGTGATGTGGCGGGTCTCTGGTGGGGATGGCGCACAGCCCGCCGCTACAACGAATTTCGGGACGACCCCTACGGCCCCGAATGATTCGACCGCGACCGGGTTGACAACCACGAATAACGGGGCGCTCGTCATGGTGGTGGGCTGGGATTGGGCAGACACAACCAACAACCTGACTGGCCCATCTGGGACCACCCCGACATTTACCGAGCGGCTAGATGTGACCTTGACTGGACTCTGGACCGGCAATCTCGCTACAGCGGGGGCGACAGGTAACAAGACGTTCGCCAATAATTCAAACAACACTGGCACATGGCCATGGGCCGCATCGATGCTGGTAGTGGAGCCGAGCGCGGGCGGCAGCGCCTCTCGGCAAAGTCTTCTGATGACGGGGATGGGGAGATAACGCATGGCATATGTAGCGGCAACACTTATTCTCAAAGAGATTCCCGTACTCCCGAAGGATTCTCCATATTATGATGGCCGCGTGTTTATCGTCGTGGAATTTACTGGCAATGCGGGGGAACCGCCCCGGTCACTGCGGTATACCGTTGGGGCAGGCGACACGTTGCTCTCGATCCGCCAATGGGCGATTGGGGTTGCGGATAATCTGAATAAAACGAAGTCCATTGCGGACGCCTTGACCATTGGACAATCCATCAATGTGACACCGATTGCTCAACCGGCTCAGACCGCAGAAGACATCTGGAAGGCCAAGGTGCAGCGGTATCTTCGCCTGTCCTCGGTGGGTTGGGCTGGTGCGATAGCAACGGATATGGCTGCACTCAAGTCTAATATCGAATCAACCTATCAGCCTGGGTATCTATGATCTTACTTGCACAAGCAGTCGGGATGGGGGCGACTTCAAGCGGGGAAGTCGTTGGCGGTGTCGCTCGCTTGATGATGATGGGGGTGGGGCGGTTATGGTGGGTACCTTTCCTTTTACTGACAGGAGCATGCAATGGCGGATAACGTAACACTGGACCCTGGTGCAGGTGGAGCCACCATCGCGACCGATGACGACGGGACCGCACAGCATCAGTACGTCAAGGTCGAGTTCGGGGCCGATAATACACAAACCAAAGTCACAAGTTCGGTTGGACTGCCGACTGATCCGTTGGACCGTGCCGCACGGGACCTGGGGAAGGTCGATATCGCCATGGGGCAAGTGGCGCATGATGCGCCGTCGGCGGCGATTGATCCGGTGTTAGTGGGGGGCTATGCCAGCGCGGCGGCGCCGACGGGAGTCTCGCTGGATGGGGATGCCGTCCAAGCCTGGCACCTGCGGAATGGGGCGCAGTGCGTCAATCTGACAGCAGCGGGGGCGCTCATCCCAGGAGATGCCACGGATGGCCTGCTCATCAACCTTGGCGCGAACAATGACGTGACTGTGACGGGTACGGTGACGGCAAACCTAGCGGCTGGCACCAACAACATTGGGGACGTGGATATTCTTTCAATTGCCGCTGGCGATAACAACATCGGCAATGTGGATATTGTTACGGTTCCCGCCCCACTGAGTACCACTGGAAGCGGGACAGAAGCCACCGCGCTGCGTGTGACCATCGCCACGGACAGCACAGGCGTTCTAAGCGTTGATGATAATGGGGCGTCGTTAACGGTAGACAACGGCGGGACGTTCGCGGTGCAAGTGGACGGGTCCGCCCTGACCGCACTCCAATTGATTGACGACACCGTAGCCACTTTAGGTACGACGACCTACACGGAAGCGGCAACAAAGGGGCAAATTATCGGGGCGGTTCGACGAGACGCTGACACCACGCTCGTTGATACGACCAATGAGGTCGGCCCCCTTCAAATGGACGCCAACGGCAGGTTGAAGGTGGAAGCGTTCTCCGGGGAAACCCTGCCGGTGTCCCTCGCCTCGGTCCCCTCCCATGCCGTCACCAATGCCGGAACCTTTGCCGTGCAAGTCGATGGCAACGCCCTCACAGCCCTTCAGCTAATTGATAACCCTGTCGTGGTTGATGACGCAGCCTTTACCCCTGCCACGACTAGCGTGATGATGGCGGGCTTCGAGGCGGACGAGACAGCCACGGACAGCGTAGACGAAGGCGATGCGGGCGCGGCACGAATGACCCTTGATCGGAAGCAGATCGTGAACCCGCAGCCGCACACGGCAGGTGGGCTTTCGATCTTCCGCAGTTTGGATCTGGATGAAACAGAAGAAGACGTGAAGACGAGTGCAGGGCAAGTTTATGGCGTATGGGTCACAAACCTCGCGACCTCCACCCGGTTTGTCAAATTCTACAACGCCACTGCCGCAAACGTCACCGTCGGAACGACAACCCCGGTCATCACGTTGCCGATCCCAGGCAATAGCAGCGATGACGTGACCGGGTTGTTTAGCTCCACGATGGGCATTACGTTCGATACGGCGATCTGTGCGGCGGCTACAACGGGGATTGCGGATAACGACACCGGGGCGCCTGCGGCCAATGATGTTGTCTTGAATGTGTTTTACAAATAGGATTACCTATGAAAACTCCACCAGTGCGAGTCAATATCTACCCGAACCTGAAGAACCAGCCACTCTGGAAGCGGCTGAAGGTGGCCTGGCGGATCGTGTTCTGTAATGAATTCTTCCCGGCCCCTTATGACTGGTACGAAAAGCTCTACCCCTTGGTGAGTAACGAATACTCGCATTTTGCATCTCTGGCGGTGGATAAGGCGGAACGGGAATTCAAGACGGCGCCCGCCACGCAGCAGACTCGCAAGCAAGAAGCGGCCCAATGGCTGCGGCACTATGCCAGCGCGGCGAAGAAGCGCGTGGATATTCCAGAATGCCAGGTGAATTTTCTGGTGGAATGGTGGGTCTTGCGGAGAAAGGGCATACTGTAAATGCTCCTCTGGATTATCAATCTAGGGATGGGCGGCAGCAGTGCAGGCGGGTCCGTAGTCATTGAGCGTACACGCATGTTTACAGGCAATTATTTGAGGAACCGCCGATGAGCAACGATATTACCGGAAACCCCTACATTGTGGACACGGCCTCCAGCACGCTCGTCACCGCTCGGCGGTTGCGTATTCAGTCCGTCCGATGGGTGTCCGTCGCCGCGTCGGCTGGGGATGCGGTATCGGTGCAGAACGCATTAGGACAAGTGCTCTGGAGTTCGTCAGCGACCGGATCCAACTATGCCGAGGCGCAAAACTGGCCGCATGAATCTCCACTGGTCGCGGATGGGCTGAAGGTGCCTACACTGGGCTCGGGCTCGCTCTATATTTCACTGTTTCCATAAAGGAGGATTGACATGGCCGCGACATTGACGCCTATCGAACTACTGACGCAGGAAATCGGGATTCTCTCGGACAAGCGGAAATCGCTCGAAGCGGCCATCAAGGCGAATGAGGCGCGGCTGAAGGACATTCGGGCAGAGTTTGACCTGGAGAGCATCAAGGCCAAGCGCGATCTCGACCGGCTGGCCGTCGAGTACGACGCACAGAAAGTGGCCCTGGCCGGCCAAGTCGCCCCGCTCAAGGGAGAGATTGCTGGGCTTCGGGCACAGGCGGCTGGCGAGATGGCGAAGCTGGAGTCCGTCAAGGCGGAGCGGCTGGCCGTGACCGATGCCAAAGTGAAGGATGTTGAGCGGTTGGAGCGTGACCTGAAGAAGAAGCTTGAGGCCATCGCCAGTGTTACCAGCGATCTCAAGAGCCTGAAAGAGAAAGTTAGCGCCCTGTAACCGTGAGGAGCCTCATGATGATCTACCGCGCCCTGCTCCCGTTCGTGCTTCTCCTCCTCGCCGCGCCAACGTGGGCTATGGAGAACTATTCCCAGGTCCTTCGCGATCAATATGGCCGGGCCATCGGTGGGGCAACGGTCACGGTCTATGTGACCGGCACCACCACGCTGGCGACCCTCTTCAGTACTAACACTGGAACAGCCAAGGCAAACCCGTTTCTGACGGATGCGCTTGATGGACGGTTCAATTTCTATGCGGTCAATGGCGTCTACGACATCATCTACACCTATCCCGGCGCGACGTTTGACGCGAGCCATTCGCGCCGGATTCCCCTCTTTGACGAGAATGACTTTTCTGGTGGGGGTGGCGGTGGGATCGATCTTGGGGCGGCATTCCCAACTAGCCCGACTGTTGACGAGCTGTTCTACCTCACCTCCGATAGCAACGTGGGAGACTGTATCGCCGGTGGAGGCACGGCGCGGACGCTCTGTGCATTTCTGTCAGAGGTCTGGGTGCCCGTCAATGCGATTCCAGAAGCCGACACGCCGCAAACGGTCTTTGGTCGAGGCAATAGTGTGTCGGGCATTGACGAATCCAGGAAGGTCGAATGGCGTGGGGAAGGGACTATGGCCACGAGTGGATTCAATCTCTATGTCCACTCCTCCGGCAAGTTCGTGTTTAAGTGCGTCAATCAGGATGTGGAGGGCGATTGCGGGACGAGGATTGATCTGACCGGGACCCACAAGTACCAAATATATACGGACAGCGGCTTGAAATTCGAGGTGGATGGCGCGACTGGCGCGATCACCGAAGCCACGCTTGACGTAGAAACAGCGGGGGTCACGCTCACCACGACCGATGAGCAATGGTGGGACGTGGTTTCCTGCCAAGGCTCCACGGCGGCCCATATCTGGAACACCATCACGGCCACAGTCCCAGCGGCTGCGTGTGACACCGGGACCAACACTCAAAAAGGCTATGCCTCGTTTGACGCGACCACGGATGAAGCTATCCATATGGACTGGGTGCTCCCGACTGGATTTACCGGCGAGATCGATGTCCATTTCATATGGAAGGCGGCGGCAACGTCTGGCGCCACCGGATGGTGTGCGCAGCTTATTCGGGTGGCCGATGCAGCTACGTCGGACCCTGCCTTTCCGGCTCAGGCTTCTAGCAACTGTGTCTCTGATACCGCCAAAGGGACAACCCTCCAAGAGAACCACACCACGATTACCGGCGTGACCTGCACCTCGTGCGCGGCACGCGACCATGTGTATGTCCGCATTTCTCGTGATGCCAACGGGGGCGCGGTCACGGATGACATGACCGGCGATGCGCATTTAATGAAGGTTGGGAGAACCTGGAGGGTAGCGAAGTGAAGCATGTATTCCTGACGCTTACCTTCCTCACTCTTGCCTCACTCGCCCACGCGCAAGTGACCTACTTTGCAACGTATGAAGGCACTGGGACGGAGGGCGACCCATTCCGGGCCCATAGCAACATCCCTGGCACCGAATGCAAAAGTTTGCGAGCGAACGAAACCAATGCCGCTGGTGTGGCGCTGTGTAGCGGGCCGTCGCTTCCAATTCGGGCAGGAGTCGTGTCAGTCGATCTTGTGGGGACACTGAGCACACCACAGAAAGCGGTACTCGGGGCATTGCTGGGGCGAGCGGTGGCAGAGACTACCATCGAGGGCGTATTGTCGGCGGTGCTGGACGCCCGTGCGGTACCGCTCCGTCGGTGGAGCGATGGGCGGCAGCGGATCGTCATTCACGGGCGTGAAATCTGGTCTAGACCGGCTCCGCTCGCGTCCTACCTGCCCGACATATGGCACGCCGTCAAAAACATCTTTACCGCGCCGCTCGCCTGGGCAGCTGCCACGTTGAGTGAAGATTGGAACTGTGCAGATGATACGACGCCGAACTATGTTTGCGATCAGACCTGGGTGCTCAGCACCGGCTCCACGGCGACGATGGAGGGCAACGCCTTACGGAACACCAATTCGACCAGCACCAATGTGCTGTATTCCACGAGTACGCTGGACGCGACCGATATGCAGCACCGCGTCACGGTGTCATCCATCGACCGAGGCACCGCGACAAATGTCGCCGGAGGCCCCGCGATTCGGAACCCTGGTACCGGCACGTCCACCTATGTCTACTGCGTATTGCGTGATGCGGCCACGGATCAAGTTGAACTCGGGCATGTGGTAACAGGTTCCTTAACGTCGGATAGTACCGACACTGTGACCGTTGCGAACGGCGACACGATTGAGACTATCGGAATTGGGGATCAGGTGTCCTGCAAACACAACAGCGTCACCGTATTGGGGCCACTGACCGAAAACACAGGTAGCGGGAATGTCAACATCAACGTGCGATTTTCTGGATCTGGCACGGCCACCACGACGAGCGTCGTCCTGGATGATTCCTTCGCGGAATTGGCAACAGCTGCGGCCACGTTTGGTCCATTGAGGCGGAGGGGGATGTAATGAAACACCGTCAACTGCTACTCTGGTTTGTCTTGTCATCCATGTTTACATGTCAGGCATGGGCCGCTACACGCTATGTGGATGCAACTGCTGGAGTATGTACGGGGAACTACTCAATTGCTTCACGAAATTGCACGGGCAGTGATGGAAATTCCTATTCCACCATTGCGGCTGGGCTGACAGCTACGGCGGCGGGGGATACGCTCTATGTTCGAGCTGGCACCTTCCCCGTTCAAATCACAGGCACCATCCCAAGCGGGGTGTCCTCATCTGCGAAAACCACGTTCGCGGCGTACACCGGCGAAACCGTCACACTAAACCCAACCAATGCGGCTACGAGTACCCGTGTGATTTTGATTACCGGCCAAGATAACATTGTGATTAGTGGGTTTGTCATCAACGGCGCAGGGGTGACTAGCGACGGTATTAAGCTCGACTCCTTTTCTGAGAACATCGAGATTATCGGGAACGAAATCAAGAATGCCCCAGGGCAGTGCATCTACGTGGGCCGTGTGGGCGGCAATGTCATCCGTAATAATAACATGCACGATTGCGGAGTCGATGGGTTCGAGCACGGCATTTACTACAGTGCGGCGACTAACGGAACTATAGAAGGAAACCTCATACATGACAATGCTGGGTCAGGAATCCAGATGTATTCAGAGTCTACCGGGACACGATTTCGGCACAACAAGGTCTATAACAACTGCCGAGGGGCGTCTGTCACCACGGGATCTCAGGTAATCGTCAGCTACCAAAATAATATCGTGGAGTTCAATGACATCTACGAGACGGGTGGGAATTGCACGAACGGCGTTCTTGTAAATAACGCGAATCCTCTGAATACCACGATACGGCACAACTCGATCTATTGTACGGGAAACTGTACATATGCGACTGGCGCGGGCGTCAAAATCAGCCAGGGAACTGGGGCTGTGGTGGCGAATAACATCATTCTAGGATACTCCAACGCGACGATTGACAGTGCTACTGGAACAACATTTACCACGAACCGCACGACCGGCACAGCTACGGCTATTTGGCTGTCGCCATCGGGCGGTAATCTCCATCTGAATGCAGGATCAGCGGCGATTGATGCAGGCACAAACATCGGGCTACCGTTTAACGGATCAGCCCCAGACCAAGGGGCTTACGAGACATTCTCCTGCTCTGGCGGTACGATCACCGGGAATGCCGCAGATGTGCAGTGCGACATGGCGCTCAATACTCCAATGTCTGAGGGGGACTCGGGAGGGTGGTCCGTGAACAATGGACGGACCGTGACGGGAGTCGAAATTGTTGGCAGCTCGGTGGTACGACTCACCTTCAGTGGTGCCGCGTGCGCCGGTGAGTCGTGGACATACGGCTATGAAGATGGATTAGGGACGGCGAGTGACAGCCGAGGGCAGCTCCTCTACGATATCGGCGCGACCGCGCTGACGAACAACTGTTCTGGAACGACCTATGTGCTCACGCAAGAGACGGGGGCCTTCTACGGCGCGTTAGGGAGTCAAGCGACAGCCAGCACCCTTGCGGATGTGGCTCCTGGTGGGATTTTTGCGGTTCGTACGAAAACGTCGGTTACGGTTGCCGTTCCGCCATCAGGCATTACCACAAAACTCCAATACTCCACAACCGGGTCCAGTGGCACCTATGCGGATGTGCCCAACACCTTCGGAGCCGACAATATCCGTTATTACGGGACAGGTCTACGGTCTGGCATGGACACTCATGGGACGCCAGTGACGACGGAGCGCCTCACGAGTCAGTTCGGCACGAATATCTCCAGCGGGGTGCGCCGGTGCGGAGCCGGGTGTGAAGCGCCGGCGATGGCGTTCACTCAGGACAGTGAAGGGGAAACGGTCTGGATCTTGGAGTTGGATCTCGATACGGCGGTTGGTACGACCTACCACTTCCGAGAAGTCCTCACGGACGGCTCGACCTTGAGCTATGCGGTGAATAGCAAACCTGGCATTACGGTGGTAGCCCCGGCGGGAGTATTCTGATGAGTAGGAGAGATACGCTCATCGCACAGATCAAACGGCATGAGGGGCTACGGCTCAAGCCCTACTACTGCACCGCAGGGAAATTGACCGTCGGCTATGGGCGGAACCTGGAGGATGTGGGGGTTGATGCTGATGAGGCCGAGGGCATGCTCCGGAATGACCTGGCGCGGGTTGAGAATGAGTGCCTGCATGTGTTCCCGTGGTTCTCGGAGCTCTCAGAGGCGCGGCAGGAGGTCATCCTGAATATGTGTTTCAACCTCGGGCTGGCTGGACTCAAAAAGTTTACGAAGTTTCTGAAGGCCGTAGAGTTGGGCAACTACGACACGGCAGCGGATGAAATGCTGGAGAGCCTCTGGGCCAAACAGGTGAAGAGCCGGGCGCTAGAGCTGGCTTCGATGATGCGCGGGAGTGCGGAGGCGTGAACCAGCATGACGGGTTCTGGTGGAATGCGCTGGACACATTGACTGGGGTGGTGATTGGCATTGTTGGGATTGTCGGCGCGGTGCTGGGCTGGCTCAATAATCGGTTCTCCAAAATGGAGGAACGGATGAGTGCTGCTGAACAGGAGTGTAATGAACGGGATCACGTTGCTGAAACGGCGATTGCGAAGCTCCAGGCGTACCACGAAAGTAACATTAAGCGGCTCGACAACATTGAGGACACCACACAACGGATTGACAGCAAACTGGATCGATTGATCGACAGCCTCGGCAATCGCAGCAGTCGGAAATGAGTAACCAAGGAGGAAGTCATGCAAGGAGTTCTGATAGGCGTACTGATAGGAGTCCTGGCCGGGTGCGTGACGCCCTATAAAGAGACGAGCGGGAAGTTTATTAAAACCTCACAAACGGAGGTCCGTTCCCTGTTTGGGACGAACCAGAGCTTTGCACGGCTGGAGCGGTGTGCGGGGCCAGAGAAAAAGGTGCTGTGGTATAGCGATGGAGATTTTACGAACTGCGTCATGCTGACGGCGGCGGAGCAGAACGAATGGGAGCACGGCTATTCACGCGGGGCTGGCCCTGAAATCGCGGGCGCGGCGATTATGGGGGGCTCGATTGGGGTGGGTGCGGCTGTCAGTGGAGGCAGTGCCGCAGCCTCGGCGGGGGTCAGTGCGACGAATACCGCGATCCAAACCGTGACAGGCGGAAAGCACCGGAGGTAGATTAGGGGATGCTTTCAGGAGGGATTCATGAACACTGATCGGTTGCAAACATTGCTCGGCGCCATTGAAGCCGCCGTCATTGCGGGGCTGGGTGCGCTCATCAACGTCGGGGAAAGTGGCGCCGTTGATTGGCAGGCGCCGACGTTTTGGATTGCGATTGGCCTCGCGGCGTTGCGTGCGTTCAAGTCCTACTATGCCGCTGGGATCAAACTGGGCACCAATACCCCACAGCCATGAAAGCCATGAAGCCGATTAAGCCCTGGCAGAACTGGATCAGCATAGACCTGGTGCTGCTCCTTATTATTGTCCTGTGTCTCATTGGCCTGTCCATCATGGCCGCACTCATCCCGATCAAGTCTCACGCCGCGGCCTGTCTGACTATCGATGTGCCTCCTGGGGCTGTGGTGAATCAACCGGACGGCGACACCTTTCATGTCTTTGCCTTTCAGCCTGGCGGCGTGGTCAAGATTCGCGTGGAAGGGATCGATACCCCGGAGCGCAAGCAGCCAGGATGGGCTGAGGCGAAAGCGTTCACCAAGGCGTGGCTAACGCAAGGGCCGTTCAAGGTGACGACCTGTGGCAAGCCGACGATTGACCGGATCGTGGGGAGAGTCGAACGTGACGGGACGGCGCTAGCCGATGCCTTAAAGGCGGCTGGATTAGGGAGGTAGTATGCCTGTTGGATTACTGGGAACGGTTGCCTCAACGGCAGACTTTACGCTGACCCGCGACCAATTGATTACGGCGGCGTTTGAAACCGCCAAGATCAAGTCGGAAGACGAGGCGTTATCGCCAGAGCAATTGAATATCGGGATCATCCGGCTGGGCCTCATCGTCCGCGAGGTCGATCAGTCCGGAAAGTGGGTCTGGACGATCCAAGAGGCGAAGCATCTGTCGTTAGCGGCAGGGGTGGCGGTGTACGACGCCAACAATGGGCTACCGCAGAATATCTCGGAGCTCGTGTCGGTGGTGTACCGCTCTGCCGATGGATGCGACTCGGCCCCGTTGAAAATCCTCGCAGCCGACGCCTATGAGGACATCAGGAACAAGCTAGAGACTGGCGATCCGCAAGCGGTGTACCTGACGAACGATATCACGTTGGCGCAACGGCGGCTGTATGTGTGGCCGCACCGGGCGACCATCACGACGCAATCCAAAGTCACCGGCACGGACACGTATATTTATAAGTGCATCGCGCCGCATACCAGTTCATCGACCGACAGCCCGATTCTCGGAGCCAATTGGCGCATGGTCTGGGAGTTGAGCAGCGGCAGCACAAGCGTGTGGGCGTCGGGGGCGGCCTACACGTCGGCGGAATCGCTGCGTATGGTCATTAAGCGCCCCATCTTTGACTTCGATCAGGCCGGGAATACGCCGGACTTCCCCATCCAGTTTCCACGGCTGTTGATGTACCGGCTGGCTTCGGACCTGGGCGATGTCTACGGGATTCCTCAAGAGCAAAAAGAAACACTGATGGCGAAAATCCGCGGGTCCTTCTCTGACATCTTTGCAAGCACGCGGCCCAAGACCAACAACCTACACAACAAGAGCACCTACTACTAATGGCTGAATGGCGAGACATCCCGCTCCTGTCGCAATCGTTTGAGAACTCCGACGATGTGGAGGTCGATCAATTCCAGGCGACGATGATGAACGTCATCCCGGTAATGGTGGAAAACAAAATCCACGGCTGGAAGAGGCCAGGACTGGCCGAGCACATTGATCTCGGTACCGGCGCACCCGTTGACGGGCTATACTTTCTTGAACAGACGCGGGTGGCCCTCGCAGTGAGTGCTGGCCGCGTCTTCAAAATCACCGATGCGTATGGCGCAGTGTCGGAACTGACGGGCTCGACCGCGCTCTTAAGTAATGCGCCGGTTAAATTCGCCGGAGACGCGACCCGTGTCGTGATGGCCAACGGGGGGCGCATGGTCTATACTGATCTTGCCACCTTGACGACGATGGCGGACGCTGATGCGCCAACAGCCGTGACACACCTCGCCGCGCTGGACGGCTACATTCTCGCTAACGTGGGCGGCTCAGGCATGATGATGTTTTCGGATCTCAACGATCTGACATCCTGGCAAGCCCTATCCTTCTTCTCGGCAGAATCCAAGCCTGATCCAGTGGTTGCGCTCGATGAAGGGTTTCGTGAGATCATCGCGTTGGGCCAGGAAACCGTGGAATTCTGGATCAACGATGGACAAAACCCATTTTCTCGCATCCAGGGGTCCGCGCAGCCGTTTGGCACGAGTGCTCCCTATTCCTTGGCCCTCGTCGGCTCTACGTGGATGTGGCTGGACCATAAACGGCGCTTCGTCTCGATGCAGGGGCGGCAAGTGGTGCCGGTGTCGTCGCCCTATGACCGTGTGATCCAGCGGTACCAAGCCGTCGATGATGCGGTCGGCTACGCGACCACGATTGACGGCATGCCGCTCTACGTCCTGAATTTCCCGACAGCCGGCGAAACCTTGGTCTACAATTACATGTCGCAACACTGGCACAAGTGGGGCTACTGGGTGGGGGCGCAAGGGCTCTATCAGCGGTACCGGGGCCTCTCCTACTGCTACGCGACGGCCTGGAATCAACACCTCGTCGGGGATCGGCAGAACGGCAAGGTCTATCTCGCCGCACGGGGCGTCTACGCCGATGCAGGCGACCCGATTCGGAGCCTGGTCCGCACGGGCCATATTAGCCACGGGATGCACGCAGACAAGCAATCTGATATTGTCCGGCTACACTGTAAGCGCGGGGTGGCCAGCAGCGACGTGACCGATCCACAGATTATCTTGCGGCGTCGGATCAATAACCGTCCGCAGTGGGGGCATGAACGGTGGAAAAGTTTGGGCCAGGCCGGGCAACACACGCCGTACATTGATTGGAAGCGCAACGGCATCTACCGGACCTGTCAATACGAACTGACCCATACAGACAATACTGATTTGGTGCTGATGGGCGCGCAAGAACTACTCACGGGGTTAGGGTAATGGCGAACCAAGTGCGACAACCACCGGGCGTGGCAGACTCCAACGATCCGAGAGCGTTAGAGTATTTCCACCGGGACCTGTACGATCAGCACCGGCTCCGAGGTACCAGAACATTTGATTTGCCGAACCTCACCGCTGGCGCACAGACCACGTTTACCATTACGGTCAACGGCGCGAAGGCCAATCAGCAGCAGACGGTGGAATATGGGCTCCCGGCCACCTGGAATACAAGCCTTGTGGTCGGGGCCGCGTTTGTCAGTGCGGACGATACCGTGACGCTGGCCATCTATAACCCGACAGGAGGCGCGATTGATATGGGATCTGCCACCTATAGCGTACGGGTGCGACCATGAACGATGCGCAGAGTATCGAGCAAGAGATTGTCGCAGCGGGCGGCACCATCCAGAAGGATGACCGCATCCGCCACAATATCGTGCAGCTGGAGCAGAACATGCGGACGTTCAAGCAAGAGCATGGCTTGCCTGACCCTGAGTGTCCGCTCACCCATACCTTCGCGCCAGGGATCTACGCCAGGACCATCTTTATCCCAAAGGGCACGCTCGTCGTGGGGAAGATCCACAAGCATGCGCATTTGAACATGTTAGTTGAGGGAGCGGTGGTCGTTGCGACGGAGGACGGGTCTGTCGTCTATCAGGCTCCGCGTCTCATGACCTCCAAAGCCGGGACGAAGCGGGTGCTCTATACCTATACGAATACGCGATGGACGACGTTTCATGTCACTGAGAAAACCGATCCAGAGGAAATCGAGGAAGATATTATTGCCAAGAGTTATGCGGAATTGGACGCGATCCAAGATGCCGAGGTGCAGCGATTCCTAGGCGAGCTTAACCGGGGGGTGCAACCATGAGCTTTGTCGCAGTAGCTGGCGCAACGGTGCTTTCAGTGGGCGGCAGTATCTTCGGGGGTATCATGGGGGCCTCGGCTGAAAAGCGCCGAGCGAACTCCATCTATAACGCTGGGCAGAAAGGCGCGGACGATATTCAGGTCGCCACCGGCAAAGCCAACACCGTCGCCAAGGAATACGGTGACATGGCACGGGGAGAACTCTCGCCATTTCGGGATATGGGGGTTCGGGCAGGGACGAGCTTGGCGAATATCCTAATGGGCGGGGAAGACGCGTCTCAATTGCTCAAGGCGTCACCATTGTTCAAGTTTCAATCGGAGCTGGGTTCTCGCAACATTAACCGCGAACTGTCGGCGCGTGGGATGTACGGCTCAGGGGCAGGGTTGGAGACGTTGGCTCGGTTCAATGACCAGCTCGTTGGCGAGGAGGGCCAGCGGATGGCGGATCGGCTGTTTAGTCTGACGGGGCTTGGTGCGAACGCAGCCACCAATATGGCCCGAGGCGATCTCACGACGGGCGACCTCATCTCAGGAAACACCTTGTCGGGCGGGATGAATGCGGCGAATATGCGCTACAATTCTACCGTCGGCGCGGCGAATGCGGTGGCCACCGGGGATCGCATGTTAGGACAGATGGGGCAAGATATCTTCAACACAGTTGGTCAAGGGCTCATGTCATACGGCAACTATTCGATGAATCTACCGATGATCGAAAGCGCGACAAAGGCGAATAACGCACTCGCCAAGAAGTACGGTATGACAGAGGAATAAGGGGAGGCACCATGCCACAGAGCATGATCGATTTTGGGGAGATTGCCCAGCGGGCACAAGCGGGGCTCCGCGACAATATCTCCATTGTGAAATTGGGGATGCAGCAAGAGCAAATCGACAACACGAAAGCGCAGCAGCTCATCAACAAGCAGAACGCCGACACGGAACGGCTGAACTCGCTCCATACCATCCTGAAAGATGAGCGGTTCAAAATGGACGCGAATGCCGAGGGTGAGCTGATGAACGTCATGTCACAGATTGCGGGTGGCCCGAAGATCGACTTTAAAGCCACGCAGATGGGGCGGCAGGCCAAGATTGATTATTTTGAAGGGATGGCGAAAGGCGATCCAGAGCAGTTGGAGCGGGGGCTGAAGACCCTGGCTCCCACAATGTCCATGGAGGACCTGACGAAGACGATTAAAGCCACCGCAGAATATGGGAAGCTCAACGAAGAGTTATTGAAGTTGAAGCAAGACCGGGAAATGGACGCCTCGAAATACGAGGTTTTGCAAACCAATAACGCCCGCATTACCTACGCCAGACCGCTCTACACGGAAGCGGCGTCTGCCGCAAAGTTCAATTTACGCGGCACGACCGACAACCACTTTAAAAAGGCACAAGGGTTGTATGAAACCCTCACCAAGGGTGGCGGGGATGTGTCCGCACTCATGAGCTCGAAGCCTATCGACGGCCTCAACAAACAAGGCTTTCAGCATCTCCTTGATGGGAATTTTGGAACGAAGGCGCTTCAGACGAACAAAGACCTTGATCGCATCCAGATGGACATCGATAGCGCCAAAAAGATGTTGGTCGATGCAGAGAGCGGGAAACCGCTTCCACGGAACCTCACGCCCGCGATGCTGAAGGCGAAGATCGAAACCGATAGCGTCTTACAGGAATCCCTGAGCAGCCTCAAGGAGTGGTACGTCGATCCGTTCGACAAAGGGAAGCATGAACGGGCGATCCAGACACAGCAGGCGCTAGAAAAGCATCGGCTCGACATTGAGGAGCTGGACAAAAATACGCATGCCGATACGATCCGCATTCAACAAGCACGCCTGGGCTTCGATGAGGAGAAGGAGCGCACGAAGCGCAATCTTGAAAACGCCGAGACGGACGCGCAGAACGCATTCTTTGCCCTGCCAAAGCATAAGCAAACGCCACAAGCGGCGGCCAAGATTTCAATGCAGATAGAGAAATCCACGGGCGTGAAAGTGAAGCCAGAGGACATTCTATTCAAAGACCCGAATAAGCCGCTCGTTGAGAACAAGATATCGATGACGCAAGAAAAGGAAGAGGCGAAAAAGGTCGGCGGTGGATTCGGTGAGCAATATAGCGATCTGCAAAAGGCCGACATGGTTAGCCGTAGCAAGGTCTCGAAGTACGACCGGATGGAGCAACTGCTCGGTCAGATCACTACCGGCAAGCTCGAACCGGCCAAGACCGCTATTCAGGGGCTTGCCGAATCGCTTGGCATCTCAGTCGATAAGACATTGCCAACCAAGCAAGCCTTCCAAGCATTGTCTCACGAAATCGCGCTCACGCTGAGAAACCCTGCCGGAGGGGCAGGGATGCCAGGGGCACTTTCTGACAAGGATCGAGAATTCCTCCAGAGCATGACGCCCGATCTAACGAAGACCGCACAAGGCAACAAGATGATTATTGACACGGCGAGACAGCTTGCCAAGCGCGAGCAGGACGTGGCCAAAATGGCGCGGGAGTATCGGAAAGCGCACGGGCAGTTCGATGAAGGCTTCTTTGACAAACTTGACGTGTTTTCTACAGCCAACCCGCTCTTTACTAAGCCGGCGGCTGCACAACCGAACGCCTCTGGCAAGGCACAGCCACAAGCCAGCGGGCCTACCCTGAAATCTCTGCCGAAAGGCGCGAAGCAGATCGGCACGAGTGGCGGCAAGCCGGTGTTCCAAACGCCAGACGGCAAGAAGTTTATAGGTGACTAATGGCCTTTCGTGAATTTACAGGCGAGCTGGATGCGGCCCCCGCTGACGCACCAGTGCAGGGGAATTTTCGTGAATTTACAGGCGAGCTGGATACAGAATCGTCAGGGCGCCCGGCGCCTCCTCCTGAGCCATCTATGGGGGCCGTCGCAATGAATGCGATCCCGAAGGGGATTGCGAATCTCGTCAATACGCCGCATACCATTAACGGACTAGTGATGCGCGGACTGGCGTCGCTGCCAGGGCTCGACTCCATTCCTGAACTGAAACAGTTTCTGACCGGCATGGCAGACCATCCGGTATTCAACAGGAACCCTCCGATGGAGTTCATGCGGAAGATCGGCGCAGTCAATCCAGAGAACGAGCCGCAGACCGGGCCTCAGCGGATTGTCGATACTGCCATTCAGGCGGCCATCGGTTCAGCCGCCCTCACTGGCGGTGGGCTGATGGGGGCTGCGAAAAGTGCAGCCCTGGGGGCATCGAGTGGGGCAGCCGCGCAAGGGACCAAGGAAGCCACCGGGTCAGACCTACTCGCGGCAGTCGTAGGCATAGCGACACCCCTAGTGGCCAAGGCTGGAGTGGATGCCATTGCCAGAGGTGGCAAAAAAATCCTTCTCAACGATACGGCCAAGATGACGTTGAGGGATGCGCAACGGCACGGCTTTGTGGTCGAGCCGTCCCAAGTGCGGCAACCTACCAGTAAGTTGGAAACGATTGCAGGGAAAGCCGCGATAGCACAAGGAGCCGTCGAAAAGAATCAGGCCATTGCGAATCGGATGGCCGCGCAAGCAATTGGATTACCCCCTGATACAGCCCTCTCACCAGCCGTGCTGAAAGCGTTGAAGGACCAGGCTATCCAGCCCTACAAAGATGTCGATGCCGTCTTTGCGCAGCTCAAGCAGAACAACCAGTTGCCCTTTTTCTCTCGCTACCACAGCCCCAGCCTGATGGATGAGTACGTCGAGGCTGGGCAGGAAGCGAAAGCGCTCTGGAAGTCCTATAGCCGGACTACCGATATCAATGTCCTGAAAGCTGCAAGGGCTGCCGATAAAACGACGGCATCCGTGCTGGCAGACATCGAAAGGGTAGCGAATGCCAGCGGAAATCCACAACTCGTCAAGCAGGTAGCTGGAGCCAAGCAGCTCTACGCCAGGATCAACGATGTGGAAGCCGCCATGAATGTCGGAACTGGGAACGTCTCGTTGCCTGTCCTGGCCAAGATGGCCGACAACGGGAAGCCCTTATCGGGAGAACTCGGTATCATTGCTAAGTTTGCGAATGCGTTTCCCCGGGCGGCACGCGAGATTGAACGGGTCCCGCCGTCAGGCGTAAGCGGGACGGACGCCGCCATGTCGGCTACTCTCGGATTAGGCGGGGCAGCGGCGTCCGGGAGCCCAGCCGGGCTAGCTGCCGCAGGGCTGCCCTTGCTAAGAGGGCCCGCGAGGAAACATCTACTGTCAGATCAGTACCAGGCGCGGCTCCTGAAAGACCCCTCGTTTAGGCTCAATTTTAATCTGCCGATGTCGGCAGCTCGCTCCAGTTCGCTCATGACAGGGAAAACCGTGCTGGACAATGCGGAGGAACCAGAATGAGTACGCTAGCGCAACGGGTGCAACTCGGACCATTTTTCGATATGGGGCAGATCTGTGGAGCGGCCCTCCTAGAACACTACGAGCCAGGGTCGAGCACGCCTAAGACCATCTGGTCGGACCAGGCTAAGGCGCTGGATCTGGCGAACCCGTTTGTCAGCGATGCCAACGGCATCTTCGACTTCTTCGCAGACGGCTACTATAAAATCATCATCAAAAAATCAGATGGACAAGTGCTTAAGACGCTCGATAATTGGAAATGGATCGACGTGGAAAGCCCGACGCTCTCGCTGGGTGACGCGGTGCCGACCGCATCCAGCATGTCTATCGGGGCGAGCACCTGGGCGCACTGGACCGGCTCGGTAAACGTGCAGGGGCTCATCGGTACGGCGCTCTTTTATTGGGCGGTGGCCGATGGCAACTTTTCCCTGATCCATTCCTCAAGCCTCATTTTACCCGACGCCCGCAACCGCAAAGTGCTCTCCGGGGATGTTCTGCTATTTCTCAACGAGGGGGCGAATACCTGGCGACTCTCGACCCATATGCAGAAGGAGGGCGGGTGGACAGGCCGGCAGGGCGGAACAGTGGGGGCGTCCGCTACGCTGGCGATTCCGACCGATGGCGATTTCCTCGACGTGTCCGGCGGCACGACCATCACGGCGGTCGCCACGGCCCAGGCGGGCTATCGGTTTCGCGCCCGATTCATCGGGACCGGGCTGAACCTCACGCACAACGCAACTTCGCTTATTGCACCGTGGGCCTGCGACTATCGCACCGTACAGAACGAAATCCTTGAATTCATGTCCCTCGGTGCTGGGAATTGGATCTTCTTTTCTATCAATGGTCCCAACGAACAGACCGGCCAGGATATATACTGGAACGGAACGAGCGCCCCTCTTGGTGGCCTGCCTGAAGATGGATCGGCGGTGAGCCGGTCTACCTATTCAGGACTCTTCCAAAAAATTGGGACGACCTACGGCGTTGGTGACGGCAGCACTACATTTAACGTGCCAGACGACCGGGGCCGAGTCACGCTCATGGTGGACGGAGCGGCGAACCGCATCACCTCCGCGTCCACCAACGGGACAAACGCCGACACGTTAGGCGGGGTGGGTGGCGCAGAGACGCACACGCTCACGACGCCAGAAATTCCCGCGCACACACACGACACGGACGGCGCTGGGTCTACGGGAGGATCGGCAGGCTTCACGTTCTCCACAACGATCAGCGGAACGCGCACCTCGAACTCAACGGGTGGAGGTGGAGCGCACAGCAATACACAACCATGGATTGCGAAACATAAATACATCCGATTCTAAGCGCTGCCCTAGTAGCAGCTCGTATAGACGTTTGTACCGGCCCGCGTGCTTGTGCAATTAGTCGGCTGATGAGGTGGCGCGGGTACGTCGTACAGTCGTGAAGGCGGGATAGAGGATGGGCCGAAGATCCCCCGCCCCTGGTTGATTTGCCCAAGCGCATTTATCGCCGCGATACTGCGCATTGCCTCCCGATCCTTCTCGCGCTGCGCAATCGCCTCAGCCTTTAGATCCTCAAGGTTCCGCTGGTCCTCGTCCAGCGTCTCATACCAGGCTCGATATTTAACCAGGTATTCCTCCTGCTTTTTCTGCTCCGCGATGGCCCGTGCCTCTGCTCGGGCCTGATTCCGCCGACGCTCGTGCAACCCCAGCTCGGAGAAACAGAGTGTGAGCGGACAGCCCACCACCCGAAGCGCGACTTCTCCGATATCCTCACCCAACGTATTATGTGGGTAGAGTGGGGCGCAGCCGACTAATACGGGAAACAGTAATATGGCAATCCCAGCTTTCATCGCAACACCTCCGTCTAGTTCACCGCCATCCAGATGATGACCGCTACAGCTAACCCCGTGGTAGTAAATCCGGCATTCCGCCACCAGCGCAGGCTGCCCATAACTCCCTCATACGTCGCCGCTTGGTCGGCCAGCTCTTGCGCGTGGGCCTTCGCCCCCAGCTCATACCCAGCCAGGAGTTGCTCGCTCAGCTCCTTGTAGTGCTCCAGACTCACGATATACTCCCCTCCCGCATGGATCTCCCCTTTCCTAGCCCGATCCGCTTCTTGGTAGAGGCTGACTTGTGCTTTCAAATTTTTGACTTCCGCTGCCGCCTGTTCGTACCGTGTAATCAGGTCGGACAGTTCCCGCTGCTCCATACAGGCTTGTCCTGCCCAGGCGGGGCTACTCAGGAGCACCACGAGTAATGAACTGAAATGAACTGAAATGAGTAGAGCTTTCATACGGCCCCTTTCTAGAAAAAGGACGGTTTGGCAATCGCTCTCGTCAGGGCCATCAACCCCTGTTGGATCGACGTAGCCCCAATCGATAACCACCGCTGGTCAATGTCCGGTATCGTCCTGAGCTTTTCTATAAGTTCTCCAATCTCAGCCCCTTTCACCTTGACTTCATTCATGGCTGCGATTTCAGATTCGTTCAATTCCCGATAGCCCTTGATTTCACGATGCTGATTATCCATTTGCAATCTCCTTGTGTTTATATTTCATGCACTGGCATTTCTTCTTTTGGCACTTGCCAACCCCGTCGAAATGTTTCCGGATGTCATGCGTACATCGTTGACATGGCATATCCTTACAAAAATATGAATAGTCACGCTGCTTATACGATTCGTCGTAACTCATCGCAGCACCACGCTTTTCAGGCCAGCATTCCTCGCTCGCTCCATCAGCTCGGCCTCACCGTGAATCGGACGAATCGGTTCAGCGCGCACGGCGGCATCCACCACCTTCTGAATGTCCTGGTCAGCATTCAAGCTGCGTCCCTTCGCCTGGATCAACAAGGTCTTCTGGAC
>Ga0224495_10000900_pt1 | contig 22317 bp, 21 predicted proteins | sample SF_Jul11_sed_USG_FD_168128 | JGI IMG/M metagenome (GOLD analysis project Ga0224495, IMG submission 168128) | Sediment microbial communities from San Francisco Bay, California, United States - SF_Jul11_sed_USGS_4_1 | ecosystem: Environmental > Aquatic > Marine > Sediment | place: USA: California...
ATCCCCATCATGATCAGGAATGGATTTGCTTGTGTTGGTATTTGACCGATAACATCAGCTGCAACTGTCGGTGACAAGATCAGGTCGTAGGTGCCAGGAGTTCCTTGAACCGCACCAATGGCTTGTTTTGATAGATACCCCGCCTTCTTTCCAGCATCTACCATCTGTTTTTCTGCCTTTGAGGGGATTGCTCCACATACAAGTCCTTGTCCAGAATAATCAAGCTCATCCTGGAAAGCTCTGACATTCAGGTCAAATGCTGTGTTCTTTTCTGATCCCTTTGGTCCTTGACTAGACTTGAAGAAAACGTGTTCGTTTCTGAGCATCAAAGCACCTGCTACTCTCATTGCACCCTCCTCAACAGCATGGTCTATGACCGAGTTGATGACACCTGGGGCTTTTTCTGAGAACTCCTCAATATTGTCATCGTATTGACCTTTGATTTTTGGGTAAGAGCTCATTTTATCCTCAATACCAGCAAAGAACATCGAGTCTGGTAGAATCTCTGTGTATGTAATGACATCATCAATTGCTTTCTTGACATCACTCATTGTTGAAACAGGTCGGTCCGTGGAACCGGTTTTTTGACCTTTGACGACGACGAATAACTGCAATTGCAGGCTATTCCATCTCTTGCTTATGTCAATGCTATTCTGAGAAAATCGAATCTGAGAGTCTTTATTGCTGACGCCGCGAGCAATGATAGCATCGCACTTCTTCTCACCATAGTCAATAGCTTGTTCAATCAGCCCTTTCAGCTTATCCATCTCTGACATCATCCGACACCTCCAAGTCTTATTTCTCTGAATCTGATCTCTCCTCCTCCTGCATACACTGGAACTCCTTGTGATGGATCGCTCTTTCCACAAGTCCCTGGAAAGTCGAATGTTAGATTCTTCGATACTGCATCTACTGCGCTCAGAAGACCAACACTTGTTGTCTCCATGACAGGTCGTTTAACCATGGTCGTGGTAACTTCTCCATTCTTGATGAGATATGCCTCAGAACCAGTATATTTGGACTGGTAACGCCTATCATCGATGTTCCATTCCTGAAAGCTTCTCATGAAGACTCCGAGTTTAACATCCTCAACTAATTCCTCGAATGAATAGTTACCAGGCTCGAAATATGTGTTGGCCATTCGTATGATAGGTTCCCTGTTGTAGGCTGAGGCTCGTGCGGCTGCATTTGAGCCCTTGCCAAACCTCGTACCAAACTCTCTATTGAGAAGAGGTTCATTTATGATTCCGTTCTTTATCAGCTCACGTTTACGTGACTTCACACCCTCATCGTCATAGAGATAGTATCCCGATGTCTTCTCGATTGTAGGATTCTCACTAACATTTACCTCTTCAGAGCCAACGCGTGATTCGCCTAATTTGAGGTCCCTCCAGAAGCTCTCACCAGCCTGGGCTCCCTCTCTGCCCATTATTCGATCACCCTCGCTCGGATGACCTACATTCTCATGAGCAATTATGCCTGCGACCTCTGGTCCTACTATCATATCGACAGGCTGACTCATCAATTCATCAATTTTTTTGGCTTTTTCGGCTGCCCTCTTGAGATTCTCAACCTCCATCTTTACATTCTCAATAAGATTTGACTCCTTGATGCGCTCCCAGCCCCCTGCAAGAGTGAGATCCATGAATTTCTGTTCGGACCCACCCTGAGCTTGCGCAGTGAGAACTGAAAAGAGCAAAATATACGATTGTTGCCCCTCAATCTGAGCCCCCTCATTTGTCACAATATACTTGTCAATAACGCGAGGATTGAACATCACCACATACGATGCAAGTCCTGTCATCTGTTTATTCAGCTCAGACGTGAACTCCATCATTGTGTCTATGTCAACATCATTAAGAGGCTGTTTTGCTGCCATTTTCCATTTTGCTCTATTGACCACTGGTTCGCCAAGATCGATTGGAACCTTTCTCTTGGCATTTTTAGCCATTCTATATGCGGTCGTTATGGATTCTTTTGCCAAGTTCCTCTCAAGTCTATCAAATGTAGCGAATCCCATATTGCCATCAACAAGAACGCGCACACCAATTCCCTCTGTAGGTGAAAAGCCGCCAGATACGGGTTCACCGTTCCTGAAAGCCAAGCCCCGCGTCAAGTCCTTGACATATCTAGCTTCAACATAGTTACATCCAAGGTCTTGTCCGATCTGGATGCAGTACTCAGCAATATCTTTTCCATGCTTCATTATGGACGCCAAGGCAACGGTTGACTAACCGAATGATAAAGACTTTGGAGTCTACCGCAGACTTCAAATGATTAGGCTCTCAGCTTTTATTGATAATTATACAGTGAGTGCCAGAGATGATTGAGGAAGTTGCTCGTGCGAAGTGGACTGCTATCTATGCATTCTTAATAATGGATTTTATACAGATATTCATTGTATCTATTCTGTATCTCGACACTACAACACTATTTGTCGTGGGCATCAATTTTGCTCAAACCAATACTCTTGTGTCTACAGGACTCTTCGTAGGTATTGTACTCATGCAGCTCATAATGTTGTATCTATCAGCTGCACAGATGCTTCGCAGTCCTGATTTACTTGAACTCTATCCAAGATTCAATAAGGAAACGCCTTGGAAACGCAGATTCAGTAGAGATGACATAGTTAAATGGACTCTTGAATTAGCCAAGAAGAGCGAGGTATCCGTCAAGAAGATCTTCCTAATGGCATCACCTCTACCTAATGCATACACCTTCAGCCTTCCTCTGATGGGGGCTGTAGTTGTGGTTCATTCTAACACATTGGATGTCTTGAACGAGGAAGAGATGCAAGCAATCATTGCACATGAGTTAGGCCACATAAAGAATCGTGATTCAATTGTGACAATTCTCACAAGAATGCCATCGTTCTTCATTGACATAATATACCTGTATATCTATATTCGACTTATCTTGGCCATTGCAGATTCCCTTCTGGTCAATGCAGATCTGTTTTCTACTGCAGTTAGAGCAATTGTCCTCTTGGCATTCTTTATCATCTCAAGACTTCTTACTCTACTCTCCAGATATTTCATGCAGAGCGCATCAAGAGCTGCCGAACTCATGTCAGATTATCATGCAGCCTCCATAATTGGTCATGAAGCCACCATCAATGGTCTGATTCGCTTGGGTCAAAGAGTAGAGGCTATCACTGTTCTTGTTGATGAGATTCGTTGGTTGGAATCTCTTAACCCAGAAAGAGCTGGACCTATATCAAATGCTGAACTCTTGCGAATGATAACTCAGTATCCGTTGGATGGAATCGACGAGCAAAATGCACGTGACGTTGCACCATGGGTCTTTCTGTCAACTAAGCTGAAACATATGCGAGAGGTCTATGGAGTTAAGCTGAATGATGGTCAGGTTAAGGATGCTGTTGAACCTGCGATTGAACCCCTCCTAAAGGCTCGAAGCGATATGAACCCAAAATCGACATCCACAAAGGAAAGCAAAGTTGTTGATTGGAGGAAAGCAGACCATGATGGCGATCGTCGGCTCTCTTCTCAGGAAATAACTGATTTGCTGAAGTTGTTACGTTCACAGCCAAACAAGATGCTATTCGACCAGGAGGTAGGTGTTAATATGTTAATACTCGACCATCCAGACTTCAGACGTCGTGTCCTATTCATTGCTGACGAATTCGGTCTCTAACTCTATTCATCATCAACGAACACATTGTTCTCACGGTCTTCTTCAGCCCTGTTTAATCCCCTCATCGATGAGATTATTGCTGCAATGATTGCCAGAAATGAGAACATGAAGACACTTGATTGGTACGCTCTTCCATAGCTTTCGATGAATATTGCGCCTGATGTGATTCCCCATGGATTGAATATGATGAAGAACACTCCAAAGACAGTTGTGACAAGTGCTGTTGCTACCGAAAAGCCTGTCGTTCTCGCAAGATTCGTGAGCGCACTGACTACACCCATGTATTTCTTTGGTGCTGAAGTCATTATGAAGTTGCCATTAGCTACACTGAAGAAAGAGAGTCCTGTTCCCATTATTGCTACACCAACTCCCATTAAGAGTACATTTGGTGTGCTTATGGCTAGGAACAGAAGTCCAGTCAACTGAACGATGAGTCCTACAGTGGTCTGAATTTCCGCATTCACCCTCTCAGACACAAATCCTGCAACTGGTCCCGTTACTGATATCATAAGTGGCTGAATGATTAGGAAGATTCCTGTCATCACTTGGTTGAATCCGAGGGCTTCTTGAAGATAAAATGGTAGAAGAAACGATATTGGTACCATTGCCATGTATGCTAAGAGTGCAGAAAAGATGCTAACTGAAATTTTCCTATCAGTGAGCACATCGATAGTAATTACAGGCGAGTCGAAAGAACGCTCTCTCAGAATAAATGCAATGAATGTGAGAAGTGTTCCTCCAATGAATATCAAACTCATGAAGGTGTCTGCCATTCTAGCTACTGTCACGTAATAGATGATTAGGAACAAGAAGCTAAAGAAAAGCCCAGCGCCAATCGTATCAAACTTAGTTTCATGGACTAGCTCGGTCTTTGGGATTGCGAACTGCACTGCAAAGAATCCAATGATGCCAATTGGGAGGTTGACCAAGAAAATGCTTTCCCACCCGAATAATTGAGTCAAAATTCCTCCTAGAACTGGTCCACTTCCCAGTGCTGCAGCAAGTACCACAGAATTAAGACCTATTGCTCTTCCTCTGTTCTTTGGTGTCGTAAAATATGTCACCAATGCCAACCCATTTGCTGATATCATGGCTGAGCCTAATGCTTGGAATACACGAGCAGCAACAAGCATCTCAAGACCTATGGAAATTGCACAACCAAAGGAGCCTGCGATGAATACTAACATGCCCAGTTGGAAGATCCTCTTCTTCCCGTATCGGTCTCCGAATTTTCCCATAAGCGGCATAGTGGATGTTAAGATTAGGAGATAAGCCACTACAACCCACTGTATAGCATCGATCGTAACACCAAAACTTACCATCATCGTAACAAGTGAAACATTGACAATAGAGGCATCTAATGCACTTAGAAAAATCCCAAAACTCGTTGCAGCTACAACTCTATATGGTCCGGGCAATAGGAATTGATTCTGTTCAGAGGAGAATGGCGTCGTTGTCATTGAATGCATCACACACTGAATAATAGAGCCTACGCTAGATTGATAGCTTTTCCATCCGGTGATACGGTCCTTAATTGTTCTTTTGGTCTGTCTCTATGGATCGCAGACCATTACCGTGATTATTATACAGCTGGATGGAATCTTTTCCTATCCGGATTTACTAGTTCTTCATATTTTAAACAGACCTTGGCACATGGCTATTATATCCTTCAAAAGTGCTTCAAAGCTGCAGAAAGTATGACGTGATTAATCCATCCTAGATTGAATACCAAATCAAATTGTGTACTTTCCCAAGAGTTAATTAGGCGATGCATAAATAACCGTATACAATAGTATGCATTTGTGTACGCATGCCAAGAATGAAAGGTTGTGAGGAGAAGTAAGTTGTCATCACGTGATATTGAGATGGAGACGAGTGCTGATATTCTTTCCATCGCATCCAGATACATCATTGTCAGTGTTGTGATAATTGCAATTGGCGCGATTTCATCAGTCTATGCAATTCTGGATTTTCTCATCTATGGAATGCTTCATGGTGCTTTCCTAGTATTTGGAGGATTTTTCCTAGGTATTGCATTCATGTTGATAGGCGCGTTCATTGGAGTCTGGGGTCTCTTTTGGATGCGATCTGAAGGGAAGAGACTTCGAAAGAGGTTTGAAGGTATCGTATCAATTGAAGGGAGTATGAGACCATGAGACATTCAGAGAAGGATGTAAAGATCACAGAAGCAAGTTCAGTTCCAGAGGAAGTCGCGAAACCAAAACTCAAGCAAGAGAAGGTACAGAAGATCAAGAAACCAAAGACGGTCACTTGGGAAGGAGTAACACAGAAAGTCTATGATCGTATCGAGTGGTATGCTACTCGCTTTATCATTATATCGACAGTAGGCGTTGTGATAGGCTTCATTGCTCTCGTCTATGGTGGTATAGCTTTCGTATTCACTGCGGCATCCCTCCAAGACGTCAGCGTCTTTCTTGCTGTGTTTATTGGAGTAGGTGCAATTGTTGCATCAATTATACTGCTTGCATGGGGCGTCTTCTGGCGCAAAAAGGTAGAAACTCAGTCTATCTTCTAGATCGTTCAATCAATTATTCTCATCAAGTAATCCAAGGCTCTATCTCACTGATGAGATAAGACGCCTTGGTTTTCGTTTTTTAGCTGCGTTATTATCTTTGATAAAAGGTACATTTAGCGAGTCACTTCATTCTAATCCCATGTTTAGTAGGGTACGCCCTTATGCAAGCTCTCTATCTGGATGTATGATATATCTTGATACTCCTCTATCAGCTAGTTCTTTTTCGATTCGGGCGATGTGGACTGCAATTGCAGCCTGTGAGTTTTTGAGTGACACAAGACTCAATCTGAGATCGCTATCCGAATCTTTAACGCCTCTGTGTGGTAATATAACACTAAAATTATGTATCCTGGAATTGTTGCTTTTGTGACTCAATGAATTCACCATTTTTAGTTTAGCATGCGTTCTGTTTGTAGAGATTTTCTACAATTATTATTATACATCAAATATAATTAAAGTCGCGTTAAACAAGATGATGTGGAAAGTTACTGGATGACGATGTGGCTACATCTGACTACCGCCATTTGGTTACATACTGTAATAGAAGTATTGTTTTGGAGAAATTATTGATACTTATTCACAAGAAATATTTCATTTTGAATAGCTTGTTGAATATGCAAAACGGAACGTACTTGATTGCCTTTTGATTCAGCTTAATCAATTTCGAACCATAGCCACTCGACTATATTAGAATTGCGAGAGTGCACCCTGAGCTCTCACATATCGCTCTGTATATTTGAACAGGAGACTGCCTACAACGATGAACAATATGTCTATTATCAATAATGCAGCTACAGCTTGAATAATTCCTGGAGCCAAGAATCCATACATCAAGAAAGACCTGAACGCATCTACACTCCAGGTCAAGGGAGATGCTAATGATACGTACTGCAATATTGGCGGAAGAACAACGATAGGATAGGATATTGGCGCTATAATGAGGAATACTTCCGATACCACCTCAATGATCATCCAGCCCTGTTTTGCTAGAAGCACTATGCAGGTTAGTGCAAACACTATTCCTTGCATGCCGATTACTGCAAGTACGACTATTCCTAGTGCTGGAAATACACCCCACAGGTTCAACGTGGCTCCGAAGAAAAGGACTGAAAAGATGAGCTGGAGAATCACCCCAAGACCACCATGCTGTACGTTATGAAGCATGGTTCCCCAGACTATCGTATCCCTTCTGATTGGTGTGGTCATCAGGGTTTCAAGAGTACCGACATTTTGTTCCCTTCTGAATGCCATGCCTGTACCCCAGAAGAGGCTCATAGCCAATCCTGAGAATGCGCTGCCTATAGCGATGTAGGTCACCCAATCAGTGGTGCCTGTATATGTTCCAAATACTGAGGATGTTGGACTACCTGCGACAGCCGTACCTGCGAGAAGCATGGGCAAGAACCATAGGAAAGGCATTACGATGAAATAGAGGACACTGAGGGGGTAGGAGAATTCTACTCTCCACTGCTTGATTGAGAGAGCGTTGGCAGCTCTGAGTTCAGCGCGTAGACCACCACGTTTCATCATCTTCTCATGTAGGCTTGAACTCTCTGTCTGTGTCATCTAGAACCCTCCCATGCTACCCCTCTCTTTTGTCCACTTCTCTCCGTAATTAAAGACTCCAATTCCAACAGCCCAGAAGAATATGAGAATCCCACACATCAGGGCAATAGACTGAAGGAACAGAAATAGGTCATATGTCCCTATGATGGCAAGATCTCTTATGACGACTATTGCTATGGTTGAAGGAATCAAGTATGCTGCGAATCTTGCCGGAGCTGGAAGGACCTGTAATGGGTAGGTTATCGGCGAGACCGTGAACACAGCGTTGTTGATGAGTTCGGTCAGAACACTTGGATCTTTGAATACAAGTATCATACCTGCAAGCATGAACCCGAATCCATAGAATGCGATTATCATCAGAAGCATAATCACAATAATCGGTCCAACTGCCACTAGGGTGTAGGACACACCGAAGAGTGCCATAGCGGTGAACAATAGGATGAAAGCTGATATTGTGGTCTGTACAGTATCTGAGAATGCAGCACCGAGGAGGATGCTAATTCTTGGAACTGGTGTCACAAACAGCGGTTCTAGTGTTCCAGAGAACTGCTCCCAGCGAAAGTTGTTCCCGATCGACCAGATGCTGGCATCAATATATTTGAAGATGAACCAACCAATCACAGCGAACTGGAGGAAGTCGCTGAATCCCGAAACCTCACTGAAATATTCACTTGTGCCTGGCCCTGCAACTGCAGTCATCATCAACAGGTATGGAGCTAACCATAAGATTGGCAAGAGACCCCAGATGAGTACATTGGTCGGATATCGAATTGCTATCCTGATATTCTTAACTGCGAAAATTCGTGATGCATTCCAGTCCATCATACGTGGCTGGAAATCAGTCAGATACCCATTTTCCAACTCTTCACGTTCTTCGTCAGCAGATCGAAGACTTTCACGAGTCTGCATCAATCCTCAATCCTCCGTCCTGTTAGTTTCAGAAAGACATCATCTAGTGAGGGTTCCTTGATCTCAAAATGCTCAACGCGTGCGCTCTGGTCTTGATGGATAAGATTCAAGACATGATGAGCCAAGTCATATCCATCCTTAGCAGTTACCACCAACTCTGAGTATCCATTTCGTGTTGTTGAATTTGCTGACATCACTCCATCGATCTCTCTGATTAACCCAAGGTCTGGGTCACCTTTGGTCTTGATATGAATGCTGTCATAATCTCGCACGTCTTCTTTCAATTCTTGTGGAGACCCGAAGCTCTTGATCTCTCCTTCATTAATTAATGCGATTTTATCACAGAGCAGGTCTGCCTCATGCATGTAATGTGTTGTGAGCAGTATTGTCTTGCTTTTCAGAGAGTTACGAATGTACTGCCGAAGGTCTGTTGCAAAGGTTGGATCTAGTCCCTGAGTGGGTTCATCTAGTAGCAAAACTGGGGGATCATGAATCAACGCTCTAGCGAACACGATCTTCATTCGCATTCCGTGACTAAGTTCCTCCGTTTTGATGTCCGCTTTCTCAAGAAGTCCCATCTGCCCTAGAAGCTCGTCTGCGCGCTCCTTTGCCTCGTTCTGTGGCATTCGATAGAGCTTGGCAAAGAAGATGATGTTCTCTCGCGCAGTAAGCTTCCAGTAGATGCTTCGTTCATTTCCTTGACATACGCCCATCGATGCTCTGGCATAAGTGGATTCCTTTAGGACGTCATACCCGTGAACTCTAGCAGTTCCAGAGGTTGGGAGAACAAGAGTTGCCAGGCATTTGATCAACGTTGTCTTGCCTGCCCCGTTGGGGCCCAAAAGGCCATAGATCTGACCTTTCGGTATATCCAGTGTAATCGACTTCAATGCGTCGACTCTTGTTTTCTCAACTGGGATGATGACCGCCTTCTTTTTTACACTAATGAAGGTCTTTGAAAGGTCTTGTATCTCTACAGCAATTTTGTTCAATATTATTACCTCCCCCAAAAAGAGGGTGAGAATGTTGGTGTTCGTAAAGCCCAGTATATTCACTCAGGTCTTATCGAACCCGAGTGAGAAAAGTTCGCCTCGGGTTTCAGTCCCGTATAAGTATTGTGAGCATGCGTAAACACCTATCTCTCGGGGATATTGAGTTAGTATATGAATTTTACCACACACATGAAATGGTGTTTCTGTGTTTATTGAATTTGTATGATAGCAGCTATAATGTTATTTGTTTATGATTTTGGAGCCCTGTTAATGCATATGCTCAATGCTAATTAAAGGAAAAAAACTCTCCTGAATATCTGCCATTCCGATACTGTCTTAGGGTGCATTAATTTTCAAGATTTCATGCAAGTAACGCCTGAACTTCTCATTGGAAGCTTGATTGGTCTTCTTGGATCTGCACTCTACGGACTCTCTGTTGTAGTTTATCGATCCCAGGCTGATGAGATTGGTCCAGTTGCCGTAAGCTCCATCAAGATGTGGGTAGCTCTGCCTTTCATGGCTGTCATGGTTCTTATCCTTCCTGGTTTCGATTCTATATTTCTTCCACTCTCTGTTATTGCTATTCTAGGTACATCAGTGACACTGGGTGCAGTGGTAGGCGATACCATCTATCTCTGGAGTCAAGAGCGAATAGGTGTGTCATACGCATTTCCAATCGCAATGTCGTTTCCTATCATGACATATTTCCTGACGGTTGTCTTTCTAAATGAGCCACCTGTACTCTCAAGACTTGCTGGGGCTGTTGTTGCTGTAGTTGGTGTGATTCTAATTTCGAATGAGCAGAATCGGAATCAGAAAGATACTGACACTCCACGTAGGCTTGATTTATGGGGAATTGGCGGTGCATTGTTGACAGCAATTCTTTATGCAGTCGGGACGACCATGCTTCAAGTGGGTATTGAAGGAGTTGACCCAATCAGTGGCAGCTTCGTCCGTGTTCTTTTTGGCAGCATCGCATTCGTTCCTGTATTTGCAGTTGCGCGTTATCAGGGGAAAGCAAGACCGACCAGCCACGCTACTATACGAGTGATAATAGCAGGATTCTTCGGGATGGCAGTGGGTTCTCTTCTTTATGTTGCAGCAGTCGCCTCTATAGGTGCAGCAATCATGTCTGTAATCTCTGCAACTGCTCCCTTATTCGCGATTCCAGTTTCGATCTTATTCTTGAAAGAGCGATTAACTCCCATTGCTGTAGTAGGAATAATCGCCACATTATCCGGAATCGTTCTTGTAGTATTGGGATTCTGATTTACTGTGGAGCTGCAACAAGTCCAACATATGTCTCAAGTACTTCTCGGTTTCGAAAGAATCTGATAAGCAGTTTCTGACCAACTTTGCCCCGCATCACTTTCTTTCTCAGGTCTTCCATTCCACTTATTTCGTCCTTGTCAATAGCTACTATGACATCTCCGGCCTGCAAATGTGCAAGCTGTGAAGGTCCTCTTGGTACCTCGAGTATCAAAGCGCCTCTATCAACAGCAAGACCATAATGTGATGAAATTCCTCTATTCAGCGTTACACCGACAATTCCCATCCAAGGTGTTCGAACAGTACCAGTTTCGATAAGTTCATCGAAGACACCTTTGAGAGCATCAACTGCAATAGCGAATCCTATCCCTTGGCTCCAAGGAATCATTGCAGTGGGAACTCCTATGAGTTTTCCTTCTGAATCGACGAGAGCTCCTCCACTATTCCCCGGATTGATTTGGGCTGATGTCTGAATGAGTCCTTCTAGAAATGATCTCTCGCTTTGAATAGTTCTATCCACTGCACTTACCATCCCAAATGTCACGGATGAGCCTAGTCCCAGAGGATTACCAATTGCAATAGCAAACTGCCCAACTTTCAATTTGCTTGAATTACCCATATCTATTGGAACAAGTCCTGTCGCCTCGATTTTCAGGATTGCAAGGTCTCTTGTCTTTGACTCTCCAACAACAACCGCTTTGAATGTACGCCCATCATGAAGAGTTACTTCTACATCTCTTGCTCCCTCAACTACATGAGCATTACTCACAATGAAACCAGTGTCTGAAAGAATCACACCAGAACCCTGACCTTGAACAGGAACGATACTCGAAAGTTGTGTTCTTGCTAGTCTTGTGGTTGAAACACTCACAACACAGGGAATAACTTGCTCAACAACTTCCACCAATTTCTTTTCTAGCTCTTGAAACATGCTATTAACAATATTTAAGAGAATATTAACTTCACGACAGCGGTAAATATCCATTTTCATGAAATTGCATGTTTTACAGATCAGACAATCCCTAGACCCTTCTTGCTTATATTGCCTGTGTGCCAAGCATAATCAGTGGTGTCAGTGATTGAATGGCTTAACTTTGTTATTTTAATCATATCCTCAATCTTATTCCTTGCTTTCTATATCCGGAGCGTAAGTCCTGCGCAGCTAGAAGGGAAAATAGGTGAGATTGCCTTCTCAAAATGCAAGACCTATCGAATAATTGCTGGTGTATTTGAGGGGATTACTGTTGTTAATTATGTAGTTTATTTCTTCTACCCTCTCCCAATTGGACTCCTGCGGACATTTCCTTGGGAATGGTGGATTTCAGCTGTTATAGCACTCGCCATTTTATTTCCCAGCCTCTATATTATGATTATAGGAGTAAAGGATGCAGGTGAGGAGACTCTTGAGCCCAAGAAAGAGCACGGTCTCTACACAGGAATATACGAGAAGGTACGTCATCCCCAAGCGATAGGAGAATCCGTGTTATGGTTCTCTATTGCACTATTCCTAAACTCCCCTTTTCTTATTCTCTTTTCATTCATCTGGATTCCGATATTCTATGTAATGTGCATTGCAGAAGAACGAGATTTGATCATCCGATATGGCCAACCCTATCTTGATTATCGTGACCGCGTTGGGTTCTTAATCCCGAAGAAATCAAAGAATTGAACCTATCATCTTAGAGCCTTGATTGGGAGATGGTGAGTTGGTATCTGGATTATCTGGCACCCTTATTGATATTACGGCTTATCTGAAAGATATATTACTATACAGCAAGCTATTTCATACCGGATGTAGGCTTCAGTTCTGAACAATGATGAGTCAAACCCCATACACAAATCTTGGAAGATATCTTGTTAGCAAGGTTCGTGTCAGTGATAATTTGAAAAACGCTATCAATCAATCAGTAAACCTAATCGGTGGATTTGAAAAGATTATAGCGCCCAATGACACTGTAACCATCAAGCCAAATCTGAATACAGCTGACCCCTATCCTGCTTCGAGCGATCCTCAATTTATCAGGGCTCTTGGCGAAATAATTCTTAATGCAGGTGCTGGAAAACTCAAGATTATTGATAGTTCCACGATGAGAGTATCAACGAGAAAAGTAGCTAATACAATCGGACTTACATCTGTCGCAGAAGAACTAGATGCTGAATTGATTTTCCTTGATGAACACGATTGGGTCAAGGTCGATATTCCAAGGGGAAAATTCATGAAGAAGGCTTCAATTGGAAAACCACTTCTTGAACGCGGAAAGACTGTCCTCGCTCCCTGTCTCAAGACTCATTTCTTGGCACGATATACAGGTAGTATGAAGTTGTTTGTAGGATGGCTGAAACATTCGGAACGAATTAAATTGCATCTTCAAAACCTAGAACCAAAGATAGCCGATTTAGCCTCTTATTTCAATCCAGACTTGATTGTGATGGATGCGAGAACTTGTTTCATTACAGGTGGTCCATCATCCGGAATCTGCTCATCTCCCAATATGATACTCGCAAGTGGTGACATGGTTGCAATCGACGTCGAAGGCGTACGAGCAATTCAGTGCTGCAACGCTGATAATAAATTGCAAATGGATGTCTGGGAAATCCCACAAATAAAACGCGCAGTTGAAATCGGAATCGGAGCAACATCCGATGCTGATATTGAGGTTATTGAATAGTAGTATTAAAACCCAAGAATCCAGTTGCTGTTGGATATTTTCATTTGTCGAACATTGGAGGTACCTTTATGACTCTTGATTTTTGGTTTGATCAATGTATATTGGTAGCCAAATCTTAACTTCAAGTCCCTGTGAATATTGCCCAGGAACCCGATCATGTAGCTCAATTCGTCCGCCGTATTTCTCAACAAGATGGTTGACTGTGTGGAGACCTAAACCCCCAAATCTTCGTGACATGTTGAACAGACCTGCTTTTGTTGAATCAGGAATACCGGGACCATCGTCACTGATTGATAGAAGATAATCTAATCCTGCTCTCTCGAGACGTATCCAGACCTTTTTCCGCTCTTTGACGTTATGTTCAATTGAATTCATGAGAATGTTCGAGACAAGGAGCTCAAGATACTCATCTGCATTAATTCTTGCATCACTCCCCATGATGAAAGTCTCGAATGTGATGTTCTCTGCGTGCGACATAGCCTCTATGCATGTTGTCACGGCTTGCGTTAGAGACCTCTCTGACAGTGGCACAGATAGGAGTTGTTCAGTTGAGTTTGCCTCTTGGATTATCCTTGAACAGCGTTTGATTGCATCGCATATCACTTTGTAAAATGAGTTCTTTACACTATCTTCTATTGCATTCATCATGAGTGCTGCACTGTTAAGTATGACCTGTAATTGCTGTGCTAAATCATGACCCATCAGATCGAGATACAAAAGTGCTCTGTCCTTAGCCGATCTTAATTCTCTCTCAGATTGTCGTCGACCACTGATGTCGACTGTAACTGTTTGAATGGCTGGGACTCCGTCATATTCCACTTGACTCGAAAAGCTTTCTACCCACCGAATCTCTCCATTCTTTCTAACATATCTATACTCATATCTCGGCGCGACTGCTCTACCAGCAATTTTGTCGCGCATTCGTTTTGTTAAATCTTCTCTATCATCCGGATGTACCAAGTCCCACACATCTTCAGCTGTCATTTTAGCAAGTTCATCGTCATCATATCCGACAAGATTCTTGAAGGCTGGATTGTAGTAGAGAAAATTCTCCTGTGTCATAATTGTAATTGCTTGAGGAGACTGTTCGGCAAGATTACGATATTTCAATTCAGAGGCTCTCAGATTTTCCTCAAATTCTTTCACATCAGTGATATCTATAAAAAGGACCTGAATAGCCGGAGCCCCTTCATATTCGATACTTCCTGAGAATGCTTGCACCCATCTTGTACTTCCATCTCTACGTATGAAACGATATTCGTAGGGCATTGGGATTGGTTTTCCCGCTTCTCTATCTTCTGCTATTTTACGAAGGAATTTCTTATCTTCTGGATATACTAAATCCCACGCCACTTTTGAAGGCATTGCGATTATTTCTTCAGGAGAGTAGCCAACGATTCGACCAAATGCTGGATTGACATACGCATATTTTTCATTCTGCATAATCGTCAATCCCTGAAGTGATTGCTCTGCAAGTAGTTGGTATTTATTCTCAACCGCCCGATGGTCTGAAACATCAGTTATGATTGCGAACGAGCCTCTAAAGTTGCCTTCTTTATCGATAATGGGAACTCCTGATATAAGAGTGGAAATGCTGCGCCCTGATTTGGCAACCCATTGTAACTCATATTTTGATGATAGTCCTTGTGCACGCTTAGCAATATGCTCTTTCTGAATTCTGATGTTGGCGTGATCGAGAAAATTAGATATTGGATAACCAATCATTTCATTGGTTGCATATTCTAGCAGCTCTCCAAATCTTCTATTGACATAGGAAAATTCATTCTTCTCATCCACAACGCCAAATCCTTCACTCAGAGATTCCAATAATACTCGATGACTCAGTAACTCTTCGAGAGACTCGAAATCTATACTATCTCTAGTTTTGCTTTCGTTCACCATATCGAAGCGGCCTCTCGGTGGTTAAGACGAGAAACACTATCCTCAATTCTTTTTCTCCTTATGTGTTGTATATCCATATCAGTTCTTCAGGTGGAGAGAAATTCAATTATCATTGAAAACAATCAAACAATAAGCAAAACTCCCACAGCTCTCAGAAGAACTCTAGCTGTATATATAAAACAAAGCAAATGAATCAAGATTGACAACAGTGCTGACTGTGTCTACACCAGTATATAGGCGATTGTAGAAAAACTACTACTCTGTGATTGCTGTCTGTAATTCATCACTTCGATTTTCTACTGTTTTTCGTATTTCTTTAAGCAGCTGTCCAAACGAGTTTTTGAAAGATGTATCAAGGTTCTCTATGGCATCGAGATCTCTAATCATGCCATTCAATCTGTCTTGAATTCCAATGACTCCTAGCTGGAAGATATCTGCAAAGCTTCCATTGATTGTGTATAAGACACGCTTTCGCCCTCGGCCAGTCTGATCGTAGTCTCTTTGGCCATCAATAACTCCCAGTGCTTCAAGTTGAGATACAATCAATCCCGCATTAGCCCGAGAATAGCCGGTTACGCGGCAAATATCATCTGAACTGAGTTTTTCTCCTGAATTGTACTGCTCAAGGAAAAATGCTGCAAGAACAGGACCTGCATTTGGTGATAGTCCAATCCACTTGGCAACTTTCTCGAATAGTCTTATCATGGGTATCTTGATCAAACCATTGGATTCACCCATATTTCTTCAACATCCTATTTTCTATAGCATGGCGTAACTTAGTAATCCTGCATCCATTTTTTCCAATTCCACCTAGCTATATATGATTATTGGGAATCGACCTCACGAGCTAAGATAAAGAATGCATCTCGACCTTCATACTTTCCTTTCCTAATCTTTGCGGTAGCATTGATTTTTATCTCATTATTGACTGCGATTGAAATATCACTTCTTACAATACTGCCCTCATTTGCGTTTTCAATGTCTGTTTTTATTTTCTCTATATCTACCCCTCTGTAGATATCCTGAATTGTCTTTTTCAATAAAACATCCATTGATACATTCAATCGGTCGAGGGTCTTCTTGTTCGCATAGACTATTTTATGATCAGAACCGATGATAAGAAAGAGATCATCAGATAATTCTGAAACTAAAGTCAATCCTGCCTTTGAATCGAGGATAGAATTTTCAGCATTGATTCTTGTCATATACGCTGCAATCTGGATTGAAATCGCCTCCAGAGTACGTCTATTCCTCTCAGGTATCTCATCGTGCGTGTGTGAAGCCAAGCTAAGAATCGCTACTGTCCGATCCTCAGATGTAACTGGAAGGAAAGCGACTGCTGTGAGATTCTTGTATTGCTCTTCTATTGTTTTCGAATTTTGAATATCCCTCATCGTTAGGTATACAGGTTTATCGATAGATGTTTCACCAGTTTCCTTATAGAAATTATAGAGAAAATGAGATGAAAGACCCTGACTCGAGGAAACATCAAATTTACCAGTTCGACCATCTATCAAGTATATCCCTCCGCTATCAATTCCTTCTAGTTGCACGACCGTCTTTAGAATACCATCTAGAGCATCGGTAAGATTTGTTGCCTTGCAGAGAGTGTTGCCAAGTTCTTGCTGTAGTATTAGCGAGTGCTCGACTTTTCGACGTTCGTTAATCTCATGAAGAAGACGTTGGTTCATCTCCTCAAGCTCTGCTGTGCGTTCTGCCACCCGATTTTCAAGATCCGCATATGCTGCTTCAAGAGCCTCTTCTGACCTTCTCTGCTCTACCTCAGATATAATTCGAACAGCAATCTGGCTGAAGAGTTCTCGAACTTCATCGTCTCCTTTCTTAAGATAGTAATCTGCTCCTAGATTGAGTGCGCGTATTGCAACCGCCTCTTGACTCCTACCTGTGAGAATGATGAAAGGAATGTGTGGATTTGCCTCACGAACCCATTCAAGAAGATCGAGTCCTGTCCTACTATGAGGTCCGAGATAATGATCGCAAACAATTGCGTCAAATTTCTCTTCCTCGAGTTTTTGGAGGGCTTCCTGATCAGTATTTACTCCGATTAATTCGAATCTTTCATCTTCTTTCTCAAGAAACTTACTAGCAAGAAATAGGAGGTCCTCATCATCATCTACAACTAGGACCCGTATCTTCATTTCCTCTCCACCTCAAGCCTCAATTGAGTTATTTCAATCTCTGCGATATAAGTTGTAAGATATTATTATTCTCATAAATACCTTCTAAGACACTCAAGAGTGTAGGAAGTTCATACTTCCCTAAAAAATGCAACCATTTGCTTACGATTGGTCGGAGTGCAATGCCTGCATACACACATACTTTAAAACATTGAAGTGATAACGATAGTTATCTACCATCACAAAGATAAGGGTAGAGTGATAAGTGAAATCCCAATAAGGTGGAGGTCATGGCGGAACCAAAGGAAGATGTACTTCCAGTGATTCACCTGCAGATTCGCATCTCAAAGCCTCTAGATGAGGTTTGGGCTGATTTTCTAGACCCAATCATGATGCTACTTTGGTTGGGTAATGAGATTAGTGCTGATGTTCGTGTTGGAGGTGCAATCAGATTCCTTGGACCCAACGCTCCTACAACTCCCGAGATAGCTAATCAATGGGAGATTAAGGAAATTAAACAAAAGAAGGTCTTGCTTTTGAGTTGGAGGATTATGGGAGTTGATACCCTTCTCGTAATCCGATTCAATCCCATCGGTCCTGGGACTATGATACAGGTTAACCATGGAGCTGTTCCTGTGTCAGCGAGAGCATATCACCTTCCAGAGCACTGGAATCTATTGCTAGCCAATTTCAAGAGTGCAGTCGAATTAGGTACTCCGGCTTTGAGATTTGTCTATACCGACTATCATCCACTTCGTATTACACGTTATGACCCAATAGATGTGCGCCTTAGCGTAATCTGCAAGACTCCTCCCTCATTGCCATTTGATGTTTGGACCAATCCTGAAAAGCTGAAGCATTTCATACGCGCTGAAGAACCAAAGGTTGATCGACAATACGCTGGAATCTACACTTGGTGGGCAGAAGGTAAAGGACCTGTTGTCTTTAAGAAAATGATTCCTGACAAAGAATTAGAATTCTCTTGGGTACATGGTGATGAGCCTGAAACCATTGTGAATGTTCGCTTTGAGGAAGTGAATGAACACACTTTGGTCACGCTTCATCATCACAGTTTCAAATCCCCTGCTGCAACTATAGGCTATGATATTGGGTGGTCTGGAATACTAGCTGAACTCAAACTTGTTTGCGAACTGGGTGAATCCGGCATTGAACGCATTAGTGATTGGGGCTAGATTGTACAACATTTTCTACATGGGGAAAAGAATAATTCCTGGAAAGATGAACCACCACATGGCTACAGCTGTCACCATTGGAATGAAGAAATTATCTGTCCATCCAATACTTAACACCTCAGCAGTCGTTGCAAATGCAGCAACAATGAAAATTTGAGGTAAAATTCTAAGAATACTTGTATCCGGAGAATAGACTAGTAACGAAGCAAAGATTGCTAGAACCGTGAAGACGAATACCGCAATACTTCCTTCCAATGACTTATTCCTATATTTTCGTTTGATAATTTTTCCTCCATATGGTCTCCCAATTATCTCACCAGCTGCATCGCCCCATGCAACAGCAAGTATGGCGGCAACGAAGATTTCGGGTCTCGAAAAGAAGAGGAGGAAAACAGTACCGAACGATATCATTCCCATAAATCCCGCCATGAATGTTTTAGTTCGGGTGTCTTCATCTCGACTACCTGCGAGAAGCAGATCCCAAATCAACTCGCTTTTATGAGCCCAAGAATAGAAGAGGATGAAAACAAATATTCCTGCAGCGAAAGCTGGACCACTCAGATTTGAATATCCAACAAGTGTGAGACCAACTACGCTTCCCATGGAAGTATGGACTAGTTTTCTTGCCTTCCATTTTGGCCTTCCTGAGCATGCTAAGTAGTATGCAGATGTCAGCACCACTGAAACAATCATTCCAGTTGCCACTGCCATCCCCACATCTACAAGGGTCAAAGACCCTATGGACAAATCGACCATCTTTGGCAGCTCCGAAGGTTACGAATGACTATTTCATTATTATTGTTCTATGCTAGGATCTCTTCTTTTGGTTATCTCAATTATATATGCTCTACTTCTGACAACGAGGGCAGAAATAGACCTGACCTCCACCATGGGTTATCATCTCGATTCTCGCCCCACATTCAGGACAGTCCTTTTCTTTCATATTAGAACCCATTACAGGAGTGTATCGTCCTTGTTCTCCAAAAAGGTTCTTCCAACTATCTTTTCCCCCTGAGCAGATACGTGCATTTAGAATCTGCTTCATTGCATCGTACAAATCATGTTTCTCATCATCATCTAAGGATGATGTGTTTCTCTTTGGATGAATTCTTGCTTTATAGATTATCTCTTGAAATGCAGCATTACTCAAACCAACTACTATTGCTGTCCTACCAACAATAGCAGCTTTGATATTCTGTTTCTTTGCATCCAATAGCTCGCAAAATCTTTCGAATGTAAACTCATGCTCTCCAACTGGTGAGGGTGTATCTGAAAAATCTCGCTTTATGACATAGAGGTCTTTGACCCCGCTATCGGAAGCTGCAAGGATGCATCCCATACCTGTCTGTCTAATAGTAAAGAAAGTATCATCACTGAATTCAATCTTTAGGTGATGCTTCTTAGGTAGAGAATCTCTGTCTTTATGATAAAGAATTTCAGCTCCATAGTCTGGACACAAAACAAGATTCATCTTCTTGTTCATCTTGATATGAATCACATTGCCTCTGTAATTGATTGATTTGATAGTACAGCCAACTAACCTATCATAATCATCACGGTTCTTATTGATGAATCCGACTCTCTGAAGTTTCTCGAAATCTTGAAGGTCGTATGATTTGATTTTCTTGTCGAGGAGAATTTGAGTCATTTGTTCAGCAAGAATCTGAATTTCTGGAAGCTCAACACTCACTGGATTCAACTTCCCAAACGCGATGTTTTCTGATATTAGATATGATTTATACGTTTTACCTCAAGTAGAATCCTCGTATTCTCAAACTGTCAGGGAGACGCTCTCATCTTTTATATATCAATTCCAGTCTACATATAGTACAACTATAGATACTGAATATCTCCTGATACAATAAGATCTGAAAAAACATGTGTAGCACACTCAACACCACATTAAAGTCAATGCAGGTTAGCCAGAATTGTTAATATTCAATAGAGCTGTTCGCGCCTTCAAAGCAGCGTGATAGACAGAATCTGTGTGCTCTCATCCTGCATTGCTATTATTCTCATCAAGTTCACTCATTCAATCCTGTATTGGACTGCTCAGGATTCTAGGATCAGTCCCCCTTTCTTCTAGCTCCTTTTCGATTCTTGAAATATGTACCGAGCTAGCAACGACTGCATTCTTCAGAGTCACCAGCATTAGCTTAAGCTCGCTATCTGAGTGAGTTCTGATTTTCCTTGGTAGTAAGACATTGAGTGCGTGCTTGCGTCCGCTAATTGTCTCAGTCATCTTCTTCACCACCTCCTCCCATTTGATTGTGATGCTTGGAAAAATCCTGAAAAGAAACGACATGTTTGCTGGGTATTGCTTTCTGTAAGTTTGAAAATTTAGCGCATTCTCTGCTCCATGCTTCGTATGGGATTTTCCTTTTCATTTGACATCACCCCTGTTGATATTCTCAACCTTTAAGATCCGAATCATTGACTGGTTTCGGATTTTCTATCTTGAGTCTGTGAAGCTTGGACTATCCCTGCGTTGCATGCTGTTGTTTTTTATCGAATGCGTAAGTGTATTCATGTGTGCGATTTCATTGAAGATTCAATGTTCAAGTAAATATAGTACACCAAAAGTAATAATCTTAGTCAATTTTCAATCAAGCACAAGTTGTGTATTCATGTTTCTATCGAAACATCAATCGAAGAAATTTGCACGCTTTCGTTCATATTTTGTAGTTTCATAAAAACCTACTTTATTCAATGCTAGTTGTCCACTTTTTGTTTGGTGAACAGACTATCGCAAGTTATCAATTGATGATGGAGATGAAACATCATTCTATTCATCTATGTCATATATCGACATGTAACGAAATCACAACGACCCAATTCGTGCCAATCATTATCACAAAGATGCACAGTTTTTGCAATCGACCATGGTTATGGAGTGGCATTCTTTAGCTCATCATCGTTAAATGTAATTTTGCTAAAATAGAAATTATGTCGGATATGCTAAGTAGAGCCATACATCACGCATTAGAAGCAAGCAGTAATCCTGAGCGGAAAGAGAAAATAGCTGAGTACCTAAAAACTTCATCCTTAGGATTCATTGGAGTGGAACTCCCTGACATACATAGTATCGTCAAATCTCATATACGCAGTCTCAACATTGATGATTTTCCTAGTCTAATGACAGCGTTATGGGGTATCGAGACATTCGAAACCAGAGTAGCGGCTATTGATATCTTGAAGGAGTATGCCAAAAAGGGCAATGTTGATACAGCTATGGATATCGCTGATAACTGGATAGATGATGCAGATACTTGGGGAATAACGGACCCTCTCTGTTCTCCTACGATCGGATCCCTTATTCTACGCGATCCTAAAGTTGAAGTGACTCTCAAATCCTGGCGCAATTCTGATAACTTCTGGAGACGTCGATGCTCAGTATTGCCCTACCTATATCTAACACTAAAGGCTCAACATACGCCAGAGTTCAATAAGAAGATTCTCGAGGCTGTTACGCCCCACATATCTGATGAA
>Ga0224495_10000901_pt1 | contig 22306 bp, 19 predicted proteins | sample SF_Jul11_sed_USG_FD_168128 | JGI IMG/M metagenome (GOLD analysis project Ga0224495, IMG submission 168128) | Sediment microbial communities from San Francisco Bay, California, United States - SF_Jul11_sed_USGS_4_1 | ecosystem: Environmental > Aquatic > Marine > Sediment | place: USA: California...
GCATACGGATATTCTGAGCATCAGGCCGGATCTGCCGCCGTGCCTGGTGGCAATCATTAACAAGTCGCTGGCCAAGCTGAACGAGGATCGTTATGCCAACGGCGCAGAAATGGCGGATGCGTTGCGCAAATGCGCTTCAAGCCTGCAGGGGTGAATATGAGAATCGACGAAGCTCTGGAAATTGTCAGCCAGACACATTCAGGAATGGTGCGCTCCCACAACGAGGATAGCGTGGCGTCTGAACCCGCCTATGGCTTGGTGGTGCTGGCGGACGGCATGGGCGGCTATAATGCCGGCGAAGTGGCTAGCGGAATGGCCGTTTCGGTAGTTATGTCGGAAATAAGCCAGCGCTTGCAAAAAGAGTGCCCGACGGATCGTGACAAGGAAACCGGTGAAGAGCTGGCGGTATTGCTGCTGCGCGAAAATATTCAGAAAGCCAACGCTTCAATTTTTAATGCCGCGCAAAGCCAGCCGCAGTATGCCGGAATGGGGACGACGATCGTTTCCGGTTTGTTTTATGATAACCGCGTGGCGGTCGGCCATATAGGCGACTCGCGTATGTACCGGTTGCGCGGAGAAACATTGGAAACCATCACCCGCGATCATTCATTGCTGCAAGAGCAGATCGATGCCGGGATAATCAGCGTGGAAGATGCGCGCATATCCAGAAATAAAAACCTGGTGACGCGCGCGGTCGGGATCGACGCCGAAGTGGAAGCGGAAGTTCATGTGCACGATGTGCTGGTCGGCGATATTTACCTGCTATGTTCGGATGGTTTGAACGACATGGTGGAAGATGGGGATATTCAGGCCACGTTATGTGCGTTTCAGAGTAATTTGCCGCTCGCGGCGAGCCAGTTGATAGAACTGGCAAATGATAATGGCGGGCGCGACAATGTCTCGGTGATACTGGTAAAAGCTAAAGGCAAATTTGCCATGCCGCGTGGCTGGCTGGCAAAACTGTTCAATTGTTTCAGGAAATAATTAGCACGAGGATACGACTATGGCAGCAAAACTGATTCTTAGCATGGATGGGGCGGTGATCAAGGAATACCCGCTTAACAAGGAGCGCATGACCATCGGGCGCAAGCCGCACAATGATATCGCCATCGATAACTTGGCGGTGAGCGGCGAGCATGCGGCTATCGTCACCATCCTGCACGACTCCTTTCTCGAGGATCTTGACAGCACCAACGGGCTGGAAGTGAACGGGACGCCGACCAAAAAACATTTTTTGCAGAACAACGACGTGATCGGCATTGGAAAATACAAGCTGAAATACATCAACGATCAGATCACCCAGAGCAGTCCTGCAGATTTCGAAAAAACCATGGTATTGAAAGCCCCTGTCAAGCAGGCGGCTCCAGCTGCAGCTCCAGCAGCTCCAGCAGCTCCAGCAGCAGCCAAGCCAGCAGGGGCGCCGCCCGGATTTTCCCAGACGCAGCCTAATGTGGCCAAAGCGGCAGTTGAAAAACAGGTGGAGATAACCGGTAAACTTGAGGCGATGCAACCGGCGGCTCAGGCTGCTGCTGGACCGGTTGCCGTGGTGCAGGTTCTGACCGGAGCCAATGCCGGCAAGGAACTTGAGCTGGTAAAAAACCTGACCACGCTGGGCAAGCCCGGCGTGCAGGTTGCGGTATTGACCCGCCGCCCGCACGGTTATTTCATTACCCATGTGGAAGGGGCCAGCCATCCGACAGTAAACGGTACGCCTTTGAGCGATCAGCCGCATCAGTTGAACGATCATGACGTGATCGAACTCGCCGGCGTCAAGATGGAATTTTATTTTAAAGGATAGGGTGGTGGCCTTCAGAGGACAGAAGACAGATGACAGAAGACAGCGGTTCTGTCGCGGCTACGCCGCTTTTATATTGAACAAACCGCGTAGCGGCACAAATATATCAATTCTCCGTTTTTAGTTCTCAGCCCTCTGATACGCGCCGTGAAAAAAAATGCAATTCTTATCGGGCTTGGCCTGCTGATAGCACTAATGTTTGTGGGTAATGCCGCCCGTTTTTACCGGCTGGATTTTGTCGACCAGCTGTCTTTTATTCTCCACGATTACCGCCTGAAATTGACCATGCCACGCACGGTCGATGAACGCATCGTTATTCTCGATATAGACGAAAAAAGCCTTAAGGAAGAGGGGCGCTGGCCGTGGGGGCGTGACCGTATGGCCTTGCTGATGGACAAACTGTTCGACAAGTATGGTATAGCCGTGGTCGGGTTTGACGTTGTATTCGCCGAAAAGGATGAAAGCTCCGGGCTGAAGGTGCTGCAAAAACTCGGGCAGAACCAGCTTAAGGATGTGGCGCAATTCCAAGCTGTCCTAGCCAATATACGGCCGCAGCTCGAGTACGACAATATGTTTGCGGAAAAAATTAAAAACCGCAAGGTTGTGTTGGGGTATTACCTGACCGATCACAAAGACAAAAACGTGTCCGGGATGCTGCCCGCGCCGACTTTCCCGGCAGGCTCTTTCAAGGGGCATCCGATAGCGTTTACCAAATGGAACGGCTATGGCGCGAACCTCCCCGAATTGCAGCAGGCTACGGCCAGCTCGGGGCACTTCAATCCGATGGTGGATTTTGACGGCAGGGTGCGCCGCGTGCCGATGCTTGCCGAATATGATGGGGCATATTATGAATCCTTGTCTCTAGCCATGGTGCGCACGTTGCTGGGCCAGCCAAAAGTACTGCCGGGTTTCGCCGAGAGCAAGGCTAGCGGATATGCTGGCCTCGAATGGTTGGAGCTGGACACCGCCGGCGGGAAATTGAAAATTCCGGTGGATAGCGATGTGGCAACCTACGTGCCGTATCGTGGTGGTTCAGGGAGTTTTCGCTATATCCCTGTCGTGGACGTGATGCATGATCGCGTTGATCCCGCACAACTGAAAGACAAAATAGTGCTATTGGGCACCACGGCGCCTGGGTTGATGGATATGCGCTCCACCCCGGTATCTGAGGTTTACCCGGGAGTGGAAGTTCACGCCAATATGATCTCCGGTATTTTGGACCAGAACCTGAAGGAAAAACCGGCTTACATGTTGGGGGCTGAGGTAATCTGGTTGTTGTTGATCGGCATTATTTTGAGCTTCCTGTTGCCGGCCTTGAGCCCGGTCAAGGCTATTTTGGTGTCGGCCTTTGTGCTTGCTGCTACGACTTTGCTAAGTATATTTATCTGGCGCTACGGGAATATATTGATGTCCATCGCGAACAGCTTGGTAATGATCGCTTTGCTGTTCGCCTTGAACATGTCCTATGGATACTTTGTCGAGTCGCGCACCAAACGGCAGATTACCAGCCTGTTCGGGAAATACGTGCCGACCGAACTGGTGGACGAGATGAGCAAAAACCCCGAGCAGGTGGTCTCGATGGAAGGCGAAAGCCGCGAGATGACTATTTTGTTCTCGGATGTGCGCGGCTTCACCTCCATTTCCGAGGGGTTGGACCCCAAGGAGTTGAGCCAGTTGATGAACGAGTTTCTCACCCCGCTTTCGCGCGTGATTTCCAAGCATCACGGCAAAGTGGATAAGTATATGGGGGATTGCATCATGGCGTTCTGGGGCGCGCCGAAACCGCTGCCTGACCATGCACGCAACGCCATTTTGGCAGGCATCGAGATGCAGGCGACCCTGAAAGCATTGCAGCCACATTTCAAGGAGCGCGGCTGGCCCGAGATTCACGTAGGGGTAGGCATCAACAGCGGGCGCGTCAGTGTCGGCAACATGGGCTCGGAAGTGCGTGTTGCCTACACCGTGATGGGCGATGAAGTCAACCTGGCTTCTCGCCTGGAAGGGATAACCAAAAAATACGGAGTGGGTATCATCGTCGGCGAGAACACACGCAATGCTGCCCCAGAATTTTTATATCGCGAGCTTGATCATGTTCAGGTCGTCGGCAAAGATAAGCCCGTGGCGATTTATGAACCGCTCGGACTGACCAGCAAGGCAAATAAGGCGCTGCTGGATGAAATCAAACTATTCCACGAAGTGCGCCGCTGTTACCGCAAACAGGATTGGGATCAAGCCGAATTGCAATTGATGAATTTGCAGCGCATGTCGCCGGAAACCGCGCTGTACCGCATTTATGCCGAGCGCGTCAACCATTTTCGCAAGAACCCGCCGCCTGCGGATTGGGATGGCGTGTTTGTATTCCAATCCAAATAATCCGGTCAATATTTCCAGGTGCTCAGGATAAAATGAAACTCAGGGTATTGGGATGCAGCGGAGGAATCGGTGGTAATCTGCGCACCACCTCGTTCCTGCTGGATCACGATGTGTTGATTGACGCCGGCACCGGCGTCGGTGAACTGGGCCTGTCCGAGCTTGCGAAAATAGACCATGTTTTTGTCACGCATTCGCATATGGATCATATTGCGTGCCTGCCGCTGATGATTGACAGCATCGGCTTCATGCGCGATCACCCATTGACCCTCTATGCAAGCGAAGAGACGCTTGGCATCCTCAGGAAGCATTTGTTCAACTGGGAGTTGTGGCCGGATTTCAGCGAAATTCCCAATGCGCAGCAACCCTACGTGCGCTACCAGCCGATAAATCTAGGTGAGACAATAGTTTTGAAAGGGCGCAGGATAACCGCTATTCCCGCCAACCATGTAGTGCCCGCCGTTGGTTACCATTTGGACAGCGGCGACGCCAGCCTGGTATTTAGCGGCGATACCACGACTAATGATGCTGTATGGAAAGTGGTAAACAAAATTAAAAATTTGCGCTACCTCATCATCGAGACGGCTTTCTCGAATAGCGAAAAAAATCTGGCGGTGCTGTCCAAGCATTTGTGCCCCAGCCTGCTCGCCGAAGAGCTGGTCAAATGCAAATGTGATGCCGAAGTATTTGTTACCCATCTCAAACCGGGAGAGCTGGAATTGACCATGCGGGAGATTGAGGAATGTGTCTCCGGCGCTCCCCCTAAAATGCTGCTGAATAATCAGGTGTTTGAATTCTAGGAGGCGTTGAATGAATTACGTTCTTGATACCATGCTGTGGCTGCACTTGAGCCAAGGATGGCGCGGTAGTAGGCTAATAAATATGATAGAGGAGCAGGAATGAGTACAGTCATGGCGGCCAATAGCGCTGCTGGCAACGTTGGAGATATGAAGCTCAGGCTCGAGTTCACCAAGAATCTCAATCATGTCAACAATAAGATACATGCCACCGGCAACGTTGACGAAATTATGCTGGAGCTCAGCAAGGATATATGCACGCTTTTCAATGCGGATCGTTTGACTATCTACGTGGTGGGCGATGACAAAATATCTCTTGTTTCAAAAGTCAAGACCGGGCTTAACTCTTTCAAGGATCTCAAATTACCCATTGCCGAGCAAAGCGTCGCCGGCTACGTTGCGATGCACAAAAAGCTGCTCAACATCAAGGATGTTTACGATGAAAAAGAGTTGGCGCAATACAGCCCGCATCTGCGTTTTTTGCAGGAAGTAGACAAACGCACCGGCTACCGCACCAAGCATATGTTGGTTGCGCCGATTCTCGATGAAGCCTCCAAAGAGCTGGTGGGCGTCATCCAGGTTATCAATAACAAGGCGGGCGTCCCTTTCACGTTAATGATTCAGGAGGGCGTGGAGGAGCTGGCGCAGACCATGGCGGTGGCATTGCGCCAGCACCAACGCCAGCAAAGCAGCGCGGTAAAAAGCAAGTATGATTTTCTGGTGTCCGACGGGGTGTTGTCTGCGGCGGAATTCGAGCTGGCAACGCGTACCGCGCGGCGAAAAAGCATCGACATCGAAGAGGTGTTGATAGACGAATTCCAGGTTAGCATCCCCGCTTTGGGCAAGGCGCTATCCAGCTTTTTCGGAGTTCCTTACGAACCTTACAAGGCGGATCGCGTCAAGCCGCCCGAGCTGTTGAAAAACCTGAGGCGTGAATATGTCGAGAGCGGCCACTGGATCCCGATCGATGAGACCCAGGAAGGAGTGACGATTCTGACCACCGACCCGGAGCGGATTCAGGCTTCGCGGGTAGTCAACAACATTTTCCCCAAGAGCCGGTTGGCCTATAAGGTTTGCTCGCAGCGCGAATTCAAGCAGACTCTGGATTTGTTCTATGGTGGAAGCTCGGCTGCTGAAGGAAGCGGCATCCTGGCTGGCGACGAATCATCTGTAGATGATCTGCTGACCAGCCTGGGAGGAGACGAAGAAGAAGCGAGCGGCGTCAGCCAGGAAGAGGTCAGCGCCGCCGCCGATAACGAACTGGTCAAGCTGGTCAACAAAATCATTGTAGATTCTTACCGGATGGGTGTATCCGACATTCATATCGAGCCCTTGCCGGGCAAGGGCAAGACGCAGATTCGCGTGCGCAAAGACGGGTCGCTGATGACATACATCGAAATACCGTCCACTTATCGCAATGCGCTGATCACACGCCTCAAAATCATGTGCGACCTGGATATATCCGAGAAGCGCAAGCCGCAGGACGGCAAGATCAAGTTCAAGAAATACGGGCCGCTCGATATCGAACTGCGTGTCGCGACGATACCGTCGCAGGGCGGCGTCGAAGACGTAGTGATGCGTATCCTGGCTTCCGGAGAACCGTTGCCGCTGGAAAAAATGGGCTTCTCGAAGCGCAACGACGAACTGATCAGGACGACAGTGAGCAAGCCCTACGGTTTGTTTTTCGTGTGCGGCCCGACCGGCTCCGGAAAAACGACCACGTTGCACTCCATCCTGAAATTCATCAATACCCCCGATACCAAGATATGGACGGCCGAAGACCCGGTGGAAATCACCCAGAAGGGTTTGCGTCAGGTGCAGATCAACAAAAAGGCCGGGCTGGATTTTGCCACCATTATGCGAGCGTTCCTGCGTGCCGACCCGGACGTGATCATGGTCGGTGAAATGCGCGACAAGGAAACTGTGTCCATCGGCATCGAAGCCTCGCTGACCGGCCACTTGGTGTTTGCCACGCTGCACACCAACAGCGCGCCGGAATCCATCAACCGACTGCTGGATATGGGCATGGACCCGTTCAATTTTGCCGACGCGTTGCTGGGCATTCTGGCGCAACGCCTGGGCAAACGACTGTGCGGCGACTGCAAGAAACCGCATACCGCGACCGCCGATGAAATAAAAGCGATGCTTACCGAATACAGCGGCGAATTGATGAATACCTCGACATGGAAAAAAGATCCTGCCGCTGCGACCAAGGCGCTGTATGGCGAATGGGTCAAACTGTTTGCCAATGAAAAAGGACAATTCACGCTGTATACCCCGGTAGGTTGCGAGAAATGCTCGGGCACCGGCTATCGCGGACGGGTGGGTTTGCACGAGCTGCTGATCGGTACCGATCAGGTGAAAAAAGCCATCCAGGAGCATGCGCGCGTCGCCGAGCTGCTGGCCATCTGCCTCGAAGACGGCATGCATACCCTGAAGCAGGACGGCATGGAAAAAGTCCTGCAAGGCATTACCGATATGCATCAAATACGCGCAGTGTGCATCAAGTAGGATGGCACGTTTCTGTGCCCACGACGCGTGGGCAGATGAAACCATGCCCACCCTACTGACTAAATTTACCAGTTTGCACGGAGGCGGAATTTATGGAATCGACAGACAACCTGCTGCGCCGGCTCAAAGAGCTCAACGAGATCGGCATCGCGCTGTCGCAGCAGCGCGATTTAAATAGCCTGCTGGAAACCATCCTGGTGGCGGCAAAGCGCATCACCAATGCCGATGCAGGTACGCTTTATCTGCTCGAACAGGAACAGCAGACGCTGCGTTTCGAGATTCTGCGCAACGACTCGCTTAATGTTGCGATGGGCGGAACCAGCGGAGTGCCGATCAGTTTTCCCGAGATACGGCTATACGATGACATTGGCAAACCCAATCATGCGATGGTGGTGAGCCACGCCGCTTTGACCGGTGAAACGGTCAATATTTCAGATGCCTATCAGGCGCAAGGTTTCGATTTTTCCGGCACCAAGGGGTTCGATGCTAAGACCGGGTACCGTTCCCAGTCTTTTCTGACTGTGCCGATGCGCAACCACGAGAACGAAGTCATCGGCGTGCTGCAACTGATCAATGCGAAAGATAAGACTAGTGGCACCGTGGTACCGTTTTCAAGCGACGATCAGCAATTGTCGGAATCGCTCGCTTCACAGGCTGCCATCGCCCTGACCAACCGACATCTGATCAACCAGCTGGAGGAGCTGTTCGAAGCCTTCATCCAGCTCATCAACACCGCGATTGACGATAAATCACCCTATACCGGCGGACATTGCGAGCGCGTGCCGGTGCTGACCATGATGCTGGCGGAGGCAGTCAACCGCACCACCCAGGGCCCGCTCAAAGATTTTGTGATGACCGACAAGGACCGGTATGAGCTGAAAATCGCCGGCCTGCTGCATGACTGCGGCAAAATTACCACTCCGGTGCACGTGGTGGACAAGGCGACCAAGCTGCAAACGATTTTCGACCGCATCCTGCTGGTTGACACCAGATTCGAGGTGCTCAAGCGCGATGCCGAAATTGTCATGCTGCACGCGCTCTGCCAGGATCAAGAATCAAGGATCAAGGAGCAAGGCATCAATTCTATCCGTGCCGAATACGAGGCGCGCATCCGGCAATTCGACGATGACCGCGAATTTCTGCGCCATTGCAATGTCGGCGGCGAGGCGATGTCGGAAGAAGCGCAACAGCGCGTGCGTCAGATCGCCACTTATCAATGGCGCGATGCCGACGGCAAAACAGGTAATTTTCTCAGCGACGACGAAGTCGAAAATCTCACTCTTCGCGCCGGCACGCTAACTGCGGCAGAACGCGAAATCATCAACCACCATATCGTGGTCACGATCAAAATGCTGGAATCGCTGCCCTGGCCGAGACACCTCAAAAAAGTCGCCGAGTATGCGGGCGGGCATCACGAGCGCATGGACGGCAAGGGTTACCCGCGCGGGCTTACGCGCGAACAGATGTCGGTGCAGGCCAGAGTCATGGGTATCGCCGATATTTTCGAAGCGCTCACCGCCAAGGACCGTCCGTATAAAAAAGGCAAGACACTCACCGAATCGCTGACCATCCTCGGCAAGTTCAAGCTGGGCGGACATATTGACCCCGATCTGTTCGATGTGTTCATCCGCGAAAAAGTCTATCTGGATTACGCGAAGCAATTCCTTGCGCCAGAGCAGATAGATGATGTGGATTTGGGCAGGATTCCTGGGGTTAAACTGGATCAATAGTGTTATTTTTCTTGTTGAGCCACCGGTTAAACATTTCAACGTAGGCATGCTCAAGATTCATGGTCAGATCTTTTGCATCGCATAGCGGGCTATTGCCCATATGTTCGCGCTGGCTGAAACGGAGCGAGCTGCGCTGTTCAACATCCCGTGAGAGCGCGACAACCTTGTCAATGTATTCTGCTTCAGCATGGGCTATCCATTCCGGGTGGTCGATGGCGTTCAAAATCGCGGCCGTCGCTCGCGATGTTACGCGGTCACCTTTCAGAGTGATGACCGGCGCACCCATCCACAACGCGTCGCAGGTTGAAGTGACGCCGCCCATGGCGCCGACAGGATCAAGCACAATATCCAACCGATTATAATAAGCCATGTGCTCACGCCAACTGGGCGTGATGCTGCCATCTTGGAGTTCGATGCGATCAGATGGGATGCCATAGCCGCACATATCATCCAGTATACGTTGGCGATTGGCGGCATCGGCCAACTCTTTGGTTTTTAGCAGTATCCGCCCTTCCGGCAGTGCGTGAAGCACTTTGGCCCAAAGTGCAAGGGTTGCAGGGGTCAATTTTCCCAGTTGATTAAAACTCCCCATCCACACAGTATGGTCCGAGGGTGGCCGCCAATCTGGCAAAGGGGCATCTTTGCCGTCATAGCTCCAGGACACTCTGGGCAGGCGCCACACCTGCTCACTGAAGTGGCTGTCCGTTCCGGGGGGCGTCACTATTTCGTCGCCGATCCAATAATCCATCTCGGTCAGCCCGGTGCTGGCGAAATAACCCAGATAATAAGCCTGCACTGGCGCGGCGCGGCGGGCGAACACACCCATGCGGTTGCCTGACGTATGGCCGGAGAGGTCAATGAGGACGTCGATGTCGTCCGCTTCGATACGATCTCGGGCAACAGCGTCGCTTAACCCCGCGATTTGCACCCAGTGCTCAGCCAAGGCATGAAACCGAATCGTGACGGCATCCTGTATTACGCTGTTCGAGTAGGCGAACAGCTCGACCCGTTTCCGGTCATGGTGGGTAAAAAGCTGTTCGATAAAATAGCTCACCGCATGTTGGCGAAAATCTCCCGACACATAGCCCACTTTCAGTCGTCTCCTGGCGAGCGGAGCGCGCTGAAAAATCCGGTAGCGTGCCGCCTGGCGATCCTGCCTGGGCAAACAGGCATGCTCCCATTTGCGTGCCTGAATGAGATATTTCTTAGGATCGAGTAAGGCTTGGTAGCTGTAGAGAAACAGCAGGTTGCTGTACGCTTTGGCAAAAGCCGGATCGATTCCCAGCGCTCGCCGATAACTGTCCTCGGCCTCGGCTAACCGTCCCATATCCTTGAGAGCGTTGCCCAGGTTGTTGTTTGTATCGGCGTTATTTGGGTCGATCTGCAGCGCGCTGCGAAAACTGGTCTCGGCCTCTGAGGTCCGCCCCTGCTCCCTGAAAATGTTGCCTAGATTGTTATGTGCATCGGCATTATCAGGGTTGATTTGCAGCGCATATCGACAACTAGCCTCGGCCTCGGTCAAGCGGCCCAATTTCAGAAAGGCGGCGCCAAGGTTGTTGTGCGCATTGGCATGCTCCGGGTTAACCTGTATTGACTTCCGGTAACTTGCCTCGGCTTCGGCCAACCGGCCCATATGCTGGAAAGTGACGCCGAGGTTGTTGTGTGCATCGGCGTCACCCGGGGTGATCTGCAGCAACCGCCGGTAACAGGCATCGGCCTCCGTCAAGCGTCCAAATTTCAAGAGAGCGGTGGCCAGGTTGTTGTAGGCAGCCGCGTGATTTGGATCAAGTGCAATAGCGTGCTGATAACAAGCTATAGCCTGTTCCAGATGGCCTTTTGTCGCGTGCGCATCGCCTTGTTCTTTATAAGCAACGCTTTCTTTGGCGTGGTCAGGATGCGCCAGCAATTGTATGTTCTGGCGGACGGAATCATCGCCGCACGCTGGCGTTTCTTTATGGGAAAAAAGGTTTATGAGGCGGTCAAACATGTTCGATATCTCGCGGGCAATATCAATATTTCAGCGCCGGAACTTTGTTAACCATCGGCTAGCTTTTTCTCATTGAGCCACCGCCTAAACATTTCAACGTAGGCATTCTCAAGGTTTATGGCCAAGTCTTTTGCGTCGCACAACCGGCTGCGCGCCATCTGGTCGCGCTGGCTGGAACGAAGCGCCTTGCGCTGTTCCACATTACGGGCGAGCGCGACAACTTTGTCCAGATATTCATCTTCGGAATGCGCGATCCATTCCGGGTGGCCGATAGCATTTACAATCGCGGCCGTCGCCCTAGAGGTGACGCGGTCTCCTATCAGGGTGATGACCGGCGCACCCATCCATAACGCGTCGCAGGTGGAGGTGACGCCGCCCATGGCGCCGACAGAATCGAGCACTATATCCAGCCGGTTGTAATAGGCCATGTGTTCCTGCCAGTTGGGCGTGATGCTGCCGTCTTTGAGCTCGATACGATCTTGAGAAACGCCGTGGCTAGTCATGGCATCCAAGATGCGTTGTCGATTGCCGATATCGGCCAGTTCTTTGGTTTTCAGCAGTAACCGTCCCTCTGGCAGCGCGTGGAGAATGTTGGCCCATAGGGAAAGGGTCGCTGGGGTCAATTTGCCCAGTTGGTTGAAACTCCCTATCCGCACAACATTGCCCGGGTCTGGACGCCAGTCTGGCGGAGGAGCATCTTTGGCGTTGTAGCTCCAGGAAACGCGGGGTAGGCGCCACACCTGTTCGCTGAAGTGGCTATCCGTTTCAGGCGGGGTCACGATGTCGTCGCCGATCCAGTAATCCATTTCGGTCAGGCCGGTACTGGCGAAATAACCCAGATAATAAGCCTGCACTGGTGCCGCCCGGCGGGCGAATACACCTATGCGGTTGCCCTGCGTATGGCCGGAGAGATCAATGAGTACATCGATGCCGTCCGCCTCTATACGATTCCGGACACCTGCGTCGCTCAACCCTACGATATTTACCCAGTGCTCCGCCGAGGCCTGCAGCCGCTCCGTGACGGCGTCCTGCATGTCGCTGTTTGAATATGCGAAGACCTCGACACGCGCTCGGTCATGGTTGGAAAAGAGCTGTTCGATAAAGAAGCTTACCGCATGCTGGCGAAAATCTCCCGACACATAGCCTATCTTCAGCCGCCTGCCGGCGAGTGGTGCGTGTTGAAAAACTCTGCCGCGTTCCGCCTGGCGATCCTGCTCTGGGACACAAGCCAGCTCCCACTTGCGGGCATGGGCAAGATACTCGCGGGGATCAATCAAGGCATGGTAGCTATAAAGAAACAAGAGACTACTATGCGCAATGGAGTAATCCGGCTCGACCCGTGTTGCCTGCCGGTAACTTGCCTCGGCCTCCATGAGCCGCCCCAGACATCTGAGCGTGGTGCCCAGGCCGCAGTGCGCATTTGCGCGATTCGGGTTGATCTGTAGTGCAAGCCGGAAAGTGGCCTCGGATTCAGCAAACCGCATGGTTTCCTGGAGGAGCAGGGCCAAATTGGTGAGTGCATCGACGTTTTTAGGCCTGAACTGCAGCGCTTGTCGGAAACTGACCTCTGCCTCTGAGATACGCCTCATGTTCTTGAGGGTGTTGCCCAGGTTGCTATGGACTTCAGAAAGATCGGGCCTTATTTGCAGCGCCCTTCGATAACTCGCCTCGGCCTCCTCTAGTCGACCCATATCATCGAGTAGGTTGCCCAAGTTGCAGTGAGTTTCAGCGGATTCTGGGATAAGCTGTAGCAACTGACGGTAACTGCTCTCTGCTTCGAGCAGGCGGCCCATTGCCTTAAGCGTGTTACCCAGATTGAGTTGCGCGTCCGCATGATCCGGCTTAATCCGCATTGCCTGCCGATAACTCTCCTCAGCCTCGTCTAGCCGGCCCAGCTCTCTGAGAATGTTGCCAAGGTTATAGTGTGCTTCGGCATGATCTGGATTGATTTGTATTACACGCCGAAAGCTGGCTTCGGCCTCGGGCAGGCGTTGAACCTTAAAGAACACCATTCCCAGGTTGAAATGCGCGTCGGCAAAATTAGGGTTGAGTTCAATCGCTTTCTGGTAGCTGGCGATCGCTTCATCATGATTGCCTTGCTCTTGTGGTGCTATGCCGAGATTAAAATGCGCTGCTGCATAATCGGGTTGAATTGCTAGCGCAGTTCTGTAGCAAGCGGCAGCTTTATCGAATTCTCTGGTGTGTGCATACAAATTACCAAGGTAAAAATGATAATCGGCAATATTGGGGAAATGTGCGATTCCCCTGGCGATGACCTCCTTGGCTTGTTCAATTTGGCCGTGCTGAAAAAGTACGTAATACAAATCGCGGTAAGCGAATTTATGCTCCGGGTCTAATTCCAGCGCTTTGCGGAAATGGTGGAGGGTGTCTTCCAGTTTGCCATGAGTCTGGAAAATCGTTCCCAGCATGTAATGTGCGTCGGCAATTTTCGGATCGATAGAAAGAGCAGCCTTTAAACAGCGTTCGGCATCCCCGAAGCAGCCTTGCTCCTTAAAGACAAAACCCAGGTTGCTATGGGCTTTCGCGTAGTATGGATTGAGTGCAATTGCCTGTTGATAGCATGCTTTCGCCTCTTCCATATTGCCTCTCAGCAAATGCGCATCCCCACGTTCTTTGTGGGCTACGCTTTCCGCGGCGGGATCAGGTTGCGTCGGCGGCATGTTGCGCTGGCGATTTGAACCATTCCCAGGCGTCGTTTGCTCAGGGGGGGAAATAAAGTTTTTGAAACGGTTGAACATGTTCGATATTTCGATGGAGGCATCAGCACTTCAGAAGAAGCGCTTTTGTCAATTCATCGACGAGTGCCGGATCGTAGTTGGCATCGAGCAATCTCCATTTAAAAGCATTGCCCAGTTTTGCTTTCTGGTAAATATTCAGCTTGTGTTTCATTTTGAAAGGCGGAATTTGTGAAAACATGGTGTTAAGAACTTCCTGCTTTTTCTCCAACGATTTGCTCTTTTTGTTGGGCGCATCTAAGGGGATCCTTTCAATATAAAATTCGGCAAGTGACATGCCAAATTTCTGTGCATCACGTGCGTCAAGCCAGCTAATCATGATTTCTCCAAAAAAATTAAATTACCCCAAGTCATGAGGACTATTGAGCGTTGCCATAACAGCCATTTCCTTGAATAGAATTACGGGACAGGCGCTGTGTTGACGCCTTCCGGTATCCGCCAAACAAGTTTCCGCTAATACCCGACTTCTTTCTGGTGTCGCAATGACAGCACAGTTGCGACATCGCTTTCGTAACGATACAGGGCGACATAGCTGCTGTCGCCAAAATCGAGCAGCAACTCGCGATACTCGATGCCCATTTCTTCGGCAGGTCTGCCGATTTGCGGATGCCGCCCCAGCAACTGAATGGTATTGGTGATGGCAACACCAGCCCGCTTTGCTGCAGCCGAATTCTTGGGGCGCAAAAACTCGCGTAACCGTTCCAAGTCACCAAGCGCTACAAGCGCAAATTTTACTGGTGGCATACGGGCGCGGCCTTCTCATTTTCTTCGCCCCACGTACCAAGCCATGCAACGATCCCATCACCGGTTACATGCAAACCAGTATTCTGATACTCGTTCCAGGCATTGATAGCGTCTCGCCGGAAAGCTTCGCGCTTTTCCTCACGCTCAACGTATTGGTTAATAGCCTCACGCATCACCCAGTGCGAGGTTCTGTGGCGCGCTTCGGCAAGGCGCTTTACACGATCCCGTGTGTCCTGGTCGATCTTGATCGCTATAGGGCGAGTGGCTGTGGTTGTCATGATGCTTCACAATTTGGTATAGACAAGTATTACCTTATCACAAACTACTTCTTCGTGGCTACTTTTGCCCTTGCTTTCGAGAGACTGCCGAAAACGGTCAGTCTGGTGACGAACTTGGGGTGTTGATTGGATGATTTCGTCGTTACTCCTGCGCCGCACGGACAATTATGAAACAATAATAAAGCGCTGCGTAGCCGCGCCAATCTGCCTGTTCTCTGTCTGCCGTCCTATGCTCTCTGATGTGGCACGGCAATTGCTTATATAACACCGACACGCATCATCTGGTGTGTCCAAATCTTAAATTAAGGAGCTTTAACATGAAAAACATTCAAAAAGGCTTTACGCTGATCGAACTGATGATCGTGGTTGCGATTATCGGTATTCTGGCTGCGGTGGCGATTCCGGCTTATCAGGATTACACCGTCAAATCGAAGGTGACGGAAGGCACGAGCTTGGCTACTCCCGCTTTGACCGCGATGGGCGTGCTCTGCAGCGAAGGCAGCATGACCACCACATCGGCTGACTACAATGCATCTCTGGGTATTAGCGGTGCTACGACCATCACTGGTAAATATGTGAAGTCGGTCTTGGGTAAAGTCGTGCAGGCAATGTCTACTGACAATAACGGTATTGGCACGATCACTGTTGAATTCAACACTGTGATCCCGGCCGTCGGCGATGCGTGCTACACGTATGTCGGCACCTGTTCGAAGACTGGTTCCGGCATGACTATGGCTGTGGTCCAAAACGATGCCACCAACGCAACGAACGTCCCTGCCACAACAGGTACCAAGTGCGGCGCCATTGATTTCCCCGTCAAGTTCTTGCCTAAACTCTAATCTGGCTTAGCCCAGCATGAAGAGAGAAAGGGGCCTCAGGGCCCCTTTCTTGTTGCGCCGGCGAGCTGCCGGTCATGAGCGACGCCGGCTTCGGGTATGATGCCGCCAGAGCCGTCGAATCTTTCTGGAAAACCATCATGAGGCGTTTTATCCCGTTTTTTTTCCTTGCTGTTGCGCTGTTTGCGGCCTTTCTGGTTTACCGGCCTGGCTTGTCAGGTCCATTCCTGTTTGACGATGGCCCCAACATAATTCGCAACGACAGGCTGGCGATCCACGAGCTAAGCCCCGCTGCGCTAAAGCAGGCGGCTTTCTCCGGTTTCAGCGGTCCGCTGCTGCGACCACTGAGCATGATGAGCTTCGCGCTCAACAGTTTTGCGACCGGGTTGGATCCTTATTATTTCAAACTCACCAATCTGGCGATACATCTGGTTAACGGGGTGGGCGTGTTTGTCCTGACTTGGTTATTGCTGGGGTTCTACCGCAAGCGCTTCGAGCCTGATTTATCAATCGTACATGTGCAATGGGTCAGCCTGGCAGTCGCTACGGCATGGTTGTTGCACCCGTTTAATCTGACCAGTGTGCTGTATGTCGTGCAGCGCATGAACAGCCTGTCGGCTCTATTCAGCATCTGGGGGCTGGCGCTTTTCCTCCGGGGCAGAACCAGGCTGTATGAAGGCAGGAACGGCTGGCTGGCGATGCTGGCGGCCTTGATGTTGTTGACGCCAATGGCGGCGTTCAGTAAGGAAAACGGCATATTGCTGCCGCTGCTCATGCTGGTTACCGAAGTCACGCTCTTTGGTTTTTACACCGAGAAGCCTTCGGCCCGCCGTTTCCTGATTATCCTTTATGTACTGTCCGTCGCAATACCCGCCGCCATTGCTTTGGGTTATCTCGCCACGCATTCGGAGTGGTTGCTGGCAGGGTATAAGACCAGAGATTTCACGCTGATTGAGCGGGTCATGACAGAAGCGCGCGTGATGTGGTTCTATATCTGGCAAATATTGCTTCCGAGCACGGCGCAAATGGGTCTGTATCACGACGACATCGCGATCTCGCGTGGCTGGCTGCAGCCCTTCAGCACCGTACCGGCAATCGCCGGGGTAATCGGGCTGCTCGCGTTGTCATTCGTCGCAAGAAAGAAGGCGCCGCTTATTGCCTTTGGCGTGTTGTTCTTCCTCGCGGGCCACTCGCTTGAATCGACAATATGGCCGCTTGAAATTGCGCACGAGCATCGCAACTACCTGCCGATGTATGGCATTCTGCTGATACTGTTCTTTTACGTGCTGTACCCGCTCAAGTATGTGAACTATCTGCGCTTACGCCAGACTTTTGCGGTATTGTTGATTGGTCTTCTGGCCTTCAACACCTTTGCCCGTGCCGGCAAATGGGCGAATCCGCATGATTTGTTCTTGACAGAGGTCGAGCATCATCCCGAGTCAGCCTTGGCCAATGGCGAGATGGGTGCCGTCTACAGCAGCGGACTTTCTTCAGATCCGTTCAGTATAGATAATAAATATAATGCCGCGCGCGGGCATTTTGAAACGGCGGTAAAGCTGGACAAGAATGATGCCAAGCCTCTATTCGCCTTGATAATGCTGAATGTCAGTATGGGTAAGCCAATAGAGCAGGCATGGCTGCAGGAATTGACACGACGGCTTGAGACAGCACCCTATGCCGCAATTACCAGCGATAAACTGAACACCCTTACCGAGTGCCAATTGGAAGGGTTTTGCAAGCTGGCGAACAGCGAGTTTGAGGGGCTATTGCGAGCGGCTTTGCGTAACCCGACCTTGTCAGGCGTAAACCGGGCAAAAGTACTTGATGCGCTGAGTTCCTACACGATCAAAGTGGTGCACGACAATAACGCCGCGCTTGGTATCATGCGGCAGATGGTGCAGGCTGCGCCGCAGGTAGTTACCTACCGTTTTGCGTTGATCGATTTTTTGATCGCAATGAACCGCTTCGACGAGGCGAGAGAGCAGTTGGCGATACTGAAAAAACTGGATACCTTGCAGGATCACAGTGCGAAGATCGCGTCACAGGAGCTGATTCTATCTAAACAAGGCAATCATAAATAACCTCTCTGATCGATGAATAATGAAGAATTGAAAAAACTGTCTCTCATCCTGCCGGCAAGAAACGAAGCAGCCAGCCTGCGCACCCTGCTGCCGGAACTGGTTACGATGCTGCCGGATGCGGAAATCATCGTCGTCAATGACGGCTCGGACGACGACACGCTGGCGGTTTGCGCGGAATTTCCCGTGCGCGTAGTCAGACACCCTTATCCGAAAGGCAATGGCGCTGCGGTTAAATCCGGGGCGCGCGCAGCGCACGGGGATGTGTTGATTTTCATGGACGCGGATGGCCAGCACAAGCCGGCTGACATTTTCGCGCTTCTGGAAAAATTCGCCGAAGGCTATGATATGGTGGTGGGCGCGCGCCAGTCAGGCTCCCATGCTGGCGCGCACCGGGCGGTCGCGAATGATGTTTTCAGCCGTTTCGCCACATGGATGGTGCAGCAGCCGGTGGAAGACCTGACGTCAGGTTTCCGTGTTGTCAAGGCGAGCAAATTCCGCAAGTTTCTCTACTTGTTGCCTAGCGGCTTTTCCTACCCGACCACCATCACGATGAGCTTCTTCCGGGCGGGATTCAGCGTGGCTTACCTGCCTATCCATACTCCCCGGCGCGCCACGGGGAAAAGCCATATCAGCCCGGTGCGGGACGGGGTGCGATTCTTGCTGATCATCATTAAAATCGGCACACTCTTTTCACCGCTGAAGCTGTTTTTGCCGATCAGCGCCGGGTTTTTTCTGACCGGCTTGAGCTACTATCTTTACACCTATATCAGTGTCGGACGCTTCACCAACATGAGTGCGTTGCTGTTCATTTCGGCCATCCTTACCTTTCTGGTCGGCATTGTTTCCGAGCAGATTTCCGCATTACACTACAAAGAAATCGACCTGGTTGATCACGAGGATAAATAGCTTGAATGTTTTGTTGGTCAGCACCTCTTACCCGGAAGACGCCCAAGACTGGCGAGGTCGCTTTATTGCCAGCCTTGCCGCCGCGCTGGCACGGCGGGAAGACATCGCCATTTCGTTATTTGCCCCGCCCGGCAAATTGCCGGAAAACGTAGCCGCTGCGGCTATCACGGATGATGCGCGCTGGCTGAAGCGATTGTCACAACAAGGCGGAATTGCGCATTTGTTGAGGAAGCGCCGGATATTTGCTGCTGGCGCCATAATCCAGTTGCTGGCGCGGCTGGGCCGAGCCTACCGGCGTCAGCCGCCCGACGTGGCGCATGTCAATTGGCTGCAAAATGCGCTGCCGCTGTGGGGAACCCGGACACCGGCCTTGATCACGGTGCTCGGCAGCGATTTCGGGCTGTTGCGCCTGCCTGGCATGAAAATGGCGTTGCGTGCCGTGCTGCGCCAGCGCCGCGCCATCTTGGCGCCCAACGCCGAGTGGATGCGACCCGAATTGGAGCATGCCTTTGGCGATCTTGCCGAAATCCGGCCGATAGCATTCGGGGTGGATGAACCATGGTTCGCAGTTGTGCGCCGTCCGCCCGGAGAAATCCGGCATTGGCTGGCGATAACGCGGCTGACGCGAAACAAGGTCGGCGACCTGTTCGAATGGGGCGAGGGCATGTTCGGGCAGGATCGCGTGCTGCATTTGTTCGGCCCGATGCAGGAAGAAATGGCGTTGCCACCTTGGGTAACTTATCATGGCCCGACTCATCCCGCCGAGTTGCTGCAAACCTGGTTTCCCCAAGCCTGCGGGCTGATCACGCTGAGCCGCCACGACGAAGGCCGCCCGCAGGTGATGCTGGAGGCGATGGCTGCGGGACTGCCGGTGATCGCATCCAATCTTTCAGCGCATCGCGACATCATCCGCCATCGCCAGACAGGCTGGCTGGTAGATTCGGTAGAGGAATTACGCGCAGCCTTGGTGGCGCTGGAAATCCCGGATAGCAACCAGGAAACCGGACAAGCGGCACGCAACTGGATCGAGGGGAATATCGGCAACTGGGACGACTGTGCATCCCGCTACGTTTCTGCCTACCAATGCCTGTTGGAGCGCAAGCCATGAACCAATATTTCTCTGCTCGCGAAGGCCATTCTGGCCTTTCAATGAATTACGCCATTTTTGTAGATGCGAATTTATTCGCGCAAGACTCGTTGAGCGTGCGAATAAATTCGCATCTGCAAACCCATCAACTGAGGTTTGTAGGGTGAGCCGCGAGAGCGTGTTGCTGCTCGGTGGCAACGGCTTCATCGGCAACGCATTGGTCGCGCGGCTGGAGCGTGAAGGGATAATCGCGCACATTCTTGGCCGCCACGACGCGGCAAGGCTGAAAAATATATTGCCTCAATGCGGCACAGTGATCCACCTGGCCTCCTCTACTACGCCAGGCTCTTCGGCCAGCCACCCGGAGCTGGAACTGGACAACCTCACCTTGACCTTGCGCCTGCTGGAAATGATGCAAAGCCAGCCGGAAACTCATCTGATATTCTTTTCCTCCGGCGGCACTGTTTACGGCAATCCTGACCGGCTACCCGTTACAGAAGATGCCCCGATCGCGCCACTCTCCAACCACGGCGCCGGCAAGGCAGCGCAGGAAGCTTTCTGTAACGCCTTCCGCGCTTGCGGGCATGCAGTAACCATCCTGCGCCCTTCGAATGCCTACGGGCCTGGGCAGGCTATGCGCCATGGATTTGGGCTGGTGCGCACCATGCTGGAATGCGCCCGTGCCGACACCCCACTGGAAATCTGGGGGGACGGGAAAAATATTCGTGATTTCATCTACATCGAGGATGTTGTCGAAGCGTGCATGCGCTTCATCCGCCTGCCGCAAGATTCTGGTACCTATAACCTTGGCAGCGGCGTTGGTCACAGTTTCAACCAGGTAAGGCGTATTATTGAAGAAGTTACCGGCATTGAACTTAAGACTTCTCGCCATCCCGCCCGGAATATCGATGTGCGTGCCGTTGTCCTGGATATAGATCGCATTTGCAGGGAATTGCACTGGGCTCCGAAAGTAGATTTATACGAAGGGGTGCGCCAGACCTGGGTATGGTTGCGGAATGCTTCATGAAAAACGTTCAGATATCAGGGGAAAGGTGATGCCGGTGAGCGAAGTGCCGGCAACTCAGTCATTTGTTCTGCTGCCGCCTTCTGCGGCGGATGTCTGCGCCGTGGTGGTAGCGTATTTCCCCGATGAAGGCTTCGAAGAGCGCCTCCGAACAATTCTCCTTCAAGTGGCTAGGCTGGTGGTGGTAGATAACACACCTGACGCCATTTCCCTGTCCCCGGAAATAAAAGCGGTGTGGGGAGAGCGTCTCCATTGTATCGCCAATCATGCCAACAGGGGAGTGGCTGCCGCGCTCAACCAGGGTCTCGAATATGCGCTGCAGATCGGCTGCAAGTGGCTGCTTACCCTCGATCAGGATACCCGGTGCTATCCTGGTATAGTGGCGACTTTGCTCCGGGTGCATGAGGCCTGCGAACCGGGAGCAGCAGTAATCGGTGGAAACTATTTTGATACCCAGAACCTTCAGCTTAAGGTCGCCACAGGCGGAGATGCAGAATGCCTAGAACAAAAAACGGTTATCACTTCGGGGAGTCTGGTCGATGCGGACGTTGCTAGGGCAGTGGGGGGGTTTCGCGAGGACTATTTCATCGACCAAGTGGATCACGAATTCTGCTTGCGGGTTCGCGCCCATGGCTACCGCGTGGTGATCAGCCGCAAGCCGGTGATGGAACACAGCGTCGGTAGGTCAGGGGGAGTAAAGTTGCCACTATTCGGCATCCTCCCGAACCATCCACCCTTGCGTAAATACTACATTGCCAGGAATACCGTGGTGACAGTGGCCAAGTACTGGCGCCGAGAGCCAGACTGGTGCCTGCGACGGTCGGTGCGCCTGCTGTTGGGGTTGCTCTTTATGTCTACGCTGGAACAACAGCGCCTCGCCAAGGCTCGTGCATTTGCAGCCGGATTCATGGACGGCGTGCGTCGTCGCATGGGGCCATGTTGCCGGGAATGGCTATATCGCACTCACTAATGTCCATGATTATATTAGGGTAATTGGTATTTTGTACTTCCAGCCACATCTGCTGAATCGACAGTGCCCCAGTCAAACTGGTCAACATCTTTAATTTTTCGGCCAAGAAATTCGCTATGGCAATATAGTCCCGTCACTGGTTTAAATTTTGGGTTCATCCGACTTTCCCATGGGTAACCTGAGCCGGATACAGGTCAAGTCCGCCACAGTGGAAATAGATGGCGATCTTGAAATGGTCACGGTTTCTGAATCCACAGTCACGTTTTTGTACAGTTGCAATCTTTGAGTTCAAGCCTTCAGCAACAGCATTGGTGATGCGCTGTTTGAAATAGGTCAACACATTCGGCAGATGCCGCGCAATCAACTTGGCCGCCTCGATCATGGGCTGCAAGCGGCTATGTGTCGCCCAGTAATACCACCGCTTCCAGAACTTC
>Ga0224495_10000902_pt1 | contig 22291 bp, 17 predicted proteins | sample SF_Jul11_sed_USG_FD_168128 | JGI IMG/M metagenome (GOLD analysis project Ga0224495, IMG submission 168128) | Sediment microbial communities from San Francisco Bay, California, United States - SF_Jul11_sed_USGS_4_1 | ecosystem: Environmental > Aquatic > Marine > Sediment | place: USA: California...
GGGCCACCGCCCTGGTGGTGGAGCGGACCTCGTCGGCCCTGGCGCGGGGGGTGGAACCCATGGCTACGCTGCTGGGAACCCACTTGGCCAACAGCGCCCATCACCTGACAAACCTGGACCCGGCCCATGTGGCCGATGAGATGGAGCGGTTCATCCGCCAGATGGAGCAAGAGCACGGCCTGAGCCGGGCCGCCATGGCCCCCGCCTTGTTGTATATGTCTCACGAGCCCTACACCCCGGCCAAAGGCGGCTGCGCCCAAACCGAGGTCCAGGCCCTGCAACGGGTGTTTGGCCAGAACTGGACCCAGATTACCGTGACCAACACCAAGGCCCTGACGGGCCACGCCCAGGGGGCCGGGATTGAAGACGTGATGGCCCTGAGGGCCCTGCAGGCGGGGAAAGCCCCCCCCGTACCCGCCCATGTGACCCCCGACCCGGCCCTGGAGGGCATTCGATTGTCTCGGGGAAAAAACCAAAACCTGGAATACGCCCTGCGCTTTGCCGCCGGGTTTGGCTCGCAAACGGCCTTCACCCTGGTGCGGCGAGAGAGCCGCCACGAAGACCGGATCATCCACCCCGAGACCTATCGGGGTTGGCTGGCCCTGATGACCGGATACCCCTGGCCCAAGGCTTCGGTGGAGCAGCGCACCCTGCGGGTGACCCCCGGCAGCCCAGAGCAGGGGAAACCCCTTCCCATCACGCTGTACCAACCCCAGGTGCCATCTGCCGTTCATGCAACCCCAAAGATCAGCGAAGAATGGGGCGAAACCCCCAGCCTGTCCGATCATTCGGTGATGGACCTGGCGGCGGAACTGTCCACCGCTCCCAGCCCATCTCAAGAAGCCCCCGACCTGTCTAACGAAGACCGAGAGCTGGCCGCCCTGACCCTGGGGCCCATCGAAGTCATCGAGCGCGCCGACAACTGGGTGCTGCCAGCCAAAGACAAGCCGTTGGTCAAACTTGCCCTAGAGATACCTGCGCCGGAAAACCCGGAGCCCTGGAGCGGCCCGGTGGAACTGCCCCCCCTGGCCCCCCTGCCGGTGGAACCCCAGGCAGAAACAACCTCAGAGCTGGACCCCCGAGACGCCTCTTGGTGGGATCAACATCCCGTGGCGGAACCCCAGGGAGAAGCGCCGGAAGCGCCGGAAGCGCCCGTGGCCCTGCCGGTTTCGTCCCCAGAGGAACAGCCCGGAAAGCCAGCCTGGGACATGGCTCAAGGAGAGAAAGAAGAGAGAGAGGAGAAGGGGATCACGGAGGACTGGGAGAACGAGGAAGACTCTGAACAAGAAGCCCAGGTACTGGCCCGGGTGACTGCCCTGGTGGCGGAACAGACCGGATACGACCCGGCCCTGTTGGGCCCAGACCTGGACCTGGAAACCGACCTGGGCATTGACACCATCAAGCAGGCCCAGGTGGCCGCCCGGCTCCGCCAGGAATACGCCCTGCCCCCGCAAAACAACCTGCGCCTGAAAGACGCCCCCACCCTGCGGGCCCTCAGCCGGCAGGTGGCCCACGCCCTGGGGGGCCTTCCAGCATCCTTCTCTTCTTCACCCGCCGCTGGGGCTTCTCTGCCTTACGAGACCTTCCAAGAATCCCAGGATGCTGAACCTGTGGACCCCACACTGGCCGAAGAGCCCTGCCCTGGCCCCATGGCCCAGCCGGTCCTCCGCTGGAAAATCACCCCCACCCCTCTGCCGGAAACCAGCCCAGACCCGCTGGCCATGCCCCAGGGTGTGGTGTTGATCACCGCGGACCCCCAGGGTGCTGGCTTGGCCCTGGCCCGCTCCCTGGCCCAGCAGGGGGCCCAGGTGGCCCTGGCGGTGGAACAACAAACGCAAGGGAATCTCTCATCCGAAACCTTGACCGAAGCCCTGGCAGAATCCTCCGGGGAAATTCATACCTTCCCCATGGTCTGGAACGGCCCAGACGACGCTGTCTCGCTTGCACAGCGCGTTCGCGAAAGCCTGGGGCCGGTGGCCTGGGTGTTTCACCTGGCCCCCCTGGGCGCGCGGACGGAAGAAATTCACTGGCTGGCCATGGAACCCCTCACCTGGGAAAAGCGGCTGAACCTGGGGGTCAAGAGCGCCTGGTGGCTGGCCCGGGCCCTGGAGGCGGACCTGGCCGGAGGGCTGTTTGTGGCGGCCACCGCCGGGGGAGAAACCCTGGGCCTGGAAGCCGCCGGGTCCACGCCCGTGGGGCCAGAGCAAGCCTTGGCCCAAGGCATGGCTGGAGTGGTGAAAACCCTGGCCCGGGAATGGGCTGGCCTGCGGGCCAAGGTGATTCACGGTCACCCGGCGGCAGACCCCGCCCAAACCGCCGCCTGGATTTTGGCCGAAGCGGGCCGGGAAACTCCGGTGGAGGTGGGCCTGGGCCCCCAGGGCCGGTTTGCTTTCCAGCTGCAGCCAGACCCCTTGGATCTTTCCACCCCCCCGGGCTGGAATTTGGACCCCCTGGGAGCGGTGGTGGTGGCGGGAGGAGGCCGTGGGGCCGGCGCCCAAACCGCCCGCCAGCTGGCCGCCCTGGGCTGCCGGCGGTTGATTTTGCTGGGGCGCACCTCGCTGCACTCCCAGGGTGAACACCCTGGCAGCGAGGAAGCCCGCCGGGATATCCGGGCCACCCTGGAGGACCTGCGCCGCCAAGGCGCCGAAGCCCATTATCTTTCTTGCGATGTGCGGGACCCAGACCAAGCCTTGGCCCTGTCGGCGGCGGTGGCGGGGGGGCTGGGCCCGGTGCAGGGGCTGGTGTTTGCCGCGGGCACCACCGAAGATCAATCTTTGGAGAACAAGACCCCCGAATCGTTTGACCGGGTGATGGATGTGAAAGCCCGGGGGCTGTTCCATCTGCTCCACGCCTTTCAGCGGGAATCACCCAAGTTCTGCTTGGTGTTTTCCTCACTGGCGGGCAGGCTGGGCAACCCTGGCCAAGCCGACTACGCCGCTGGCAACGGGGTGGCCGTGGGGCTGGCCCAGGCCTATCAAGCGGTGCACCCCGGCACCCGGGTGGCGGCCCTGGACTATACCCTGTGGTCCGAGGTAGGCATGGCCGCCCGCAGCGGTTCGGACAGGATGCTGATGGAGCGGAACGTGACCCCCATGACCCCCCAGCGGGGCGTGGACCTGCTGCTGCAAGAATTGGGGTGGGGCCGCCCCCCCCTGGAAGTGGTGCTGTCTGGCCGGGCGGGAGACCTCTCCCCAGAGTTGACCGACGGGGCGTGGCCGCTGGTGCCGCCCCTGCCCGCCGGGGCCGTTCCTTCACCGCTGCCCCCGCCTTTTCAGCAGGTGCTGGGCTGGCGGCCCGGTGCCCTGGCCGAACTGCGGTTTGTGCTGGACCCCGCCCAGTCTCCCTGGCTGAAGGACCACGCCCTAGAGAATGCCTCTGGTTCCCCAGAGCCCGTGATTCCGGCGGTGATGTGGCTGGAATGGACCGCCCAGGCGGCGGCTTGGTTGCTGCCCGGCTTAACCCTGTGGGGGGTCGAATACCTGGAGCTTCCCCTGGCGGGGCGGGCAGGTACTCCGCTGGAACTGCGGGCCCGGCTGACGGCCCAAGCCCGGCCAAACCAAGATCAGCCCCAAGGCCTGGTTCAAGACCCCTCGGATTCTCCGTGGAACGGACTGGGCTTATCCCCCCGGTTTGTGGCGGTGGAGTGGTTTTCCCTGACCCGGCTGCCCGGCAGCGGGGCGGTGGTTCCCCGCCTGCATGCCCGGGCCGTGGCGGTGCTGGGAGATGCTCCCGCCCCGGCGATGGACGTTCCGCCACCGCCGCCTGGAGATATCCCCCATCCTGGCCCCCTGTACGGCGGGGAACCAGACCAGCTGCCCCATGGGTTTGCCTTCCAGGTGTTGGGGGAAGTCTCTCACCTGGGGCCCCAGGGGGGCCGCATGGTCTTGGCCCCCGGGCATCCCATGGACGAAACCCCGGCGGGAGAGTCTTCGTTGACTTGGCCCCTGCTGGCAGAAGCCGCCCTGCAGGGAGCGGGGCTGTGGTGCCTGGGCACCGGGGGAACCCCGGCTCTGCCGGTGCGTATTGGCCGCTGGCGGATGGGAACTGACCCCACAAACCATGCCGCCCCTGGGCAAGTGGGGGTCACGTTTGTGAGAGAACAAGACGGAGACCTGTTGTTCGACCTGACCGTGACCGATCACCAGGGCACCGTGCTGCGCATGGAGAACGCCGCCCTGCGCCCCACAGACCGGTGGCGGGTGTAACCCAACCCCAGAGAACCCATGGCCGAACAAGACCCCCTGGATTTCACCGGAAAGCACCTGGCCGTGCTGGGCGTGGCCGATGAATCGTCTATTGCCTGGGCCATGGCCCAGGCCTTTCACCGGCGCGGGGCGGTGGTGCGGGTGGGCCACCAGCAAAAATTTTTATCGCGGGTCACGGCCCTGCTGGCCCGCCACCCCGGCATTCAGGCCCAACGCTGCGACGTGTTGGAGCCGGGAGACCTGGAATCTTTTTTTCAGGGTTACGCCCCCGGAACCCTCCACGGGTTGATTCACGCCGTGGCCTTTGGGCCAGCCCCAGTGTTTACCCAGCCCCCCTCGGCCTGGACCCGGGAGGACTTTAACCACACCCTGGGGGTTTCGGCCCATTCGCTGGCCGCCGCCGTGGGGGCCGCCCGCGACGCCCTGGCGCCGGGGGGCAGCGTCATCACCCTGTCGTTCCAAGCGGCCCGCCGCCATGTGCCTTGGTATGGGGCCATGGCCGCCGCCAAAGCCGCACTGGAAAGCCTGGTGCGGGCCCTGGCCGCCGAGCTGGGCCCCAGGGGCATTCGGGTGAACGCCGTGGCCCCGGGGCCCATTGAAACCCTGGCGGCCCTGGGAGAAGTGCTGGCTTTTCTGCGGTCGCCAGAAGCCCTGGCCGGGCAAGAGGGCATTCTCCCCCGGGCGGTGGAAGCCGCCCGCCGGGAAGCCCCCGCGGAAGATGACCTAACCCTGGCCCGCCGGGTGTGGAAACACGTGGAGACCGAGTTCGCCCGACGCACCCCCCTGGGCCGGGCCCTGACCGCGGAAGACGCCGCCGGGGCCGCCTTATTCCTGGCCAGCCCCCTGGCCCGGGCCATCACTGGCCAAGTGCTGGACGTGGACGGCGGGTTGTCCTCCCAGTTGGGGCTGTAATCCTCTCCTTCCATTTTGTTGCCCCCGCTGACCGCCCCCCATTTTTAGTGCCACTTGGAAGTAGAGAGTTTCCGGTCAGGTTGGTGGTTTGAAGGCCAGGGGGGCCTATAGGCCCCCCTGGCCTTTTGGCGATGACTCTATACAAATTCCACCAGCGAATAGCTGGTGCTGCGACCACCCGCGGGATTTCGGGTCAAAATCCCCCGCTTCACAAGATCATCCATATCGCGAGACGCCGTGTCATGAGAACATTTGCCAAGCGCGGCCCACTTAGATGAAGTCAACTTGCCCTCGAAACCGTCCAGCGCGCGGTTGAGAATTTTCCGCTGACGGTCATTGAACGATTCTCCGCCGTGCAAGCCCCAAAAGCGCGCCTTCTTCAGTACGGACGCCAGCGTTGTGTCTGCCCCATCCACAGCGCGCCCCAAACAGCCCAAGAACCATTCAAGCCAATCCGTGATGTCGAGATCACCTTTTTGAGTTGCTTCGAGAATATCATAGTAGGCCTTCCGCTCCACGCGGATTTGCGCGGACATGCTGTAAAAACGTTGGGAACTGTTCTCCGACCGCGCCAAAGCCATGTCAGCAATGGCACGTGCAATCCGCCCGTTGCCGTCGTCAAAAGGGTGAATGGTTACGAACCACAAATGAACGACACCTGCCTTCAGCACGGCATCCAAGGGTTCTCTACCATTGAACCACGCGAGAAATGCGCGCATTTCTTGATTCAGCCGATGGGCTGCGGGCGCTTGAAAGTGAACTCGTTCGCGCCCCATGGGGCCGGAGACAACCTGCATCGGCCCTGAGCTATCGTCGCGCCAATCTCCGATACGGATTTTGGACATACCACTTCGCCCCGTCGGGAAAAGGGCTGCGTGCCAGTCGGACAGGCGTTCCACCGTCAGCGGCGCACCGAATTTCTGCGTGGCGTCCAGCATCATTTCGACCACACCTTCGACGTTACGGTCAGCAGGCGTCAGCGCGCCAACGTCCATGCCAAGCCGCCGCGCGATCGACGAGCGCACCTGTTCCCGATCAAGCTTCTCGCCCTCAATTTCGCTGGATTTGAGTACGTCTTCGGTGAGTGTTTGCAGGACGGCTTCGGCACGAAGGTGAAACCCCAGCGCTTCCATGTGCCCGATCAAGCGCCCCTGGCGGTGACGCACGGCGGCAAGCTGGTCAGCCAGGCGTTCCTGACTCCAGCGGAAATTCGGCCAATCTTTATGTTCATGAATATATGTACTCAAAATAACCTCCGCTGATTATGCGTAGATTATGGCGGATATTCTTCGCTCGCGCAAGCATTATCTACGCATATCATGCGTAGAATAAACCCTCTAATCTCCGCACGCGGATAAATTTTGCGGGTGTCGTTTGGCAAAAACCCAGCAGGATTCGATGCCGCCCATGTACGGTTATTATCTGACTTAACTGAACGGGTCGAGATGAGCCCTACAAAGTGAGCCTAGGAATGAAGGATCTCAGGCGGCCTGGGTGTGGCGAACCGTGAAGGGCAAAAGAATGGACGGAGGAATGCAGCAGAATGGAGGAATAAAGGAAGCAGACAGGGAATAGGGAGCATTCAACAAAAAGAAAACCCCCGGACTATTTGGGCCGGGGGTTTAGAAAACAACCAAGCGTTAATAGGCTTGATAGGTGATTTCCAAGAACAGAGAATCATCGGCGGTGTTTCTTATACCATCGGGCCCAGCGAACCAATACTGAAGATTGGTGACGTACCCAGAGGCATCCAAAACAGGAGGCTTGGTGAACGAAGAAACAGCGTCATCGGTGTTGAACCACGCAAAATCAGCACCAGGTCCAGAGAAGGAAATATCGGATAACACTTGGTTGATGGTGTTGTAAGCCGTTTGGTCATAACTTAAAATGAAATCATCACCAGTGAAACAGGTGAGGTCGGTCCCCTGTGAGTAATATTCCCTTTGTATTACTTGCCCCCCAGCGTTGTAGGTCAAGAGTTGGCAAGTTGTGGCGGTAGGGCCCCCGCTGGTTGAATCCCATCGAACGAACTGAGGCTTCCCTTGGGGATTCAAATTGCTGTTGGTGTACACATCAGAACTCACAACCACATCATCCGCGTTAAACCACAGGCCATCCGGGCCTGGCGCGTTATAAGAAATCTGGCTGATCAGGTTGTTGTTCATGTCGTAGGTAAAATCACTATGTTGTGAAATCACGGGCGTTGAATATGGGACACCGGTGACCCGGTTGTAATCATCATAATCGACGATCCGCGAAAATTCTCCGCTTGCGGTATAGGTGAACTGAGCGTGACTGGTGATGATGTCATCGGAAGTAAACCAGATACCGTCTGGCCCCTGTGCATTCACAGGTGGAGGGCTAGGAATAGGAATATAGAAATTCATGGAGGATGGTTTATTGTTGGCCTGGGTATAGACAAACTGAACATAACCACTGACCGCCCCAGCATTATACATAATTTGTTTACTCTCCCGGTACCTGGGGCCGCTGCTACTTTGCGGGGTCACCCCGCCGCCGCAGTTTGTCAACCCCAGCAACACGCCCCCCAACAACAGCACCCGCAAAAACAGAACACCGCGGGTGGATGGGGTTGCCCCTTGATGACGTTTGATCATGTTACCCTCCACGGATGGATGATTTAAAAAACATCGGGCCACACTTGAACGACAAAGCCACTTGGGCTTCCAAACCAATACACCTATGGGTTAGCACACAAGAAGAAACTCAATTATAATGGAAAACGACGACTTTCTCAAGAACCGTAGGGGTTGATAACGACCTTCAAAAAACGGATATTTTACTGAAGGGCGGACTTTGGGTGGGTGTCTGATGAACTTGAATGCAAAAACCCCCGGAACGGTGCAGCCGTTGCCGGGGTTTTTTGTTTGTGGCACCCCTCCCCTGCCCTTCGGGCATCCCCTCCCCTTCGTGGAGGGGAAAACGACCGAATCCAATGGTCAGGGTTTGGCCAAAGAGAAGGGGAAAGGGGCCTGATGCCCCAGAGGTTAATGCAGCCGAAACTGGGCGTGGCAGGCCGTGCAGGTGCTTAAAATATCGGCCACTTGTTTGTGAACTTCGGCCATGGGTTTTTTAGCTAGGGCCGCCTGTTCAATTTGATCAAACCCCTGATGCACGGAGAGGCCCATGCGCAACATGCCTTCCGGCACAATTTTCATCAGGGGGCCGTCATCCACCATAAAGGTGGTGCCAGATTTGTGCGCGGCGGCCGCAATAGCAGCATAGTCATTGGTTTTGGCCGCCTGCTCAATGTCCCGCAGAGACTCCAACATTCCACGCATTTCGCTCAACACCTTGGCCCAGCCCATTTCGGGCAGAGTGATTTTCTCCCTGGTGTCATCGCTTTTTTTGTTCCACAGCACCAACACCGCCACGGTAAACACCCACAACACCAAAGCCGCAATGGCCGTTGCTTTCCATTTCATGCGCTTGTCCTTTATTCAATTGTGTTCAATGTGACCTTTCCCCCGTGTGGTAATCCACTGTAAAGTTCGTGACGATGACCCCTTTACAGGAGATCTTTGAAGTTGAACCCAACACCAACCCGTCCGGACTTTCCACTGGTACACCAAATGGGGTAAGGTCACACTCGCCCAACAAAGGGGGTGAGAAACATGAAAAAGCCTGCTTACCACATGCGATCTGGACGGGATTGGTTTTCTAAAAAAGGTAAGGCGAGCGCTTAGGGCTGGGGTCGAATTGGCATGGCGCCTAACGAGGTGATGCAATCAACCTGCGCCCCGGTATGGGAGCGATTTGTGGAGGTATCAGTTTGGGTTAAAAAGCAAACTAGCAGTGTTCTTCGCCTGATTTGACAGCAATGGCTCCCACTGGGGGAAAAACTTGAAACCAATGCCTACAACCTATTTTTCTTAAGACGAAGATCAATTGTTATATAGATCTGATCATCGCGTAACGACGCATCCTTCTCGACCATTTGATTTAAAAATTTTCGTATCTCACTCAATTGATATCTCGATATTTCTTTTTCAGGGATCATCACCTCCAATAATTTTATGGTATCTCGTGGGAACTGTGAGGCCAATTCTGCTTTTTCCAGAAGGTTGAAAAGGAAAGTAATATGTTTTGAAGGTTGTTTAATAAAGCCAAGGTTAATCATGGTTTCTACAGCATCTGGAAAACTATCCCCGGCAAGTGTGCAGACCCAAACCATTTGTTCAGATTCTTCCGGGGAGCGCATATTAGCAGATTTTGGCCATGCCCCTTCCAGTAAGGGTTTGATTCGATTTATCCAGTATTCACTTGCTTTGTCTCCTGCTCCCTCCAGCATTTGATGAAGCCTTCCGGATGCCTTGGCCAACCCTTCTAGAGACAGGGAATTAAGGGCATTTTGGATTTCAACCTTACTCAATGGATGAGTTTTGTCTAAGGCCAATATAATAAGCAATGCGGCATAATTATCGCCACTCAAGGCCAGTTCATTTGTGTGAGATGCGGTTTGTAAAAAAGAGGACTTCATCGCATCCAGCAAAGGATAGCTTATTTTCGCACTACTCAAATAACCCTCCCAAAGGGGAAGGGTTTCTGGATTTTTGTCAGCCCAATTGAATTTAGGCAATAAATATTTTTTGCTCCACTCTTCATCGACAGAAAACAGAGAATATAAATGGTGAGCCAAAATAACTCGCCCATGTAAATATATTTGCGCAGAATCTTCGACCAATCGAGTAAACCTGCTGAGGAATGGGTCCTTTAAACCATCGCCCCCCTTAGGCTCAGAAAGATACCAGTATTTAATCATCGCCTCGGTGACTCTCCCTACTGGATGATTAATGGCCGCTGTATTTGGGTCATTTCCACCTTCGTATTCTTCCTCTCGCAAGGCTCCCAACAAATGGTCTATCAGCCCAAACCAAATAGGTTCGTTTTCCTGTATGATAACGGTTGGTTGATAGGCAATCCACCAGCCGAGAGCATGAGAACTCTTTCGATTAAACTCTTCCGGGGCCTGAGCTAATAGAGAGCCCAGCCAACGCGAGCAATGTGATTCTTGTTTGTTTATGTCACTTGAAAACCCATGCAATGCGCTTTTCCAAACGCCGATAGGCCATTTCTTCTCATCTGCAAGCGCCTTCAATGCGTTATACGCCAACTCCGGTTCTTTTTCGCACAATTCTTTCCAGTCATCCTCTTCCCACGTGGATTCTTTTCGTTCCGCCAGATAGGAAACCAACTCTTCTAGTGCGCGCGGTACACTTCCCCTGGTGATCCACGGTGGAGTATCTTTAAAGACTCCAACCTCACCCATCCAGGATGGGAAATCATCCCGTTCCTCTGGTTGAAGTTTCCATTCGGGGTGTTGATCTTGAGTCTCTTTCAGCCATTGGGCGGCAGCATGAGGCAGTTCATTTCCATCTTGCATCTGACACATTTTCAACCGAAGCCATTTGGTTTTTGTCATCCACAATATTTCATTTTCATCCGAATCAACTTTGTGCTTGCCAGGGGGTGGGCCCGCCAAAATGGCTGAACACAAGCGTTCCAATGGATGGACGGCCAGTTTTGGGGCTAGAAATCTGAGCAATTGGAAGGCTTCACGTTGTGTATTGGTAGACCAAAGCCACCGGGCCTCTTCAGCCAGAAGCAGTTCTAGTGCCTCCTCTGGCGTAACGATGGGGGATTGGGTTGCCGCAAAGAAAACCAGCCGCCGGAAAATGGGGTAGGAGATAAGTTTCCAGCGTTCCAATTCCACTCTTGCCAAACCTGGATCTTGGCTTTTTGCCGCCAACCAGCCGTCGCGACACAATTCAATTAGCAAAGTCCAGTGGTAATAGTCTTTGTTTTGGCTGTGATTGCTAATGGATGGGCGCCGGTAATAGAGGAGATCATTATACTTGTCGGCCCCACCCAGTTCGGCCATCAAATCGTAAGCATCTTTCAATCGTTCAGTCAGCCCTGGCAATAAATCCAACAAAATAGACCCCCAGTCATTACGTTTTTTCAAATCATCAACAACATAATATCTGAGATCATCACTGGCCTTCAATCCAATGTCCCAACCCAGGTAATCGTGAACCCGTTCTTTCTTCCTACTACCCTCTTGGAAGTCCGGGGAAAATGGGTTGGAATGTGATGTTTCGAACAAAACGATTGGTTCAAGGGAGCGCAACAGTTCTTTGCGCTGGGTGGAATTCCAACCAGTACTTTTAATTACCTGCCCGAAATCCCCCCATGTTCTAGCCTGTATTAAATGTCGGTCTGCACACATAATCTGCCAGATGGTGGCTACTGGCTGGGGAAGATCGTTTTTGCTAAGGCGTTCCAGTATCAATCGCTTAAAATCCGCATGAAGAGGTCCCCTCTTGTGAACCACCCATTCCATGACTTCGGTCTTTTCTAAGTATTTAACGAGCCAACGACCTAGTTGGAGTGTAACCTCATCGAGAAATTGATTAGGCACAAAATTCCCTTGTGCGACCAAAGCAATTCTTTGTATATGACCCTCCGGGTCGTCCTTCTCCATCAAGCCTTTTTCATCTAATACATTCAGCCAATCTATGGGTGGAATCGGGTCCATTTCAGCAAAAAGTTTTGCTGGATGACCCGATGGGTCGGAAAGGGCCCAAACCATTCGATCCAGAACCCCACCCTCTTGAAAACGGTCGGGGGTGGAGTTGCTATGCTCGGTCACAATCATTTGTTTTCCGGTCACACCGTCTCGATAATCGTTCGCCCAAGTTTCTAGAGATTTGTGAAGGTAAAAATGATCATTAGCCTCCTCATACAGGATGGGCGTAATTCCCTTGGCCTCCCATTCATCGCGAACGTCTTTTCCTTTTCCACTGGGATGGCTAGCAAAGGCAAAAACCTCTTTCGGTTCCTCCCCACGCAAATGATCAGCAGAGAGGGCATCCACCATGTAGCGCAGCACGGGGTCACCCAGGCTATACCCCACAAAACAGACTGTGTATTCTCGAAACAGATCTGTAACAAAACGGCTGGCCCAACGCTCGGTGAGGTAGGCCAATCCAAAATCACCGCTTGACACCACTAGATTACTCAATAAAACCGAATCGGGGGATTCAGGTAATAACCCATGCAAATACACCACGCCATCCCAGCGGCTCTTTTTAGGGATGGGCAATAGCGGAGCCCCAAAGTGTTTATGATTGGGGTCAGCAGAAAAAAACAGGCGGTCAAAGTTGGTGGTCACCAACCTTCGGGCGCTATTTTTAGTCGTGACGGATTTGGAGGAAAGAATAAGCAGGGCATTGTGTGTGCTATATTGCTTTGGTTTGGTATTGTTTGGAGTCAGAATCTCGGATATTTTCTTGCGAACCAAATCTCTGTTTTCCAGACGGCGTTCCAACAAATCAATCACCAAATCATAACGCGTATCATTAAACGCAACCATTTCAGGGGGGTTCTTAGTCTCCCCCAGTTTTTCGTAAAGCTGATCTACCAGCCCCTTAAATCCCGGCAACCCGGCAGGATAGGAAATTCCCGCGCCACAAAAAAAGACAACCTTCCCATCCTGGTGGGCTTGATAAAGAGATTCCGGGATATCTGGGCCTTTGGGAAGAAATTGCATGGGTTCTCTTTGGATAAGATATTATCCTACCGCCAATAGTATTGAAGAGAAACACTAGGATAAAGATTAGGGATCCACCCGACAGCCGTCAATAAGATAAAACTCCAAACAGCAAAACAGCCCCCCCTGGACAACCCAAGTGAGCCTTGACTACGCGAAATTGGCGTGTGGTAGTTTTTCAGGGTCTGCTGGCAGGCTAAATCTCCGGTTAGTTATCGTATGCCCTCCGCAACAATGACAACGCGAGGGGAGACAAGTTGAGATGTTGTGGAACCCAGAAGGAGGCTGATATAGGGTGGGCTAAAGCTGGCTTGTATTGTGTGGGGAAAAGGGATAAAAAACTGAACACGCACAATTTGCGCCTCCATGACACTAAGAGAAAAACATGGCCAAAGCCCCGAAAAAAACTAAGGCGGAACCGCTGGAAAAGCAGCTTTGGAAAGCTGCTGATAAGCTGCGTAAAAACATTGATGCTGCCGATTATAAGCACGTGGTGCTGAAGGAGGTGCTGGGAAAAAAGCCCTGAAGCCAGCCGCGATTGCCCGTACCTGGAGGTGGATTACTCGCTGACTGGCGAACGGGTGGTGCGCACTCTTGAACGCTTGAAGGCCATGGGGCGGCTCCCGGCAGTTTTGCAAACCGACAACGGCCCTGAGTTTACCAGCAAGGCCCTTGACCGCTGGGCCCATGAAAACGGGGTGAATCTTCAATTTTTCCGCCCCGGAAAGCCCATGGAAAACGGTCACATTGAAAGCTTCAACGGGCGGCTAAGGGATGAGTGCCTCAACCTCCACGCCTTCACCAGCTTGGCTCACGCCAAACAGATCATTGAAGTCTGGCGGCAGGATTACAACCAAGAGCGACCACACAGCGCCCTGGTGGGCTTAAGCCCCCAAATGTTTATGCGTCTGAACTTGAACCCAACACCAACCCGTCCGTACTTTCCACTGGATTACCACACGGGGGAATGGTCAAGGTCATAAAGCCCTTCTCTGAAGGGTGATTCCCAGGCAAAGATCTGACATATCCCAAGTATTTTATTAAGTTGACCAGATGAGTAGATCAAGTTCGAGGCGCTAAGCGTGGATCAAAAAAAGTTGAAAATTGCATACCATGAAACTGGTCACGCGGTTATGGCATTGGTTTGTGGCCGATCAATTCAGAAAATCTCGCTTAAGGAGATGGACTCGCCCAGAGGGACTGGTAAATACCTTGGCTTTATGAAGCCTGAGCCAGTCGATCCAGATATTAAATTTAGAGCAGATCAGAAGATCGGGATCGCTCTAGGCGGCTTTGCCAGTGAAATCTTGTTTTTTGACGGTTTGACCCATATAGGTGGTGATGACTTAACAGTTTCGGAAAAAACGGCAGAAGACATGTTAGAAGACACGGAATTCAAAAATATGGTAGCCGGATTACCTGCACCGAATCCAGGCGTGATAGATTTAATCGAAAATCCATTGGCTAGAGCATACATTGATTACATGATTGGTTTTTGCGTTGAAAGATTGGCCCCACTTAAACCGGCAATTCAGATGATTGCTGAAGAGTTATATAAAAGAGAGGAACTCACTGGAGATGAAGTTGACGAACTTTTTTATTCTTTTATGCAATCTAGCTTGGGTGCGGATTAAATTGACATCTCCCCTATCCTGTATGGGGTAATTCCACTATTTTATTTGTCATTTCTCCCTTACAACCTAAATTCCCGACTGAGGGGAACGCCTAGCCCCCCCTCCCTCTCTCCTGGTATGCAAGTAAATTATTTTGCATGCGGTCTATCGAACAAAAATAAATACATGTATATTGGGGGTGAACCCGGTTGGAACCGATTTCCCCTTTTTGAACAAGCACCCCATGGCCCCGAGCCATACACAGCCGCTTGTATCTGTTGGCCCGGCCAAAGCCTTGCCTGCGCCAGTTAGTCTGCCAGCCCCCGTGCTACTCACTGGCGGCCAGGGGGTGGCGTCTGCCGCCCACCGGGTGATGGTGGCGGCGGTGCAGGCCGGGCAGTCTCCGCTGGTGGTGTCTACCGGCATGGACTTCGACCCGTACCGGCTGGCGGTGCTGGCCCGTGAACGGGGGATGGACGCTCAAGCGGTGCTGTCGGCGGTGCGGGTGATGCGGGTCATGTCTGTGGATCAGCTGCTGGAGGCCCTGCGGCAGCTGTACGCCCGCCCTTCGCCGGGCGGGGTGCTGCTGATGCGGCCCCAGCGGCTGTTTGGAGACCCAGACTTGAGCGAAGCCGACGCCCAGTTTTTCCACCAGCGGTTTTTGCGGGCCATTCGCTTTTACGAGGGGGCCGGTCTGCCGCTGATGGTGGTGGAGCGCACCCCTTGCCGCCAACGCCCGCTATTGTTTGAGCGGATGCGCCGGGCGATTCCGCAGCAGATCCCTATCGATCAACTCCCCATCAGCGGATACGTGCCATGGGAAAAACGGTAGCCCCCTATTCGTGGGTCATCGACCAGCAGCAGCAGGCCTGGGCCGACTTCCGGCGGGCCCTGCGTAAGGAGGATCAGGTCTATTTTGACCGGGTGTTCGACGCGGCCCGAAAGCACACCCCTTCCGGGGTGGCGCAGTCTGCCGTTTGGCCCATGGAGGCCATTTTGCTGGCCAACCTAATTGAACTGCACAAGGCGGTGGAGCGATTAAAGCCCCCGCCAACCATGGAGCTGGCGGCCCCTCCCGCCGGAAAGTGAGGCGCCATGGCACGCGGCATTCTGTTTGACGTGGATGGTTATGCCCCCCACATCATGTTGTATTTGCTGGGGGAGGATGGCTCCCGGGTTCGGCTGGAAACCCCGTTTTCTCCCACGGTGTATCTGTGGGGCAGCCGGCGAGAGCTTCCGGTAATTTGCCGCCAGGCGGAACAAAGCGGGGTTGTGCGGCTGAGGGGCTGGGTGGAGCGGCGGGAGTTTTACAGCAACCGGCTGTTGCGGGTGATGGCCGCCACGGTGATCCGGCCGGATAGAGTGAAGGGGCTTTATCGTCAATTGACCCACCGGTTTTTGAGCGCGGAACTGTACGACTCTACCCTGGATCCGGTGCTGGCGTGGCTGATGGCCAACGACCTTTACCCCATGGCCCGGGTGGAATGGGAGGCCGAGGGAGATCGTCTGAGAACCATCCGGGCTTTGGACAGCCGCTGGGATGCTCGGTTCTCTCTGCCCGACATGCGCACGCTGCGTTTGAGCCTGGGGGAATCTCCCTTGATTCCCCCAGGGAAAAACCGGCTGGTGGTGGCCTGGGAAGACCAGTGCCAGGAATGGCCCATGGACAACCCGGCGCGGGTGGTGACCCAGCTGGAGCAGCTGGTGGCCCGCTTGGACCCCGATTTGGTGTGGAGCGAGGGAGGAGACGGGGTTCTCTTCCCTTGGCTGGTGGAGCAGGCGCAGCGGATGGGAAAAACCCTGAACCTGGACCGGGACCCCCAGGGCATCACCCGCCGGGTGGAGCGTTTGGGCCGGTCGTTCATGCATTACGGTCAGATCACCTACAAGGCTCCCAGTTACCCGTTGATTGGCCGCTGGCATTTAGACACCAGCAACAGCTTTTTCATCGCCCAGTCCGGGCTGGAGGGGTTGGTGGAAATGGCCCGCATTGGCGGAATCCCAGTGCAGCGAATGGCCCGCAGTGCCGCGGGAACGGCGTTGACCAACATGGAAATCCGCTTGGCGTTGCGGGCGGGTTACCTGATTCCCAGCCGCAAAACCCAGCTGGAAACCCCCAAAACCGCCCTGACCCTGCTGAAGGTGGACAAAGGCGGCCTGAGTTATTTTCCTCCGGCGGGTATGCACCAAGGAGTGGTGGAACTGGATTACGCCCAGATGTATCCCACCCTGATGCTGCGCCACAACGTGTCGCCCGAAACGATGAATTGCCCCTGTTGCGAGGGGCAGCATCCGGTTCCGGGCACCCCTTATCACACCTGCGTCAAACGGCGGGGATTGATTCCGGAAACCATCCGGCCCGTGCTGGAAAAACGGACCGCCTACAAACAGCTGAAACGGGAGGCCCCCACCCAGGCAGCCCAGCTGGCCGCCGATCAACGCTATAGCGCCATCAAGTGGCTGCTGGTGACCACCTTTGGTTATCAGGGTTACAAAAATGCCCGCTTTGGATTGATTGAAGCCCACGAGGCGGTGACCGCCCTGGGCCGGGAAGCCCTGCTGCAAGCCAAGGAAGCCGCCGAAGCCATGGGCTTCACCCTGCTGCACGGGTTGACCGATTCTCTGTACATGACCCGCCAGCCCCCGGCCTCGCCGCAAGAGCTGGCGGGTTTATCTGCTCAGGTGCACCAAAGCACCGGGTTGGATTTGGCGCTGGAGGGCATGTACCACTGGATCTGCTTCCCGACCTCCAAGACCAGCCCCAACATCACCGCTGCCACCCGCTACTTTGGCCGGTTTGAAAGCGGCGAAACCAAGGCCCGGGGCTTGATGCTGCGCCGAAGAGACACCCCGCCCCTGGTGAAAGCGGCACAGCAGGCCATGCTGGCCGTGATGGCCCAGTGCGGCAGCGTGGACGCCCTGAACGTGAACCATGAGGCGGTGCTGGAGGTGTTCCGTTCGTTCCGGAGGAGATTGCTGGAAGGCCGAGCGGCGCGCGAAGATCTGTGGATCACAATGCGGGTCTCCCGCCCCTTGGAGGAATACAAAGGGCAGGGGGCCACGGCGATCTGCCTGCAACTGCTGGCCCAGCAAGGAATCACCCTCAGCCCCGGCCAGTCGGTGCGCTATCTCATCGTGAACCGTCAGTCGAAAGAACCGCTGAAACGATATTTGCCCGAGCCGCTGGTGCCGCCAGAACCATCCTATGACCTAGCAGCCTATCTGTCTTTACTGCAGGGGGCCTACGACGAATTGGCGGCAGAACTGGCCTGCCACAAACCGGAGATGGGAAAGCGGGTGCTGCAAATGAGTTTTGCAGACAGGTTGTTCAGCAAAGCGGTGGGATAAGTAGGAGGGGGGCAGGTGCGCCAAGTTTTGGCTTGGCGCACGGGGCGCATTTCACACCCAAAGGCAGGGGAATTTTCTATAAATTTTTTAAAATATCTTTATAGCACTTGTACATGTTTAATATTTTCCCAGGAATTATTCTTTGGTTGTTTTCTATAAACATCTCAAGAGCTTCGCTTTCTATTTCAGTGATATTTTCGGCGGGTGATCCTTCATAATTTTTTTTAGGCTGAAACAAATATACAGTTTCTGGGCGATTTTTATAATCATCTCTATTTATAGCAGACCCCCCTGTTTTTGTTTGAACAATCGCTCGGTTTTTTTTGTCTTTGTGAATTAAATAAAATTCATACGACATTGTGTCTTTTTTGCGGGAATGTGGAATCACAATATACCCATCCATTTGTAATTTAATAAATATTAAATCTTCTACATCTTCATTATCTATTAGATCCCACAAGCCATAACCTTTGGCATCGATATTGTCATTGACATCAGTATTTTTATTTTTATAATTTATTCCATTTAGCTTATTCCATAAAAACTGAGAGTATATCAACGCAGGCTTACTTTTTATTGATTGAAATGCACAAGGCGCCCTGAAACTTGAAATGACTTTTCCTGGTACATCATCAATGGGAACTATCTTAATCTCCGCATTAAATACATTTACTATATCAATTTCTTCATTATTATATTTATAATACCATCCTGATGTTGCTTTTGCTAAGTAATACTCGCCATCTGGGGACCGGGTCCAACAAAAATCACCTGATTTAACTTTTTCATGCATTCTTTCCACTGTATAAAAGTTATCATAATTTATATTAGACTTATTGTATATATTTTTTGCTAGCCTTGTATATTCATCCCAATTCGTAATATCATGTTCTGAATCAACCGCATACCCTAGACCTAAAATTTTATTATCAATACAATATTGAAAAGTACGTTTAGGGTCGTCGCTATGTTTACTGTTGTTCTGTATTCGAAAAAGATTCATAATTCCTCCCTGATGTTGGTTAAACTGCGTCATTTCTCGGCACTCTATCCCCCTCCCCTTACCCAAGTCAATAAATATCACGCCACCCATCAATTTTTCTGACGCCTCCTCACGCCGCGCATTTAGGCACATTCTGGTCACTTATCCATTTCTTTATCCGCCACATGGGTGAAGGCCAGCCTCACCAAAGGGGTGAACGAATCTACGCTCCCCACCCGGATGGCAATGGCTGGCCTTTGCAAGGGATTATTGCTCGGCGTTTTGCTTGGCTTGGGCCTGGGCTTTGGCCATGAGGTACTGCAGCGCGATATAGGCCTCTGTCCCCCGCGATTCTTTTCCCTGCACCACAAGGCGCGTGATCATCAAGTGGCCCTGGGGGTCGTCCAACGCTTCCAGTTGAAATCGGAGGTCCATGACCTTATCGGTTAACTCATCCTTCTTTCGGATGATGTATATCCAACCGGATTTCCCTTTGTTCTTCCAAGTGCCCTTGTTCAAAGAATCAAACAACAGTTGTGGCGAGCCCTCCAGTTCTTCGGGCCCGGCCTCGGTGAGCACATAAAGGCTGGCTTCCATGAGCGGTTGGGGCGGCTGTGCCCAAGAAACGGTGGCCAGCAGAAGCGTGGCAAACAGCACGGCAAGAATGCGATGTGGCATGGTGGTTCCTCGTTCAGTGAAGGATCAAAGGCCTCGTTTGGGGCGGGCCATTTATTCGGGCGAAAAGGATTCAAGTTGATTCGCCCCTGAAAAGAGGATACAGAATGTTGTGGACAGAATAAGACCAACCATCCAGGCATAGAGAGGAAACATGGCACCCCCGAAAAAACGAAACGAACCCAGGCACTCCGGTGCGTTAAAAGTTCTTTACAACGTGAGTGGGATTTTTAAGGCCATCCGCCGTGGCGGGGCCACGCGCCAGTCACTGGCTAATGAATTGGACTTGAGCACCAAGCAGATTAAACGCTATTTGGATGTCTTAACGGAGTTTGGGGTGCAGTACGACAGCGATGCGGACGGCAACATCGGAGAAAATATTCGCATCCTATCCCCCATGGGGAGAAACAACGAACCGCTCAATATTATCGCCCTCAACCAAAAGGAGCTCTACATCCTCTTCTCTTTGATGGCGGGGCTGACTCAGGTGGAGAAGGCGAAAGACAAAGAAAGAATTTTTAATAAAATATCCAACGCATTGGGGGCTGCTGCCATTGACGTCAACCAACTAAAAGCCAGCCTTACAGACTTTACCAAAGCCTACAAATCCTATGATGGGAAACGCAAAGAAATTGCCACCCTAATGGCCGCGTTGGCCACAAACCAAGTGTGCCGCATCCAATACAAAGCCATGAATGGCCAAGGCCCGGAAGAATACACCATCCACCCCTACCAAATGACGGAATTTGATGGCGGGCTTTATGTGTTCGCGTTTGTTCCCCAGCGCAAAGGCGTGCGGTTATTTGCCGTCGAACGCATGGAGTCTGCCAGCAAGGAGGGTGGTGGTTTTGCCCGAAAGCAGGACATTGAAAAAGAAATCTTCACGAAAAAGAAGCGGGCCTTTCGGATTTTAGATGATGGAGAACCTCTGAAAGTGGCGTTGCGCTTTTCTGCCAGCAAGGCCCCTTATGTGCAAGAACGCAGTTGGCATGACAGCCAGAAAATCACCAAAAACAAAGATGGTTCGATCACTCTAAGTTTTACGGCCACCGGGCGCATTGAAATTGTGCGTTGGATTTTAGGTTGGGGGGAGGATTGCGAAGTGGTGGGCCCTTCTGATTTAAAGGCCCAGGTGGCTGCCACCCTCAAAGCCGCCGCGAAGAAGTATTGAGAAAAACCCATGGTGTTCACCCCATGGTCAACCCATCCACCAAAAGGAGACCCGCCGATGACTTTACCCCAGCTCACGATACCGCAGGATGACACCAAAGGTTGGCTGTACTTTGCCTACGGTTCCAATCTACTAAAATCGCAAATGAGGGAACGCCTTGGGGAGGTGAAAGAGGTGCAAACGGCGGTGTTGCACGGGTTTAAGCTCATCTTTCCTTCCACATGCACCATTGTGCCCGCCCCTGGGCAACAAACGCCCGGTGCGATTTATCGAATTACGGCAGAACAGCGAAGAATACTGGATCGCAGAGAGGGTGTGCCTACATCTTACCGGCAAACAACGGTGAAGGTGGTGGGGGCCGATGGGAAAACCTATGAATGCCTGACCTATGTGATTTCACATCGCACGGGCACGACACCGCCAGGTTATGTGGATAGGGTGAGGCAGGGGCGAAAGGACTGGGGCCTTCCCCCGTTGGGTGAAATATTGACCGCATAAAGCCCCCCCAGGCTCCGCTTTATTGTGCTGCTCCCGCCGATATTCTCGCCTAAAATACAGTGGACTTATTCTGTCCATCATGTCGTATATATTCTATATACCAGGAAGCGAACAGGTTTGGCTGGCTGCCAAACCCGCCGCGGCCAATGGTGTTGGGCTTGGGCCGGGAGAACCTCGGCCGGCCCCTGGGGTTCATGTATCACTAAGCGAAAGGAGAATTCCATGTCACAAAGCCGATTTATGGTATTGGCGGGTAGGGGCAACAGCTTCTCTGGAGATGGCCTGCACCCAGACGCGCTGTTCACCCTTTTCGACGACAAAGGCGTGTGGCTGCTGGAATATCCACTTTATGCTGGGAGTTATCAGGAAGTTCCAAAATATTATTACTGGTTTTCCCACCCGGACTTCATCATTGAAGACCTGCTGCTGATGATTTCTCTGTACGTGATTCGGGATGAGAAAATAAGAAGCATGGCCAGTGAGTTTTTGAAGTGCGAAGACATCGACCAATGGGGAGGATCCGGCATGGAGAAGGCGATGTCGATCGACTTGGCCTGGCTATACCTGTGCAACATGGAAAGCCTGCACGGAAGCGGGATCAAGCTGGTGGCCCTCTTCCTGGGGTCCACCACCTTCCGGCTGGGAGGGGTGGATGTGGGAGACGAAACCATCCAGGAGTTTATTCAGTTTGTTCGCGAACTTGACCTGCACAATGTAGAGGTGCTGACCCCCATGTTCTTCCGCGTGGAGGGTTCTATGAGCGGCGGGATGAGCGAGTGGGAGGCTGGAGCCTCGCCCGTCACCCAGAAAAAAGAAAACCGCCCCAAAAGAACGAAGAAAAAGAAAGAAACTCAAAAAGAAGAAAAAAAAGAAACAAAACAAGAAGAAAAACAGGAAGCAAAACAGGAGCTCGTGTTCGATACGACGAAATGGCCAGAGCATTCACGGCAGAACACGCGAGACTTCTTTGAAAACCCCACTTGTATTAGCAGCAGGGTGATCATGAAGCATGAAACCTACCAAAAGTGGGGCGAAATCACCGTGGAGGATATTTTAAATTGGAAATTTCGGGTTCATGTGAAAAAACCTGTAGACCATGAGCCTAAAATGTACGAGTACCAAACCATCGAAGAAATGATGGATGACGGTTGGGTGGTGGATTGACCCCCGGCCAATCACCGCATGGTTTAACCCTTGAATGGAGAGAATTCCATGGGCGAAGAAGTGTTCCGCATTTTTGTGTATGGCTCTCTGATGCGCGGCATGAGCAATCACCGGCTGATAATGAATGGGCATTTTTTGCAAGAGGACGCC
>Ga0224495_10000903_pt1 | contig 22276 bp, 24 predicted proteins | sample SF_Jul11_sed_USG_FD_168128 | JGI IMG/M metagenome (GOLD analysis project Ga0224495, IMG submission 168128) | Sediment microbial communities from San Francisco Bay, California, United States - SF_Jul11_sed_USGS_4_1 | ecosystem: Environmental > Aquatic > Marine > Sediment | place: USA: California...
CTACTTAAAATTTTTAATGTATAATATTAATAAAAACTTTTTAAAATTCATTTTTTTTGGCTTATTTATATAAATATAGTTAATATATTAGAGTTTTGTAATATAGATTTAGTATATCAATAAACTGCTTCAAATACAAAACGAGAAGGAAAAAATGGGTAATTATCTTAAAGAAATCAATGCAGATCAATTTGAAGCCGAAGTACTTTCCTCAAAAAAACCGGTAGTGGTTGATTTTTACTCAACAGAATGTCCACCATGTGAGGCATTAGCGCCCAAGCTCGACTCCATTGCTGAAAAATTTTCAAGTGAAATCAGTTTTTTTAAAATATTTAGACAAAACAACAAAGAGCTGGCTCAAAAACTTGGTGTAAGCTCCAGCCCAACCTTGTTATTTTATTCCGATGGTAAAGAAATGTCAGAACGCCTAACCGGTGGAATACGGAAAAAAACCATCTATGAACATATTGCGAATCTTTTACCGATAGAATTATTTAATAAATTAAATACACACGCTGAAAAAATAAATCGTTTAGCAGATGTCATCATCATTGGCGGTGGTCCAGGCGGTCTTACAGCTGCTTTATATGCAGCACAGGCAAAATTAAAAACCATTGTGATAGATCAAGGTATGCCGGGTGGACAGGTTTCAACAACACATATGATCTCAAACTACCCAGGAACAGGTAAGCCCGTTCATGGTTATGAACTGATGCACCACATGAGTACTCAGGTTCTTGAAGCAGGCGCGGTGCTTTTTCCAGCTGTCGATATTACATCAGTTAAGATTTCACATAAAAATAACATGCATGAAGTAATAATTGATGATGAAGTTATAATAACTGCTCCCGCGATCATTTTTGCAACAGGAGCTGAGCCTAGATTATTAAACGTAGCCGGCGAAAAAGAATTTAAAGGAAAAGGAATCTCTTATTGTGCAACATGCGATGGTAAATACTACGAAGATAAAGAATTGATTGTTATAGGCGGAGGAAATTCTGCCGTTGAAGAGTCTATATTCTTGACACGTTTTGCATCTAAAATTACAGTAATCCATCAATTTGACTACTTACAGGCCAATAAAACTGCTCAAGAAACTTTATTAAATAATGAAAAAGTACAAATTGTATGGGATTCTGAACCGCGTAAATTTGAAAAGTCAGCTGACGGTAAAATGGCGGTAACCATTGAAAATGTAAAAACAAAAGAAGTTAATACAATCTCCAGTGATGGTGTTTTTATTTTTATTGGCATGAGCCCAAACGGCAAAATTATCCCGGAAGAAATTCAACGAAATCAATGGGGTTATATTCTTAGTAATTCAGAAATGGCAACGAATCTTCCAGGAGTATATGTAGTCGGAGACATAAGAGAAAAATCAATACGTCAGGCAATTACAGCGGCATCGGATGGATGTATAGCTGCTGTACAGGCTGAACGTTATATTGAATCCTTACATAATAAAAAAAATGCAAAATAATTTTCAAAACGCCAGCGCTATTCAAACAAGATATTCTCAAGAAGCTAAAGAGGAAGAAAGCAATCTCTCTTGTGGAAGTGTACTTTCATGGGCAAATTTACAGGCAAACGAAATTGTAGTAGATTTAGGTTGCGGTAAAGGAAATGAAGTATTTAAGGCTTCAAAATTTTCGCACTATGTATATGGTATTGATTTTACACAAGAAATGATTGATAAAGCTAAAAAATATCAACATACAAATAATGTACAAAATGTAGAATTTATCAATGGAACTATAGACTCCGTTCCTCTTTACGATTCGATAGCCGATGTTGTTATTTCCAATTGTGCCATCAATCATTCATCAGATAAATCAATTGTTTATTCAGAAATTTATCGTATTTTAAAACCCGGGGGTCGTTTTATTGTTTCTGATATTGTTTCGCAAGTGCAACTACCAGAATACATTTCAAATGACCCTCAGGCCATTGCCCAATGTTATGGCGGGGCCATTACACAAAATGATTATTTTTTAGCTATACAACAGGCAGGATTTACAAATATTGATATTTTACATAATAGTTTACCATATGAAAAAAAAGGTGTTTTAATACGCAGTATTACTTTAAAAAGCGTAAAAACATGATTTATTATTTAAAATGAATTAAGCAAGAATATATTTATTAAAAAAATTTTGGAGTTTAAAGATGAGACCACTGACAATAAAAAAAATTAAAACAAATGAATTAAAAAACAATTCAAGTGATAAAAAGGAAAAACTGGTAAAAAATCCTGAAAAAAAAGTCGCACAGTGTTGCGCTAAAAGTTCAACCATTGTTTCGGGTTGTCACGACTAAATTAAAACAGCTTTCACTATAAACAAAATAAAAATGTTTATCGTTGAACTGATAATAAATAAATTTTTCAATTGAAATGTTCATGAGATAAAGGATAGCTTATGTATTATTCAAAATATACATTCCACACGCCTCTTTTAAGCAATAATGGAATTATCATTGGAAATTATTTAACCGGTTCAATGGATATACTGGATAAAGAAGAATCTGAATTATTTCTTAAACATCACGATTTAGAAAACTGGGACAACTACTCTGAGCTTTCTCAAATGATTGATCGCGGTTATTTATACCATACACAATCAGATGAGGAAGCCATTGTTGAGAAAAAAAAGCAAAGTTTTAAAAACGAATATTCTAATACACCGGTACAAATTATTTTTACTCCGACCTATGTCTGCAATCTCGGTTGTAATTATTGTTACCAGGTAGAATATGAAAATACAAATTCTGTTTTAAAGCCTGAGGTTGTTGATGCTTTTTTTGTTTATATTAATAAAAAGTTTAAATTTGAAAAAGTAAAACCTTACATAACTCTTTTCGGCGGAGAACCGCTACTCGGCGGAAACGAATACAAAACCAACCTGTTGTATTTCATGAAGCAGGCCACAAAATTTGGTTATGAGATGGCAATAGTTACCAATGGATATGAACTCATAAATTATTTACCGCATTTTATTGAAAATAAATTTTCAATAAAAGAAATTCAGTTAACCCTCGATGGCTCTGAACAGGTACATGATAAAAGAAGACCTACGAAAAAAAAAGAAGGTACTTTTAAATATGTTTCAAACGCCATAGATCAAGCATTAAAAAACGGATTTAGAGTTAACTTGCGATCTATTGTTGATAAAAACAATATGAATGAACTCTATAAGTTGGCAGAATACACTGAACAAATGGGTTGGCTAAATTACCCTTCATCGCATTTTCAAACCACACTCGGCAGAAACTATGAACTTCATTTTTGTCAGGTTGATACTCCTCTTTACGAGAGAAGCGAAATGTGGAGTGATTTTGTTATTGAAGCAGAAAAACATCCTGTTTTATACAGGTATTATAATCCCCAGTTTCATGGTATCCGAACTTTATCTGAAACAGGTCAGCTTCCTGAACCTATTTTTGACGCCTGCCCTGCCGGTAAAAAAGAATGGGCCTTTGATTATAAAGGTGACATTTACGGATGCACAGCTTCGGTTGGCGTAGAAAAGTATAGACTTGGAAATTTTATAAACGGGGAAATTATAAACGAAGAGCAATTAAAAGATTGGAAAAAAAGAGACGTATTCAATATTCCTGAATGTTCTCAGTGTGCGGTAAGCTTAACCTGCGGCGGAGGCTGCGGTGTTCTTGCTGCAAACCATACTGGCAATGTTCTTTCTCCAGATTGCCGACCAGTAAAAGAACTTGTCGCTCTTGGATTAAAACATTATAATGTACAAACAAAAGAATTAATAAATAACGGAGCATCCATATGAAAAAAGAAATTACAGTCAAGGAACTTTGTTCGGAACTGAAAAAACGAGTCAATGACTCAAAAACCATTGATTGCTGTAAAGAAGAAATCGTAAACCTGGCCAACCTGGCATCTGATAAAATTGGTCATGAAAAAGTTATGGTAGACTGGGTTGATAAAGACAAAAAATAAAGTATATTGTTGACACATTCAACTTGTTAAAAACTCCAATCCTTAAATGATCAGGAGTCGTCTATTTTTTTACTTCATGCTTACACTTGCGATGATGACGTGGGGTGTAAGCTGGGCTTCTGGAAAATTTCTAGCTGGTCGGGAAGCGCCGGAAATATTATTGTTTTTTAGATTTTTATTTACATTTATTTCTTTAATACCTCTAGTATATATTTTTGAAAAAAATTTTAAATTAAATAAAAATGCTATAAAATTTATCGTTCTTGGCGGAATATTCATGAGCGGATATAACTATTTATTTTTTATGGGACTTCATAATGGTCTTGCAGGCGCAGGAGGTGTTCTTGTTACCACGATGAATCCCGTACTTACATTTATAATAGCTTCAGGAATAAATCGTTACAAACCCGTTAAAAAAGAAATAGCAGGCCTGCTTATCGGTATAGCCGGCGGAATGATCATGATACACATCTGGCAGGTATCATGGGCAGATTTAATTCATAGCGGAAATTTATATTTATTGGGCGCATCGTTTACATGGGCCTTTATGACGCTTACAAGCCAATACTCAGGCAAAAGCATACCTATATTAAAATTTACCATGTATGTACATGCCGTAGCTGCAGCTATAAGCTTTATTCCAGCCTCTACATCTAGTTGGTCCACCGTCTTTAATCAACCTTCATTTTTCTGGTGGAATATTTTATATCTTTCAATCATTTCAACAAGTTTTGGGACTACAATATATTTTGCTGCTTCACGTTCATTAGGATCAAAGGCCGCCAGTTCATTTATTTTTATTGTCCCATTAACGGCTCTTTTCAGTGGAGTTATTTTTTTAAAAGAAACCCCCGGGTTGTACATCATTTTTGGAGGAGCATTATCTCTTACCGCAGTTTATCTCTTAAATTTTAAAAAAGACAAAATAAAGGGTTTAAGTCTGTCACCTAATGCTGAGTAAAGAGCTTGTCTTAAAAAACACGAATTTTAGAAAATAATAAAAATGAAAAAATGTTGGCAGTTACAACCATTGAAATAAAGTGTCTTTATGCAGGTAAAGTCCATATTAACAGCAGATCAATTTACACGCTCAGATCTCGACTTGATTTTAAATAAAACAGCTCTCATAGAAAGTCTACTTAAAAATCATAAACAACTTAATATATTAAATGAATATATTTTAGCAACAATGTTTTTTGAACCATCGACAAGAACCAGACTTTCATTTGAATCTGCGATGCATCGACTAGGAGGTCGTGTAGTAACTGCAGTTGGTATGCAATTTTCATCTTTGGCTAAAGGGGAAACCCTTTTTGATACATTAAAAGTACTTGAGTCATACGCAGATATATGTGCAATTCGCCATCCCGTTGAAGGGGCATCTACAGTTGCAGCAAAAAGTATTTCCATACCGGTAATTAATGCAGGCGACGGAGCGGGAGAACATCCAACCCAGGCAATTCTGGATTTATACACAATTTCAGTTTACAAAGATATCATACATAAAAAAATTAAAGTAGGATTTGTAGGAGACATTAAATACGGCAGAACAATACATTCCTTAATTAAACTACTTTCAAAATACAACGCATCATTTATATTTATCAGTCCGTCAGAAATTGGATTGCCCGATAAATACAAGGAAGCTTTAACCAATCAAAATATTGAATACAAAGAAACCAGCGACATTGATGCCCTCGCCGAATGCGATGTAGGATATATCACCCGAATTCAGGAGGAACGTTTTTTAGATCATTCAACTTTTGAAAAATTTAAAGATCTCTACATCATCAATAAAAATCTTTTAAAAAAATGCAGAGAAGACATCATCATTATGCACCCGCTTCCACGATTAAATGAAGTATCAACAGAAATCGATCAGATGCCGCAGGCTGTTTATTTTAAACAGGCAGAATATGGCCTTTATTCACGTATGACTCTTTTATTATATGTTACGGGACTTCTCGATAAACTCGATGCATTTAAATGATAAGGTTTATGAAAATTTTTAAAACTTTTTTAATCAATTAAATTGATTTATAATTTTCGGTATTTCATATAAAGAAGCCTGTTCAACAGCAGCTCCACGTTTAAAGGCTTCAAACGGCATTCCATAAACAATACTGGTATCTTCATCCTGAGCGACAGTATGAGCTCCGGCCTCTCTCATTTCAAGAAGTCCATTAGCGCCGTCATCACCCATTCCGGTTAATATTATTCCAAGGGCATTTTTACCGACTTCCTTTGCTACAGATCTAAAAAGAACATCGACAGAAGGACGATGTCTGCTGACAAGTGGACCATCAAGTACCTTAACCTGATATTGAGCTCCGCTTCGAATAACTGTCATGTGTTTGTTACCATGTGCAATGATGGCTCGTCCAGGAATAATTCTGTCTCCGTCTTCAGCTTCTTTGACTTCAATGTTACAAACAGAATTTAAACGTGCTGAAAATGCAGCCGTAAAACCTTCTGGCATGTGTTGGACAATGACAATTCCATGAGCAGTCTTACTTACCATCTGAAGTAAAATTTCTAACGTTTGTGTCCCGCCAGCTGAAGCGCCAATAGCAATCACCTTGTCAGTAGTAACGGCCATCGCACGGCCAGTACCTTTTTCCAGAACCGCATCAGCGGTTAATTTTTCACTAATTTTATTTTCAGCAGATTTTTGTAACTGTTTTGAAGCTAGAGGTTTTGAATCTGATAATTTAGATGTTTCAAGCGGTTTAATTAAAATAGTTTTTATTTTATTGATTTGTGCTTTTGCTGCGGATTTTACAGCATCAACAAAAGTAATTCTGGATTCTTCTAAAAAACCCTTTAACCCCATCTCTGGTTTGGTGATAATTGCAATAGCTCCAGCATTGATGGCTTCAAAAGTAACTTCTGCACCTTCTTTAGAAAGTGTCGAACAAATTACTACTGGTGTAGGCCTTTCTGACATTATTTTCTTTAAAAAAGTTACGCCGTCCATTCTCGGCATTTCAATATCTAAAATAATGACATCTGGCCATTGCTTTTCCATATGACGCTGTGCAAAAATTGGATCCGATGCCGTAGCATAGACATGTATCGCAGGATCTTTTGATAAAATATCTGAAAGTACTGAGCGGACAACCGCTGAATCATCAACAATTAAAACATTTATTTTAGGCATATTAGAGCTCTTCTTTTTTTGGTTTTTTTAACCATACATCGCCGTTCCAGATATCAAATAATATACTGCGATGTTCAATACCGCCCATATCTTTAGAAATAACTTTAAATCCATGTTTTTCCATAAGCTCATTGGCTTTAAGGATATTTTTTTCGCCGACATTGATGTTAGATTCTTTTACAATTTCTGAAAACATATTTGATCCGCCGAACATTTTCACATGATAGTCTTTTGGTTTGGTATGGGCTTTATCCAGTTCCTTCATAAGCAACTCCATTGCTTCTTCACCATAACGACCATCAAGAGGTTCATCACTACCTCGCACACGGCGTGAAGGTAAAAGGTAATGGCACATACCCCCAATTTTTAACGTCGGATGCCACAGACAAAGTGCAACACAGGAACCAAGAATTGTTCGTATTCTTGTATCTGTATCCCCCCAATGCATTTCACCGGGTTTTAAAAATATCTCTAATATAAATTCTGGTTCATTCATAATTACATCAATCTAGTTTTTGATAAATTGTTGGCAAAAGTGTTTTATAACTTTTACTGATATTATTAAGATTTTCAGAGTGTCCAAGAATTAAATAACAATGTGGCTTTATAACCTGGGTTATTCGATCTATCACAGATTTTTTTGTTTCCATATCAAAATAAATCATAACGTTTCTTAAAAAAACAATATCAAAAGCTCCAATGTTAGTAAATGGCTCATTTAAATTCATCTTGATAAATCGTATGTTTTTTTTTAATTCATCAATTACTGTAAAATTTCCATATTCTGCATTAATTCCTCGTAAACAATATTTCTTTAATAATTTTTCAGGAATTTTTTCTGACGCCTCAAGAGGATAAATGCCTCGTTTGGCTTTTTCAAGAACTGTTTCATTTATATCTGTTCCCAAAATTTCCCATCGACCATTTAAACCCGCCTCTTCTAGTATCATAGCAATAGAGTAAGCTTCCTGACCAGATGAAGCTGCTGCGCTCCAAACTCTGAATATTTCATTACCTTTGAAATTTGCTAAAATATGATCACGCAGATAATCAAGATGCTGACTTTCACGAAAAAAATATGTTTCATTTGTAGTAAGTAAATTAATCATGATCTGTCTTTCATCTTTATATTGAGGATCCAGAATCATATTGATATAATCCTGATAATTTGGAAGATGATAAAACCTTAGTCTTTTTAATAATCTTCCTGAGATTAAAGCTCGCTTTGCGTCTGACATATGTATGCCAGCCCATTCATATATTAATTTTTGAAACTGCTGTAATTCCTTATCAGTTAAGTTAATAGTGGTTGTCGCATAATTGATGTATTCATTGTCCATATATGTAAAGTAATCATTATGAATTTGATGGTTTTCCTGATAACAAACTACTTCCCTCTTTTGCGGCCTTTTCAAGATAATTTAAATCTTGAACATTAAGAACTTTAGATACGTTAAGCATAATTATAAAACGATCATTAATTCTTCCCATACCACTGATAAACTCGGCATGAACATCGTCGCCAAATTCAGGGGTTTGTTCTATTTCATCAGTGGCCAGGCTGATAACCTCGCTAACAGCATCTACAACGATACCAATTTCTACTTTTTTTTCAGCTTTTATCAATTCAACAATAATGATACATGTCAGCTTGCTTATTTCAGTTTTTCCCTTGCCAAAGCGCATGGATAGATCAATTACAGGTACAACTTTGTTTCTTAAATTAATAACGCCTTTAATATAGTCGGGAAGCATTGGGACTTTCATTATATTCGAATAAGCGATAATTTCTTTCACCATCATAATATCGAGTGAATACTGATCTTGTCCCATTAAAAATGTCAGATATTGTCTTTCACTAATTGATGATTTGTTTGCTGTCTCGTTCATTTGTTATACCTTTCTTGGTTGCATTAAATTAAAAATGGATACAAAAACTAAATTTTCCTTTCCATCTGATTTTTAGAATCCAAATCTTCATTATTTTTTAAACTCTCTTTTTTTGCCAGAGCACGTTCTATATGTATGGATCTTTTATACTGATCAAATCTTGATAGTTCATTAAGATCCAAAACCCGATCAATGTTTAATAAAATTACAAATCTATCTCCAATTTTACCTATACCTGAAATAAAATCAGCTCTTAATTTTGCTCCAAAACCTGGTGCAGATTCTACATCTTCCTTTGAGATATCAACTACATCTTCCACTGAATCAACTAAAATACCTACATCTGTTACATCTTCACCCTCTTCAATTTCTACAATTACTATGCACGTAAGTTTTGTAACAGGTGAAGTTAACGAACCAAATCTAGGCGCAAGATCCACAACCGGCACCACATTTCCACGTACGTTCATAACTCCAAGAATGTATTCCGGTACCATGGGTATTTTAGTAACTTGAGAATATCCAATGATTTCTTTAACATTTAAAATATTAATTCCATATTCTTCTGGACCCATTTGAAAGGTTAAAAACTGTCTGTCCATATTTGTTCCAGACTTGGCTTCTTCCAAATCCATCATTGTTTTTTCTAAAAATTCAGTTTCTGTGGCCATTTCATTATCCTCTTTAAAAATTTAAAGGTCTATATTAAAACTTCTCAAAATCCCTGCTCTGAGATTTTGAAACTGTTTTTCCTGGTTTTGCAAAATCACTAGATAAATTCTTATCTCTGGAATTGCTTTTCAATGCATTTTCATCTGCAAATTTCTGAGTAGGCTGACTTGTTTTTGATTTCTCTGAAAATGAATCATGTAAAACTGTTCTTTGAGCACTGTGTTGATTTTGATAACTTTTATTTGTATTTTCATTATTTTTAGAAAAACCATTTTGAATTTTTTCTTGATTAACTTTAAAATATGACATGGTCTCTCTTAAACCCTGTGCCTGACTATTTACTTCTTCTGCAGTTGCGGCAAGTTCTTCTGCACTCGAGGCGCTGCTTGAAGTTACCTTGTCTAATTGCGACATGGCACTGTTCATTTGTACAACGCCTGTAGCCTGCTGTTCTGAAGCCGCAGTGATTTCTTCAACCAGGTCTGCAGTTTTTTTGATATTGGGTACTATCGAAGTCAGTAGTTGACCCGCTTTATCAGCTACATTTACGCTTCTTGCAGCAAGCTCACTGATTTCTTGGGCGGCGATCTGACTTCTTTCAGCAAGTTTTCTAACTTCAGATGCTACAACCGCAAAACCCTTTCCCTGTTCGCCTGCTCTTGCTGCTTCGATGGCGGCATTTAAGGCCAGTAAATTTGTATTGTAAGCAATGTCCTCAATCATGTTGATCTTGTCTGCAATTTGTCTCATTGCAGCAACAGTTTCAGTAACGGCGTTACCGCCTTCTACAGCTTCATTGGAAGTTTTTTCAGCAATTCCATTGGTTAATTTTGCGTTTTCTGCGTTTTGGCTGATACTCGCCGACATTTCTTCAAGCGATGCGCTGGTTTCTTCCACAGAAGCCGCCTGCTCATTACTACCCTGACTCATCGACTGCGCTGTACTGGACAACTGTTCGGCTGCGCTTAACAATGAACCTGCATTGACTATCACAGAAGTGATGATTTCTGAAAACTTATCCTGCATTTCTACCAAACCTTGCAGCAAAAGTCCAGTTTCATCTTTAGTAGTTACTTCGATTTTATTTGTTAAATCCCCTCCTGCCATATTATGGAATATGGATAAAACAAGATTGATTGGGTTAGTAATGGATGTAATGATAAACCATGCAAGAAAAATAGATATGATTAAACCAGCAATTGCGACAATTACTGAAATCATAAAATTTTGGTTATACTGAGCGGTTGATTCATTAAATACTTCTTTAGATACGTCAAGTTGAAGTGCGGTTATTTTATCCATATTCAAACCAATAGGATCTATGTAAGTAAACATATTGTCATCAACAGACTTATTAAAGTTTGCCTTATCATTATTTTTCATTTCTGTAACTAACTTATCAAAAAATTGATCCGCATCAGACATGAGAGGTTTCAAGATTCCTACAAGCTGTTCTTCTTCTTTAACCAAAACCGTCCCTAAATATGCATCCCAGTTTTTTTTAATATCATCCTTATTATCATTGATAATTTTTATAGCTTCATCATAACTTATTTTACCCAGTCTTGCCTTTTGTAATGCTCCAGGTATATCAATCCCATAATGATCTGCAATTTCCTTAAGCTGCTTTAAAGGCACCACCCTATCATTATAGACAGTTGCTAAGCCGTTATTAATGTGTTTCATTCCAGTAATACCTAAAAAAGCAATAATGACTGTAACCGATACCATAACAATCACCAGTAAGTATAATCGAATTCCAATTTTCATATTTTTTAAAATTTGTATCATTGTTTCTCCTTAAATTTTAATATGATTGATTATTTAATGAAAATAAAAACTAATATACTTAGTTTTTATTTTTTTCTCCAACCATTTCCATTTCTGCGGCATGTTTAATTAATTTTGGAATATCTAATATTAATGAAACTGTACCGTTACCAAGTATCGTTGCACCGCTGATGCCATGAAGATTGCTAAATAGTTTACCCAACGGCTTAATCACGGTCTGGTACTCGCCGATTAAACGATCAACCAGTAATCCTGCTTTATGACTTCCATAACGAACCACAATGATATTATCCTGACTGTGTTGACTATCAGCGTCATCTACATTAAAAAATTCTTTCATTCGTAAATAAGGTAATACCTCGCCGCGTAAATTTACAAAGTTTCCGGTTTCTTTACTGATTTCATCTTCAGACGAAATATTTATACATTCTAAAACCATATCTAACGGTATAACGTAAGAAACAGATCCAATTTCAACTAAAAATCCATCAATGATAGCCAATGTTAAAGGCAACGATATTCTCATTGTCGTTCCAATATGCGGCTGACTGTCAATTTCAATAGAACCCCTGAGTAACTCAATATTTCGACGAACAACATCCATACCAACACCGCGTCCTGAAACATCCGTTATGGTATCTGAAGTAGACAAACCAGGTTCAAAAATAAAATTATAAATTTCTTCATCACTATAGGCTTGTGAAGCTTTTGCAACTTTTTTTTCAATGGCTTTTTTAAGTATTTTTTCTTTATTTAGTCCTTCGCCGTCATCTGTTATTTCAATAACAATGTTTCCTGTTTCATGAAGAGCATTGATACGAATAGTTCCTACTGGATTTTTCCCGTGTTTCTTTCGATCTTCTGGCGTTCCGATACCATGATCGATTGAATTTCGAATAAGATGCATCAGAGGATCGTTGATCCTTTCAACAACCGTCTTGTCCAGCTCAGTCTCGCCACCGCTGATTTCAAGTTGAATTTGCTTGCCCATTTGCCGACTTAAATCACGAACCACTCGCTCAAATCTTTTAAAAGTTTCTCCAATTTGAACCATACGAATGTTCATGGCAGAATCACGAACTTCTTCCACAAGCCTACTCATCGTTAATGAAGCTTCAATGATATCTTTATCGCCATTATTCTCTGAAAGTTGTTTAATGTTCGCAACATTGATAACAAGCTCTCCTACAAGATTAATTAAATTATCCAGCTTTTTTGCTTCTATACGAATAAAATTTGCGGCAGTATCTGAAACTGATCGAGAAATTTTGTCATCACCTGTAGAAGTTTCTTTTTTAGATATAGATGATTCTTCAAAATGATTAATTCCTTCACTTTCGATTTTTACATTTTCTAAAACCATGTCAGCTTCCTTTTGAGTTTCTTTATCCGTACTTGTATTAAGCTTTTGGAATTCATCAGATGTTAACACACCTGATTCAAGAAAAACTTCTTTCATTCTTTCACGAGATTGTGGTAATGAATTTATTAGTTTCTCATATTCAGATAAATCTGCATGTGGTTCTATGATCATCAAGGTTGCATTATCCAACAAAAATTCAAAAATATTTTGTATTGTTTCTTTTGTTTTTTCACTTTTTAAAGTTATTTCAAAACCTAAATAACATTCCTCAGCATCCATTTTATCCAATTCAGGTATTGCGTCAGCAAGTGTTAATACATTGATAATTTCGCCGGTCTCTGATAAATAATTGATAAAAGAAGCAGGGTCTAAACCCATTTTAAAAATATCATTTGTACAACGAAGTGAAATATGCCAGTTTGAATTTGCGACTCTTGATCTTGAAGAATTTTGTGCATCTTTATCTGACTTTTCTTCATGATGACTTGGAACATTAGTTTTAGAGTTTATTACCATGCCCGGTTGTATTTTACTTAAATCTTCAAGAAGTTGGTCTCCTCTGGATTTTATCGTTTTATCAATTACATAATTATCTGTATTAGTGTAAAGACTGATCAACTCAGACATATGATCTCCACTTTTTAAAAGAATGGCTATCATATCTGAATTTACTGTAAATTTTCCTTGACGAAGTTTTTCAAGAAAGTTCTCGATGACATGAGTAAACTCAACTACTCCGGTATAACCAAACATCCCTGAGGAACCTTTGATTGTATGAGCCGCTCTAAATACTGCATTTATTGAATCATGATCGAGTGGTTGTTTTTCTAAAATCAGCAATGCTGACTCCATGTTTGCCAATAATTCAGAGCATTCAACTATAAACGTTTGCTTTACTGCATCTAATTTCATAATTCATCCATATTTAAAGAAGGTAGTACGTTTTGCTTTTTAATTCCATATTTTAAAGAGTATTTATTGCGATCTTCTGTTGGAATTTTAATTTTATCACCAAAAAAACCAACAAGTCCCAAAAGATCAATTAGTCTTATAACTGACGGGCTATGATTTACGATTTTAAAAACTTTATTATTGAGGAGAGCTTCCTTTTTAGCCGCAATCATCGTCTGTAAACCGGCGGTATCGATTTCAGCAACTTTCCCTACATCCAGAGCTATTTTATTGTAGCTTTTAAAAAGAGAACTGAGTTCATTTATAAAATTTGGCGTATTATATATATTCAAATCACCTTTTAAAGATATTAAACAAACATCACCCGTTTTTTTAACCTCAATTTCCATATTACCGCCTTTAGTTTTTTAAGGAAGACTTAACCTTTGAACCGCCACCACCAACTTCTCTGGTAAAAAAGGTTTTACAATCCATGCTTTTGCGCCGGCTGCCTGTCCTTCGAGTTTTTTTGCTTCTTCCGATTCTGTTGTTAACATAATTATAGGAGTAAATTTATAATTTGCATATTTAATATCACCCTTAATTTGTTTTACAAATGTAATGCCATCCATATTTGGCATATTCACATCACATATAATTAGATGAATTTTTTCACCACTTAGTTTTGACAGGGCATCCATTCCATCAACCGCTTCTATTACTTTATAGCCCGAATCTTTTAAGGTTAGCGCCACAACCTGTCGAATGGAAGCGGAGTCATCAATAATCATAACTGTTTTACTCATTTATATCCTCTTTATTTTATTTTGTCCTACATCAATTTATTATTTTATAAACATACTTTTGATAGCGCATAAAAAATATACTATAAATATAGGATAATTCTACTTTTAAAGCAAATATCAAAAAAATGTAATAAATTTAATACAACCACCTACTTAATTAAAAGCATCATACACTACAATATGTATATGTATCTTTAATATTATACAATAAATTACGTATCTCCATAATTATACGTAATTTTATAAATATAATATCGGTTAAATGAAATACAAACTTTTAATAACAGGCGTAATTTTATCAAATCAATATATTTTATATTCATTTATTTTTTAAAATCATTTTACGGGAATGTTCTATAAAGCTCACAAACAATGGATGCGGCTTTAATGGCTGTGATTTAAACTCAGGGTGATACTGAGTCCCGATAAACCAGGGATGAACACTCGGATTAAGTTCGATGGCTTCTACGAGCTTATCATCGGGAGATGTCGCACTGATCAACATTGCTGATTTTAAAAAATCGTTTCGAAAACGATTGTTAAACTCAAACCTGTGACGATGTCGCTCTTTAATATCAAGGCTATTGTAAATTTGCTGTAACAGCGAACCACGAACCAGTTTTGCAGGATATGCGCCTAGTCTCATCGTTCCCCCCTTATCTGTAATGGAAACCTGATCTTCCATAATATCAATCACAGGGTAAATCGTATCAGCGTTAAACTCCCTGGAATTTGCATTCTCCATTTTTAATACATTTCTGGCAAACTCAATAACTGCGCATTGCATTCCAAGACAAATACCCAGGTAAGGTATTTTATTTTCCCTTGCATAGGTGATGGCATCAAGTTTTCCTGATATACCACGTTCGCCAAAACCTCCTGGAACAAGTATTCCATGAGCATCTTTAAGCAATTCTTTTACATTTTTAGAGTTAAGTATCTCCGAATCTACATTTATAAACTCAACTTTAGAATTAAGCGGCAGACCTCCATGCCATAGAGCCTCTCTTAAACTTCGATATGCATCAGATAATACAATGTACTTTCCAACCAGAGCAATCTTGACAATGCTTTCGGGATTTTTAAAAACCTGGACAACACTTTCCCATTTTTCAAGCGTTGGGTTTCCAGAAAACAAGGGATCCGTATTTTCAATCTTAAAATATTTCATTATTTCATCATCAAGCTTTTCTTTATGATAAATATTGGGAATCTCATAAATCGTATAATCTATATCAGGAGCAGATATAACACGCTTTACGGTTACGTTACAAAATAATGATATCTTTGATTTTACTTCATCATCAAGGTAGTTTTTAGCTCTACAAATGAGTATGTCTGGCTGTATTCCCTGATTAAGCAATTCTTTAACGGAATGTTGCGTCGGTTTGGTCTTTACTTCGCCAGCCGGAGAAATGGTCGGCAATAATGTTAAATGGACAAATAATGTTCTCTCTGGACCTTTATCAAGCCTAAATTGTCTGATCGCCTCCAAAAAAGGAACAGATTCAATATCGCCCACAGTCCCGCCAATCTCTACAAGAACAAAGTCAATATCTGGATTATTTTTTTCGAGTAACAAAATTCTGTTTTTTATTTCATTGGTTATATGAGGGATAACCTGAACAGTTCGTCCGAGGTATTCCCCCTTTCTCTCACGCTGAATAACCGTATAATAAACCTGACCGGTAGAAACTGAATTAAGATAACTTAACGCTGAATTTGTAAATCGCTCATAATAACCAAGATCAAGGTCAGTTTCTGCCCCATCATCGGTTACATACACTTCACCGTGTTGATAAGGACTCATTGTCCCAGGGTCAATATTAAGGTATGGATCCATTTTTTGTATCGTAACTTTATACCCTCTGGATTCCAGAAGAGTTCCGATTGCTGCAATACTAACGCCTTTACCCAGGGAACTGGCCACCCCGCCTGTAACAAAAATGTACCTAACATTTTTCATATGGTATATCTATATAGTAATAACCGCTCGTCAAGAAGTTGGTCAAAAGAATGAAGTGCCCTGTACAAAAAGATTCTACATGGTCAAATTTTATAATTTTGTTAAAACAAATCATTTATAATATCATTGATCCGTTAATTTCTACAAAACAATCTTGATATACGCTGCTTGAATCACCTTAAAACATGAAAAATAATTCATTAAAAAATAAAATGGTTTAAATTATATTTTTTAAAGAATAATTTAATAGCGAAAGATCCTTTTTTATTACTTTTTACTCAGGAATACAACAGCCTCAATGATCTAATATAGGTTTTATTAAAGTAAATGCCTGACAATTTCCCTGTTTACACCTTAAATCATTCCAATACTTTTAAATTTCTTTCTATTGTATTGCATTTTTAAAGTTATTTCATAATGACGCGCTACCTGGCAAGTCTGCTCAATTAAAATCTGTGTAAATAATTTCATAAAATGTACCAAATATACTATACAAACCGTTGTTAATACTTAACAAATTTTCTTATTTCACAAAAAATCAAAATTTATTCGCCAACAGCTTCCTGATTGAATTAGAAAAAATTAAACAGATATAGTACTACTCCATGGTACGCCTGATTATTAAATTTGCCGGAGGATTTTTAAAGTATTAAAAAAATGCTTGCCTATTTATTAAACGTTATTAAATTGATATTATTAAATTGTTATAAAAATAAACAAAGATCAGGTATAGCAAAGTTTATTATTAATTGAAATAGATTTTTAAAACTTGCAAGACAGGAAACAATATGGAAATAAATTTTCGAGATCAAGGTAAGCATAAAATAATAGAAGTATCTGGAGACGTTGATTTATATAATGTAAGCGAGTTAAAACAGGCAATTTTTGATATAGTAGAAAACAGTGGTACTCAGTCCATTATAATTGATATGAAAGAAACAAGTTACCTTGATTCATCCGGTATAGGAGCTTTGGTGGCTGGTCAAAAAAAAATAAAATTAAAAGGTGGTAAATTTGCACTTGTAAATATAAAAGACGAAGTACTAAATGTATTAAAACTTGCCACTCTGGATCAATTTTTTACAATTTATGAGAGTGAGCAAAACATAAATTCCTATTAAGTAAAGTGATTAATAATATTTTATTGATTTTCGGAGGTGTCTCCGGAGAACATGATGTATCATGTATTTCTGCACAATTTATTGAAAAAACACTTATACAATGTAACTACAATGTAATACCGGTTTATATTGATCGAAATGGATTATGGTACAAACAAAATTCTGTATCTGCAAAACCAGTTACTTCTAAACTAGAATTATGTCATCTCGTCAAAAGTGTTAAATGTCATTTACAATCATTAAACGAAAAGATTGAAGTTGATTTTGTTTTTCCTATAATTCATGGTACAAATGGAGAAGATGGAAAACTTCAGGGAATGTTGGAGTTTTTGGACATACCCTATGCAGGAGCAGGAGTTTTAAGCTCGGCCCTTTGTATGGATAAATATTACTCAAAAATATTTTTTCAAAAAGCCAAATTACCGCAGGTAAAATTTATTAAAATTGATCGAAACGAGTGGATAAATAAACCGGAATATGTCATTCAAAAAATTATGGAAACTTTTAAAGTGCCAGTTTTTGTTAAACCTTCAAATATGGGAAGTTCTGTTGGTGTTTCGCAGGTTAAAGAAAAAAATGACCTGAATAAGGCGCTTGATATTGCTTTTTCTTATGACGACCAGGTCTTATGTGAAGAAGGTTTACAAGTCAGAGAAATTGAAGTTTCCATTCTTGGAAATTACCCAGAATATAAAGTTAGTATTCCTGGAGAAATTATAACTACTCATGAATTTTATTCATATGAAGCCAAATATCTTGATAAAAATGGAGCAAAAATAAATATTTCTGCAGACTTAACCGTTGATCAAATACAAGAGATTCAAAATCTTGCCATTAAATCATTTAAAGCTGTCAAGGGAGACGGTTTTGCAAGAATTGATTTTTTTATCGATAAAAAAACACAAATTATTTATCTAAATGAAATAAATACACTACCAGGATTTACTCCCATCAGCATGTTTCCCATGATGTGGGAAAATACTGGTTTAAAATCTACTGATTTACTAAAAACGATAGTTAACCTTGGAGTTGAAAAATTCAAAAATAAAAAAATGTTCAAAACTACTCATACATAAGCTTGCATCAATATGTTAACAGACGTTTCTGATAATTTTTCTTTAAACAATTTAGAAACACCAATAGTATCTGGAAAATTCTCTATTGTATTTCACTTTTATCGTAGTCGACGAGAACTCAATCACCTGGATATTTTTTTATTGCCTCCAGATTATAACTATTTAATTAGTTATAAATTGCCGAAAAATAAATTAAATGAGCCAGCTGTACTCCAAAAAAATCATCATTTAAAATATTTAACTTACGAGGGTACCATTCATAACGATCAAGAAAAAGTTAAAATCATTAAAAAAGGATTCTTTATTACAAACTCATGGACCATATCTGAACAACCCTGTGATTTAGTTCATTTTTCATGGTACAATAAAGCAGCAAATATTGATAACCAGCAAATAAGAGAAAATATGTGGAAAAAAACTGACTTTAAGATCGCCATCGATGAAATTAAACTTTATGAAGTGATCGACGAAAAAAATTCTAGTAAAAAACTGCCAAATGAAAAAGTCATTGAAAAATCTGCGATCGAAGAACCTGTAACTAAAGTAGAAAATGAAATACAAAATGAGATTAAAATATCCAATGTACCTTTGACGTTAAACCCTGATGTCAATGTAACACAAGTTAATCACCAAAATACGTTATTGGAACAGTCGCAAATCAACCAAAAAATGCTAGATGAGAATAAAAATGCTCTTATCAATCAATTTCAAATTGATAAAAAAATTGAATTTGTTCCAGTACAGGAGCTAATTCTTGAAGATAGTGGAAAAGCAACTGAGGAATACAAAGCAAAGTCATGAAAAGGTGGTTTTTATTATTTTATATAATTACAAACACCGGAAACCTTTTTTCTGAAGAAATCGGGAATGGTTTTTTAGCTTTAAATATTTCTGGTAACTGGCAACGATATGACTTAAACGGAAAAAAGCATGATTTTTTTAAAGTTCCCATTTCTTTTTCTGCCGCATCGTCAAATTACGATATTGTAACCAACCTTAGTATTTTTCCAGAAATATTACACCTGGATCAATACTACACAGGGATATCTCGTTTAGAAAATGGCGCATTACAACCTTTTTCATTTGGTAATTTTGAAATAGAATATATGTTAGCTCAATGGAAAATCTTTCACATCAATGGAGGATTTAAAATCGGTCATTATGGATACCTTACAAGTGACTGGATATTGCCATCGTATACACTTTTTATAGGTTTTAAAGGTTCTTTATACACTTTTCTGGGAAAACATTTTATGGTCAAAATACCTTTTGAAATTCCGATTGGTATATACAATCATAACATAAGTAAATACTTTACATTATTTACCGGGATGGAAATATCTTTCGACCCAATTGGTCCGATCATTAACCCCGTCAGCACTAGCGTTTTTTATTCAATTGGTTTTGAATACAATTACTTAAATCTTCAAACTCAGAATAAAATTTTACGTACAGTTAATTATTACAATACATATTTTAAATTTTCATTGCTGTATTAATTATCCGGATTTTCTTTTAACTTACTCTTTTGATCTGCAAGCCATGCCATTATTTCAAGTATCTTGTGAGATCCTAAAATATTTTTATAGGGAGGCATTTTTCCGCGCGGAGGATTCATCTTCATATTTTCAAGTCTAATTCCATTCATTATAATATTATACGTAGCATAATTATCGTTCCCATGTAACCATGCATTGTCCAGCAAATCTGGACCAGTACTGCCCTGCGCACCTGTTCCATGACAAACTGAGCACATAGTTGAGTAATGAACTGCCCCTTTAGCAATAGCTTCTGCATTACCTTCCAATGGATTTTCACCATTTTGGTTTAACTCAGTGGTATCCATCAATGTTGATATTTTATGATCAATAAGTTGTTCTTTTAAACTTGTTTTTTTTGAATTACAAAAAGTCACAAATGAAAAACCAAATACAGTTGTTATATAAAATACTGAAAAAACCAAAGATACTTTTTTAATTTTCCTGCTACCTGTATTTTTTTTTCTAAATTCCATTTTCATACTCCTTTAGATAATATATCAATGCTTCACCTCTGGTATAATTATCAATATATTTTTCAATACCAACATTATTTTTAAGACTCCCTAAGGCAAAGAGAATTTCATCCTGACTGAGTTTTTCATAAAACAAATGTTCATATTTAGGCATTAAAGTGTTATTATTAAAAGCGCCAGGATTTTTTAAATATTGTTCCAAAAAAATATCGTTAGTAGATGATAAAGTTAAATACTCTAAATCAGAACCAATTCGACTTGAAAACATATCTAATCGATGATTTTGAAATCTACGCAATGCATTAAATTTCGTTGTATCAAAATTTAGATAATTATCCGGTAAAAATCTTACCATATCTGACATGGTACTTCTAACAAAACGACTATGGCATACAGGGCAACCCGATTTTTCATAAACCCGACGACCAACATTTACCAACGCGTTATTAGATGGTAGAGGAACTTTTGTAAACAAAAAAGTAAAGTATAACATAGGGAGAAGCATGATAATACTCCACAATACAATTTGAAATAAACGTTTCATTGCTCCCCCCTATGTGATTTTAAAGGTGGGTTAATCGTTATTCAACTTTAACTTCAACAGGATCTGACTCCCAAATTCCATGTTTCGTGCAGTAAGCTACCGCAGTTAAAACCAGTTTTTCAGACAAAGGTATTGCATTAAATGTCACTTCAACCTGAGACTTTGATCCACTGCCTCCTAAAGTTCCAGAAAGAAACCTGGCTTCTCCAAGAATTGTTTCACCATTATATAACTTTACCGATTCTATAAAATGATCAGGATCATCAGGGTGAGTATATTCATTGCCCACCTTAACTGTAACTGGAAACTTATCACCTTTTTTAGCTGTACTCTTGCAATGAATAAACGGCGAATGACGATCTATATAATCTTTTTTCGCTTCTCTATCCACACTGCTGATATCTACATATCTATTTACTTTTGGCATTTGTTCTCCTTAATAGTAATTAAATTACTAAATCTATCTGACCCTGTTTTAACCATACATAAACCGAAAAGGATATTTTTAAAGTTAATAAATGCTATTTTTTATTATGAGTGCGTCCCAAATCTTTGACATGGATGGGTTTTGGGACGCTCTCTAATAAAGTTTTTAATAATAAAAAAATTTATATATTATCATAACAGTTTATTTGCATTAATTAGATTATTAATATACATTGCTACCAAATAATATGAACGAACAAATACTGGTTATTGATGATTCACATACCATTACCAAATCACTTGAAATTATTTTAACTAAATGGAAATTTAAAGTTTTATGCGCATATAATGGTAAATCAGGAGTAGAGTTTGTTAAAAAATTTAAACCTGACGTAATTTTTCTAGATATTGATATGCCAGATATGAACGGCTTTGATACACTGATTGAAATAAAAAAACTGATGAATGAAGAATATTCATCTACCGTCATAATGCTTTCCGGTCATAATTCAACTAATGATGTAATTCAAGCCATGAAAAACGGAGCGAACGATTACATTGTAAAACCTTTTGACGAACAACTTTTATCTCA
>Ga0224495_10000904_pt1 | contig 22266 bp, 16 predicted proteins | sample SF_Jul11_sed_USG_FD_168128 | JGI IMG/M metagenome (GOLD analysis project Ga0224495, IMG submission 168128) | Sediment microbial communities from San Francisco Bay, California, United States - SF_Jul11_sed_USGS_4_1 | ecosystem: Environmental > Aquatic > Marine > Sediment | place: USA: California...
TCCATCTCCGTGATGAATGAGTAATTCTTGTGAAAATCAATGCCAACATATAACATAATTGCACCTCCATTAAATCATAGTATATACCATGATCACAGAGTTGCAATTTTTTCATAACATCAAATCTTTACATGTGACAAAGATTTGATTTCGTTCGTCTCCGATGTAACATCTACTGATAGCGGAACCGACACCCATGTCACCTTGTCACATGTAAAGATTTGACCCCAAAATCTGCTTGACTTTCGAGGTCATTTGTGTTAGTTTTATATCCGCTATGTTAAAGAACATATTTATCATCCTTGTTGGGGTCGGTCTGATTTTCGCGCGGCCGCAGGCCGCAGCCCCCGATATTCATAGCCCCAATTTTGATGTCCGCAGCGAGGAATTTGAAGCGGGCGAACCTTCCACGCGAAGCGATTCAACCAGTCTCGATTCGTTGATCACGCACAAAATGACTGAGAATCACATCCCAGGTGTGGCCACGATTGCACTGAAGGACGGACAGATCGTTTGGAATCAGTGTTATGGTTACGCGGTACTTGAGGATAGCATACCGGTTGCCGATTCCACACTTTTTTATCTTGCTTCTATTTCAAAAACCAGTGTGGCTATTGCTTTGATGCAGGCATGGGAGCTATATTCATTCAGCCTTGACGATGATGTGGGTGCTCTCCTTGGTTTCCCGGTGCGTAACCCCTATTATCCTGATTCGGTGATCAGCATTCGTATGTGTATGACCCATATGTCGAGCATCAATGATAATTGGACTATTCTGGATCCACTGAACATTCAGGGAGATTCACCTATTCCGCTTGGAGAATTTCTCGAGGAATATCTGGTTCCAGGCGGTGCGCACTACAGCATAGATAATTACAATCCATGGCCTCCGGCAACGGAGGATGATTACTGTAATATTGGTGCGGCAATATGTGGCTACATCGTTGAATTGCTGGCAGACAGTTTCCCCGTATGGTGCCATGATTCGATATTTGATCCGCTGAGCATGCAGGAAACAGCGTGGTTTCTTTCCCAGTTGGATACAAGCAATATTGCAATGCCCTATCATTGGGACGGCGCGACATATATTCCGTACGGGCATATAGGCAAGCCATATTATCCATGCGGCACGCTTAGAACGAGCTCGCGCCAGCTAGCGCGTCTGCTCACTGCCTTCATGCAGTATGGAGTGATCGATGATACCGTGCGGATCCTGGACAGCACAACGGTTGTGTTGATGACAACGTCTCAATACCCCGTGTTGAACCCGGAACAGGGTTTATTCTGGTATAAGAAATTTCTCGACGGCCGTTGGATCTGGGGCCATCAGGGTTGGTCTTCAGGTATACGCGCGAGAGTCGCATTTGATTGGAGTAATAACACAGGTTCGGTCGTATTTACAAATGGTGAGGATATTGGCAGCGTGACAGAAATCGCAGTCGCGCTGCTTAATTATGCGGGAGAATTTGGTATTGCCGAGAACGAATTAACAATTCCGACACCATCGCTTAGGCTAAGCCAGAGTGAGCCGAATCCTTTCAGAAATTCCATGAGCATTCGGTTTGTATTGCCGAGTGCTGAAGACGTTACCTTGAAGATTTTTAATATTGTTGGTCAGGAAGTGACCACGTTAATTGACGGAGAACTGAGGGCGGGTGAGCATAACGTCATTTTTGAGGCTGGAGATCTGCCGAGCGGTGTGTATTACTACCGGCTCACGACCGGAAGGCAGAGTCAAACACGCAGTTGTGTTCTGTCAAAATAGTATCACTAATCTTAAATAACACTTTGAGATGGAAAATCTCAGGAGATACGGCGTCAAGCCTTATAGGGTAGCCGTTATCCACGGCGGTCCCGGTGCGCCCGGCGAAATGGCACCGTTGGCGCGTGAGCTTGCACCTACAATGGGAGTTATAGAGCCTTTCCAGACTGCCGATACGGTTGAGAAACAGGTTGAAGAACTTAAGACAATCCTGGAGAGGAATGCAGATATTCCGGTAACTCTAGTTGGCTATTCGTGGGGTGCTTGGTTGGGTTTCATCGTTGCCGCCCGCTATCCGTCAGTGGTGAGGAGGTTGATCTTGGTGAGCAGCGGCCCATTCGAGGAGACATATAGCCGCGGTATCATGAAAGCCCGCCTGGACCGACTTGGTGATGAGGAAAAAAGAGAAGTCCTTTCCTTGATCGAATCATTCGACGACTCTGGCAGTGGAAACATGAATAAGAAGATGGAGCGTTTTGGTCAATTGATTTCAAAGGCAGATTCTTACGACCCATTGCCTCATCCTGATGAGATCATTGAAGTTCGGTTTCATATTTTTCAATGTGTGTGGAAAGACGCAGAGGAATTGAGACGCAGCGGTGCGCTGCTCAGGCTCGGCAAGAATATTCAGTGTCCTGTGGTAGCAATACATGGGACGTATGACCCACACCCGGCCGAGGGTGTGCAAAAACCCTTATCCAGGGTGCTCAAAGATTTCAGATTCGTCCTGCTGCAGAACTGTGGACATACTCCTTGGTTGGAGCGACAGGCCAAGGCTAAATTCTACGAAGTGCTCAAGGGAGAATGCGTATGATCGCAGCCGGGAAGAAAGTGGTTTTGAGGGATGCGCTTCCTTCAGATCTCGAAATATACCTAAAATGGATGAAAAACGGCGAGTGGTTGAAGTACGATGCGCCATGGGAAAATTACCTGAGTGATTTCAGGTCGATCACAGTAGCGCGAGAAAGATTTGTTGATAAGTTCCTACATGATCCTTCTTTGCCACGAAAACGTGCGATCATTTGCGCAAAAGAGGATGAGAGCAGGCCATTGGGCTGGATCAACCGTTATGGAGACAAGAGATTTCCAGATACCTGGCTCATCGGTATTGATATTTGTGAGGATGATCATTTGAACAGAGGATTGGGTACAGAAGCTTTCAGGCTCTGGATCGATTATTTGTTCTCTAATTCTGATATTCACCGAATCGGTTTTGCCACGTATTCTTTTAACGAAAGGATGATCAGTGTAGGGAAGAAATTGGGATTCACGCATGAAGGTACGGACCGTGAAATCATCTACTGGCAGAATGAATGGGTTGACCGCTTACACTTCGGCGTGCTTCGCAAAGAATGGCTGGCGGGAAGATAGATTTGACCGAGGTTCTAAGTTGAGTTACGTTGTTATATTGACAGCGTAAATTTTTGCTTTATAGTAGATGAGATGTGAATTTGTTCTTCAGATCATTGGTTATCTTCAATGCAATGAAGTTTAGATCGCAAGTATCCAGGAGGATATAATGAAGAGAATGTTTGGGATTTTCGTCGGTTTGTTATTGGCGCTGGTGATATTGGGCGTCATGACAATCTGGAAACCATGGTCATGGACTAGGCAGGAGGAATCTTCGGAATTCGAAGAAGAAGAAAAAGGCGAGAAACCGCACGACTGGTTTTACATGCAACGCGCCTATCCTGGGCGACTCGTAAATGAAGAAGCACATCAGATGGCCTATCGACAGGCCCGTGCAATGGCACAGGAATATGCCGAACGCAATCAGGGTATCTGGATACCCAGAGGGCCGACCAACATCGGCGGACGTATCACCGGGATCGTGTTCCATCCATCGAACGGTAACATAATCTATGCGGGTGCTGCCGATGGCGGTGTGCTGAAATCAACTGATGGCGGCGTGAACTGGACGATGCTTACCGATGATTTCATCACACTCTCGGTCGGTGATGTGACAATCGATCCGAGCAACCCGAATACCGTGTATGTGGGTCTGGGCGAGGCCAATCTTGCCGGCGATAACTACGACGGCGACGGGATCTACCGGACCACAGACGGCGGCGCCACGTGGACGAATATCGGACTGGCACAGACAAAACGCATTGGCCGCGTGGCCGTCCATCCTACCGACCCCGATATCATTTTTGTCGCCGGGGCCGGTGCCCAATTCAGCGCCGACAGCGCGCGAGGTGTGTACCGCACGACCGACGGCGGCATGACATGGCAAAAAGTCCTCTACATATCAGATTCTACTTCGGCGATAGATGTGCGGATAAACCCGCTACATCCGGACACGGTTTATGCCGCGATGTGGGAGCGGTTGCGGTCGCCAATCAGGCGCAAAGCCGGTGGGGTCACTTCAGGTATTTATCGCAGTACTGACATGGGTACGACGTGGAGCGAGTTGACCAGCGGATTGCCGTCAGGTCCGAACGTGGGAAGGATTGGAATCGCCATCTGCCAGGGCACAACGAACATACTCTATGCCATCTACGCCGATTCAATAGGCTATTTCGAATCGGTATTTAAGACAACTGATGGTGGCAATACATGGACACCGACGGGCGGCCAGCCTTCGTCTTATCTGTACTACAGCTTCGGTTGGTATTTCGGGCAGATCCGCGTGCACCCTACGAATCCAGATGTCGTTTTTGTTCTGGGCGTACCGCTCTATCGCACGACCAACGGAGGCAACTCGTGGTCAGATGTCTCAGGCATACAGCATGTGGACCATCACGCGCTTGAGTTCGATCTGACCAATATGAATCATATTGTTGATGGCAATGACGGCGGTGTTTATACTTCCACCAATGGCGGTTCAGTCTGGACCAAGTCGTATAACTTGCCGATCACCCAGTTCTACGCGGCAACGATCGATCCGCTCAATCCTGAACGTACCTACGGTGGTACTCAGGATAACGGCACGATGCGGACGATGACCGGGAATATAGATGACTGGGAGATGATCTACGGTGGAGACGGGTTCTACTGTATCGTGGACTACACCAATGCTAATATCATCTACGCGGAGTACCAGTATGGGAATCTCGCCAAATCAACGAACGGCGGTAACAATTTCTACTCAGCAACCAGCGGCATAAGTTCCAATGACCGTACTAACTGGTCCACGCCCGTTATCATGGACCCCAACGACCATCTTGTTCTGTACTACGGAGCTAACCGTTTATACAAAACAACGGATGGTGCGGGTTTCTGGAATGCGATCAGCGGTGATCTCACGAATGGTCCTGGTTCAGGTAACCTGACTTACGGCACGATCACGACGATCGCGGTGTCCGGGACCGACGGCAGTGTCATATATGTTGGGACGGATGATGCGAATGTCTGGGTGACGACGAACGGAGGGACGGACTGGACAAGCATCAATACCGGTCTGCCCGACCGGTGGGTGACGCGGGTCGCGTTCGACCCGGATGATGCCGCTATTGCTTACGTGACGTTTTCTGGGTATCGCCATGATTCGTACTTACCGCATGTCTTCCGGACGACGAATTACGGGACGACGTGGAATGATATTTCTTCGAACCTTCCCGAGGTTCCGATCAACGTGATCGTGATCGACCCTGAGAATACTTCTGTTTTGTATATCGGAACGGATTACGGTGTTTACTATACGACTGATGCAGGTGGTGGTTGGCAGCCGCTTGGCACAGGCTTGCCTTTCAGCGCGGTTGACGATCTTATATTACATAATGGTGCGCGTATATTGAGGGCGGCAACCCATGGCCGTTCATTCTTTGAATTCGACCTGGATCAGATAGGGGTAGCGGAACAGGAAGAATTGACCGGGATCGATGTAAAAGGCATAGTTCTTCAGGTTACAAGTCCAGCGCGTAACGAAATCAGCATATACTACAGTCTCTCCAGGACGAGTTCGGTGCGGATTGATGTTTATGATATCGCCGGTCGGCGAATACATAATTTACTAAATAGTACTGTCAGCGCCGGGAAATACGAAATGAGCACGGTATTGAACTTGCCAGCAGGTACATATTTCGTGCGCCTCGAAGCTCAAGGTGAGGGGATAACGCAGAAAATAAATATCGTAAAATAGAGACTTATTACACAAAAAGTGTAAAAAGTGTATGCCTGTCCCCATTGAGGGTTGACAGGCTGGAATCTATTTGTATAATTTGTCTAACTGTAAAGAGGGAGGTCCTATGAAACGATGTATATTGGTTGTAGCAATGGTGCTACTCACCCAGGTGTATGCCGGTTCCCTTACCGAAATCTTCTTTCAACCTTGCCCAAGAGCACATAGTATTATGGTTACCGATACAGATGATGATAGAATAATTCTGTACGGAGGTGACCAACAGCAGGATGGCTCGCGCTACTATAGTGACGTGTGGGAGTTCGACCTGACTGATATGACGTGGTGTCCTGTTGATGTCAGCGGGCAGCCGCCGTCGGACCGCACATATTGCGCGTCTGCATATGATGCGACAGGAGACCGGGTGATCATCTTTGGTGGTTGGTATGAGTTTTCATTTTTCAATGATGTCTGGGAACTCGACCTTGAGTCCGGAAGTGAAGCCTGGCAGATGCTCTCAACATCAGGTACCACCCCCGCTGCTCGGGAAGCAGCAACTTGTGTGATTGATCCGGTTAACAACAGGATGATTATGTTTGGCGGTTATGACCTGACAACGAGTGCACGAAATGACGTGTGGGAACTTGATCTATCTACGCTGACCTGGACCCAGCTATTCCCGTCAGGGGCGAGTCCTGTGCCAAGGTATGCGCACGCCGCGATCTATGATCCGGTCGACCACCGGATGATTGTTTTTGGTGGTATTGCGCCGTATTCACCAGGCTTCAATGATGTATGGGAACTTGATCTTACTGACGGGGCTGAGGCTTGGCAGCAATTGAGCCCGACTGGTGCAACACCACCTGCAAGATGCAGGCACTTCGGTGTTTACAACAGCGTGTCAAATGAAATGATCGTTGGTTTTGGATACGATTATACTTCTGGCACGATATTGTACAACGATGTATGGGTACTTGATCTGGGCTCGCCCGAGTGGCGAGATGTTTCGAACGGTGGATTTGCAATTACGGCGAGAAGAGGGGCATGCGCTGCATTTTGTCCTGATGATGAGGTCACCTATATCTTTGGCGGGCATGTGATGCTTAGTCAATACTGCTACGAAACTTATCTGTTAGACCTCGATCCGACCGCAGTAGAGGAATACGACAAAAACAAGGTTTTTGATAATGAGTATCTGAAGATCGAGACAAACCCGAATCGAGGCCCGGTCAGAATGGATTTATATATTCCTGAACCAGAAGTGGTATCGCTGAAGGTTGTCGATGTATCAGGCAGAGTCGTGAATACGCTCATTGACGGAATGCGTTATTCTGGCCATTGTATCGCCGTGTGGGAAGGTGCAGATAATCAGGGTAACCGATTACCTGCTGGTACCTATTTTGGCATTCTGGAAATGGGCGATCAGGTGGTCGTAAAAAAGGCGGTGGTGGTCAAGTAAAGGAACTGCTGCAAAAGTGCATGCCTGTCCCCGGCCGCAAGTACAAGATTGAGATAGAGATTTTCCAAGGCAAGGGTGGCCAGCTCCAGAAGGAGAGGGACCAGATAATCTACCCCGATCTGATCAGAGAAGGCATATGCGCTTGGATGTATAGGGGAGATGGCGAGAAGAGTTATCAAAGAGGTCAGAAGTTTTCATATCCCGAAGATAAAGAAAAAATATGTCCCTGGTTGCTTGACAGCCTTAGCGGCGTCCTCAAGGCGTTGAGCGCTGGTGAAACTCTGAACTGGGATTACAAAGATACGCCGTATGAAAAAGTTATCGATCCCGGGGGCGTGACCACTGAATACGTGCGTTGCGTCGATCCGACGGCATCGGGTATTGTGGTGAAGATAACAAGGACAAGAGTATCCGACGAATAGAACCATTCACATGATTAGTCAATTACAGAGTTTCGTATGTGTCTTACCGTACAGAGCCAATAGCTCTGCCTTTCATCAATTATTCTTCCTGAAATTATGCATGAAAAAGCATTGACTTAGGTCAGAATCCAGCTATAATCAACGTTAAGATTTAGTATTGTGGTGGGTAGGCATTTTAAATAACTTTAGTTGATTTTTTCTGTTAACTGATTTTAGGCATAGAGGGAGGAACTGATGAAACTGAGATCAAGAAATGTCTATCTTGTAGGTCTGATCCTACTATTGAGCGTTGCAACGCAGGGTATATCATCTGTATCAAGTGATGGCGATGCGGTATTTCAACGCATCACTGAGAATGGGCCGATCATTGTCAGAGAACCAGGTTTACCCAATTATGGGGGCTCTGGTATGCCGGACGACCCTGCGGTTGTTTGGTCGTACAATCTAACAGATGCGATATACAATACAACATGCAATACGGTCGACGGTTACGTGTTTGCCGGTACCTATCTAAACAATCCATGGGAGGCTGAATTGTTCGCGCCGACTGGTGGTGGTATACCAGAATGGGTACACGGCGGTACAGAGTTCTACACCGATGCTGGCGACAATGTCTTCACTCTGGCGGCTGTGGATGAGGAAGGCGGGGGAGTGAACGTGATCAAATGGACTGGCCCGGGAAACGGCACGCCGGACTGGACTACGAACTTTATAGATTATGCCGTTGCAAGCTACGGGCCATGTGTGGTTTCGGACGACGGCTCGACCATAGCAGCCATTGCCGCGCCGGCCGGAACGGATGCTCATCTGTTGCTGTTCGATGCCGACTCAGCCACACCGCTGATCGATTATACAGCAACCGGCTGCGGTTTTCCAAGGTACGTAAAGATCAATGCAGACGGCCGCTATACGGCATTCATCGCACTTGCTACCCTGATTGTTTTTGACCGCGACAGCCTCAATGTGCGCGCGCAGATTCCAATGGGAGCCAGTAACAGTGCTCTTGATATATCCGGCGACGGCAATCTTGTCGCATATGGATGGCCTTCTCTGGTGCTTATGGAATGGAACGGATCATCCTATCAGAATCTCTGGTCTTATACGGTTGGAGGTGGCTATTACCTGAGCAAGATCGCCATCTCAAACGATGGGTCGACAATGGTTTCATGCTGGTATATTGCCCCACATAATACCTTCAAGGTTGTAGTACATGATACGGGTTCATCCACACCATTATGGATCTACGATTATCCCGTGTCCAGTGGAACATATCAAGAAGTATGTTTTGATATCGACATAACCGATGACGGGTCCTATTTTATCATAGGAAGTTGGGGCGACGATGCGAATATCAATCCGGAAGTGCATATCTTCCAGCGGGATGCTACTCCCCATATATATTACACAGTAGATATGCCGGGCTCGATGTTCTCGGTTGACATCTCGAATGACGGAAGTTATGCTACTGCTGCCGGCAAACACGTTCATGCCAATGCGATGGGACGCGGAGGCGACATTGTGCTTATCAACACGGGCATAACCGGCATCGATGACAACAACTTTACAGGTTACGCCGGCGATGCCATGCAAATCGCCTGTTACCCCAATCCGTTCACCTACTCCACTGCTATACGCTACTCGATCACAACGGGTGATAAAGAAACACAAGTCAAGATCTATGATGCTGCGGGCAAGTTGGTGAAGTCTCTATATCCAGTATCGAGCAGCCAGAATCAAGTATCTGCAGTTTTTTGGGACGGTACTGACAGATGTAACAGGCAACTGTCCGGCGGGGTGTATTTTGTAAGGTTGGAAACGGAAAATAGCAGCACTACCGAGAAAATTGTAAAACTGGAATAGCGCACGTATTTATATTTACACTTCGTTTGGATATCATCTTCAGATTATGAAGAAGGAGGTATGGTGAGGAAGTTATCGATTATTTTAGTTATTATAGCATTCATGAGTTGTGGTTTGCTCGATGAGATCGATCTCGGTTCGATTGCCTGGCATGCCACGAGTGTTATCAGGTTGGAGAGCAGTTTGCTCGGCGAAACGACCGATATCAGCGTCAATATTGCATGGCGCTGGTTGCTGGAACGGCCATCAGGTCAGGGTATAATCGTTGAGCGCAGCATAGGAAATGCCAATTCTTATGCGCCGATCGATACGGTTGCACCGATTGAGACACTCATGACCTATCTGGACAGGGATACAATTCTACAACCAAATACCACGGTTTTCTACAGATTGGGGTTTCTGGAAGGCGGTTCGATCGATTATTTCAAGACAGTTGAAGTTACGCTACCGCCTGAGCAGCATTTCTATTCACCCATACAGGATACCGTAGGAAACGATACCCTGTCACTGGTATTTGCGCGGTTGCAGGATTTCAATGACTGTGAGGTTTCCATATACAGGGCATTTGTGACCGATCCCGAAAGTCTGATGAATCTTGTGAATCCTTTGTTCGTTGATACGTTGACATATCCAGATACATCACTGGTATTGCCTCTGCCAGACAGTGTGTATGCTGATACGAGCATTTATACGATCAGGTTGCTCTCGCTCAATGAAGTGGAGGTTTCACAAGGTAGCATTACCAACGTTTCGACGACTTTGTCGAGCGGTTTCAGGGCTTTCTTTAAGAACCCATAAGGGACCTACCCCGATATTAAGCGGGAGGGAGAGCAATTTCTATTGCTCTCCCTCCCGTTCTGTATTTCAGTAAGTTACCAGTTTGTCACGACCACGTATCTGAACTGTCTGCTCCCAAGAGTTGCCGTGAAATCATAACTCTACTGATGCAGATCTATCATACCTGCTATCCACGAATATTCGTTCTACGTAGAGATGTCTGAGAACATTTATAGAAATCAAACAACCCCAACCATTGTCTGAATTGTATTTCTGACGGTTTCGCGCGTATAGGAAATTCAAGATCGCGGGACAATCTCTTCCACTGGTTGTGACTGAAAACGTGCTTGTAATTCGATTTCAGATCTTTCCTCCACGCGCCGAAACCGCGTTTAATGAACTGCTCGTAAGCAGATATATCAGCCGCCGAGACTAATGAAGAGGTTCTTTTTTCTATATGCAGCATGACGACATCCACGTTGGGGACTGGGGAGAAGTCAGTTCGTTTGAAACGCCTTATTATCTTTGGCCTGAAATGTGGCTTCAGCAAGACAGAAAACTGGGTAGTCCTTGGCGTGCCAGTGAATTTCTCGGCTGCTTCTCGTTGCACGATAAGATAAGCATCTGCTGGTGAATTTGCGGCGCAGAGTATTTTTCTAATGGCAGCTGAGGTTATGTTGAATGGCATATTCGCAAAAACCTTATAACAAGATTCTTTGATCCTGAATCTCAAGAAATCGGCATTATATAGAATGATATTGTCATTGAATTCAAATTTCTTCTTCAATTTCAGATACAGAACATGATCCTTCTCGATGGCAATTACCTTTTTAGCTCTTTTGCAGAGTTCTGCTGTCAGTATCCCTTTACCCGGACCTATTTCATAGACAATGTCGTCCATGGCGATCGAACTTCCATTTAGCAATGAAACAGCCAAACGACGTTTTGCCAAAAAATTCTGTGCCAATGATTTTTGATTACTTGTTGCCATAGCATGATTCTCCAAACCTTTGAAGCAAAATGGCAATTATGACCGATTCAATAAACAACTATTGGTCGATGTTATGTTCTTTTGTTTTTGGTAACGATTTGAGGGTTTGGCTGTCGAACAGCCAATTCCCATCGTGTGGTTTAGAGTCCGCGTTGCCCTGCGGACTAAGCAATTACCTAATCATGCTATTCACTACGCATTATACGCAAATTGATTGTTATTGTCAATGCTTCGGCTGAGATATGAAATAGCCTTTTGCCCTGGCTATTATTTCTTCTTATAAACGAGCCATTCAACAAGCAAGAGAAACAGAGGGAAAGAAATACTCAATACGATCTGAGTGTCCAGGCCAATTAGGCTTTCCCCTTTGGTCATGTTTAGCGACCGGAACAATAAAAATATGATGGCCCCCAATGAAAGGCTTTGCAGTATGCCGAAGATCCAGAATATCTTAGTATTCATGGTTGTTCTCCTTTCATGTAAATGTAATTTCATTTGTTAAATAATATCAAATCCAGCGAAGTATACAAAACCCACTGGTTTCATGACAAGCATATTCTATAATATCTGTTCCCGGTAAAATAGTCAAGATATTATGAAATACAAAAAGCCATAACGTAAACAGAGGAGGGTCTATTGACAGGCAACCGATGACTGAATATAGTCATCAGAAGATAATTTTCGTAGTTTTCGATATATCGCTACACAACGAAAGGAGTAAGTGATGGTACATGAAATTTCTTTGGTACTCTGTATGATAGGCGTCATCTTTTTTGTTTCCACTGTGTCGGCTCAGGAGCCGGACGATGTAAACGTGTGGATAGCGAGTTATGATACGGTATGGCAGACTGTGAATGAGCACCACTATGATTCCACCTTCGGTGGACTCGACTGGAACGAGATCCATGATAGATACTACAACCTTGTTGTGAATGTGAAGGATGACGATGGTTTCATCGAGATAGTGAACAAGATGCTTGCCGAACTGAAACTTTCCCACTACGCCGTTTTCCACATGAAGAAAATAGCCGCTTCAGGTTCGCCGCTGGTCTCCGATGGAACTATCGGCCTCGATATTCGCCTTCTTGATAACAAGGTTGTCGTCACGTCGGTCAAGCCCGGGTTTCCCGCGGCCGAGGCCGGCTTGAAGATCGGGTACGCTTTGGAGAGTATCGACGGTATCTCAATTGAGCAGATCATTGCCGAAGCTGAGTCCAGAGAGATTTCGATTTACAATGAACGCAAGAGGCTGTCCGACATTGCCGATAATGTATGTGGCCGTTTCTTTGGCGATGCCGGAACATCGATATCATTAACCTTTCGAGATGAGTTCAATGCTTTGCATGAAACCACAATGATCAGGAAACAGAGGGTCGGAAAAACGATGATAGACGAGTCCCTGCCACCGTTCTATGTGGACTTTGAGGCCAGGCGAATGGACGACAACATCGGATATATTAGCTTCAGCGCCTTCCTACCACCGGTTGATGAGCGCTTCAGTCAGGCGATCGACACCATGGGCGACATGCGCGGGCTTATCATTGACATCCGTGGAAATCCGGGCGGGATGCATGAGGTGGGGGAAGCCATCGTCTCGAAACTCCTGCAGAAGGAGACTCTGTTCTCGGTTTTCAGATACAGGGATAGAACGGAGGAGGTAGTGGTTCAGCCGGCTGAGAAGACATACGATGGACCCGTGGTGGTAATGATCGATGTAATGAATGCATCGGCCAGCGAGCGCTTTTCCGGATGTATTCAGTCTGTCGGACGCGCGGTTGTTATCGGGGAGAGGAGTTCCGGGTCGGTCGGACCTTCTGACATAAAGGAGTTACCCAACGGGGCTTCGTTTATGTACCTGATTTCACAATCATTGACGCCCGACGGCACGGTGCTCGAAGGGCATGGTGTGATCCCGGATATTGTCGTGGGTTTGGACAAGCAAGCGTTGCTTGCTGGTAGGGACACGCAGCTGGAACGTGCCGTTGAATATATCAATAATGAAACACGCTAAAGAAGAAAAGTCGTAATTTCGCTGAAAACTACTTTCTGTAAATCATATCAGAGATCTTCACATCAGGATGATGGTATTTGTTCTGGTATTCCACTATTCTACCGTGAATCGCATCTTTCGGACACCATTGAAAGCAGGCGTAGCAATTCTCGCACCCATGTTGCCACGTGGGTCTTTTATCGACCATCTTGACGTTCTGGACAGGGCATATTTTGGCGCATACACCGCATCCATTACACTTATCGTTTACCCTGAAGCTTCTGTCCGCAAACATAGTGAGTTCATCATAGGAACCTGATGAGGATTTTGAGAGATCCCTGAATCGTGAGACGGCTGCTTGTTTCTGGAGGAGAAAGAAAGGAACGAGTATAGAACGGGCAATATTGCTGAGTGTCTCCAATTTGGCTTTTTTGCGACCATCTATAATACTCTGAATAATATCCAATTTTCTTTCGGCACGAGCAAATAGGACCTGCCGTTTTCTATTGTCGGCGTCGATGTCCGTTTCGAGTTCCTTATTGAAGAATGCGTGCCCGATTTTCTGAATAGCAGAATATGAAATACTCATTCTTACTGCATACCCGGCAGAGAGTGCGCCGCTTCTGGATTCGATCGCCGCAGCCAGGTTGCCGATCGTAGCACCGGGCATGCCGCCGTGAGTGCATATCGCAAACAGATATTTTGACTCGATACCTTCCAATGTGCCAACAAATCTCCTGACGATCAACGGTATGCCGCTCTCACCAAAACTTGCATGGTAAACAGGGAATACTATCCCGACTATGTCCGCATCCGGTCTGATGGCTTTGTTGCCGACAACCGAAGCGATAGGTATCAGTGTGCCATTCGTCCTTCTCGCAATGCCCCGTGCAGCTGCGAGTGAGTTGCCCGTGCCAGAAAAATAGTATATGATCGTGGCCATGATTGGTAGTATTTTACAATGATAGCGTGAATGTGCTAAGTGTCAAGCTTCGAGGGTCTATGTTAGATCGTATGGAGAGTATTCTATTTTGTGATCACCACTTTCTTTATGACCTCGATGTTTTCCGCGTTTGCTTTTACAAAATAGATGCCCGCGCTCAGATCTTCCATGGAGATCGTGGTTTCGCTTGCAGATTCATTTAAATCGTCTGTTTTAACCATGCTGCCGAGGATGTCATATATCTCGACAGTACGTAGTGGTGTAGACGCATTAATGGTCAGTATGGTTTTCGTAGGATTTGGAAAGACATCCAAAAAGAGAGGCGAAACACGCGGCGTCAATTCTTCAATGCCTGTCAATGAATCCCGAATCACAGATACAGTTGAACCGCTGTAATTTGCCACATAGGTCCGGTTCTGAACAGGATTCCAGGCAAAGGCACGAGGCCAACCACCGACCGTGATGGTGGTAATCACGCTGTTGCTCGCGCCATCGATCACGGTGACATTATTGCTCCCAGCATTTGCGCAGTAGACCTTGTTGTTGACCGAATTGTAGACCAGGGCACCAGGACTATTACCGACCGCGATGGTCGTAATCACATTGTTGGTCGCGCCGTCAATCGCGGTGACATTATTGCTGCCTCCATTTGCGCAGTAGACCTTGTTGTTGGTGGGGTTATAGGCTAAGGTCCGAGGTTCATCACCGACCGTGATATTCGTAATCACGTTGTTGGTTACACCGTCAATTACGGTGACATTATTGCTACCCTCGTTTGCGCAGTAGACCTTGTTGTTGACCGAATTATAGACTAAGGGCAAAGGTTGATCGCCGACCGTGATGGTCGAGATCACATTGTTGGTTACACCATCGATCACGGTCACGTCATCGCTTGCAAAATTTGCGCAGTAGACCTTGTTGTTGCTTGGATTGTATACGAAAGCCCAAGGATCATTGCCGACCGTGACGTTCGTGATGACACTGTTGGTCGCACCGTCAATCACGGTTACATTACCGCTACCTCCATTTGCGCAGTAGACCTTGTTGTTGGTGGAGTTGTGGACTAAGGCGTGAGGATAACTACCGACTGTGATAGTGGTAATCACACTATTAGTCGCGCCGTCAATCACGGTGACATTACCGCTCGAAACATTTACGCAGTAGATCTTATTGTTGGTTGAATTATAGGCTAAGGCCAGAGGATGATCACCGGCAGTGATGGTCGTGATCACGCTGTTGGTTGCCCCATCGATCACGGTCACATTATCGCTTCCATAGTTTGCGCAGTAGATTCTGTTATTAGTGGTGTTATAGACTAACGCAATAGGGGAATTTCCCACTGCAATCGTCGTCTCAAGCCATTGGGCTGATGCGAGCAGCGGGAGACATAGACTAATAGAAGTGAATATTAATACATACTTCTGTTTACTTATCATGAGTTCCTCCCTGTGTAAATTCAAAAACATGACGAGTTCAAGCAAATAGCCTCAGATAATGCTACCTCTATTACGCTGTTTGTCAAGCAAAAAAAACCTGGTAGAAACTACAAATGGTAGATTCATATGGCGATTTATCCGCCGAGGCATTGAGTTACCAACTCATCCGTTGACGTTCCGAAGAAATCCGCTATAATTCTACTGATATTCGTTACCTACTATCAGCGTTGCGACTGTAGCTCAATCCGCCGAAAAATATGGCGGAATAGAGCGACGGACTTCCATCTCTGTCTCGACGATATCGAGACTTCGATATCGAGAGAGAATCCGAATATACTACACTTTGAAATCGCTGAGATTACGGTGTATCAATGCTTTGCGGAAATTTTGCTCTTTCTCGCTATTGAACGGAATTCTACCTAATTCCGTGTATTCTATGCCTACTTGTCCCGCATCATAGTGGGTTTGTAAATTCGTAGGCGGGGAATTGGACCAAAAGTGGACCAAATGAAAAGAGGGGAGTGATTACATCACTCCCCTCTTAACTCCTTGTTGCTACAATAATCTATTTTGTGACTATCAATTTTTTGATGAACTCCGTATCTGCAGTATTCACTTTCAAAAAATAAATGCCTGCACTCATGTTTCGCACCGAGATGGTTTTCCCGTGTTCATATTTTGTCATATCTTCTGCTCTTAACAACTTACCAAGGACATCATAGAACTCTATGCTCTGCACTGCTGCCACTGTATTGATCATGAAAGATGTCTTTGCAGGATTAGGATAAACGACAAAGTCGTTGCGAGCCGAAGGCGTGGCAATCTCCGTGTTTTCTTCTATGCCTGTTAGCGAGTCCCGAAGCACCGAAATACTTGAACCAGAATAATTTGCCACATAAGTCCGGTTCTGGACAGGGTTCCAGGCAAAGGCAAGAGGGTAATCTCCGACGGTAATCGTGGTGATGATAGCATTACTCGCGCCGTCAATCACCGTAACATTAGCGCTATCACCATTAGCACAGTAGACTTTGTTGTTGGTTGGATTGTAGACCAGAGCACAAGGGACATCTCCGACGGCGATCGTGGTGATGATTGTATTGCTCGCGCCATCAATCACCGTAACAGTATTGCTGCCACTATTAGCGCAGTAGACCTTGTTGTTGGTCGGATTGTAGCCCAGGGCACAAGGCCAATCTCCCACCGCAATCGTGGTAATGACCGCGTTGCTCGCGCCGTCAATCACCGTGACAGTATTGCTCATTTGATTAGCGCAGTACACCTTGTTGTTGGTCGGATTGTAGCCTAGGGCACAAGGCCAATCTCCCACCGCAATCGTGGTAATGACCGCGTTGCTCGCGCCGTCAATCACCGTGACAGTATTGCTACCCCAATTAGCGCAGTAGACCTTGTTGCCGGTCGGATTGTAGACCAGAGCTTGAGGCTCCTCTCCGACGGCGATCGTGGTGATGACCGTATTGGTTGCGCCGTCGATCACCGTGACATTATCGCTGTACTGATTAGCGCAGTAGACCTTGTTGTTGGTCGGATTGTAGACCAGAGCACAAGGTCCGCTTCCCACGGCAATCGTGGTGATGACCGCGTTGCTCGCGCCGTCAATCACGGTTACACTACCGCTGGACTTATTTGCGCAGTAGACCTTGTTGTTGATCGGATTGTAGACCAGAGCAAAAGGTCCGCTTCCCACGGTAATCGTGGTGATGACCGCGTTGCTCGCGCCGTCAATCACCGTGACATTGCCGCTACCCCCATTAGCGCAGTAGACCTTGTTGTCGGTCGGATTGTAGACCAGGGCAAAAGGTCCGCTTCCCACGGTAATCGTGGTGATGACCGCGTTGGTCGCACCGTCAATCACCGTGACATTATCGCTATAACAATTAGCGCAGTAGACCTTGTTGTCGGTCGGATTGTAGACCAGGGCAACAGATCCGCTTCCCACGGGAATCATGGTAATGACCGCGTTGGTCGCACCGTCAATCACCGTGACATTACCGCTATTCCAATTAGCGCAGTATACCTTGTTGTCGGTCGGATTGTAGACCAGGGCCCAAGGGTAACTCCCGACGGGAATCGTGGTCATGACCGCGTTGGTCGCACCGTCAATCACCGTGACAGTATTGGCGCCAAGATCAGCGCAATAGACCTTGTTGTTGGTCGGATTGTAGGCCAGAGCATGAGGGGTATCTCCGACGTAAATCGTGGTGATGACCGTATTGGTCGCACCGTCAATCACCGTAACAGTATTGCTGCCACTATTAGCGCAGTAGACCTTGTTGTTGGTCGGATTGTAGACTAGAGCATAAGGCTGATCTTGGACGGCGATCGTGGTGATGACCGTATTGCTCGCACCGTCGATTACTGTAACATTATCGCTTGCTTCATTAGCGCAGTAGACCTTGTTGTCGGTCGGATTGTAGACCAGGGCATAATTATTTGAACATGTAGGTATCCTTGCGATTTTTGCATTGGTTGCGCCATCAATTGCAATCACACAATTTCCGTGTTCACCGCCCACATATATGGTATTATTATTGCTATTATAAGTGAAAGCGCATGGTGTGCACACCCCAACAAGGGAATCGGGCACATAGATCGTTGTTTCCAGCCATTGCCCAGATACGATCATTGGCAACAACAACAGAGCAATGCCAACAAACAACAGATACTTCTGTTTAGTAACCATACTCACCTCCATATACCTAGATAGTTCTACCGATATCTACCAATATTTCGGAGCTATTCTAATCCACTTCTATCATATGTCAAGCACAATAATTATGACCACAGCGGATTATAAATCCACAGCGGTCCTTTTGTAGGACATATAGAGGACATATAGGGTCAGACCGTGAAACTAGAAACTACGACTTCGGTGTCTGGCGTGGCGATTGAGTAGCACAGCAATGTTCGCGATTCCCTAGCACTTTTATGAAAGAGCTAGGTCACTCGAACGATAACATGTTTTGTTGATTACTAACAGCAATTCGTTATAATTGAACCGTTATCCGTCATCTGTTATCGGATATCGGTCTTGCGCCTGTAGCTCAACTGGATAGAGCGACGGATTTCCATCTCTGTCTCGAAGATGTCGAGACGTCGATATCGAGAGAGAATCCGAATATACTACACTTTGAAATCGCTGAGATTACGGTGTATCAATGCTTTGCGAGGATTTTGCTCTTTCTCGCTATTGAACGTCCCGTCCTGCTTGAAGGACGGGGATACTCGTTTCCTTATTCTTGAAAATCATAATAAGAGAAACGGTAGAATTCTACCTAATTCCGTCAATTCTATGCCCAAATTGGACCAAAAGTGGACCAAATGGGAACGAGAGGAAAGTAGTAATACTTTCCCCTCGTTTTGTTAGATTCCAAAATCTCACTATGTTGACAGCAATTAATTATCAGATAGAATAGTTCAAAAAGCAGGATTGCAGATATGATTATTCAGTGTCTATGTATATTACCCATTCTTATCAGTTCTTTTTATTCAAAAGATATTACGCTTGGCTATCCAGATACAATTACAATACTGATAAATCCAACTAGGGTTATTGAAAAAAACGATACTATCTTGGTTCTCGATCAAGAAGGCAAATTCGAGATTATCAAAGAATACACGTTGGATGGTTTCTTTGTTAGGGCTCGACTATACAATCCAAGAGCAGATACATCTACTTTCACGAGCGGGTCGCAAAAAGTAGATGCTCGGTACGGCAAGTTAGCAGACAGTTTAATAATGGCCAATGTAGACACAAAGACAAAATACGGTCTTATGGCTGGGAAAGAAGGACGTTGGCATGAAATGATTTTGGAAGGTGATAGTCTAGTTTGGTTAACGGGCTCATGGCAAGCAGGAGACGGCGGAGGCTTGACGCTCATATGTATCGACGTGCGGGATTCGACACTTTATGCTGTTGGGACGGGACCCTACTATAACGAATACAAAATCTACTCAATAAGATCGAGAATAATACGTCCTCAGAAACCAGCCTCCTATTTTTATGTCGGCTTACGGTATGTCTACTTTATCTCAAGTGAATTCCTGTTTCAGTATGACCGAAAACTTCGCTTCGTGAGAAAAATCGGAATTGAAGCAAACCAGTGTTTCAAAGAGCCCTGTGGCATCGCACTCGGTAACCGGGGTCTTGTATATATTACGGACTTTCGTTTGGGTACTATCTGGGAATACAGGCCCGGAGGAAAATCACTAAATTTGAAGCCAATGATAGTGAGCGAAGAGATTAGTCCAGAAACGCCAACATTTCTCAGCTTCTCTAAGACTAGTGGGTTATGGGTAACAGATATTGAACACCGCGTTGTAAAGAACATCGATTACAGTAGCGCCATAAGGTCCTTTACAGTCGACAAAATCAGTGTTCAACCTGGAGGTACCAACTATAGGATTGCTGTTACGGATAGTATGGTATACATCTATTACCAAAGTAAAGTCTACGGTTACACTCTAATTGGGCAATATCAGAAAACGTATGAACGTGATGATTATGAGGGTAAGAAAGATGACATTATATGCATGGACAACGCGGGCAATTTTTATATGTTCAAACGAGAGGCAAATTGGAGTGATGTGACGTTTTATCGAATCGATCCAATCGTGAATGACACCAACATAATCTCCTTGCCTGATTCAATTCAACCACATCGAATGATATGGTCTAATGCCTACCGCTGTGGCGATACGCTTTATATGCTCGGAGAGAGTCATATATACCGCCCAGAAGGCTTGTCTTCTCATTTCCGTGGGTTTTTTGTCTTTGTTAACGATACCTTAAGCACCACGATTTCAGAATCGGAATTTGAAGAGGGATTACCACTGAAGATTACAGATTTTGCGGTTGACTCATATGGGCTGATTTGGGTTGTGGATATCGAGAACCGGGTTGTTCAAAGATATCGATTGATGCCCGATTAATAATACAACAACACGGATTATAAGTCCTCAACTCCCTGGAATGACACCAAGAATGAACCAAAGAAAAAGGGGAACAGTCAAATTACTCCCCTTTCGTTCCATTATTTCTGTAATACGCTATTTTGTCACGACCAATTTTCTAATTAGCCCAGTTCCCTTGGTTTGCGCTTTCAAGAAATATACGCCGGCGCTCAGATGCTGTACTGTAATCGTGGTTGTATTTTCAGGTTTTGTCAGAGTTTCTGTTTTCACGAAATGGCCGCGGACGTCGTATATATTGATGCTGCGCATCTGTTTGGAAGCGTTGATGGTGAATGCCGTTTTTGTGGGATTGGGATAGATGTCCAATATGAAACTCGAAGCGTTTTTCTTTAGCTCTTCTACGCCTGTCAATGAATCCCGAATCACAGAGACATTTGAGCTATAGTAATTTGCGACATAGGTCCGGTTCTGAACAGGATTCCAGGCAAAAGCACGAGGCTCCTCACCGACTGTGATGGTCGTAATTACGCCATTGGTCGCTCCATCGATTACGGTCACATTATCGCTCGCCATATTTGCACAGTAGACCTTGTTGTTGGCTAGATTATAGATTAAGGCACGAGGCGTACTACCGACCGAGATGGTCGTAACCACATCATTCGTCGCTCCATCGATCACGGTCACATTATGGCTGTACTCATTTGCGCAGTAGACCTTGCTGTTGGGAGGATTATAGATTAAAGCACAAGGCCAATCACCGACCGTGATGGTGGTAATTACGCTATTGGTTGCCCCATCAATCACGGTCACATTATCGCTTCCAGCATTTGCGCAGTAGACCTTGGTGTTGGTCGGATTATAGACTAAGGCATAAGGAACATCACCGACCGAGATGGTGGTAATCACGCTGTTGGTCGCGCCATCAATCACGGTCACATTATCGCTACCCCCATTTGCGCAGTAGACCTTGTTATGAGTGGAATTATAGACTAAGGCACCAGGATAATCGCCGACCGTGACGGTCGTAATCACGTTATTGGTCGCGCCATCGATCACGGTGACAGTATTGCTATACAAATTTGCGCAGTAGACCTTGTTATGAGTGGAATTATAGACTAAGGACCAAGGTTCATCATCAACCGTGACGGTCGTAATCACGTTATTGGTCGCGCCATCGATCACGGTGACATTATCGCTCCATTGATTTACGCAGGAGACCTTGTTGTTGGTCGGATTATAGACTAAGGCACGAGGATAATCACCGGCCGTGATGGTCGTAATCACGCCATTGGTCGCCCCATCGATCACGGTGACATTATCGCTGTCCCGATTTGCGCAGTAAACCTTGTTATGAGTGGAATTATAGGCTAAGGCACCAGGATGATCACCGACCGCGATGGTGGTCTCAAGCCACTGGGCTGATAGAAACAGCGGTAGACATAATATGATAACGGCTGCCATCAGTACATACTTCTGTTTACACACCATAATCTCCTCCCTGTATACGTTTATAAGTCTACTAAAATTCAGTGGAAGTTCTGATTTATTGTAATTCGATTGCGCCGTGTGTCAAGCGCGAAAGTTATTAATACATACAGCGGATTATAAGTCCGTTACCTGTAGGCAAGTAT
>Ga0224495_10000905_pt1 | contig 22254 bp, 28 predicted proteins | sample SF_Jul11_sed_USG_FD_168128 | JGI IMG/M metagenome (GOLD analysis project Ga0224495, IMG submission 168128) | Sediment microbial communities from San Francisco Bay, California, United States - SF_Jul11_sed_USGS_4_1 | ecosystem: Environmental > Aquatic > Marine > Sediment | place: USA: California...
TTTTCACAGGCGGAACGATAAAAAGTCTCTAGTATTTTCTTAAAATTATTCATACCAAACCCTAAGTATTTAAAATTTTTGAAACAAAATATGATATGGCCCAAAAAAGAACCATAACCCAAATTAACCTTGAACCAGTATTTATAACAAACTCCCTTGTCTTACTTTCAATTTTACCATGAGTTTCTATCCAGCTAATTAAGGCATATAAAGCCACTATGGAAACCGTATGTTCCGTTAGTGATGAAGCGAATGTCTTGGCCAACTCTACTTCTGGTGTCATTGTTAATTACCGTATTTTTCCAATAATATTTTCTTGAGTTCTAGCCAATTTCTATAAGGAGTTCCATAAGATTCTAATCCTCTTGTCATTGGGATTCTAGGAAAATAAACATCTATACCTGCTTTTGACATGCGTCTTATATATTCTGGTTTATCTTCAATTGCCACAACTGGTTTTAGATTATTCAATATGTATTCTATCTTTCCTGTTCCAAGAACCTTTATACTATCATATTTAAATCCCTTTAAGTTTATAACTCTTTCTGATTTGTATTTAGGGTCAAGTGCGGTTACGATATTCATTTGGAATATTTCTGATAGGTCATTGAAAACTTTTTTAGCATTAGGAAAAATTGTTAGATTTGTTAGAACACCAGAGGACCAAAATTCCTTAATGTAGTTCCAGGATTCTTTCCCTAAATTAAAGTCCCATACAGCGGGATTGAATCCCTGGAAAGCGTCATTATGATTTTCCTCAAGCCAATCCGCAAAATCACCGTTGAAGTCAACTAATACTCCGTCAACATCACTCATTAACTTTATCTTTAATGTTGACTCCATTATTTTATTTAAATTCATAATATCCTTATGCATATCTGGTTGCCAATTCTTTCCAACGTGGAGAACCGCCTTTTTTCCATGATAGAGCATGGAGTAGCGTTCTTACGTTTAAATGTTTTGTGCCTTTATAATCCAAGGCAAGTGCATCAATGACTTCTAGTTTTTCCTCTCTTTTCATAGATGGTTCTATTACGTCAACCAAACTACGCATTCTTTCTATGATTTCATTTGCATTAAGGTTAATGTCAATAACCATTGAACGTGATAAGATTGCGGGTTCAATTTTTGAACTAGGTACGTTACTGATGAAAATAACTCTACCTTTAAACTCAAATTTTGAGGGTAATATTCCAGCCTCTAATTCTTCATCGGTTATTTCATCAGGGTCTTTATTTACCGTGTATTTACTAAACCACGAAAGAACTCTTGTTTTCTTTGAATCCAAAGCAGCCTTCAATAGATTTTTTGTGTCTTCATTTGCAAACACGCTGTCAATATCATCAAACAAAATTAGATCATCATCAAATCTATTTTTGAAAAGGATGTAATACACGCCAACTGGTGAAGCCTTACCTGAAAATTTTTCATAGCCATGTCCGTCTCTTAAACCATGTTTATTCAAGGTATTTTCAATCACGGTGGTTTTACCTACACCAGCGGTTCCAGTTACAAGCAAAGAATTTTGTAAACCCTTAGCCACTAGAGTAGCCAATTCTTCAAGGTCCCTAAATTGTTCATCGGGTTTTAATTTTTCAGCCACCTTTCTTTCTATTTTATCAGATTCCTTGTCTATAGTTATTTCAGTAACACCTTTCACGGCCTCAATCGTTTTTGTTTTCTTATTCTGATATTGCCATTTCAAAAAATCACTCTGGAAAGAAGGGTCCCAAGAAGTAATGTTCTTTAACTGCATATAATCTATCTTTTCTTGTCCCATTTTTCTAGCTTCGGTCACATAGTCATAGTTTCCAGGTCTAGGATTTTTTATCAATTGTGCAACTATATCAAGAATCTGAACCACATTTAGTCCTTTAAGATCAACATGAATAGTTGGCTTAGAGGGGTCAGAAACATCATCCCAAATATCTATTGACTCCATTTCTTCACCATACTCTTTTGACCAATTGAAACGAATCTGTTTGAGTGTGTTCCCTATACCATATACATATCCTATTTTTCTTTTACCCTTTGATATAAATTCAAGTGGTTCCTTTCTATCAAAAGCATATAAAGGCTTGCCTATTTTTCTCTGCAAGATTCTTATTATTAAAATTCTGGCCTTATCTGCTTTTGATTCCGAAAAAGCCGCTTCACTGATGAATTCCTTGAAGGATGGTATAAAGGATACTGAGCTCATTTTTTAATTCTCCCTGTTTTTAAATTTGTCTAATATTGTTTTTGTTTTTGGTTGTTTGAACATTTTTACAAACCCCCAATGCAAATGATTTGGAAGATCATTTAAATCAAACCATTGAAATTTTTCTGTTTCCCAATCAGGTGCAGCATGGAATTCTTCCTTAATTGTTCCTATAAAATTGTAAAAACTAAAACTACCATCCTTAAACACATAAGCCAATGTTATATCATCTATAAAACTTTGGTAATGAGTTTCTTCCTTGAATTCCCTTATTGCCCCTTGCTCTGGTGTTTCGTGTTTTTCTACTCCACCCCCTGGCGCATTCCAGGTGTGAGGTTCGTTGACCCATTTACTTCTAAGTCCTAATAATACCCTGCCCGTGTCTCTAGCCATTACTAGAATACTAGCGCCAGAATTTCCCCAATATTTCCCTTCTTCTGTTTCTTCTAAAATGTCTTTTACTAGTATGTTGAAATGCATTATGTTTTTATCTCGATTCCAAATTTTGAAAATATCTTTTTGATTTGAGCCAAGGTTTTTTTATTGTGTTCTGTATTATCATAAATGATAAATTTTCCCTGTGCAGGATTCTGTTTGAAGTTTAGATCAACATCTACAAACATGTCTCTTAATACGTTATATAGAAATCTAGATTTTCTTAGAATCTGTGCAACATCAACGCTTTCAATATCTATATTATAATAATGCGTAAATTTAATGGACACATAGGAGTGATTTTTTCCTATTGTAGCATGAGTATGTCCCTTAACAATATTAGATAGTGTTGAGGCTTTAACGTATATCGCCCTGCCATTAAAAAAATATTTGCAAAACGGAAAATGATCTTGTAGCGATTCATACATTATCCTAGCCAATGGAGCAACATAACCGTATAGCTTCTTGTATTTTCTATAAGCCTGGTCACTTTTTTTAGAAGTAACTCTAATATCGCCGTTGTTTACAAATATTCTTCTATCATCTATAAAATCTACAAGAATTCCAGAGTGTTCTGTTACACCCAACACAAGTCCTGGAAACCCATTATCATCTACTACAACATCCCCTTCACTTGCTTTTCCAGAAGTTGCACCTATAATAAAGGGTTCTGTTATTTTATAGTCTAAAAAATTTGATTCTCTTTCATTCAGTTTAGTATGCATTCTAGTGTCTTCTACGCTTCATTGTTCTTTTGAATATTCTAGCTTTTTTCTTGAATGTTCTTAGATTCAATGCTTTTTTACGTTTTACATATCTTCCCTGTTTAGTATCAAAAACATTCTTCAGCTTAAATGTAATTTTCTTTTCTCTACCTTTTAATCTAACGTCAGCCACATTTTTCTTTCTAGCATAACGTTTAAACTTGGATGTTTTCTTAACTCTAGCAAAACGATTTATATCTTCATCAAGTGTTTCTACTGATTCAGCCATTTTAAAATCTTCAGGGTCAAAATATTCCTCATCATCGTTTTCTTCATCTTCATCAGAGAAATATCCATTATACTCAACATCAAGTATTTCAGCCATTTCATCAAGAATAGCATCTATTTGAGCCTGAGTAAAGGTGTCTGCCAAATCAAACAATATGGAAAACCCTTCATCAAGATCATCTATTGATTCTACTTCAACATCTTTTTTCAATTCAATAAAATGGATAATTGCTTCTCTTAGGCTGTCACCGAGAGTTTCACCATTTTCTAGGTTCTCTTTAATAATATCTTGGAATCTCATATTTTTTCTCACCCTTTCATAGCATATAAATATGTTATATCTATTTATAAAAAATGAAAGGTAAAATATTATGAATGAATTGGATAAAGAAAAAATAGAAGAAATCAAGAAGCATTGGGAAACCCTAAAAAAAGAAGCCAAAGAAGACCTGGATTTTTCACCAGAAGGAATGGAATTTCGATTTGACTTGACCCAAGTGACTATTAAGTGGTTAGGCTACCTTCAGGATTGGAAGAAACTTTACATAAACTACGAAAAGAAAAGAAAAAATCTTCAAAAGGAACTCTTGCTTTTCTATAAATACAGAACCAAAGGTGGATATGAATTCAATCTTGAAACAAAAGACGAAGTAACCTTATTCATAGAAACCGATGAACGATACGAAGTGATCTATGAAAAATGTCAATTGGTTTATGCTATTATGGAATATTGCACGGAAGTAATGGATAAGTCAAAAAATAAGGTATGGGAAATCAAAAATTGGATAGAATACCAGAAATTAATTCATGGTAAATAGAGAATCCTAAAATCCCTTATATTAGTTTTAGCGCACGATAGTATATCTTTTATACCATTAAAACGGATTTTTGTCAATGCATACGGTCAAGAAAATAAATGAGGCAAAATATTATCTAAAAACAGACAACCCTGATATTTATGATAGGTTGAGTGGACACTTTGCCGCTAGACCAGAAGGCTATCACTTTATGCCCGCTTATAAAATGGGGGCGTGGGATGGATATAACCGTTTTTTCAGTGGTGGTTTTTTTGCTTCAGGACTTCTTTCTGAATTGAAAACAAAATTAGATGGTGTAGAAGTTTCCTTTAATGAAGGAATAGACGTTGACTTTAAAGACTTTCAAAAGTTTGTTGAGAGTTTGAAAATTCCACTGAATGTAAGAGACTATCAGATACAGGCCGCTTATGATGCCTGTAAAAATCAAAAAATAGCTATTCATCTCCCTACCAGTTCTGGAAAATCTCTAGTCCAGTATATCATCACTAGGTTTCTACTATCTGGAAATAAAAAGGCGCTGATTATTGTACCCATAATAAATCTAGTGGAACAGCTTTTCAAGGATTTTGTTTCTTATGGATGGTCAGACGCTAGTGACTATGTGTATAAGATATATGGTGGTCAAAAATTTAATGTAGACTATCCTGTAACTATTAGTACATGGCAAAGCATTTCCAAAAAAACAGATTTCTCTGTATTCAATGCCTTAATGATAGACGAAGCACATTTGGCTAAGGGAAAATCAATTTCAACAATCGGTTCTAGCTGTGTGAATGCTGAATGGAGAATTGGTCTATCTGGAACCTTTCCAGAACCAAACACGTCAGATTGGTTTTCAATAGTAGGAACACTAGGACCTATAAAAAGTTATGCAAACTATGAGTCACTAAGAGAATTGGGATACTTGGCCAACCTAGAGATAATCAACATCAATCTTGACTATGAAAAAAGTATGAGGGAAATTGCCTATGAATACTGCTACAAAAATTATCAGGCAGAAGTGGATTATCTGATAGGCATAAAACAACGTAATGAGTTCTTGGCAAAGTTGGCCACTAACTTCAAGGATAATGTTCTAGTTCTTTTTACAAGAAAGAAGCACGGGAAGATACTACATGACATGATTAAGGAAAAGGGAAAAAAAGTTCACTATATAGACGGTGGGGTAGATACGGAAGATAGGGAAATAATTAGGCAAATTTTAGAAGTAGAAGAAGGTACAAAATTCCTTGAATTTGCTGATATTAAAATACAATTAGATTTTTATGACGAAGTTCCTTTAAAAAATGGAACAATAAAATTAGCAAAGAATATTACCTTAGAAGATGATGTATGTGAAAAATGGATTGAAAAATATAAGTATTAATGCCAGTAGAGAAAATAAATTTTTTCAAGAAAAGGTATTAGTATGAATTTTAAGGGTATTTTTATAGATAAACTAGGTGAACCAGAAAATATTGAATCATTAGAAAGGTATATAGAATTTGTTAAAGAAAACAAATCTGAATATATAAAAGGTGAAACACAATTTCATCATTTATTACCTAGAGTTAATTTCAGTGAAGAAACAAAAAATGAGGAAAATATTTTTTGTTTGACTTATGATAATCATATTGAAGCACATTTATTATTGGCTGAAGCCTATCCAATTAATGTATATTTAAGACCATTGAATTTCATGTTAGAAAAGAATGGTGAAAGATATGAGTCATATATAAAATTAAAATCGCGTTCTGTTAAAAAATGGTGGATAGAATTTAAGAAAAGTGAACAATATATTAATTGGAGAAACAAACGGTCTGAAAATTGTAGTAAGAATATGAATAACGGGCAAGCCAAAAAAATGTCGAATGTATTTTATTCAAGAGAAAATAGTAATAGTATTAGGTCAAAACAATTTAAAGATTTATGGAAAAATGATTCATATAGAGAAAAAATAATCAATAGTATGAAAAAAGAAAGAAACACAAAGGAAGCAAAAATAAGAATGAAAAAAGCAGCCAAGAAAAAATGGGATACTATGTCTGAAATTGATAGGGAAGCACATAGAGAAAAAATGTTAATCATTAACAATAACAACGATAAAAGGAAAATTGCAGGAGAAAAAATAAAAGAGAAATGGAAAGACCCTATATATAGAGAAAAACAAAAAAATAGAAAGTATAGTGTAGGGTCTAAAAATTATTTTTATTGGAATAATGGAATAGAAGAAAAAATAGCAAAAGAGAAACCAGGAGAAGATTGGATAAGAGGAAAACTAACACAAAAACCTATAAAATATATTCCTTGGTGGAATAATGGAGTAGAGGAAAAACAATTCAGGTATAAACCTGATAATACCTGGAAAACAGGTAAACTTAAAAAGGATAAAAACAATGAAACCAACTAGATTAGGAGAAAGAAAAGAGGCAGCCGTTTTGGTTGCCTCTTATTAGGTGCGGAACCTTTTCGGTTGGAGCAAATTTAAAGAACCTACACCATATCATAATGGCTGCTAATTACAAGTCGAAATACAAGGTAGTTCAATCAATAGGACGTGGACTTAGAAAGATGGATGGTAAGGAGAAGGTCACTATCTACGATGTTATAGATGATCTATCGTTTAATAAATTCACAAACTATTCTATGATTCATTATTGGCGCAGAAAAAAAATCTATGAAAAGGAAGGCTATACAAATCTAAAGGAAAAAAAAGTTAAACTGACCAAATAGTTTTCTTTTTATAAAAAGATGTTGTATACTAATGAAAAGTAAAAATATATTAACAAAGGATATTAATGGCTCAATATTTAAACAACAAAGATTTTTTGACTGAAATGGTAAGGTGGAAAGATCAAGGGTATAAAAAACCAATACCAGATACTATAGCAAGTTTTTTTATAGGAATTGTAAGTGGTATAGCATCAAAGACAAATTTCAGCGGTTATACATACATTGAAGATATGAAGTCAGAGGCGCTTGAGCATTGTGTGAAATATGCTGATCGTTTTGACCCTGAAAAATCAAAAAATCCTTTCGGCTATTTTTCGCAAATAGCCTGGAACGCTTTTCTACAAACAATAAAGAAAGAAAAAAAATATGCCACTCTTTGTTTTGATATAAACAAGGAATCCGTTGAAAATTCTCACAAGTTCAACAGGAATTTAATCAGCGGACATACAGAATAAAAAGGAAATCAACATGAGTATTGCCTTAATAACTGATTCACATTTCGGTTTGTATAATTTTAACAAAACAAAATTTTATAGAATGATGGATTACTTTGATAATGTATTTTTTCCATATGTCCTGGAAAACAATATCAAGGATGTTATTCATTGTGGCGACCTGGTTCATAACCGTGTAGTGATGGATAATTACATAGATGGACAGATTAAAAAACGCTTCTTTAAATGGTTTGTAAAAAACAAGGTCAATCTACACTGTATAGTAGGAAATCATGACACATATTACAAAAACGATATTGAACATAATTGGACAAGAGCAAACTCAATGGAGTTTTTACCCTACATAAAAGTTTATGATAAATCTACAATAATCAAGATAGGTAATTATACATTAGGATTGGTTCCCTGGTTGCCAGATATTGATATGATAAAAACCATTCCTTCAAAAGACGAAGTGGATATTCTATTAGGTCATTTTGAAGTTGATGGTGCTATGATTACCATTAGCCAAACTTCAAAGAAAGGATTTTCTTATGACTGGTTTAATGGTTACAAACAAGTTTTGTCTGGACATTTTCATATCAAGTCTACACACAATAATTTTAGATACCTTGGAACACAATATCAAATGAGTTGGGGTGATTATGGGGATTCAAAAGGCTTCTGGACTATTGAAGATAATTTTGTTTTGAGTTTTCATGAGAACATATTCAGCCCACGGTTTCTAAAACTATACTACATGGAAACAGATAGGAAAATAACCCTGAAATTGGGCGGTATGACAAATGAGTTACAGGATATTTCTATTGAACAAGCTAGGAAATATTCTGAAAACAATTACATTAGATTCATAATAAAAAAGTTTGATTCACAGGAATTGATGGAAAAAACTTATAATTCCATTGTCAACAATTCATTGGATAAGATTGAAATATATAACGATTCTCATTTAGTAGAAAATTTTAACTTTGAGGAATTTGAGGAAACGGTGAAGGATGATGTAGAGATAATCACCATTATAGAAAATTTCATAAAGGGAATAACGCTAAAGGATGGACTAGATGAAAGTAAGCTAGTAAGATTGGCTAATAGTATATACAAACAATCTAACTTTTTAGGAGAAATATCCTAATGAAAGTATTTCTAATACTTGTTTCATTATTCTGTATTTCCCTTAATACAAAGGCTACTGAAAAAGATTACATATTAGATATTGAAAATGAAAATATAATGCAACAGTTTGTTATAGTAGAACAATTAGCCTTAATGTATTATTCTAATGTAAAAGAGACACTAAAGGGAAAGCCACCGTACATATTCAAGCCACCCGTCAATACATATTTTATTTTCAATATTGTTGAGTTGAATACTTGTAAAATAGATTATACTACCATGTCCTATGACCTTATTGACAAAAATATATGTGAATATGATATACTTACAGAGTCAATGACTAATATTGACTACATTCTGAAAACTAATGAAAATAAAGAATGGATAAAAGATACATGGATTTATTATCGTAACAACTCAAGATATGAGTTTCAGACTATAATGTTTAAGTCCGATGATTTGTTGTTTATGTTCGGAGTATTTGATAAAAAATATAATAAAAGGGTAATAAAAACATAATGATAGAACTAAAGACGCTTTCTTTTAGAAACTTTTTGTCCTACGGAAATCAATTTACAGAGTATAATTTCAAAACAGGTTTAACGAGAATAAGTGGAAAGAACGGACATGGTAAATCTACCATAAACGATGCCTTGTTCTTTGCCTTGTTTGGAAAGGTGTATCGTGAAATCAACCTGATGGATATTATCAATAGTAAAAATAAATCCGATTTGGTTGTGGAACTAGAAGTATTTTCTGATGGTAATAACTACAAGATCAAAAGAGGACTGAAGCCTAATATTTTTGATATTGAAAAAAATGGTGAATTACTGAATCAAGATTCATCAAAGAAAGATTATCAGAAATATCTAGAGGACGAAATCCTACATGTCAATGAAGAAATCTTTCACCAAATAATAACAAAATCCCTGACTCGTGATGGTTCTTTTTTAACCTTACCAAAGGGAAAGAAAAGACAGGTCATAGAAAATATATTTGGTATAGGTATAATATCAAATATGAAGACAGTCAACAAAACATCTATGGATTCTATCGTAGAACAAGTATCCTTATTGGGGTTGGAAACAACAAAGCTGGAATTATTAATCGAACAGGAACGTTCAAATATTGAACGTTTGGAACTAATTAAATCTTCTATCAAGGCTGAAAATGAGAAAGCCAATATAGAAAGACAGAATAAGATAGAAGATAAAGAGAAGGAAATTGAAAAATATGAGACTGGTTTGCGTATCATTAAAAAATACAAAACAAAAAAGGATGAATTATTAAGCAAGATTAATGGTTTATTGGCAGACTTAGACGGTAAAGAAAGGGAATTTACAAAATGTAAGAATGAACAGAATAAGATAAATGAACATTTAATCTTTATGGAATCTGCCTGTCCAACTTGTCCTAATATGAAAAAAATTAGGGATAAGGAAATAGATACATCCCATATCTCTGATAAAATGAAAGAATTAGAACACAACATTTCTTTTCTAAAAGAACAAATAGATGATCTGTTCAAGGAAGAAAAGAAACTTAATACAGTAATAGATGATGAAAATTTTATCAAGAGAACCATCAGAACCCTGAAGGAAAATATTGATGAACTGAAAAAAGAAATGAATATCACACCCCAAGTAAATGTGACAATAGACAAGACAAGGCTCAATGCTTATCTTGAAGATTTACATAAGATAAATGAGGATATATCAAATAAAAATAATGATATACGCTATCATAAATTATTGAATGAGATTCTAAGTGATAATGGTATTAGATCATTTATCGTAAAAAAATATCTACCTATACTTAATAAACTATTGAACACTTATTTGAAAAGATTTTCTTCAGAATTTGAGTTGGAATTTGATAATGAGTTGGATATTCAATGCCTTACAAAATTCAAAGAGGGTTATAAATACAATGCCTTTAGTGAAGGCCAGAAAAGAAGAATCAATCTTTCTATAATGTTTACCTTTCTGGAATTCTGTAAAATGAAAAATTCCAAGGCAAATTTCAATCTAATTATTCTAGATGAATCTGGTGGTGGATTGGATAATGAAGGTGAAAACACCATGTTTGAGATATTAAGAGAATTGTCAGAAAAAGAGAATAAGGAAGTGATGATTATCAGTCATTCGGATTTAATAGACCCCGAAAAGGTAGATCGTTTGTTTGAAGTGACTCTAAATGACTTTTCTAAATTAGAATTGGTTCAAGAAATATAAATACTAGGAAACAGTTTATTACGATAATGGAGAATATATTTTATGAAATTAAAAGTGGCTGGTTATTCATCCCTGATTGGCGTTGAAAGCTATACTGTGTATGCACCAGTGGCCAGAGCCGCGATACAAAAAGTAAAAACCGTGGCAGACGTTAATGGTAATCTGGATGGAACTTATTTTCATATCTGGAATGCACTAAACACCATGCGTTATGTTGTATGGTATTCAATAGGTTCTTTTCAAGTAACAGATATAACTACTACTGCCGATACAGCGGGTTCTCTAAACAATAAATGGTTTCATTTATATTCTGCCTTGGATGGAAGACATTTTTATGTATGGTATAACGTAAGTGGAACTGGTGTTGACCCTGTGCCTAACTCAAACTGGTCGGGAATTTCAGTTGCTATTGCCACCAATGCTCTTTCTACTGCTGTAGCTTCTGCTACACAGGCGGCTATTAATGCCACAAATGAATTTGATGCCACTGTTTTATCTAGTGTGGTTACAGTTACTAATACAAGAAAAGGCGCTGCTACACCCGCAAGCAATGGTACTACTACTGGTTTTACATTCAACGTCACAACTCCTGGAACTGGAAAAGGTTCTATCGCTCCAAATGATTTTTATAATCAGACGGTTGGAGTGGACTATACATTAGTGACGGTTAATGGTGCCTTAAATGCAACAGCCAATACATTAGCTACTGCTACACAAACTGCGATAGACCCTCTAGCAGATTTTGTTGCTACGGTTCTTACAAATGAGGTAACAATAACCAATGCCGCTAATGGTGATACGTTTGCCGCTATTGACAGCACTCTAAAACCTACGGGGTTTACATTTAACCTTACTCAAACAGGATTATTAGCCTTGCCCGCTGGTACAAATATGTTCAGAATTGTGGGTAGAATACCAGACCAAAGATATATTCAACAAGGTAATTTTAACGGTCCAGTTGAAGGTGCAGTTACAAAAATAGATATTATAGTTCATGAACATCAAGTTACAGCTATATTTGAGTAATTTTATAATATGACCTAGATTGTTTTTTCATAATAAGTTTGATATGATAATATATCTAAAATTTTTATGGAGAAACAATCATGGTAGATTTAGCAGCCCGTATTTTAAAAATTTCTAAAAATGAAAATGCTTACCTTCTTACTGAAGATAGACCCCCCGAAACATATATTGATACAGGAAACTTAGCCCTAAATGCCCTTATTTCAGGGGACCCTTTTCTTGGAATCCCAACAAACGCAATTATTCAATTTGCAGGAAAAGAATCAACAGGAAAAAGTTTTTTCTCGCTTGAAATAGTCAAGCAAGCACAAAAGATAGGCTATACTGTTCTGTATTATGATACGGAAGGTGCCCAAAGAAAATCAGCCTTGCTTGGAAGGGGTATTATTCCTGAACTGTTTATTCAGTCTCATTTTAATCTGATAAAACCTTTACAGACAGACATTCTTAATATTCTTAAAACGGTTGATGCTAAAAAAGACAAATTGCTTATCGTAATTGATTCTATTGGGATGTTAAATTCATCTAAACAAATGAATGACGCCGTAACTGGCAACGATAAACAAGATATGACAAAACAAAAAGAATTGTCTGGATTGTTCACCACAATGACAAGTGATGCTAGTTTAAAAAATGTTCCTATTATCGTAATCAATCACGTTTATGACGATACAACTTCAATGTATGGCGCAACAATCGTAGGTGGTGGTAAGGGTAGTAAATTGTCTAGTACAGGTATTTTTAAAGTAACAAAATCACAAGAAAAAGAAGCCTCTGGAAGAATCGTAGGTGCCCAAATCACGGTCACTTCCGAAAAGAATAGATTGGCTAGGGAGAAGACAAAGGTCAAGGTGATAATTGATTATAGCCGTGGCTTATTAAGATTTTCTGGACTGTTCGATATAGCCTTAGAAACAAATTTTATTAAGGAAGTCAAGAAGGGGTGGTATACCTATGAGGGTTATGAGGGACCTTCTTTGAGGAAAAAGGACTTCAATAATGAAGCAATTTGGAAAGCTATTTTTGATGCTGGTTTCTATGCAAAAATAAAAGATTTATTTGCCTATAGAGCAGCAACAGACGGTCTTGCGGAATCCGAACACGTTGATTTGGAATCTTTTGAAGGTGATGTTGAACCTGAAGAAATGGAGTAAATCATTTGATAATTGAAAATATATTTTACGGGCTGTTGCATAACGAACGCTATTTTGGTGTCGTTATGCCACACCTGAATCAAAAATTATTCATTGAAAAACATGAGAAACAATTGATTGGTATTATTAAAAAATATACCAATATCTATCATTCCAAGCCAACTGTTTCTGACCTTAAACTATTGGTCACAGGTGATTCTGAACTAACAGAAAATGATACGGATAAAATCATTTCCTATCTTGATGCCTTGACAGATTTTGAACATGCTGAAAATACCGATTATCTAATAGATGAAACGGAAAGGTATGCCCAAGATAGATCAATGGAATTGGCTATTCTGGAATCTGTTGATATTCTACAGAAGAAGGAATCCCGTGGAAAGATTCAAGAGAAAATTAAGGATGCCTTATCAATAACCTTCCGTCAGAACATGGGATTTGAATATTTTATCAATGCTCAAAACCAGTTTGATTTTTATACTTCTCCTGATGCCTATATGTCTTGTGATATTGATGAACTGAACATTGCTGTAGGTAAAGGATTTAGAAAAAAATGCATATACGCCTTTATTGCAGGAACAAACGTTGGAAAATCTATTTGGTTATGCCACCTTTCAGCTTCCTTCCTAAAGCAAGGATATAATGTATTACATTTAACCGCTGAAATGTCAGAGAATGCTATTATTCAACGTATAGATGCCAATCTTCTTGATATTCCAATCAATGATTTAAACAGTTCCATATCAAGAGAAACGTATTTTGAAAAGATAAAGCGCACTCAAAATACATATCAGAGTGGTAAATTGATTGTGAAAGAATATCCTACTTCTACTGCTACGAAAAATCACATTGTCTCATTCTTGAAGGAATTGAGAATAAAGAAGGATTTTGTTCCTGATATTATCATAGCGGATTATTTAAACATATTCAAGAGTTCTGTTCTGCCAGCCTCACAAGCTAGTGATTCCTATAATTACATGCGGTCTGTAACAGAAGAATTTAGGGCAATCGCTATTGAGGAAAATGTCGCTTTGATTACTGCTACTCAACTGAACCGCGAAGCCTATAATAAAGGAACAGATAAACTTGATATGACAGGTCAGGGAGATTCTTGGGGTATTCCACAAACTTTGGACTGGCAAGGTGCTATTGTTAGACCAAAAGAAATTGAGGGAAAATTTCTCATTAAAGTATTGAAAACAAGATTTGGCTCAAACATAAATGCGGTGTATTCAGTGGGAATTGATTTTGACAAAATGCGTCTTTTCAACTTGGCTGATGAAGAAAAGGATGTTCCTATCGTGGTTAAGGATAGGCTCAAGAATGAGTTTGAGAAAGAACAAAAGGGATTCATAGATTTTAATTGGGATGAATAAATCAATTGTCTAGGTCAGAATGAATGTGTTATTATAGAATAAAAAGGAGATTGTTATATGGCTATTGTAGTGGATTACAGTCATTTGATTTACAGAAATATTTTTGCAAATAAAAAGGACATAGTAAATAATCCAGATTTTTTGTCTCACCTTATTCTGACTTCCCTTTTCTCCATAATAAAAAAGTTTGGAGTCCATAAGGAAAAGCCTCTTATTCTTGCCTTTGATTGTAAGAGGGAAAATAGTTGGAGACATGCTTTTTATGCCAAGGAAGGCTTACAATTTGATGAATATACAGGACGTGGATATAAGGCACATAGAACAAAAGACCCCTCTTTTCCTTGGGAAGAAATGTATACTGTTCTATCTGACCTTAAAGAAATGCTGAAGTCTGGAAGTGATGTTCAGGTCATAGAACATCCAATGGCGGAAGGTGATGATATTGTTTATGTATCCACCAAGTTTTATCCAGAAACAACAATCGTTTCCAGTGATAAGGATTTCAGACAGCTTCTTTCACCTAGAGTCAAAATTTTTGACCCTCTGAAAAAAGCATATATAGAAGAAGACAATCCTAAAAATTTTTTAATTGAGCATATACTAACAGGAGATGTTAGTGATGGGATACTTGGATTGCCTAAACCAAAGAACAGCCGTGGTGAAAGAACAAAGGTAAGAATAGGGGAAAAGACAGCCAAGAAATATGTTTCCGAACTAGAATTTTTATTGGCTGATGCTGATCTAAGGGCTAGATATAATTTCAATAAAACCTTGATTGATTTATCTGAAATACCTGCCCAAATTGAATCCGAAATTATTGATGCTATGAAAGAGCCTCAATTCAATTGGAATCAAGGAAATGCTATGAAATTTTTTATGAAGTATAGGTTGGCTAAATTATTCTCTGACATAAAGCTATTGAAGGCAACAACAAGCATGGAAGAAAAGGGAATAGGAACATTATTTTAATAGGAGTTTAAATGGACGGAACAAGTTGGGTTGCTGTAGAGAATGGTTATGAAGTTTTAGAATATATAGCTATTGGTTCTTCATTTGAAGAAGTCTACGATAAATTGAACAACCAAATAATTTCAGACAATCAAACAGGTGCCTCTGGCATTACTACGGGAAAGTCTCTTGTTGACTTCAATATTTTTGAGGTTACATTATATACTGCTGTTGATGTTCACAAAGAGGTCATTCTAAAAAATCTAATAAAAGAAACAAAGGATAGGGAGAATCAAATAAAGGCAAGTGAAATACCTATTGAGAAAACACCTTATACAGTTGAAATAGAAACATATTCTCCATTGAAAAAATTGGAAAAACACACTAGAACAGTCTTGGCTAGGAACTCGAACGAAGCCCTAAGATTGGTCAAGGGAGAATCCTTTGCCTTTGGGTTAAAAGAGGCTAAAATAATTATCAAGAAAGGATAAATGAATGCCAAAGTTTGAAATGCAGAAATCTATGTTTTGTGGTGCGGAAAAAAGACCAGGATATTGTAAAATGGATACAAATATGTGTTGCATAAATTGTACTCATTTAAAATCGTGTGTTTCTTATGCCAAGAAATTTAAGCTAATGAAGCCATGCACACCAGACAATTTTGAATTTGATGAAATGTGTGAGTTTTCAATATGAATAAGAACGAATCTAATATAATGAGCCTACAGGAATATAAAAAACTTCAAGATAGATATATTGGTAAGGAATGTTTTATTAAGAAAAAATATCCTCATGGTGAAGTATATGTTCTATTTGTGATTATTAACGTAACATTATCAAACATATTTCTGGTCATGGAAAAAATGAACTATGGAATGATAATTAATATAGAACAATGTGGCAAAGATAAATTATTGGAAGAATTTAGAACAAATAATGGAACATGGACGTATAAAGAAATTGACTAAACTATGTTAGATAAATATGAGGAACTAGATTTCATTTCTAGTCTTAATCTCCCTAAAATGAAACAAATTCCTTCTGGATATAATTTCCAGTGTGTATTTTGTAATGAGGGACATTCAAAAGGAAGGAAAAAACGTGCCTATCTACTAATCAATAACAGGGATAAAGGCAATCGCTATTTCTGCCATAATTGCGGTAAGAGTGTATCATTCAAGACATTTCTTGAAGAATACGACCATGGTTTATTCTTGAAATATCTTGATAAAGAAAGGGAATCAAAAATAAAAGGACTAAAGAATGGTTCTATTACATGGGGAAAAAAACAAACAATAAAATATGAAAGTAAAAAAAATGAAATTGAATATATCAACCTTAAAGAATTTCCATTCATTAAAGTCATACAAAACAACAAAGCAATTGAGTATCTTAACAGGAGAAGAATACCAAAAAAATACTTTACAAGCCTATATTATTGTCCAATTTTTTCAGACGATTGGGGAAAATATCCGTTTCAGGATATGGTTATTTTTCCGTTCTATGATGGCGAAGTTAATGTATATGGTTTCCAGGGTAGATCAATTAACAGGAAGCTTTTCCATACCCATTCACTTGAGGGATTTAAAATCTACAATATTTTTAATGTTGATAAAAACAGTAGGGTATATGTGTTTGAGTCTATTATTGATTCTATGTATATTGATAATTCTGTTGCCATATTGGGCAGCACAGTTTCTAAGGACTTTTTTTCAGAAATAAAGGATGTAGTCTATTGCTTTGATAATGATAGAACCGATGTTTCTTATGAGAAATTGGAAAAGCTGGTAAATGATGGGGAACAGGTGTTTATTTGGCCAGACAACATTAAACAGAAAGATATAGGCGATTTGATAGAAGATGATTGGACACAGACGGATATAATAACTTTAATTGATAGACATGTTGTAACAGGAACAAAGGCTTTGGTTACAATAGGTTTAAAGAAAACCAGAAAGAGAAAAAAATCATATGATGCATCTTAACGTAGATGAAAATGGAGTAGTAGATTTAAAGGAATTATTCTATGGGACTATTGCTATATTTCTAAACGCTTATGAACAAAAGGGGTTGGGAAATGCAATCACTTACATGGTAGAAGAAGAAATGTATGTGTTACATTTAAACAATGAAATGAATCGCCTTGAAATTTTTATGTTTGATGATATTGAGGAATATGAAAATGTTTTGTTAATTGAACCACAGGAACTAGGACTTATTTGACATGATAAAATATGTAAAAGGAAATCTTTTTGATTATCTGAATGACAATATGCTTATTGTTCATTCATGTAATTGTAAAGGGGTTTGGGGAAGCGGGTTTGCCAAACAAATGAAAGAAAAGTTCCCCTTGGCGTTTAATAAATATGAGAGAACATGTAAGGAATTTACCAGTGGAATTCTATTGGGGTTTCCTTTGATAATTAGTAATGAAGATCATAAAGATACTCTAACAGTTTGCTTGATGGTTAGTGATGGCTACGGAAAATATGTTGATTCTCCCGCCTCAATTAAAAACTATACCCTGAAGGCTTTAAGGGAGTTACTAGATTCTATATCAAGAGATTCAAAAATAAGTATCATTTCCCCAAAGTTTAATTCTGGATTATTTAATGTACCCTGGAATGAAACGGAAGAAATTCTGAATAATGTTCTGAATGAATATAAAGATAAAAAACAAATTGAATGGACTGTTGTTACTGAACAGTAATGTGACCTAAGGAGTATGTGTATGCCAACATATGATGTAAAATGTAAAAGATGTAATGAAGAAGGCAGCATTTTTTCTTCTATTTCCAATAAAGACAAGGTGATAGAAAATACAAAATGTGATAAATGCGGCGGGAAGCTGGAACAAATCGTTTCAGCACCAACCTTTATCCTTCAAGGTGAAGGTTGGGCTAAAGACAACTACAAATAAAAAGATAAAATATGCCTACATATGATATAGTTTGTGAAAATGAAAAGTGTGAGTATGAAGTAGAAATTTTTTGCTCACATGACAAGTATAAAGAATATCTAGAAGAAAATAAATGTCCAGAATGTGAATCGGTATTAATCCAGAGATTGCATGGTTTTGGCTATTTTAATATAGCAGGGGGAAAGAAATTGCAACGTAAGCAAATAGATGAATGGAGAAATGAGGAAAAGAAAGCAGTAGAAGTGAATGATAATTTGAGACGGGCGGAAGAAAAGATGTATAAGAACAGAGCAAGATTGAGTGACAATTCTATAACATATTAAGGAGTTCTATGATAATTAAAGAGTCAACGGATTTATTTAAGTTTAATGAATTTTTTGAAGACAAGAATAGCTATAATGAAGATAAATTTTTTACAGAAGATTTTGCAAGAGAAATTTGGGAAGATTCTTATAGACATGATAATGAACAAATACACGAAACACAAGAGAGACTAGTAAACACAATCTTTGAAAAAGAACAATATTATTACAAACAGCTTTTTGCACTAAGTCTTTTTAATCGTAGAATTTCACTAGGTGGTAGGGTTGTAGCCAATACTGGTATAGGTCTTAAAAACGCAAATTCATTTAACTGTTATTCAGCCCAAAGAAGTGTCAAGCCCGTAGATAGTATAAAAAATATTTACAATGACCTATGGATAGCAGCCGAAATTCTGAAAACGGAAGGTGGGATAGGTTATGATTTTAGTCATATCAGACCAAAAAGAACCTTCATTAAAGGAATCGGTTCAGCGCATCCAGGGGTAGTGGAGTTTATGACCCTATATGACAAGTCTGCTGAAATAGTAACAAAATCAGCACAAGGTAATATTTTTCAGCATGATAAGAAAAAAGATGTTACTAAAAAGAAAATCAGAAAGGGCGCTCAAATCGCCTTGTTGCGTTGTGAACATCCCGAAATTTTTGACTATATTGAATCAAAGACAATAGCAAATAAATTTTCAAAATTCAATATATCAGTGTCAATCACTGATAAATTCATGCACACGATGTTTGAAAACAAATCCAAAAAATTTGCTTTTCTAGATACAGGTAAAGAAGTTGAATATGATGGTGAACAGCCTAGTAATGCCGTTTATACTCGCAAGGGTGGTGAATGGGTATTATGGTTTCCAAATATCAGATTTGAAAAATATGATGAAGAATGGAATGGAGATTTTGAGGATTGGAAAACAAAATATCCAAAAGAAATTGTAGTCTATGAAAAAGTGCCAGCTAAAAAAGTATGGGATTCTATTATCACTACTTCCTATAATACCAATGACCCTGGATTATTCTTTATTGATAATGCAAACAAATTCAATAATCTAATTTACTATCAGAAGTATGTAGCAACAAACCCTTGCGGCGAAATAACCATGCAATCCGACCCTGGTAGAGTGTGGTTCGAACTTGCTAATATGAAAGGTAATTGGTCAAAGGTAAAATCAGACAACCTTAACTACGAAGTGAAGCATCATGGAGATATTTGTAATCTTGGACATTTGAATCTTACTGGATATGTAAAGAAAGTCCGCAACTCTACTCTAGGTTTTGACGTTGAGGATACTTTTGGTTTTGACTTCGACCTATTCAAGAATGACATAGCTATTCTAACAAGGGCTTTGGATAATCTAATAGACGTATCGGGATATCCTATGCCAGAAATAGCAAATTCGGCCAAATTGCGCCGCAAAATAGGAATGGGTATTCTAGGCTATGGTTCTATGTTATACATGATGGGATTGCGTTATGGTAGTAAAGCGGCGAATCAATTAACAGAGAAAATTTCTATCGTCTATGCTAATACAGCCTACATGACAAGCGCACTCTTGGCTAAGGAAAAGGGTGTATTCCCTCTTTATAGTAAAGAAATTATCAATAATGGATTTATTGCTAATTCTGGAATTCTTGAGGAAGAAACCATTACAGCCATTAAGCTTTATGGTCTTAGAAATTCAGCACTATTGACTTCTGCGCCAACTGGTCAGAGTGGTGTGTATATGAATGTGGTTTCTGGTGGTGAAGAACCAGTGTTTGATAAAGAGTATAACCGTTGGGTTATTGTAAATCACAAGGCTGAAAAAATTGATCTAGTAATGCCTGATTACATGAAAGGTGAATTTGTGGAGACAAAAGACTTTAAACTGCAAGTAGAAGGAAAGGATGAAGTCCTAGTTTCAAAATGTGGCAACTATAAGATTGATAAAAATAGAGGTCTTGTCAAGAAGGTCAAATGTATGGATTTTGGATGGAAATGGGCCAAGGAAAACTACAGTCCTGAAAAATTCAAGGAATTGGAGAAACAAGGGGTATTCGTATCTGCTATGGAATTAACGGTTAAAGAACACTTGGACCCCTTTATCATTTTTTCTAAAGGGATAGATCAAAGCGTTTCAAAAACCATTAACCTGAAAAACGATTATCCATTGGAAGACTTCGATGAAATGTTTGTTAATTTGTGGAAATCTGGCGCAAGAGGCATGACCACCTATAGAGAAGGAACGATGGCTTCTGTTCTAGAAACTGGTCAAATCAAATCAGAGCAAGAAGAATTTTTTGATATGTGGAATCAACACAAAAAAGGTGTTGTCATGGAAGATGTAAATCTACCTACTGAATACCCAATGATGGGACATGTTATTAGGTCAGAAGGCAAAAAATGGTATTTCCATGTAGCATTCAAAGATCAAAAAATGAAAAGTCCTTTCGCTATATTTGTCCAGACAAATCATACGGAGAGTGATGTTAATACAGAAAACTCTGTTGAACTATTGTATGAACTGGCAAGAAAAGAAAAGATACCTGAAAAGCATATTCAGGAATCTGAACATAAAATGAGTGGAAGAAATAACGTAACTAAAATCACTCGAACCGTGGGGCTATTATTAAGACACAATGTTAAGATTGAGAAAATCGTAAATACTCTTAATAAGGTTGAAGTGTCAGTATCATCATTCGTTTATACTTTAAAGAAATTTTTAATGAAATATATTGAATCTGGTACAATATCAAGTGATGTGTCTTGCCCTAATTGCGGCGGCACTATTCATTTTGAAGATGGTTGTTTATTATGCAAGGATTGTGGTTATTCGGTTTGTTAGAATGACCACGGTAGTTTCTGTTAGATGTTTAACGTGATATGATAAGAGAAAAGGAAAAGATAAATGTTTAAAATAATAGAAGATTTTGGGAAAATACCAGCAGAAGATTTTTTTGAATTCGTCCAAAAAAAGAAATATGGATATCTATCAATTCCTTTTGGTGAAAACTTCATTGTTATTTCAAGTGTAGTTAATCAAAACAACTTTAATATGTCATATAATATTTATTTAGTCAATAAAGTTCTAACGAAAGAAGAAATGCTTTTACTAAATGCATTCAATCTTGAAAAAGGAAATGAAGTAACCTATAAAAAATATGTGACTAAATCGGAAGGTATTTTATGGAAAGATTTTAATAACGTGGATGAAATAATCAATAAAGGGTTGGATTGTTTCAAAGAAAAAAATGTATCCAGTGTTTCTATCCAACAAGTATCTTACCCAATCACGGAAGATGAAAAACCATTTCCAACTTTTTCACTTGTTGTAAGAAGAATGTCTGAAGAATAAACTTGACCGAGTATCTTTCATTCTAAAAATCTATATGGTATGATACTAATTAATAAAAGGGAGAAGGGAAATGATTAATACAACAGAAAAAATAAAGAATTATATTAGAGATATAGGAAAGGCTAATTTAAAAAATTTAGCCGAATCATTGTATGGTAGAAACTATAATCATGTTGATATAGATGTTTCTAAAGAATTAGAAAAAGACTATAATGA
>Ga0224495_10000906_pt1 | contig 22250 bp, 22 predicted proteins | sample SF_Jul11_sed_USG_FD_168128 | JGI IMG/M metagenome (GOLD analysis project Ga0224495, IMG submission 168128) | Sediment microbial communities from San Francisco Bay, California, United States - SF_Jul11_sed_USGS_4_1 | ecosystem: Environmental > Aquatic > Marine > Sediment | place: USA: California...
CGCCAGGACTTTTGAGTTGCTGGCCTCGGGGGAAACCAAAGGCATCTTCCAACTGGAAAGCGCCGGGATGCGCCGCTATATTAAGGAACTCAAGCCCACTAATTTTAGCGATATCGCAGCTATGGTGGCGCTCTATCGCCCTGGCCCCATGGAACAAATTCCCACTTTCATCAAAGCCAAGCAGGGTATTGCCCCTATTCATTATCCCCATCCTGTCCTGAAGGAGATTCTAAAAGAAACCTACGGAGTCATCGTCTATCAGGAGCAGGTGATATTCATCGCCCAAGCTCTAGCCGGCTATAGCCTGGGCCAGGCTGACATTCTTCGTAAAGCTATGGGTAAAAAGATACCGGCGGTTATGAAGAAAGAGGAGCGCAACTTTATCGCCGGAGCTAAGAAAAATGGCATATCACCGGAATTAGCTCAGGAGGTATTTTCCCTGATCGAGCCTTTCGCCGGTTACGCCTTTAATAAGGCCCACAGCGTTAGCTATGGCCTTATTGCCTGCCGTACTGCCTATCTCAAAGCAAATTACCCCATCGAGTACATGGTTGCCTTTCTAAACACTTATTCAGATAACATGGAAAAGGTCCGTTCAGCGATTGCTGAATGCCGGAGGCTGGGCATCAAAGTGCTCCCGCCAGACATTAATAAGAGCCAAGCTAGCTTTGCCATTGAGACCTCACCTTTGGCTCCCTCTCCAGTAACCGGAGAGGGAAGGGGTGAGGCTGCCATCCGCTTTGGACTGGCTTCTATCAAAAATGTCGGCTCTTCCCCGATTGAGCACATCTTGTCGGGCCGAGACTCAGGCGGCGATTTTAAATCCATACAAGATTTCTCTTATCGAGCCGACCTTCGCAACATCAACAAGAAAGTACTCGAAAGCTTGATCAAGGTCGGTGTCTTTGACTCGCTGGGCAGCCGTAAGACGCTACTCGAGTCGTTGAATAAAATTATCTCCTTGTCTCAAACAAAACAAAGGGCCAAGGAATCTGGACAGGTCAGCATGTTTGACTTATGGGGCCAAAGCTCGCCCGCCACCAAGGGTGACTACTCGCAAGGGGAGGAAGAGGTATCCGCCAAGCAGAAGCTTATGTGGGAAAGGGAACTGCTGGGGGTTTATTTCTCCCAACCCCTGGACTTCCTCTCCAGGGACGCGTCCTCACCAGGCACTGTTTCCTGCGGTGAAATTAATCGGGACATGGTTGAGGAAACGGTGACCGTTAAGGGAATGGTGGTCTCGGTACGCCAGGCCCGCACCCGAGACAATCGCCCATTTGTCGTCGCCTCAATTGAAGACCTGGATGCCAGTATCGAGGTCATCGCTTGGCCCAGACTCTACGAGAGTACCCAGGGGATATGGCAGGAGGGCAACATTCTCAGCATCAACGGTGTAGTGAAGGTCAGGGATGGCGAAGTACAGCTAAACTGTCAAGATGCGATGCTCCTCCCTGTCAGACAGGAAGTGCTCAAGGAGCCCCAGCGTCGCCATGTCATGATAGATGTCAACCAGTCGGGCGACGCCGAGAAAGACGTCGAATGTCTTCACAGAATTGTGGATATCCTCAAGAGTTATCCCGGCCAGGATAGAGTCTCTTTGACTGTGCTCGGCGATGGTGAAATAACTAATCTCGAGATGCCCAACATAACGGTCGATTATTGCCCCGAATTGGCCGGAGAATTGAGTGAGATAGTAGGTGGAGGCAACCTCAGGCTTGAACCGTAGGCCAAGTCTGGACTGCCAGGCAGTGCAAAAGGGAATTGACCGGGCTGTGAGGTCACGGAAATAGACGGCGTCTCTGTTTCTTGCTATATTTGAATCTCATGTTTGACTTAATCCCTTCAGGCAATATTACTTCGGCTTCGGGATTCCTGGCGGGGGCCGTCCATGCTGGAATAAAGAGCAAAGACGAGCTTGATTTGGCTATTCTTTGCTCCGAAGTGACCTGCAAGGCGGCCGGCGTTTTTACTACCAACCAGATTAAATCAGCACCTGTCATTCTATCCCAGAGGCATATATCAAAAGGGCGGGCGCAGGCTATAGCGGTCAATTCCGGTTGTGCCAATGCTTGCACAGGTGAGCAAGGATTGATAGATGCCCTGGCAATGGCCAATCTGACCGCAGCCAAGCTAGGCATATCCCCTGAGAAAGTCCTTGTCGCTAGCACCGGTGTCATCGGCGTGCCCTTGCCTATGGACAAAATCAGGGCTGCAATTCCTAAGATAAAGCCGACCAAAAAAGGTGGTCATGATTTTTGTCGGGCGATAATGACCACGGATACCAGACCCAAAGAAATAGCCGTCCGGGTGGATTCAAAAGGAGGCAAGTTCACCATCGCCGGGGTGGCCAAAGGGGCCGGTATGATTCATCCCAGCATGGCTACCATGCTTTGTTGTATCACCACCGACGCCGTGGTAAGTGCCGATTTCCTGCGTGCAGCATTACACACGGCAGTGGACGGCTCTTTCAACATGATCAGTATTGATGGCGATACCAGCCCCAGCGACTGTGTGCTCTTGTTAGCCAACGGCCTAGCAAGTAACGAGCTTGTTGACTTCGATAATGGCGACGCTTTTCAACAAGCTTTAAACGCAGTCTGCACTCATTTGGCTAAGTCCATGGCTCGGGACGGCGAGGGAGCCACAAAGCTTATTGAAGTCACGGTAGAACGGGCAGAAGACGAGGTTTGGGCTCGCCAGGCGGCTCGGACTATCGCTAGCTCACCACTGGTGAAAGCTGCCATCCATGGCAACGATCCCAACTGGGGGCGCATCGTTGCTGCTCTGGGTCGAAGCGGAGCCAGGGTGAGAGAAGACAGGTTGGATGTCTATTTGAATGAGGTTTGTGTCATGAAGCAGGGTTCCCTTTCCCCCTTCAACAAAGCGGATATGATATCAGCTCTGGGTAACCGCGATAATGTGCTCATAAAGCTCTGCCTCAATTTAGGAGACGGCAAAGCCACCGCTTGGGGCTGCGACCTCTCTGAGGAATATGTTACTATTAACAGCGCATATACAACATAATGCAAAAGAAAATCATTGTCGTCAAAATTGGCGGCAGCACACTGGGCAACCATGACACCACCTTGGAAGACCTGGTGGAGCTTCAGAAGCAAGGTAAGTCCCTAGTCGTGGTTCACGGCGGCGCTAAGGTGACTTCCGAGTGGCTAGCCCGGCTGAGCATTCCCACCAGTTTCGTAAACGGGTTGAGGGTTACCGATGCCGAGACCCTGAAAGTGGTGGCTGCGGCGTTGGGTGGGCTGATCAATAAGGAACTGGTGGTGGCTATTCAGGCTCTGGGAGGAAAGGCGGTGGGGCTGAGCGGCTGCGATGGCAACTTGCTCTGGGCGAGCGTCAAGAGTCCTGAGATGGGCTATGTTGGCGAAATTGTCGCCGTTGACTCCACTCTCTTGAAGCTGTTGCTGAAGGTTGGCTATATGCCCGTGGTCGCTCCCATCAGTTTTGGCTCGGTTGAGGGCAGGGTCATGCTGCTTAACGTTAACGGAGATACCGCGGCCGGGGAGATCGCCGCAGCGTTAGCTGCAGAAAAACTGATATTTCTGACCGACGTCGACGGCATCCACGATGGCTCGAAGCAGGTATTTCACAAGCTCAACTTGGCTGAGGTTAAGCATATGGTCGCCTCCGGCGTAGCTTCCGGTGGCATGATTCCTAAAATAGAGGCCAGCCTTAGAGCTTTGACTACCACGAAGGTCGTGCGCATCATAGATGGCAGCGTCGGCCACGCCTTACGTGATGACGTCGCCAGACAGTCCCGGCAGACTAAATCAGGAGGTACAACAATTGTCTCAGAATGATTGGCAAGAGTTAGAGAAGAAACTATTCCTGCGAACGATCAATAGGGTTCCTGTGACCCTAGTTCGTGGCAAAGGGGCTCGAGCCTGGGATGACCAAGGCCGCGAATACCTTGACTTTACCGGTGGCTGGGCAGCAAATAGCCTGGGGCATTGCCCTCCGGTCGTCGTGAAGGCACTGGAAAAGCAAGCCAGAACTCTGATCCATACATCCAGCCAGTTTTACACCGTGCCCCAGCTAGAGCTGGCCCGGCTTCTAGTTGAACATAGCTGTCTAAATAGGGTTTTCTTTTGTAACAGCGGCGCTGAAGCTAACGAAGGGGCAGTGAAACTGGCCCGACGGTATGGCAAGCTTCGACTCAACGGCGCCTACGAGGTGATTACTGCCTATAACTCTTTTCACGGGCGGACTCTGGCTATGACCGCCGCCACGGGGCAGAGCAAATTTCAGGAACCTTACACACCTCTGCCCAGCGGCTTCATCAACGTGGAATACAACAATATCGAGGCAATCAAGCAGGCCACCAGTGAGAAGACCTGTGCCGTAGCGCTAGAGCCCATCCAGGGGGAAGGCGGGGTGAACATACCCGATGATGACTATCTCCAAAAGGTGCAAGGCTGGTGTCGGGAAAAGGGCATCGTTTTCATTCTGGACGAAGTCCAGACGGGGGCCGGTCGAACCGGGACGCTCTTCGCCTACGAACAGTATGGAGTCGAGCCGGACATAATGGCTCTGGCTAAGGGACTGGGCAGCGGCGTGCCCATTGGCGCTTTCTTAGCCAAGGAAGAGGTTTCCGTCTTCTCCCCGGGCGAACACGGCTCTACCTTTGGCGGCAACCCGCTGGTTTGTGCTGCTGCTTATGCCGCCCTGAAGTACCTCATTGACAACAACGTACCGGCACAGGCCAAACGAGTCGGGAATTATTTTGTAGCCAAACTGGAAAGCCTGAAGCAGCAGTTTGATTTTATCACTGAGGTGAGAGGTCGGGGACTTCTGATAGCTTTGGAATTTAACCAAGAGATCGCTGAGAAATTGCTCTTGGCTTGTCTTAGCAGAGGCTTATTGGTCAACAGACTGAAGCCCAACGCCGTGCGCTTTATGCCGCCCCTTATCATCACCGAAAAGGAGGTTGACAAAGCGCTGGGTATTTTGAGGGATGCGTTAGAAGAGACACGAAAAGCAAAATGACAGAGAAAAATTCAAAAATCAGCGTAGTCCAACCTTTTTGCACTTTGAGTTGTAATTTTGATTTTTTGTCTTTTATTCTTGATATAGGGCTATTCCGAAGGAGGTTATGAAATGGCAGACAAAGTGATATTGGCTTACAGCGGCGGCCTCGACACCTCCGTGGCCATAAGATGGCTTGAAGAAAAATATAACTTGAAGGTCATCACTCTTACCGTGGATGTCGGCGGTGTCCCCGACCTCGACGCTATCAGACAAAAAGCCCTTAAAGTCGGAGCCGTAAAGGCACTAGTCATCGACGCCAAAGAAGCTTTCATTAAGTCGTATGTTTTCCCGGCCATCCAGGCGGATGCCGTTTATGAAGGGCAGTATCCATTATCCACAGCCCTGGCGCGTCCTCTCATCGCCCGGCTCCTGGTGAAAACAGCTAAGCAGGAAAAGGCAAAGATGGTCGCTCACGGCTGCACGAGCAAGGGCAATGACCAGGTGAGGCTTGATGTCGGTGTAGCCGCTTTGGCCCCCGAGCTGAAGGTAATAGCTCCGGCCCGGGAATGGAAGATGACCCGGGAGCAGACAATTAGATATGCCGAGGCCCACAATATCCCCGTGCCGATCACCAAAGCCAGACCCTATTCCATCGACGAGAACCTATGGGGCCGTGGCATTGAATGTGGTGTGCTCGAAGATACCTGGAACGAACCACCCGAGCATATCTTCCTGTGGACAAGGCCACCGGAAAAGACACCGGCCCGGCCTGCTTATCTGGAGATTGGGTTTGAAAAAGGTATACCTGTAAGCCTTAACGGCCGGAAGGTAGCGCCTGTCACGCTTGTCCAGAAGGTTCATGACCTGGCTGGCAGGCACGGTGTAGGCCGGATTGACCACGTGGAAAACAGACTGGTGGGCATAAAATCCAGGGAGATTTATGAGGCGCCGGCTGCCGTGGTTTTGCTGAAAGCTCATCAGGCCCTTGAGGATCTGGTACTGACCAAAGAGCAACTCCGCTTCAAAACCAGGGTCGCCTCCGAATATGCCGACCTCATCTACAACGGGTTGTGGTTCACCGGCATGCGTCAGGACTTAGCCGCCTATGTGGAAAGCACGCAGAGGTATGTCACCGGCACGATAAGGGTAAAGCTCTTCAAAGGCAACTGCCATGTGGTGGGCAGAAAGTCGCCCTATTCTCTTTACGACTATAGCCTGGCTACTTATGACAAGGGCGATGTCTTCGACCACAGTGCGTCGCCCGGCTTCATCCACATCTGGGGCCTGCCGGTGAGGACCCAGGCCAGGGCACAGCCTGAACCCTCCGAACGACAATAGTCTACTCTGTGTCATTCAGAAGGGGCTCCCTTTCTCGCGTCATTGCGAGGAACCTCGATGAATCAAGACGAATCGGGGCGACGGCGCAATCCAGGGACAGAACCTCCCGTTCTGCTCAGGTTTGGGTAGTCCAGGGACAGAATACCCGACTTCTGGCAGGCTTGGTTATTACGTTGTCCTCGAAATCTGCTAATCGAGACTGAAGAGAGGATACCGGTCCGTTGTCAACAGAACAGCGTAGGCAGCCACTCTCAGGGACCAGCGGGCTACACCCACCACGAAGTCAAAGAAACCTCTGGGATAGCGGCCGGTAAACAAGATGGCAAACCAGGCTATCACCACGGAAACGAAGGCCGCAATCCCCAGGAAGAACAGGACGATGTAATGTGGGATAGCCAGAAACCACTTCACCAGCGGTAGCCAGCGGTTAAGGTCTTTCCGGACATCGGGATAGGGGATCTCGATGTGGACCGACTGCTCTTCGTCAGTTGACGGATACACGTCTGTAAGCAGACCGACATAAGCGCCAACACGCGTGCTGAACTTGAGCAATGCTACATTCCAATCAAACCACCACTTCGGGTACTTCTGTCGAAAAAGAATCATGAGTAAGACTGGCAGGAACAAGGTGCCTGCCGCGGCATAGAACCCGCTCCAACCGTTCATTCCACTCCAATCAAAGGCCCCACGACCCACCAAAGCCAGGATAATGGCGATTGGAATTAGCGTGAACATCCTGAAGAACGTGGTTAGCCGATTAAGGGATCTGTCCGGATAGTCGATCGCCAGAGTGGCAGGGTAGGCGGGCGGGGTCGGCGACGCTTCTATTGCCATTGTTGTTATTACCTCCTTTTATGTTTTGTCCTGTAATCTGTTCGCTTTGCTATTTAAGCACGCTTTACAATCTGTTGCAAGTGTAAGTCATATAGTGGTGGTATTCCGGAGAAATAATAACTGATTTGCAGGAGGCTTAATTCGTATGATGTCCCCAGAATGCGCCGAACGTCAACAGGATAGCCTTCTGTTGAAGACAGTGGATACAAGCTCGCTTACAAATTCATTATGGGTCCAGAAATGCCAGGAATAAACCCTGGCCAACCAGACCAGCCAATGCCAAGAGGAAAGTCCAGCAGGACAAAAGGAGAAGACAGCAAGATAAGCAAAGTAGCGTAGACCGCAAACGTTGCCACAAGCTCCTTTCCCGTTTCCGGCCGGTCCTTCTTGAGCAGAAGCCTCATCGGCAATGTTGTTACAGTGGAAACAAATTTTGGAATGCAGAACATGAATGGAGCGCTGGCTGTATACTGCAAATATCTCTCGCTGTCTTCTTTTCTCATTCTGTTCTCCTCAGCCAGGGCGATGCATATTATGACCAGCGACGTTAGTAGCCAGGGTAGACTTGCTCCCGGATTCGAGCCACCCATCGGGACCGGCTGTTGTGCGGCGAATAGCATCACCCCGTAGCTCCATATAATGAAGCCCAGATACTGGGGATGCCGTGAATACCGGTATATCCAGAAATCAATGGTGTTTCTTTTTTGCGCCTTGCCGTAGAACCATGCGATAGTGCCCACAACAAATATGAAGAGACCAACTCCTATGGCGATCCAGGCTAGGATCTCCCTGATATCCACGCCCGCAACCCAGAATGGATATACCAGAGCCATATACGGCAGGTAGCCGATATCTCCAAAGTTCATCAGGTTTACGCTGGGGTCCCAGAAGGGGATAAACGGAACTCTCAATATACCCAGACCGGCCAGGAAAAACATAGAAGCAAAGAAATAACCAAAGGTGGGCAAGAAGAAGGCAAAGGAGCCGAAGACAGATAGCCTCTTCTTGCCCGTTACGAAACCGGCCACTATCAAGATGGCTATTACTGCAAGGCAGGCATAGCCAACAGGGCGGGCAACCACCATGAACTCGGCTACTCGCTCCGGTTCCATTACTGGATGGAGATCAGGAAAGTAATTGGACAGCCAACTGCCGAGTATCAGTGGGAGTTGCAGAGTGGCAAAAGTCAGCGCAATGGTAAAGATTACTGCCAGTGCAGATATGCCCGCTAGAAGCCCAATTCTCGAACGTCTGATGCTCACTGCCTGCATCGTAATACCCTCCAATTCAGTTTAACGCCAGACTGTCTCAGGCACCTCCATCGCCACAGGCTCACTGTTGGCATCCACTGATGAAATCTCAAATGCGTATGATGGTACCAGTTCGTCGAACCGATGGCGGAGGTCGATCTTTGCCCAGTCGTACGGAGGCACCATTATATGCCATTCTATATGAAGCTCCCATTCCTCGGAAAAGAAAAGGTAATGAGATACAACCAGCCATACCGGGCTAACCATGGTGCCATTCCAGGCTGTATCCTCTGTGATTCCCAGTTCAGGATGATTCGTTGCCAGCCATGAAACAAACTTATCCAGCAGCTCTGTTGCATACTCCTGCCTGTCGTCTTCGCCTTCTGCTACTTCGAACTTAGCGACCTTCTCATCAGTCACACTGCCTCGAGTTCCAGTGATAGTTACTTCAATAATCTGCCCAACGCTGGCTGGTGTCGGTATGACAACTACCTCGGCGACCTCCCCTTCAAATATATTGCTGTAATAAATGACCACCTCTGCACCGGGAGCCTTCGCCGATATAGTTACCGGAAGTTCACATTCCTCTGTTTCATCGGTAATTCTCACCAGGAATACGAAATGCTGTCCGGCAATGGAGTATTTGAAAACGGAGTCTCCGTTTGTTTGCACAGGCGTTTCAGGTATCACATTGATGTGAAACGCACTATTCTCATTCGGCTTCACGTCATCCGGCTCTCCGGATGCTGGTGGGAGCGCCGCTATGGCTACTATTGCGATGATAGCCGCGATACAACCTCCCAGGATTGCTGCCAATTTTTTGTTACTCATTCTCTCCTCCTTTTGCAATGAAGATTATTAGTCTGATTTGCTGGACTCTCTTCATTGTTTCTTTTATGACTCTAAAACGCGGGAAATCCAAAAAGGTTGCATTACTCTGGGGAAACAGTATTGGTTTGTAGTAGGTCTAGTTAGCAGGGTGTTCCGGTAATTTGGTGCGCTGACTACCTGGCTATGTCAGTCTCATGGTGAGAAGCGCTGCTCCCGCATAGACTGCGACGCTTACCACAAGCGCCAGCGCCAGTCCTAGGCGAGGCAGAAGAAAAAGTATGCCGAGGACATACAATACCCAGGCAGGCAATAGTATCAGCATGCTCCTGGCATAAGAGACAGCCACCCCTGTTCCACCAGCAAGGTATATAGTGACCACAGTTATCAGACTGGTGCCGGGGAAGAAAGCAATGAAAACGGCGAGGTCGCTTTTCCCCTGACTTCCGAAATAGGTTACAACCGAGACTATGAGGCCGCCAATTACGAAGTACGCTATCAGTAACTTGGGGTCCACGGTGTTTCTCAAGCTCGCGGTCGATTATACCATAGAGCCCGGCAAAATTGACGACATAAAATCACCCATTTGCAGCATAGACCATGAATATTACCAACAGGGGACTGACTAGCCATGAGCCAGGATATCCATGACTCGCGCGGCGAAAGACTCGCTCTCAGCGTCTCCCGTTACAAGCTGAATCTGCTTTGCCGAGGATACGCCCAGTCCCAGCTCAGCAGCTCGTGCAATTTGTTCTTGTTCGAAAATAGACCCGCGGCTGACCTCAGGCGTCGTTCCCAATAGACGCAGAATGGCTACCCCCACCGCATCAATGGCGACTCGGTCCGTGCCAGCCAGCATCACCTTCGCTTCTACTTTGGTACCGCGGTCGGGGCCACCGTCAACAAAAGCCTCCACTCCGTCCATAACCACTAAATCGGGTGAATAAGCGGTATTAATCTCGGCGATCATTTGGCGCTGGTAGTGTGATGAGTGAAGCTCTCCCATATAGGGATAGCCTCTCAAGGGGACAAGTCCTACCGAGTTCTTCAAAGAGAGTGTGAAATGGCCGCCGTAAGCGTGCGTCTTGAGGCAGCAGGTCTGGACAATCGATTCCGCCTCGCGATAGATACGGGCGAAATGAAAACCCTGGCTCCAATGACTCTCTTTAGGCTTCACCTTGACCCAGCCTTCGGGACCCGCCTCCTCCAGATTGACGATGTTGAAGCCGAGCTTTTCAGCCAGCCTAAAAGTCCCCTTCTTTTCCATGATTTTGCGGGTGCTGTTTTCAGGTCCGCAGCGCTCAGCCAGGGTGACCTGCTTGACCCCCATCTGCTGAAGTGCCAGAACCAAGGACTCCAGCGTGTCGTTGTGCGTCGAGCCCGGCGCAGGGTCAGCCGTGTTGAAATTGGGTTTCAAGACCACACTTTCGCCCCGAAAAGATCTTAACCCGAGAAGATCTATCGCTTGCCTGACACCTTCACATCGGTCCTTGGTACTTACTAACGCCACCTTTGTCATACTGACTTTCTCCGTCCACCGAGCATGACTCAATTATAACTGATATATGTCGGTTCGACCAAGCCAATAGGTTTAGCGCAGCAATTATGAGTTGCTACCTACATCACGACATCACCACATTTGTTGAAGACACTGTGAATACTGGGCAACGAGGAGTATAATTCGGCATCGCTTGGTATAAGAGGTTAATCGATGGCTCCCGATGAAATAGCAGGACTCATCTGCTCCAAGCTCGAGGAAAGAGGTTATCGCGGCGCGGTGCTGCCCATCGAGCATGTCGCTCAGCTCAAGTCTGAAATAGAAGATGGCATCAGCCAGGGGAAAATAGCCGCAGGGGTGTATGACAGATACCTGGCTGGATTTCAGTTCGATGTCACCACCAGGTTTCCCGGGGCCCGTTCAATCATAATGACTGCGGCTCCCCAACCTCAGCGCAAAGTCACCTTCCGTTTCAACGGGCGGATGTATTCGGCCATAATCCCTCCCACTTACTACAATAACACGGATAAGCAAATTAGAAACATACTACAGACTATTCTTACTTTTAACGACTACCAGCTTTATCAGGCTGCGTTACCCCTGAAGCTGCTGGCGGCACGCAGCGGAATTACAAAGTACGGGAAGAACAACATCGCTTACATAGAAGGTCTGGGGAGCTTCGTTCGACTCCGAGCCTTTCTTTCGGATATGCCCGCTGCCAGCAGTGAGTGGTCGGAACCGCGGGCAATGAAGGAATGTGATAAGTGCAAGGCGTGCCTTAACGAATGTCCTACCGGAGCCATTGTTGGAGACCGCTTCCTGGTCCATGCGGAAAGGTGCATTACCTTCCTCAACGAGGAGAGCGAGGAGTTCCCCGAATGGATAGAACCGGCCTGGCACAATAGCCTTGTGGGCTGTATGAGGTGCCAGCTTGTCTGCCCGGTGAACAAGCCTTTTGTCAAATGGGTGGAAGAGGGGGAAAACTTTACTGAAGCCGAGACCGAGTTAATCCTGAATGGAGTACCGCTTGACCGCCTCCCACCTGGAACAGCTCACAAACTCAATCGTTGCTACATGATGGAATACCTGGATGTACTGCCAAGAAACTTGCGTGCCCTCATGAAGTGATTACTCCCGACAGCGGGTTTTTGTTGTCTCCATCTGATGCCCTGTTGTTACTCTCCGCTGTGCCAAATTACGCGCTAGCAGCACTCCAATTGCACCGAAGTCAGTATTGTTCACCTTTGGTATTGTGGGGACATAATACCTAATTTGTAGTAGGCCTAATTGGTATGGTGTCCCTGGAATTCCACACTGGTCGAATATGCAAAGTGCGACTAAGCTGCTGTTCAAATACTCCAGTTCGGCGCGATTCTATAAGCTCCAGACCGGAAAGTACTTGCGTAACATATAATTGAAAAGGCGTTTTAGGTCTTTAGGGTCATTTAGCAAATTACTCTTCAAGAATAAACGTTATCTTCATCTGAACCCGATACTCGGATATTTTCCCCTTCTTATCCAGTAGAATTTCCTGATTCCAAATCCAGGCTGATTTAACATTTTTAAGAGTCTTTTGAGCACGAGCAATTCCTTTTTTCATTGCATCATCAAAGCTAACTGTGGAAGATGATTTGATTTCAGTAATTCTTGAAATAGACATTAGAGCCTCCTTCGATGTTCAATATTTGATTGAATTGTTGTATGGTATGATGTGGAATCTAACGAAATTAATCCTAGCGTCTTTACACTGTGGACTCTACTTTATTTCTCTTCGATTTTGGCTATGGGTGCATTTTTCTTAACGGATTCAATACCACCCTTAGCGCTATCTTTTGATTTATAGCCTTCTCCGCCGGTGGCTATGGTTTGTCCGTTAGATGCCACTAATCTCCAACGAAATTCACCTTTTGCATCTTTGTAGAGGTCGAATTTAGCTCCCATCTTATTCCCTCTTTTCCTATGCCTTTTCTTGAACCTCGTTATATTCAGATGTTAAGGCTAATCTCTATCTTCTTACTCGCGGCACCAGCCAGACAATCAGCAAGATGACTCCAATCACAAGTAAAATCCAGAGGAGCGGACCTGCTATGAAGTGGAGAAGTAGACCCAGCAACCACACAATCAATAGGATAACACCAATAATCACGAGCAACCTTAACATATTGCCCTCCTTCTACTTATCGGCACTACTCACTTAGCTGCCCAGCAAGGTGAGCCTGTTTGGTTATTATACAAGCCTCCCTGATAATGACGCTCTGTGTTATGCAAGGCACAAGCAAAACACTATTTATCGGTGGCTAACTCGGTACCACCAGAGTCATCTTTACCTGAGGTACGCTATAACAGCCATTATGCCAATGATGATAAGGTAGATACCAATCAAATAATTTAGTATCTTGGGGAAAATCATAACAATAACGCCGAAAATAAGGCTTGCTATCCCCATCCATAGACCTAAAGCTGGAAACGTAATTGCTGGCATTAGAATTTCACCTCCTTTCTAAAATGAAGAGTGTTAACCCTACTATTTCTTGCCCAACATTGTGAGTATGCCCCAGACTATGAGGAAAATACCGATTATCCATGCCAGTAAATGAGGAAATATGAGTATAAGTAAACCGGCAACAATCGCTATAACACCTAAAACTATTTTGCTCAAACCAAACATGCTGCCTCCTTTTTTTAGATTCAAAAAATATTGGGTGAAACTTGTATCACCCTAAAAATAAAAGTCAAATCTTACCCGGCTTTATACTGAGCGCTAGAACCTTTTCCACCAACTCGTTTTCTTTTTTTCCTTAGATTCATTTGGGGTCTTGTAATGCTTAATAATTTCTTTGATAGCTTACTCGTTGTTTTTCTTGCTGTGTTCGATTCTGTAAGCCTCAACGATCTTATCCTCTTCGTCTGATAATTCGATCTGGACTCTTACTCTCATGCTATTTACTTCCTGTAATTACTATTAGCCGGGATTTCCCACTTCAATTCGCAACTAATCGGTCATCGCCCTTGAGCATCATACTATATACCATTTATATACCATAGCTATACAGCTGTCAATACTCCCTCCGAGCTATCCAGTTCTACTGGAGTGTCCCCTTATCCGGGGGCTGTCACCCACTAATTAGATACTAGTGATGTGTGGCCGGGTAACAAATCACCCTATTGTTGCGTCAGAAGTAACAATCCAAGTTTCTGTTACTTAACTGCACATTATGGCATGTTGTTGTCACTTGAATGTGACGAGCAACTAAAAAGTCGCGAAACAGCAAACCTGCTCACTGGCGTTTCTTGAGCGTAATCTTCATCCAGATATCTGTTAGCGCCATCTGGTAGTTGCCTTTGAATGCCGTTTGCTCTAGCATACCCTTAATTTCGGTCTGGTATTCTTCCCCGCTGAAGCCATGCAGCGTCGAAACTCTATATCCGAGTCTGCCAATCAAAAACCCATATTCCTTGTTCAGTTTTCTGCTATTAGCCGGGTTGCTGAAAACCTCAGGGCATCCATCGTATATCCAAGCTTCCCCGCCGGTTTTGATAACGCGATAGCATTCAGCAAACACCAGTCGCGGTGTCTTCCAATGATGTGAAGCTCCTGTACTGATCACAAGGTCTATTGAATTATCCCTGAAAGGGAGTTTGGCTGCATTGGCAAACACGAATTGAGCATTATCAACGCCCCTGCCATGGCGTCTGGCAATCTTTACCATTTGCCTGCTGAGATCAACGCCATATACTTGGAGGCCAGGTGCCCTCCTGGCAATCTCTATTGACAAATAGCCTGTTCCCGAACCTAAATCAAGAACAGTGCCTTTTCCCATCCTTGCCACAATGTCATTAGCTATCTTTGTTTCAGGCTGTCGCAGAACTTTTGCCACTGTTGCATTGTAGAATATGGCACCGGGGGTTGGGATTGATTCAGGTTTCCTCAGCAGATCCTTGATAAATCTTGTTAGAGACATGACCATCCCTTATGTTCAGGGAATATAATACCTAATCCTCGATAGGCTCGCTTACCATGGTGTCCCTGGAATTCGTTAAGAGCTATCGTCGCACCATTCGATAACATCGGTTGACCAGACGGTGCCCACAGCTTTTTCCAGTACCGCCTTGCGTGGCTCAGGTATGTCCAGCAGCATCCGCAGGATGCGGTCGTCAAATTGGGTCAGGAACGGGCACCGTTTGCGCAGTGAGAGTATGGTGGTCCTGGCCCCGCCGTAGACCAGATAGTCCAGTAACCGCGCATGGGGCTCAATATGCTCTCTCACGTGACCGCAGACGCGGATCAGAAACTGCTCTATTTGCTTTTCACGATGCCGGGCAAAGCGCGCCTGTGAGGAGCCCCCCTTCTTATGGCGAGCGTGCACCAGGCCTGTCCCCGTCTTACTATCCATAAGCTCTGTGCCCCGGCAGATGCCGATGCTGTATGCTCCCAGGCGGACGAGGACCAGAGCGATAAGGAAATCATGACCAAGAAGGGAGCGCAAGGGCTCAACATCATAGCCGTTGGTCACATATTCTTCTGCAATCGGGAACGGGGGCAAGACCAGGTATATTTGCGGCGGGCTCCAGAAAAACGCCGCTCCCGTTTTTGAGCCGGCAGTAGCCTCAGCCATGCCTGACGGTATGGCATCCGCCGGAAACACCTTCCTCAGCAGATTCTCAACCCTGTCCTGAGTCGTCCCCTGCGGGAGGTATAACGATATTGCTTTGCCTTCGGTCGCAGCTAGTTCATCCAGAAAGTCGAACGCCTTCAACCTGCCAAGATGGAACCTCTTTGATCTGCGCATAATATCAATGGCTCAAACGAAATACCCTGGCTACATGCTGACTATGGTAACGCCGTCACCGCCTTCACCTTGCTCCCCGGGCTGGAAAGATGTGACCAGGGGATGAGAGGCCAGAGCCTCCCTGACAATCTGCCGCACGGTGCCCGTGCCGATACCGTGAATGATGCGGACGCGGCTCAAGCCGGACAAAGATGCCTCATTAAGATAGCCGTCCAGTAATGGCTCGACCTCTTCGGCCCTCTTTCCCCGCAGGTCAAGCTCGAGAGAGACCCTGGACTTGCGCACTTCCCTCTTTATGAGGGCACTGCCTGTCTTCACCACTCCAGTTGGTGGCGTCCTTTTCTCCACGCTGTCCAGCCTGAGGGTCATCTTTACTTTCCCGGCCTGGACTTCGACGAGTCCGCGCCCCTCAGATACTGAGAGTACCGTTCCTGGCACGCCAGCCTCTTTCAGCCAGACGGTATCACCGGCAGTGATTGGACCTGCCTCGGCTTCTGTTTCATGTATCTCAACCGCCGGTCCTGCCTGCCATGCCCCGGCATCCAACTTCTCCTGTGCCTCGGCCAGCGCCTTTTTGGCCTGCTCGATTCTTTCCCGGGACTTTTCCTTGCGCAATTCCGCTGCCGCCTCACGAATTGTCATCTGTAATTCGGCAGCCTCGCGACCTATCTGGTCGCGTGTCTGCTTGACGATTCTTTGTCTATCTTCTTCCAACTGGCGGAGCCTGTTTTTCAAGTCCGCGTCGTTCTGTTCTGCTTCACTCAGTTCCTTCTCCAGGCTCTGACGGAGCGACTCAACACTCTTCTGCTCGGTCACCAGGTGAGTAAGCAAAGACTCGATCTCCTGGGCACCCTGGGAAAGCATGCGCCGGGCGCGGGCCACAATCTCCGCAGGCAATCCCAGACGGGATGCTGTAGCCAGAGCATTGCTGCCGCCCGGGATGCCCACTGTCAGGTGATAGGTGGGCGCCATCGTAACAGGGTCCACATCCAGAGCCGCATTTTGCATGCCGCCGGTAGCGTGAGCCAGCGCCTTTAATTCGGTGTAGTGAGTGGTAGCTATGGTCATCGTTCTCTGTGATAAGAAATGGAGCAGGATAGCGCGGGCGAGAGCCGAGCCTTCGCCCGGGTCAGTGTTGGTGCCCAGTTCGTCTAACAGCACCAGGCTCTTGGCCGTGGCGTTGTTGATGATGTGCACGATGTTGCCTATATGCCAGCTGAAGGTGGAAAGGGTCTGCTCGATGCTCTGCTCATCACCGATGTCGGCATATACGCCGTCATAAACAGGGATGCGGCTTTCTGCCTGAGCCGGAATGGGTAGGCCGGCCCGTGCCATCAGGCTGAGAAGTCCTATCGTCTTGAGGGCGACCGTCTTACCACCGGTATTGGGCCCGGTAATGACCAGGACGGAGAAGTCCCGGCCAATCTCGACCGACAGCGGCACTGCCTTCTTTTTCAACAGCGGATGTCTGGCTTCCACCAGCCTGAGCACTCCACCCGGTTCATTTCCCTCTGCCCTGGCGCTTCCACCAGCGGCCACGATAATAGACTCGGTGGCTTTGGCCTCTCTGGCATATCTGGCCTTAGCCAGCGCCAGGTCAATCTCGGCAATCAGCTCAATGTTACGTGAAATTTCGCTTTCGAATGCCCCAGCTTCGGCACTGAGAGTTCTCAGTATCCTTTCTATTTCGTCCCTCTCTTCCGCAACCAGCTCGCGCAGTTCATTCTGCACGTCCAGAGTTGTCCAGGGCTCAATAAATACCGTAGCCTCGGTATTGGAGACATCATGGACAATACCCTTTATCTGCCGGCGACATTCCACCTTGACGGGAATTACATACCGACCTTCTCGCTCGGTCACAATGGGTTCCTGAATTATCTTCCGCCATCTGGGTGAGGTGATTATGGCTTGCAGGTGAGTGAGCACTTCCTGGCGTACTTCACGCATTCTATGCCTCACCGACCCCAGTTTAGGCGAGGCAGTGTCCAGCAGATCGCCGGTCGGACTCAAGCAGCCATCAATATCCTTCTGAAGCTGGTCCAGTGCCATAATGTCTCCGGCCAGACCACTGAGTAACGGAAGTTCATGCGACAGGTTCGTTAAGTGGCTCTTCAACCGATGGGTAGCGCTCAATGTCTTCTGAATTTCCAGCAGAGATTGCGGGGGCAGGACCTTGCCCAGCGCCGCCATCTTCACCATTTCCCGTATATCAGTGACCTCGCCGACATGGGTATCGGGACTGAGTGACAGCAAACGGCGCGCTTCAGCCGACTCCTTGAGCCGCAGGCGGACCTCTTCTTCATCCGAGAGGGGAATGAGGTTGAGCGCAAGCTCCCGGCTGGCGGAAAACGAAGTGAAGCCGGCCAGTATTTCCCGTATCTTATGGAATTCCAGCAGTTCTAAATCCCTGTCGCCCAAGCTAACCTTCCGAGTCCACTATGCTGTCACCGCCGTATCAATCATCGAATAGTATAAAGCAATGATGGGACTTTTCAAAAACTCGGCCTCCCCGGCTATAGAGTGGACATCATCGGTATGGCGTGTCTCGAATTCCATTGACAGGACATAGGAAATTAGCTCATAATCGTACTTCACAAGACTCATGCTGTCTGGGGGGAACGAATGAATCTCAAGCTGATGCTGGAAAAGACTGCCCGCGAGGTGCCACAGCAAACTGCTGTCGTCCTTGGCTCTCGCAAGGTCAGCTACCGCGAACTCGATGAGACTTCCAACAGGATAGCCAATGCCCTCATCGGTCTGGGGATAAAGAAGGGCGACCACATAGCCATTCTAATGTCCCGTACCCCGGAGTGGGTCATCAATTGTTTTGGAGTGCTTGCAGCCGGAGCTGCCGCCGTGCTCCTGGATAGCGGAGCAAAGGCGCCCGAACTCGAGCCTCAGCTCCGTGAATCTGATTCCAGAATCCTGATCACCGAGGAAAGATTCTCGCCCATGCTGTCTTCAGTTTTGCCAAATGCTCCCCTGGTCAAACATGTCCTTGAGGTCGGTACAGAAACCTACAATAGAATGGTGACCAGTAGCTCACCCACATCACCTTCTGTCGATATTCAAGGTGACGATGAAGCCATCCTGTTTTACACGTTGGGCGTGCTGGGCAAGAACAAGGGCGTGGTGCATACTCACTGGTCGTTCCTGTCAATTCTGCCCATAGTGGTCGAGAAACTTGAACTGGAGAGACACGATGTTGTTTTAGGTCTGCTTCCCTTTAATTACCTTCTGGGATTCGGGTTGGTTGTTCTTATGCCCCTTTGGACCGGAGCCACGATAGCAATCCTTCCTCATTTCAGCTCCAAGAATATCCTGGAGACCATAGAGCGGGAAAAGGCATCCATGCTAATAGGCGTGCCGGCTAGCTTTAACGCCATGGCTATGATAGACGAAGAGACGATTAAGGGCTATGACCTCAGTTCGTTAAGGAAGGTGCTTTGTGCCGGGGCAAAATCTTCAGCCTTTTTCTTAGAGACGCTTGAGAAAAGGTTTCACTTGACCGCCTGCGAAATATACGGGCTCACGGAGTTGATAATCGTCACCTTAGGTGCTATTCGCGACCGTAGATTGGGTACGGCAGGGAAGCCCCTGGCTGAGCTTAGAGTGCTGGATAAGAACGGCACGGAAGTGCCACGCGGCAGCGTAGGGGAAGCTGTTGCCCGAGCCCCCTGGATGATGAAGGAGTATTACAAATCGCCTGAACTGACAGCCCAGGTCCTCAGAGATGGCTGGTTTCATACCGGCGATTTGGTCAGGTTGGATGAGGACGGCTACCTGGAGTTCATAGAGAAGACATCATCCATCATAGTGCCTTCGGGGGGAGTCAAGATTCTCCCCGCGGCAGTTGAAGAAGTCCTCCTGAGGCACCCCGCGGTAGCCGAAACAGCCTGTGTTGGTGTCCTTGATGATTATAAAGGCCAAATACCCACAGCTTTCATAGTGCTTAAGGAAGGACAAAGCGCTACGGTGGACGAAATACGCGATTTCTGCCGCCAGAGCTTATCTGAGTATAAAGTGCCTAAACAAATCAAGTTTGTTGACAGCCTGCCCAGGATAGAATCAGGCCAAATAGACCGCAGACTGCTCAGCGGAAGAAAGGAAAGCTGAGAAGTTCCTGGGAAGCCTGACTGGTATGGTGTCCCAGGGATTCGCCCCGCTCTTCAAGAGCCGGGGGGAAAGGGTGACCTTCTCGTTCAAAATCAGGGAGATACTCTTCCGCTGCCCCCATCTCCTGTACCCAGCCATTTTCTATTCCCAGCTCGTTTAGCAGCTGGAGAACTGCTTCATGCTCAGCAACGGTGATCTTCCGCGCAAGCAGTGGTATTCGCGGCGCCTGGTGCATCGGCATGTATTGGGACATTACGCTGACCGTCACCGTGGGAGAAAGCTCCCGAACAAGCCAGGTTAGCGATTCCTCGCTGCCAGCCAGGCCGTTGGGCAGGATAAGATGCCGCACTATCAGTCCTTTTTGCGCCACGCCGGCTTCATCCACCACCAGGTCTCCAACTTGCCTATACATCTCTTTAATAGCCTGGCGAGCCCGTGCTACATAATCCGGGCCATGCGAGAATTTCCTGGCCCACTTATCAGAGGCATACCTCAAATCAGGCAGGTAGATACTAATGACACCGTCAAGCTGTTTCAGAGAAGCGACAGAATCATAGCCGCTGCTGTTGTAGACCAGCGGCACTCGAAGCCCCATTGGCACCGCTTCCACAACTGCCCGCAGGAGCTGGGGAACAAAATGGGATGGCGAGACGAAATTGATATTGTGGCAGCCCAGTTCATCCTGGAGGTAGAGCATCCATTCCGCCAGGGTGTGGCAGTGCATTTCCTTGGATTTTTGCTTCCTCCAGTTCTGACTTATCTGATAGTTCTGGCAATAGACGCATCTCATATTACAATTGCCGAAGAAAACCGTCCCTGACCCTCTCGTTCCTGAAATGGCTGGCTCTTCACCGTGATGAGCGCAGACCGCCGAGACTATGGGCAGACGCCCGGAATGGCAATAGCAAAGCTTGTTTTGCAGTCTATTGACCCGGCACTCCCTTGGGCAGATATCGCAGGAGGCTAAACGGGCCTCAAGTGCCTGCGCACGACGCTCCAATTCGCCAGAGTGGTATAGCGTAACGTATCCTGGTTCCATAAACACCGAGAGTACCGTGAGTGAACGTAGCCCAACTCGCTGACTTACACTTTAGACGGCTGATATGACGCTGTCAACTTTCCGCCACTGCCGACCTGGGACTAGTGTGCTATTCCGGGGATCTGATTCCTGAAGACATGCGCAACAACTTACTGATAAGGGAGAGGTCTTAGCCTTTAGCAAGTGCTTTGTTGACGGCTGCTTCGGCATGGAGCCGAGTAGTGTCAAATATCGGAACATGTGTGTCACCGGCGTGGATGAGCAAGGGAAGCTCAGTGCATCCCAGTACGATGCCCTCGGCACCATTATTAACCAATCTACTAATAATGTTGGCACAGACGCGACGGGAGGATGCCTTGATCTTGCCCGCACAGAGTTCACTGTAAATAATCTGATGAACAGTATCTATGTCTTCTTCTTCAGGCGCAAGCACCTCTATAGCGAAGCGGTCTCGAAGCCTATCTTGATATAGATGGCCCTCCATCAAAAACCTTGTCCCCAGCAGGCCTATTCGCTGCATCTCCCGCTCCTTGACGGCAGTGCCGATCACATCAACCATATGCAGTAGCGGCAGGCCAACTCTCTGTTCCACATCATCAGCAACTTTTTGCATAGTGTTTGTGCACATTAACAGGAAGTCAGCACCGGCCCGCTTAAGGGCATTGCCTGCATCAACAAGAATGCTGGCTGTGTCATCCCAGCGGTCTTCGTGCTGAGCTCTTTGAATCTCATCAAAATCCAGGTTATAAAGAACCAGGCGGGCTGAGTGAAGACCGCCCAGCCTGCGGGCAAATGACTCATTAATAATTCGATAGTACTCCAATGTAGAACTCCAGCTCATGCCCCCGATCAATCCAATAACTTTCATAAGTCTCCTCTCTATATGTCTCAGCCCTGGTTATCAATTAAGATCCTCTGAAATCTAATATGTCCCGAGCTCGGTTTAGCTATGAATATAACATAATTTGACACAGCCCGTACTCTCTTGACTCCAACTGAACAAGTTGAGTAAGTATAAATACAAATGGTGTATGGATGACTTGCGTGCTCTCAAGGGCAAGAGTAAAATAACCCAGAAACAGCAGGGCGCTGAGAAGCGCCCCTGCTTTTGCATGGCTTTCGATCACATCAATTTCTCGTATCGAATGGTCACGGCCTGCATAGCTATGGTTAGCTTCTAGGATTATGAAGACAGATAAATACGACGAGCTTCAGGAGACAACTGCACGTCTGGGTACAGAACGCCTGAGCAAGCTGTTCCCCCGCCTGAGTGCGCCCAGCATGGTCTCAATGGTAGCCATGTCCCTCTACATCCTAGCTGATACTTTCTGGCTGGGTCGGGTCAGCTATGAGGCGATTGCCGCCATAACCATAACATTTCCATTCTATATCGTGGTGTTTGCTATAGGTCTTGGCTCTGGTATTGGCGCCAACTCGTTAGCATCGCGCCGATTCGGTGAAAGAAACATTGAAGCGACCAACCAGGTGGCTGGCCAGGTTTTTCCCTTGACCGCCATATTCGGGATCATTCTCGTCATTCCCAGTGTTTTCTTTGCCAGACAATTGGCTGC
>Ga0224495_10000908_pt1 | contig 22230 bp, 14 predicted proteins | sample SF_Jul11_sed_USG_FD_168128 | JGI IMG/M metagenome (GOLD analysis project Ga0224495, IMG submission 168128) | Sediment microbial communities from San Francisco Bay, California, United States - SF_Jul11_sed_USGS_4_1 | ecosystem: Environmental > Aquatic > Marine > Sediment | place: USA: California...
GGCCGGTGCTCGAGGTCCTCGAGGCGCTTCACCAGCTCGACCTTGCGGTAGGCGAAGCGGATCTTGTGGTCGAACAGCCACGACGGCAGGTGCGAGACGGTGTGGTAGATGTACTTGTCGATCGCGGTGCCGAGCACCGCGCCGCCGTGGCGGGTGAAGAAATCGGGGAAGTCGGTGCCGCCGCCGAAGAAGCTGACGCGCAAGGGGGTGCGGGCGATGATCATGGTCGCGCAGATGTCAGAGTAGAAGTCATGCGGCCGGGGAATGCCCCGGATTCTCGCATGCGGCCGCGGTCGGTGCGCCGTCGAGTCCGGCGAGGAAATCGAGGTACGGCCGGTACATCGCGCGGTAGTCGCAGGTCAGCGCGAATTCGCGCGCGCGCCGGCCGATTGCGGCGAGCAGGTCGGGATCGCGCAGCAGTTCGGGCAGCCGCTGCGTGTAGCGTGCCAGGTCGTCTTCGACGATCGCATCGAGACCGTCCTTCACCGCCAGCCCGCGAAAGGCGACGGACGTGCCGATCACCGCCTTGCCCGCGGCCATCGCCTCGACGGTCTTGAGCGACGAGCCGGTGCCCTCGCGCAGCGGGACGACGACCGCCGCCGCCGCGCCGTAGAGCGCGTCGCGCGCCTCGTCGCCGACCATCCCGAGCGCGACGAAGCCCGGCGCGGACAGCGGCGCGTGACACGCGCCGATGACAACGACCGCCAGCCCGCGTTGTTCCGCGGCGAAGCGCGCGCCGAGCGCGCGCAGGAACTCCGCGGCGACCAGGTTGGGGCCGTGGTGGCTGCCGACGAAGACGACGTAGCGCGCGGGCGGCGCGATGCCCAGGCGCGCGAGGCTTGCGCGCGCCTCGCCCTCGTCGTAGACCTTGCGGCCGGTGACGGCGACCGAGTTCGGCACGAGTACGGTCTGCGCGCCCCGCGCGGCAAAGGTCGCGCGATCGGCCTCGCTCACCGAGACGGCGAGGTCCGCCTGGCGCAGCGCGGCGATTTCCGCGGCGAGAATCGCCGCGCTGATCGGCGCGTAGCCGGCCTGCTCCGCCAGCACGTCGTGCTCGCTGACGACGAGCCGGATGCCTTGCGCGCGCGCGAGCGGCGCGACCACGTCGAAGAGCGCGGTGTATTCGAGGAATGCCACGCGGCAGCCGCGCAGCGCGCGATTGAGGGCGATCCGGTAGCGCCGGCGGCGATACCAGCACTTGTAGAGATAGAGCACGCCGTCTCCGGGCCGCGAGCGGCCCAGGCTGGCGATGCGCAGGCCGAGCGTGTAGAGATGCATCAGCAGGTTGCCGCGCAGCGGCTCCGACACGAAGGGGATCACCCGATGGCGCGCGGGCGGCGCGACGGTTTCGTTGTCCGAGCCGAGCAGCAGGCTCAGCGCGTAGCCGTGCTCCTCGATCACATCCATCAGCAGACCGGTGCGCAGGCTCGCACCGGAGGCGCGCGTGAGGAAGTTGTTCCAGGGATAGATCACCGCGGCGCGCCGTTCCTGCGGAAAATTGTCCGGGGCGGCGCACAGCGCGGCGACGAAGCGGCGCGGCGAATGAAATGCGCGCGCGCTGTGCGCCGCCGCGCGCGCCTGCGCGGCGAGGGTCTCGTGCCCGCGCCGCAGCGCGCGCAGGGCCTCCGCCAGCCGCTGCGGAGAATGGCACGGCACGAGGACGCCGCCGCCGCAGCGCGCGAGCTCGTCGGACATCCAGGTGTCGGCGGTGGCGACGACGATCTTGCCCGCGGCGAGCGCCTCCACGAAGACGCCCGAGGTGCGCGCGACGTAGATCTCGCGCCAGTACGGGACGAGCACGACGTCGGCGGCGGCGAGCGTCTCCTCGTAGGCGGGTCCGTCGAGGGCCCGGTCGAGGAAGCGGATACCGGGCAGCTCGCGCGCGCGAAAGCGCGCGAGCGCGTCGCGGCATCCGCTGTCGGGGTCGTTCACCTGGAGGATGAATTCGAATCCCGCCGCGTCGCCGGTCTCGTGCAGCAGCTCGATCGCGCGCGCGATGTCGAGGATGCCTTTCTCGCTGCGCGCGTTGCCGAGGCTCGCGGCGCGCAGCGCCGCGCCCGGCGCGGAAGCGCCGCGGTGCGGGTGCGTCGCCACATGCGGGATCGGAAACACCTCGATCGGGATGTAGGTGTGCTCGGCGAACGCGCGCGCGAGGCGCTCGCTGTCGGTGGCGAGGCGCAGGTGACCGGCGCTCCAGGCCCGCTCCAGCGCGCGCCAGGCGAGGCGCGTCTTCAGCGCGCCCGGCCGGTAGAACCCGGGCGGATAGCGCAGCAGAAGGACGATCTGCGCGCCTTTGCGTTGCGCCTCGTCGAGGGCGATCGCCGCCCATTCGAGGAGATGGCTGTGCACCAGCATGTGCGCGAAGACGAGGTCGCCGCGGCCGAGCGCGCGGCGGCGCAGCGCCTCGCGCGTCTCGACGTAGAAACGCGGATTGCGCAGCGCGAGCCGCGGCAGCCAGCCCGGCAGCGGCGCGTGATCGAGCAGGTAGCCGGCGACCTCCTTCGTGCCGCGCGCGAGGTGAAGGCACTCGCGCAGGGTCACCCAGAGGCGCCAGGCGCGCGGCACGCGTGCGGCACGCGCACGCAGCGCGTCCTTCAGCGAAGGCGCGGCGGCGGATCGCGCCCCCTCCGGGCGCCGATCGGGCACGCCCTCGCCCGGGCGCCGCGCGCGGACGCGCAACCTCGCGAGCACCGCGTGCGTCGCGAACAGCGGCGCCAGCAGCAGCCCGGCCGCGCGCAGCCGGAGCACGCGCGCCTCGGTGCGCCGATGCGCCGGCGCGCGCAGGTTGCGCCACATGTCCTCGGTGTAGACAGGGTCGATGCGCGCATCGGCGGGAAGAAAGCGCGGCGCGTCGCGGTGCGCCAGCACCTCGCCGGCGATGCCCTGCGCGTCGAGCGCATCGAGGATCGATGTGTCGTAGGCATAGTGGTGCCCGACGAAGTCGCGCAGGCTCGGATCCGAAATGATCACGCGGCGAATCTTCGGCTCTCGTGTCGAGGTCGGGGTCACGTCGCCCAGGGCCAGTGGTGCTGCTCGTAGCGGTTGTCGTTGAAGAGTTTGTACCGGGGAGAGCCCTCGCCGGCGAAAAGGCGTGCATGCCTGCCTTGCACGGCGCCAAAGCGCAGCCGCTGCGCCAGCAGCCCGAGCGCGGCGCGCGGCATTGCGGCGTTCGTCGCGCCGTCCTCGATCGCGCGGTAGCCGCCGAGCAGCCGATCGAGGTCGTCGCGCACGCGCAGCAGTTCGGGACGCGCGAGCCCCGGGATCGCGTAGTCGAGCAGATGCCTCGCGTATTCGATGTCACAACTCAGATGGCGGCGGTAGGACTTGCGGTAGCCGAGCGCCGCGATGCAGAGCGTGAGCGCCTCGCGCGGCGCGCGGCGCTCGAAGGCGTAGCGCACGCCGCCGGGGGTGCGGTGCAGGTACCAGGCGCGCAGGTCCTCGATCTCGGCGCTCGCGCTGCCGGTGACGCGCGCGTCGGGGTAGTTGAGGAACACGCCGAGCGTGCGCGCAACGAAGCGCACGGCGATATGCGGCAGCACGCGGTTCTTGAACTCGGTGTCGCCCGCGCCGCGGAAACTCTCGTCGTAGTAGCCGAAGCGCTCGTGGATCGATTTGCGGTACATGCCGCCGACCCACGAGAGGTAACAGGTCTCCAGGTAGACGTGATCCTTGGTCGCGCCGTGCCGCGCGTAGGTCATCACGTCGCGCTCGAACACGCCGCGCGCGTCGGTGTCGGTCACCAGGCTGTCTGCCATCGCCCAGTCGGCGGCCGGATCGCGGTCGAGCTCGCCGGCGAGCAGCTCGAGCGCCTCGGGGTAGAGCGTCTCGTCGGCGCCGAGAAACACCAGATAGGGCGCGCGCGCGAGATGGATGCCGCGGTTCCACGCCGCCTGGATCGTTTCCCTTGCCTCGGAACGCGCGTACACCAGGCTGAGCGGGCAGCCCGCAAGGAAGGTTTCGACCACCGCACGCTCGTCGGCGGGCGAGGCGCTGTCGACGAGGATCACCTCGACCTTGCGCTGCTTCACCAGCGTTTGCTCGGCGAGGCAGGTGAGGAACAGGCGCAGTTTCGGCGCGGCGTTGTACAGCGACACGATCACCGCGACCTTCGCCTCGCCGAAGCGGCGGTCATCGAGCAGTTGCCAGGGGCGCGGCACGCTCGCGCGATGGCGCTCGAACGCCGCGCGGAGGTATTCGTGCACGCGCCGCGCGGCGTCGCCGGGTTCGACCATCGCGCGCAGCGCGAGGGCTTCCTGCGCGTAGCCCAGGCGCTCGAGGCTCGCAAGCGTCGCGGCAAGATGTCCGGGCGCATCGGGCGCGCCCAGGCGCAGCAGCCGGATCTCGTAGGCCGCGGCGACGAGCTCGTTGCCGCGCAGCCTTTCGAGCCGTGCGAGTTCGCGCCACAGCGCGAAGCGCCCGAGCGGGTGCGCGGCGATCGCATGCAGCGCGCGCAGTTTCGCCTCGAGCGCGGCGGGGCCGTCCTCGGGCAGGCGCGCGAGCCGCGCGCGCGCGCGGCCGAGGCGGAGACCGCCCGCGAGATGCCACACGAACACCGCGTCGCTGTACGCGCCGCGGCCCCGCAGCAGCGGCGCGAGCCGGGTCGCCGGCGAGCGTCGCAGGCCATCGAGGAACCCGATCGCGTTACGCGCCCTGCGCGCCGCGGCCGGAAAGGCGCGCCGAAGAGCGCGCGCCGCGACGCGCCACCCGATCGGGCGGCCGGACCGCAATGCGAGCGCGCCGCGCGCAGCGGGTAGCCGCCGCGCGCCGCGCCGTATCGCGTCGGCATAAAAGGACTGCAGGTCGGGCGGTTGCGCCGGTTCGCGCATCGCGCGCAGGCGCTCGGCGAGGCGCCGCCGGTACGCGGGGTAGTCGGCGAGTGCCGCGCCGAGCGGTCCGATCGCGGCGTAGAAGTTCCCGAGATCGATCTTCACGTAGGGCAGTTCGGGCAGGCGCTCGTCGAGAAAATCGCACACCCCCGCCCCGCTGGACACCGCGGTCGGACAGCCTTTGAACAGCGCCTCGAGCGCGACGAGATTGAAGGCGTCGTAGCGTACCGGCAGCACGACGAAGGACGCGCCCGCGAAAATCGCCTCCAGACCCGCGCGGTCCTGGCCGGGGAGAAAATCGATTTCCACCTGTCGCGTCGCGGCGATTGCCGACAGGAAGTCGCCGCTCGAACGCCCGAAGCGCGAATCGACCGGATTGCCGACCTGCACCGCGCGGTCGTAGGCCGAGCGCTCGAGCCAGCGCAGCATCTCCACGAACAGATCGTTGCCCTTGCGGCGCTCCATGCGGCCGATGCAATACAGGTCCGGCCGTCGTGCGCCGTCGGACAGGTCGCGCGGCGCGGGCGGCGCGACGAGCGACAGCGGATCGAGCAGGTGGATCTCGGCGGGAACCCGGGCCTGCCATTCGCGCGCATAGCGCGTCGAGATCGCGTAGCGCGCGTCGGCCGCGGCGAACTGCTCGCGTTCGAGTTCGCGCGCCGCGCGCGCGAACCCGGCATCGGCATCCCAGGCCAGTTCGGCCGAGGTCGAAAAATTGCCGTGCATCGCGAGCACCAGCGCGCGGTGGCGAACCCGGTTGAACGCCAGCACGTCGCGCAGCGGGTCGCCGAAGAAGACATAGTCGGGCAATTCGATCACGTCGAAATCCTGCCCGGCGACCGCGCGCGCGTAGGCGTCGGCTGCGCGCAGACGATCGAGGCGCAGCGTCGGCAGCGGCGCGCCGCCGGGGGTCAGCCGGCGGGGCGCGCCGAGCATCACGCAGCGCGCGTTGGCCGGGCGCGCTGCATGCGCCGCTTCGAGTTCGCGAAAGTAGACGAATTCGATCGCCGGGTTGGCCGCGATGACGCGCCGGTACACCGCCTCGCCGCCGCCCGTGTTCGCGTACAGATCCCTGGCAAGTAGGAGGACTCTCATCGCGCGATCGATCGGCGGATGCGCGGTCGCGGCGAGCGCCGGCTCACGGCGCGCCGCGGCCCGGGGCCGCCGGGGACGGGGCCTCCTCGGTGAGCCTGCCCTGCGCCAGGCGGAACACCCGGTTGCACACCCGCGCGATCAGCTCGGGCGAATGCGAGGCGAGCACCAGGATCGGCGTTCGCTCGACCAGTTGTTCGAGCCGCGCCGAGGCCTTGTTCGCGAACTCGGCATCGCCCACGCTCAGCCATTCGTCCATCAGCAGGATGTCGGCCTCGATGCTGGTCGAGACCGCGAAGGCGAGCCGCAGCAGCATGCCGCTCGAGTACGTGCGTACCGGCATGTCGAGGTAGTCGCCGAGTTCGGTGAAGGCGGCGATCTCGTCGACGCGCGCGCGGATCTCGCGCAGCGTGAGGCCGGCCATCACGCCGCGCAGCAGGATGTTGTCGTAGCCCGAGGCATCGGGATCGATGCCGAGCTGGAGCTCCAGCAGCGTCGCGACGCGCCCCTCGACCTCGAGCGAGCCCGCGATCGGCTCGTAGATGCCCGAGAGCATGCGCAGCAGCGTGCTCTTGCCCGCGCCGTTGTGGCCGACCAGGCCGACGCGGTCGCCGGCGCGGATTTCGAACGACACGCGGTCCACCGCGCGCACCGTGACGCGGTTGGCCGCGTCGCGCGCCACGCGCCCGCCGGTGGTCGCGTGCAGCACCGCCGACTTGAGCGAGCGGTGCATGCCGGTGTAGATCGGGAACTCGACCACCGCGTCGGTTGCGACGATGCGCGCCATGTTCAGAGCCAGTAGGGCACGCGCGCGCGCGTGCGGGCAAAGAGGAGCAAGGTGACGAGCGCGCCGCCGAGGGTGAACGCGGCGAGCCCGGCCCAGGACCCGAGCGGCAGCCGGCCCTCGACGATCGGCGCGCGCACCACCTCGATCAGGTGGTAGAGCGGATTCCACGCGGCGATCCAGGCGCGGTTGCCGAGCACCTCGGGGCGGAAGATGATCGGCGTGATGAAGAAGGCGATCTGCATCAGGTTGGCGACGATCGGCGGCACGTCGCGAAAGCGCGCGCACAGCACGCCGAGGAACAGGCCGATCCACAGCCCGTTCAGCAGCAGCACCGCGAACCCCAGCGGCACCGAAAAAAGCGCGAGCGTCGGGCCGTGCTCGGCCCACAACGCGAGCGGCACGAGGATCACCGCGTTGTGCGCGAGCAGGAGCGCGTTGCGCCAGATCACGCGGCAGACGTGGGTGGTGAGCGGCAGCCGGATCTGCTTGATCACCGCGCTCGCGCCGATGAACACCTGGCAGCTCTCGTTGACGATCGCGAGCAGCGTGCCCCAGACGATCAGTCCCACCGCGAGATAAGGCAGGTAGTGGCGCAGGTCCTGGCCGAACAGGCGCCCGTAGAGCAGGCCCATCGTGGCGAGCATGATCGCGGTGCTGAGCGTGAGCCAGAACGGGCCGATCACCGAGCGGCGGTAGCGCTGGCGCATGTCCTGCCAGCCGAGCAGGCCCCAGACGTGCACCTGCGCGATGCCATCGCGGATGTCCCTGCCTGCCGCAGCCAGCCTGTGCGCGAAAGTCATCGTTGGTTCTTGGGGAGTATCGCGGGGCATTCTACGCGATGACCGAGCGGAGGCTCGTGCCGCAGTTGGCGGCCGCGGCGAGCCGTTGTGTACTATCTCCCACCATGCGCATCCTCGTCACCGGAGCCGACGGCTTCGTCGCCGCGACGCTTGTGCCGCTGCTCGCGGCGAGCGGGCACCAGGCGCGCGCCGCCGGCCGCGCGCTGACCGGCGAAATCGACGGCGCGACCGACTGGCGCGCGCTGCTCGCCGGCTGCGAGGCGGTGGTGCACCTGGCGAACCTCGCGCATCGCGCGCGCGATGCGCGCGCGATCGAACGCGCGAACGTCGCGGGCACGCGGCGCCTCGCCGAGCAGGCGGCGGCCTGCGGCCTGCGGCGCCTGGTCTACCTCAGCTCGGTCAAGGCGCTCGGCGAGGAAACACCGGACCGCCCCTTCGATGCGGCGAGCGTCCCCGCGCCGGGCAGCGTCTACGGCCGCGCCAAGCTCGCCGCCGAGCGCGCGCTCGCGCGCGTCGCCGCCGACACCGCGCTCGAAGTCGTCACGCTGCGCCCGCCGCTCGTCTACGGCGCGAACGCGAAGGCCAACTTCCGCGCGCTCGCACGCGCGGTGGCGCGCGGCTGGCCGCTGCCGCTCGCGAGCGTGCGCAACCGCAGGAGCCTGGTCTACGTCGGCAACCTCGCCGACGCGATCGTGCGCGTGCTGGAGGCGCCGCGGGCCGCGGGGCGGACCTACCTGGTCGCCGACGGCGCCGCCGTGTCGACGCCCGAGCTGTGCCGCGCGCTCGGCGCGGCGCTCGGCCGGCCGGCGCGCCTGCTGGCCTTCCCGCCGCGACTGCTCGATGCACTCCCGCCGCTGCGCGCGCTGACCCGTTCGCTGGAAGTCGATGACCGCGCGCTGCGCGACGAACTCGGCTGGCGGCCGCCGTTCTCGTTCGAGGAGGGGCTGCGCGCGAGCGCGCAGCGGCGTCGCGGCGCGGCCTGAGGCGGCGCCGGCATCGGGCCGGCGGCCGCATGGATGGCGTTCATCGTTCGGGTAACATAGCGGCACATCACCAAGAGGGGGAGGGCATCATGAAACGCAGTATCGCTCTGGGCGTCGCCGCGGCGATGATCGGCGTCGCGGGTTTTTCGACCCCGGCGGCCGCGCAGGACAGGATCAGCGCCACGCACGTGTTTCCGGCCAATTTCGTCTATTCGCGCAGTTTCCTGGAATTCGTCAAGAAGGCCAACGAGGCCGGCAAGGGGACGTTCGAAATCCAGGTCCGCGGCGGACCCGAGGCGATCGGCGGCATGCAGCAGGCGCCGGCGGCGCGCGACGGCGTGGTCGACATGGTCTACAGCGCGTGTGCCTTCTACGCGGCCACCGTGCCCGAATGCGACGCGCTCGCGGCCTCGACCATCGATGCGGCGGCCGCGCGCAAGAATGGCGGCATCGCGCTGCTCGACCAGATTCACCAGAAACGCATGGGCGTCCACCTGCTCGGCTGGGTCGACAGCGGCATCCGCTTCAACCTGTGGTCGACCAAGCAGCCCAAGCTCGATGCCCAGGGCAACCTGGACATCCGCGGCATCAAGGTGCGCGGTCACCCGATCTACAACGCCTTTCTGACCAACTATCTCGGCGCGCAGGTGATCACCTTGAACGCGCCGGACGTCTACACCGCCCTGGAGCGCGGCACCATCGATCTCACCGCCTGGACCCAGATCGGCATCATGGATGCCAACTGGGACCGTTACCTGAAATTCCGCGTCGACCCGTCGTTCTTTTCGACCGATCTGGTGATCATCGTCAACCTGAAGAAATGGCAATCGCTGTCGCAAAAGAGCCGCGACATCCTGAGCCGGCTCGCGATCGAGCATGAACTGGCGTCGGAGAAGGCGCTCACAGGACTGCGCGTGACGGAATACGCCGAACTGGAAAAGCGCGGCCTCAAGGTCGTGTCGCTGCCGCCGGCGGCGGCCAAACGATATGTCGAGAGCGCGCGCGCCGCAAGCCTGGCGCGCATGAAGGAACGCATGGAGAAATCCGGCGGCATCGAGAATTACGAGCGCGTGGTGAACCTGCTCTCGCCGCTCTGAACGGCGTCGCGGCCGCCCGCTGCGCTCGCGGCGGGCGGCTTCTTTTTTCGCGGGACACGCGATGAACCGGATCGGCAGGCTCTATGAGCACGTGCTGCGCGGCATGGCGGTGCTCGCCGGCGTGCTGATGGCCGCGATGATGGTCACCATCTGCATCGACGTGCTGCTGCGCAACCTCGGCTACCAGAGCTCGGCGCACCTGTTCACCTTCTCCGAGTACGCGCTGTTGCTCGTTCCCTGTCTCGGCGCACCGTGGCTGGTGCGCGAAAAGGGCCATGTCTACGTCGAGATCGTGCTGATGTACATGAGTCCGGGGCATCGCCGGCGGATGGTCCGCCTGATCGGCGTCATCTGCATCCTGGTGTGCGTGATTCTCGCGGGCTACGGCACCGACGTGACGCTGAAGAGTTTCCTGCGCAACGACATGGACGTGCGCTCCTTCGACATGCCGCGCTGGATGCTGGTCGGATTCATTCCGCTTTCGTTCGGCATGATGGCGATCGAATTTCTGCGTTTCCTGCTGCGCGGCGAGAACTTTCTCGGCTCGATGGCATCGCAGGAAGTCAGGGACCTGGAGTAGCCGTCGTGGAATGGTACTGGGCGGCGGCGCTGCTGTTCGGCCTTTCCATCGGGCTGATGATGCTCGGGATCCCGGTCGCGATCGCATTTTTCGGCACCAATATCGTCGCCGCGCTGGTGCTCATGGGCGGCGCCGGCATCGGCCAGGTGATCAACAACGGCTTCGGCGCGATGACCAACTTCTCGCTGGTGCCGATCCCGATGTTCCTGCTGATGGGCGACCTGTTCTACCACACCGGGCTGGCCACGCGCTGCTTCAACGCCGCGGACAAGCTGCTCGGCAACGTGCCCGGGCGGCTCGCCTACGTCACCTTGATCGGCGGGACCGCGTTCGCGGGCCCGGCCGGATCGAGCATGGGCACCTGCGCGCTGCTCGGTTCGCTGATGGTGCCCGAGATGATGCGGCGCGGCTACAACAAGTATCTGTCGATCGGCCCGATCATGGGCATCGGCGGACTGGCGGTGATCATTCCGCCCTCGGCGCTCACGGTGCTGCTCGCCACGCTGGGCCGCACCGACGTCGGCGACCTGCTCATCGCCGGCATCATTCCGGGTTTCGTGCTCGCGACGATGTACGGCGTGCTGATCTGGGGCTGGGTGAAATTCGATCCGGGCGCGGCGCCCGCTTACCTGGCCGACCCGGTTTCGATGCGCGAGAGAATCCGCATCCTGTTCGTCGACGTGATCCCGATGGTCGCGGTGATCGTGTTCTCGGTGCTCATCATGCTCACCGGCTGGGCGACCCCGACCGAGGCCGCCGCGCTCGGCGCACTGTCGGTGATCGCGCTCGCCGCCTGCTACGGGACCATGACCTGGCAGGCGTTCACGAAGTCGATCGAGGGTTCGCTGCGGGTGACGGTGATGGCGTTCCTGATCATTTTCGGCTCGGCCACCTTCGCCCAGGTGCTGGCGTTCTCCGGCGCGAGCGGCGGGCTGCTGAAGTTCCTGCTCGGTTTCGATCTGTCCTCGCTCGGCATGCTGTTCATGATGATCGGCATCATCCTGTTTCTCGGCTGCTTCATGGACCAGCTCTCGATGATGCTGCTCACCGCGCCGATCTTCTTTCCGCTCGCGCAGCAACTCGGCTTCGACCTGACCTGGTTCGGCCTGATCATGCTGCTCGCGCTGGAGGTGGGCTACACCACGCCGCCGTTCGGGCTGTTGCTGTTCGTGATGAAGGGCGTGGCGCCGCCTGGCACCAGCATGCGCGACATCTATCTCGCGGCGATGCCGTTCATCACCTGCGTGCTGCTGCTGATCCTGATCATCATCTTCTACCCGCCCATCGCAACCTACCTGCCGGGCATTTCGCACTGAAAGGCCGATGAAACCGATCCCGCAAGACATGCACGCCTGGCTGCTGCACGGCTACGGCGGCCCCGAGGCGATGCGTTTCCAGGAGATGGCGGTCCCGCAACCGGGACCCGGGGACTTGCTGTTGCGCGTCGAAGTGGCGAGCGTCAACCCGGTGGACTGGAAGATCCGGCAGGGCATCCTCCAGGGCGTGCTGGCGCTCGCGCTGCCGCGCGTGCTCGGACGCGACTGCGTCGGCATCGTCGCGCGGGCGGGGACGGACTGCCGCGGCTTCGAGCCGGGCGACCGGCTGCTCGCGGTCGCCGACCCGATGCGCGACGGAACTCATGCCGAGTACGCCGTCGTTCCCTGCGCCCAGTCGGCCCGGGTTCCGCCCGGCCTCGCGGCGGCCGACGCCGCCTGCCTGGGCATCGCGGGTCTGAGCGCGTACATACCGCTGGTCGAAATCGCCGCGCTCGACAAGGGCCGGCGCGTGCTGATCCACGCCGGTGCGGGCGGGGTCGGAAGCATCGCGATCCAGATCGCGAAGCACCTGGGCGCGGAAGTCTGGACCACCTGCGGCGGCGCCAACATGGATTTCTGCGCCGCGCTGGGCGCGGACCGCGTCATCGACTACACGAGCGAGCGCTTCGAGCAGGCGCTGCGCGACTGCGATGTCGTTTTCGATACCGTGGGCGGCGAGGTGCACCGGCGGTCTTTCGGCGTGCTCCGGCCGGGCGGACTGCTCGTGCATCTCAGCGCCGCGCCGATCGATCCGGTGCCGCCGCGCGGCGACGTGCGCGTCGTGCGTGCCGACATCCGCGCCTCGAACGCGCGGCTCGCGGCGCTGCTCGACTGGGCGGCGGCGGGGGTGATCCGCGCGCAGCCCGGAGAGGTGTTTGCGCTGGCGCAGGCGCAGCAGGCCTATCGGCTGTCGGCCTCGGGTCATGCGCGCGGCAAGCTCCTGCTGAGCGCCTGAGCCGGCCTCTACCCGCGCGCCTCGGCGCCGTGCGCGGCGCCGAGGCGGCGAAACTCCGCCAGCAGTTCCGTCCTGCGCCGGTTCGCCGCGGCCAGGTTCTTCTGCTTCACGTGCCCGAAGCCGCGGATGCGCTCCGGCAGCAGCGCGATCTCCACCGCGAGACGGAGATTCGCGGCGCCGAGTGCGCCGAGGAGCTCGTCGATCGTGTTTTCATATTCGACGATCAGGCCGCGTTCCCTCCTGCGCTCGTCGGTATGGCCGAACGGATCGAGCCAGGTGCCGCGCAGGCGCCGCAGGCGCGCGAGCCAGCCGAATGCGGTCGCGATCCAGGGGCCGTAGGCGCGTTTGCGCAAATGCCCGGTGAGCGGATCGCGCCGCGCGAAGAACGGCGGCGCCAGATGGTAGTGCAGCCTCGGACGGCCGGCGAACCGGCGCTTTAGCGCCTCGCCGAACGCGCCGTCGCTGTACAGCCTCGCCACCTCGTATTCGTCCTTGTACGCGAGCAGGCGAAAGAATCCGCTCGCGACCGCGCGCGCGAGCGACTCGTCGGCGCCTGCGAGCCGCGCCGCGGCGGCGCGCGCGCGCGCGACCAGGTTGCGGTAGCGCGCGGCGTAGGCGGCATCCTGATAGGCGGTGAGGAATGCCGAGCGTTGCTCCAGCAGGACGTCCAGACTCCGCTCGACCGGCGCGTCGCGATACGGCCCGAGCGCCGCGTCGACCGCGGGGCGGTCGTGCGCGGCGTGGCGTCCCCAGGCGAAGGCGCGCCGGTTGTCTTCGATTTCGGTTCCGTTCATCTCGATCGCGCGATCGATCGCCGCGAGGCCAAGCGGCACCCAGCCGCGCTGATACGCGTAGCCGAGCATCACCATGTTGGCGTAGATCGAATCGCCGACCAGGTGCTCGGCGATCGTGCTGGCGCCGACGGTATCGCAGCGTTCGTCGCCCGCCGCCCGCGCAATCGCCGCGCCGGGGCCGGCGGCGTCGAACGCGCAGTCCGGGTCGAGCCGCTGGTTCAGCGTCGGCAGCGCGTCCGCGTTGATCACCACGCGCGTCGCGCCCGGTTCGATCTTCGCCAGCGAGGTCGGCGCGGCCGAGGCCACCACATCGCAGGCGAGCACGAGGTCGGCGCCGCGATCGGCGATGCGCGCCGCATGCAGCGCGGCGGGATCGCGCGCGAGCCTGACGTGCGTCGAGACCGCGCCGCCCTTGCGCGCGATGCCGGTATTGTCGAGCACGGTGCAGGCCTTGCCTTCGAGATTGGCCGCCGTGCCGAGAATCGCGCCCAGCGTGATCACCCCGCTGCCGCCGATGCCGTCGATCAGGATCGCGTAGGGCTGCGCGAGCGGCGCGGGCGACGCATCCGGCGAAGCAGCCGGCGCGGCGCCTTCGGCGCGGCGCAGCCCGCCTTCGACCGTGACGAAGCTCGGGCAAAAGCCGTTCAGGCAGGAGAGATCCACGTTGCATGCGGACTGGTCGATGCGCCGTTTGCGTCCGAGCGGGGTGTCCACGGGCATCACCGCGGCGCACTGCGACTGCTCGACGCAGTCGCCGCAGCCCTCGCAGACGCGTTCGTTGATGAACGCGCGCCGGCTCGCGCGCGGCAGCTCGCCGCGCTTGCGGCGGCGGCGCTTTTCGGTGGCGCACACCTGGTCGTAGACGAGCGCCGTCACGCCCGGAACTTCGCGCAGCTCGCGCTGCAGGCGATCGAACTCGTCGCGGTGGTGCAGCGTGCTGCCGGGCGCGAAGCGCGCATCGGCGGCATATTTGTCGGGTTGGTCGGTGACCACCGCGATGCGACCGACGCCCTCGGCGTGCAGCTGCCGCGTGATCTGCGGCACGCTCAGCATGCCCTCCACCGGCTGGCCGCCGGTCATCGCCGTCGCCTCGTTGTAGAGCAGGCGGAAGGTGATGTTGAGGCGCGCCGCGACCGCGGCGCGTATCGACAGCGACCCGGAATGCGCATAGGTGCCGTCGCCGAGGTTCTGGAACACGTGCTTCGCGTCGACGAACGGCGCGAGCCCGATCCAGTTCGCGCCTTCGCCGCCCATCTGCAGCAGGAAGCGGGTCGCGCTGTCGGGCATCCACAAGCGCAGCGAGTGGCAGCCGATGCCGCCCATCGCGAAGCTGCCTTCCGGCACGCGCGTCGAGCGCGCGTGCGGACAGCCGGAGCAGAAATGCGGCACGCGCGCCGGCAGGTCCATCGAAGCGCGCGGCGGCTGCAACGCCTGCTCGATGCGCGCGAGCGGTCCGGCCAGCGGAACCCCGCGCCGCCGCAGCCGGTTGCCGAGCGCGAGCGCGACGCGCGAGGCCGACAATTCGCCCGCTTCCGGCAACAGCGGTGCGCCGAATTCGTCGGTCTTGCCGACGATGAGCGGCCGCTGCGCCGCCGGCCAGTTGAACGCCTGCTCCTTCATTTGCATCTCGATGAAGGAGCGGCGCTCCTCGACGACGAAGATTTCGTCGAGCCCGAGCGCAAATTCCCGCAGCGACCGCGGCTCGAGCGGCCACGGCATCCCGACCTTGTACACGCCCAGTTCCAGCTCCTGCGCGCGCGCGCCGTCGATGCCGAGCATCTCGAGCGCCTGGCGCGTATCCAGATAGGCCTTGCCCGAGGCGACGATGCCGAGGCGCGGGCGTGTGCTGCCGAACACGATCCGGTCGAGACGGTTGGCATGCGCGAAGGCCTTCGCCGCCGGCAGGCGGTGCTCGAGCAGGCGCGCGTCCTGGTCCCAGCGCGATTCGGCCAGCCGGATGCCCAGGCCGCCGGCGGGCAATGCGTGGTCCGCGGGATACGCGATCACCGGCTGCGTCTCGTCGAGCGCGATGATCGCCGAGCTTTCCACCACGTCGGCAACGGTCTTGACGCCTATCCACAGCCCGCAATAGCGCGACAGCGCGTAGCCCAGCAGCCCCTGCTCGACGATCTCTCCGACCGTGGCGGGACTGACGAACGGCATCAGCGCCGACATGAAGGCCTGGTCGCACTGATTCGGCATCGACGAGGAGGTCGCGCCCGGATCGTCGCCGGAGAACGCGAGCACGCCGCCGAGCGGTGCGGTTCCGGCCGCATTGGCGTGCTTGAGCGCATCGCCGGCGCGGTCCACGCCGGGGTTCTTCGCATACCAGAGCCCGAACACGCCCGCGCGGAGCGCCGCGCCGGCGATTCCGGCCTGCTGACTGCCGGCGACCGCGGTGGCGGCGAGTTCCTCGTTCAGGCCGGGCTCGAAATGAACGCGCTGCGCGGCGAGCCGCTTGCCCGCCTGCCACAGCGCGCTGTCCAGCCCGCCCAGCGGAGAACCCCGGTAACCGGACACGAATCCCGCGGTGTCGTACCCGGCGCGCAGATCGCGGCGGCGCTGCTCCAGCAACAGCCGCACGATCGCCTGCGTGCCGGAGATGAACACGCGTGCGCGCGCCAGATCGTATTTGTCGTCGAGGGAAAACGCCGCGGCAGACGTCGGGGAGTTCATCGGGAAGTTCGCTTCGCCGGCGATCGCTTCAGCAAGGCGTCGCCGGCTTCGTGAGACAATTCTTCGCAACCGGCATGCCAGTCTCCCTCTTCCTCGCGTTTCGTGATCCCGGCGGCAGCGGCCTGCGCGTCGATGATGGCGATCTCGCGCGCTTTGCCGCCATCGTCGCGGCGACGCCCCACTTCAGCCGTGCGCTGATCCATACGCCGGTCATCGCCCGGGACCCCTACCTGCAGGGCCAGGTGCCGCCCGTACTCGCCGCGCAAATCTATTTTACCGACATCGAACCCCTTGAAGCGGCGCTTGCGCGCAACGGCCCGCTGCAGGAACTCGTCGCGCTGCGCAGCCTCGCGGGGGCGGCGGCCAGCCAGCAGGCGATGCTCGCGCGCGATTTTCCGGTTCCCGGCGGCGCGCGCGAAGGCGACAAGAGGCCGGACGCCGGCAAGCGCTGCAGCTATCTCGTCTCCTACGAGGGTGCCGCCGAGGATCTCAACGCGTGGCTCGACCACTACATCACGCAGCATCCGCCGATCATGGCGCGTTTTCCCGGCATACGCGAAATCGAAGTCTGCACGCGCATCGACTGGCGCAGCTTTCTGCCATGGCGGCGCGCCGACAGCATGCTGCGCAACAAGGTCGTGTTCGACGACGCCGCCGCGCTCTCGGCCGCGCTCGCCTCACCGGTGCGCCACGAGATGCGCGCCGACTACCAGCGTTTCCCGCCGTTCACCGGGCCGGTTGCGCACGATCCCATGGACACCCTTGAGCTGGGGCCCTGAAGGCCGAAATCTTCCCACTCTCATCGGCGCCCGGAGCTGAAGCGCAGCGCAAGTCTCAACACGCGGCGCCACGCCGGCAGGGCGCCGGACTGCGACGCACGCCACGCGAGCAGTTCGTCGAGCGCTCGCTCGGGGCTGGTGTAACGGCCGGTGCTGCGGCTCACGTAGCGGGGATAGAGGATCAGCGTCGCGGCGACGAGCATGTCGAGCGATAGGTTGCGGCTGCGCCGCGCAGGCGGCAGCGTATCCTCGGTGAGGCCCCAGCCGGCGTAGAACGGCTGTCCGTAGCACACCACCTTCTTGCCGCGCAGCAGGGCTTCGAACCCGGCGAGCGAGGTGAGCGTGTGGACTTCGTCGACCTCGGCGAGGAGTTGCGCCATGCCGACGTCGGTGACGTGTTCGTCGCACTCGCGCAGCGCGCGCTCCTCGTCCGCGCCGCGCGCGCGGATCCGGGCAAGCACGTCGGGGTGGGGCTTGTACACCAGATAGGCGTCCGGCCGGGCGCGCCGCACCGCTTCGAGCAGCGCGAGGTTCGTCCTGATTGCGCCCGCCCCGTAGCGTATCGAGGCGTCGCCCTCGACCTGGCCCGGCACGAGCAGCACGCGCGCCGCGCGCGGCGGCCGGCGCCAGCGGCCCGCGCCGACGTTGTACTTGGTAAGCCCCTCTGCGACGATGCGCTCGCGCAGGCGCGCCGCGCGTTCGAGCAGCGCGGCGTCGAAATGCGCCTCTTCGAGCAGATCTTCCAGGTCGGAGGGGCGCGTCGCATCGTAATAGATGCCGCGCGCATCGGCGACCCAGGAAAGCGGTCGCACCAGATCCGCGCCCAGCCCCACCGAACGCAGGAAACCGTCTTCGAGACGCAGGACGTCGACGCGCTCGCCCGTCTGCGGCGGCAGGTCGCGCCGTCCCCAGACGGCGAGCGTCGCGCCCTCGGGCACGGCCGAGGGCCTGCGCACGAAGCGCAGCGCGCTGCCCTGCAGGAAGCGGCGCACGAGCGGCCGCTTCCAGGGCGAGAAGCCGAGCGCGTACACTTCGGCGGGGAGACTCACGCGCATCTTGCGTTGCAGCGCGAGATGCGCGAGCACCACCTCGGCCTCGCAGCGCAGGCCGGTTTCCGGGTCGCGATAGCGCGGGTACTTGATGAGCGCGGCGCAGGCGAGTTGCGCGAAACCCACCCTCGCGCGGCGCGCCGGCGCGGGCAGTTCGTCGCGCGTCAAACCCCAGCCGGCGTAGAACGGCATGCCGAAGCAGCGCACCGGCCTGTCCCACAGCAGCGCCTCGAATCCCACCTGCGACGTCACGGTATACACCGCCTCGGCGCGCTCGAGCAACGCGACCGGGTGCACGTCATCGCCGAGCAGCGCGACGCGCGGCATGCGCCGCAGCGCATCGAGATCGAAGTGGCCGTGCTTGCGGCCGGCGAGCACTTCGGGATGAAGTTTTACCAGCACCGTGCAGTCGGGCTGCTCGGCGAGCGCGGCGGCGAGCATGCGCGCGAAGCTCTTCGCATCGGCGATGCCGAAGCGGATCGACGCGTCGCCGCGCGTCTGGTCGACGGCGAGCACGAAACGCTCGGGCAGCGGGCCAGGGTCGTTGCGCTGAAAATTGTACTTGGATACGCGACCCGCGCGCCACGCCGCGATCAGCGCGGCGGTACGCGTCTGCTCGGCCGCGCTCAGCGGCTGCCCGATCAGTTCCTCCAGGCGCGAGGCGCGCCGCGCGTCATAGTAGATCCCCAGGTCGTCGACCACCACCGAGAGCGGCGCATCGGTCCTGCCCAGTTGCAGCGAACGCAGAAAGCCGTCCTCGAGCGCCCAGTACGGCAGCCGATGGCGGGCGGCATAACGGCGCGCGCGCGCGGCGCTCGGACGCAGGCCCCAGCCGAGCACGACGTCCACGTCGCGCTGGCCCGAGAGCGGACCGAGCGGTACCATCTCGACGCCCAGCAGCTCGCGCAGGCCCGTGAGCCGGCGTATTCCCCAAGAAAAGACACCCGCCCGAATGTTCATCCCCTCCGCCCGCTACCCCGCCCGCCCGCCCGGGCATTACGCCCTCATCGAGTACGGGCCCAATGCGAGCTCCGACTACTACCTGATTCCGCGCCTGCGCGGGCTGCCGCTCTCGCGCCTCGACAGCCGCGAGGCGCCGCGCGACGACATCCTACCCGAGGGCACGTTCGTGATCATCGTGCGTTACCTGCCGCGTGCCTGGGGCGAGTACCTGTCGCGCCAGGCGGAGCGCCTGGCCGGGGTTGCCTACTTCGTCGATGACGACCTGCCCGCCGGGCTCGCGAGCGCCGGCCTGCCGTGGCGCTACCGCTTCAAGCTGTACCGGCTGTTTCACCGCCGGCGCGCACTGCTCGCGCGGCTGTGCAGCGAGCTGTGGGTGGCGAGCCCCGCGCTGCGGGAGAAGTATGCCCGCGCCGCGCCGAAACTCGTCGAGCCGCTGCCGCTCGCCGAACCGAGCGCCTCGGGCGTCACCTATTTCTATCACGGCAGCGCCTCGCACCGGAGCGAATGGCGCTGGCTGCGCGAGGTGGTCGCGCCGCTCCAGCTCGGACACGCGCCGCTCAGCTTCACCGCGATCGGCGACCGGCGCGTGCAGCGGCAGTTCCGCGATCTGCCGCGCGTGCTGGTGCTGCACCCGATGTCGTGGATCAGCTACCGCGACAGCCTCCCGGCGATGCGCCACGACATCGGCCTCGCGCCGCTCCTGCCGGGCGCGTTCAACGCCGCGCGCGCGGCGACCAAGCATTTCGACATCACCCGTCTGGGCGCCGCGGGGATCTACAGCCGCTGCGCGCCGTACTCCGGCTACGTGCGCGACGGCGAGAACGGCCTGCTGCTCGACAACGATCCGGCGGCCTGGCGCGCGGCGATCCTGCGCCTCGCGGCGGCGCCCGATCTGCGCGCCTCGCTGCTCGCGCGCGCGCGCGAGGAGCTGGCGGCGCGTGCGAGGGTGATCGCTGCATGAACCACTCGGACGTATTATCCTGACGACCACGCCGAACCCCCGGACCCCGGAACAATGAATCAATCCAGCGCACCCGCCAGTGCCGACCCATTTCCGCTCGCCGAAGCCAGGACGCGCTACCAGGAGTGGACCAGGCGGCTCCGGAGCGAGGGGCTTCTTCCGGTCGAGTTCCTTTTGCCCCGACTCGAAGTGCCATGTTCGCGCGATCTGCCGGCGATGATGGCCTCGGGCGCGCGCATTGCCTCGCCCGGCGACCAAGTGTTGCGCCAACGCATACGCGAACTCGGTCCCTGGGGCTACGGAATCCAGTTGCGCCCCGGTTTGTGCACCGCGCCGCATGCGGTCGCGCTCGAGCGGATGATTTACCGCTCGCACCTGATTGCCGCCACGGTACGCAGCTTGCTCGGCGAGGCGTTCGCGCAGGCGCGTTGCGTTGATTTCGCCTGTAATCATGGCTACTTTTCCCTCGAGCTAGCGTATCAGGGCATGCGTGAAGCGGCGGGCTTCGACCTGCGCGCCGAAAACGTCGCCAAGGCGCGTTTCCTGAAGGACTACTTCGGTATTGCCAACGCACGCTTCGAACAGCGCGACATCTACGATCTAGACCCCGGGGACAAGTACGACGTCGTGTTGAACCTCGGCGTGCTCTATCACATCACCGACCCGTACAAGCTGATGGAGCTCAGCTACAAGCTGTGTACCCGCTTCGCGGTGGTCGATAGCATCATGCACAAGGAACCGGTCTCGGCTTTTCTGCAGATGGTCAACAAGGACACGAGCAGCCACGCGGAGGGGAAATTCAACGTCGAACTGCATCCCACCTACCGGGCGGTGATCGATCTGATGTACGCCGTGGGATTCAAGCAGGTGATCGAGGTCGTGCGCGCCCCGCTCGGCGAGGGACGCGACTGCCCGCACGAACTCTACGATCGACTCGACCGGCGCTGCCTGATCGGTTTCAAGGAACCGGTCGACTTGCCCGGATTGCGGCCTGCGGCCGAAGCGCCGCCCGTCTCCGCGCGCCGCGCCGCGCCTGCCGCCTCCGCACGGGGCATGGCGAACCTGTGGCGCCGACTGCGCGGCCGCTAGGGAGCGCGGCATCGCGGAAAGCCTGAACCGCGTCACCCGGGCAGGTGGATCCAGACCGGATGGCGGCGATGGGGTCCACCGGCGCGACACACGCTGTCCGGCGAACTCCCGGTCAAGCGGCTCTTCCCGAAGCGAATCGCTTCAGCCACGAGTCGAACCACTTGCGCGGCTTGAGGTTGAGCAGTCGTTGCGGATCGGCCTTTAGATCGGCGTAGCTCAGCCGCGCGACCTCGGCGGCGGTCATTTTCAGCGTCGATTCGGGTTTGCCCCGTTCGACGATACCCACGCCGTGATCGACGTCGACCACCGCGACGCGCAGTTCCGGGTGCAGCGCGCGCATATGCACGATCGCGCGGTAGACGTCGCCGGTCCAACTGCCGGTAAACCCCGGCATGCGCCGCGCGTCTTCGACCCGCGCCTGCGCTTCCGCCTCGTTCGCGGGCAGGCAGTCGTGCATGAAGATCGCCCCGCCGGGCTTGAGAAAGCGCAGGCAATTCTCCACGTCGCGCAGCGCCTGGGCGTAGACGTGCAGGCCGTCGACGAACGCGACATCAATGCCTTGCGGTTCGATGACGCGCGGCGGTTGCGCGAAGAAGGCGTCGCTCGGCAGCCGGAAAAAATCGCAGCCGGGGTGGCCCTCGATTCCCCCGGGGATGCCGAACTTCGGATCGACCCCCAGTCGGGTCGGCGCGGCGATCTGAAAAATATTCACGCCGCGGCTCACGCCGATTTCCAGGTAGACGCCCGCCCGGATGGCATCGATCGCCTTCTGCACCATCACGGTGCGGTCGAGCGATCCGTCGGCAAGCTTCGCGCGCCGCAACTCGGCGAAGACCTCCATCGCCTCGGCGCGCGCGCCGCAGCCCAGCAGGGCGAGCGCGACATACTCGCGCACCCCCTTGTTCAGGGGTTCCAGCGCGGCCAGCGCCTCCCAGACGAAACGAGACAGAGCGAAACTTGCGCTACCGTCGGCAAGCACGCCGACGCGGCGCAATTGCGCCACCTCGCTCGGCAAGCGTGTCCGCAGCTGCTTGCGCGCCTCGTCGTCGAGTTGACCGAAGAGCTCGGCGAGGGCTTTGACCTGCGGGCGCTCGAAGGGTTTGCTCGCGAAGAGCGCGGCCGCCTGATCAATCGCCACGCCGGGCGAGCCGAATTCGAGAGAGACTTCCGCGAGCCGCTGGCGCAGCGCGGCGTGGCCGGGATGCGCCTGCGCCCCCGCCTTGAGCACCGCCGCCGCTCCGGCGCGGTCGCCCTCCGCGCGGCGCAACGCCGCCAGCGTCAACGCGTGCAAGGGGCTGGGCGGCTGCGATGAGGCGGCCTGCGCGTAGGCTCTCGCCGCGACGCGACGATCGTCGAATATCGGGAACGGGCTGCGTGCCGCCGCCTTCGCATCGCCCACGGGCTTTTGCAGCACCGCGAAACTGTCCTGCCAGGTGCCCAGGCCCTTGTCGCAGAATATTTCCGCCGGTGCGAGCCCGGCATG